>Ga0307929_1001120_pt1 | contig 22073 bp, 14 predicted proteins | sample AceLakmetage1330_FD_203160 | JGI IMG/M metagenome (GOLD analysis project Ga0307929, IMG submission 203160) | Saline water microbial communities from Ace Lake, Antarctica - #1330 | ecosystem: Environmental > Aquatic > Non-marine Saline and Alkaline > Saline | place: Antarctica: Ace Lake...
CGATGAGTTGCGGATCACGGTAAAAGAGATCAGCCCCGGGCCCTTCCAGGCGCTGAACCTTGCAATATTTGATACCTGTTATGAAACCGGCAGGACCCAATCCCTATAAAGGAGGTTGCCCCATGGATTTTTCTCTCTGGTGTCGGTGTATAAAACCCGCAACGAATTTGTATACCTGTCAGTGGGCAATGACAATGACCCAGGCCACCGCCATCGGTTCCAAGAAAAATCTGAGGAAATTTTTTCTTCTCTTGAATGCATGCAAGGCCCTTTTTCGGAAATCACCCAAGAAGAATTGGCAGTGATTCAAAATGTCGCCAAGGAATGCGCCTGCCTTTTTCAACGATCCAGTTCATGCGTAGAAGGCCGCAACGGTCAGCTTTCACTAAGGCATCACAGCTTTCATCGCCTGAGCATCCGAAAATTATCTGCGCTTACCTCTGTCCATAATTTTTTTATAACACGTAAAAATGGAACAATTGCGGCTGAAAGATTTTTTGACACCAAGCCAAAGGCAATATTCGAGTTCTTACTTGATAATGTCGACCTCCCTGGAAGGCCAGCCCAGAGAAGGAGAGCCCCTAAAAAAATAGAGTCCCTCCAGGCTATGATTTAAAGCGATGGCCGAAACGATGGACAAGGCCGAAATATTTCACACCAGTTGTCAATCAGGAAAGGTGATTATGATGACGCAGGGGGGAGTTCCGCCATGGCCTTTTGCACCATCTCCAACAACGGATCCAACTGATAGTGAGTTTTTCCAGCATCTCTCATCGAAACCAATATTCCGTATGCCTTTTCCAGCCAAAATCTCTCCTCTTTTTTTTGACAAACGAGATATATATTCCAATGTGAAGTAGCATAATCAATAAGAAAATCAGTCCGGTTGGGCTCCTTTTCCACAAGCCCCAGCATGATCTGAAGGGATTTTCCATAATATTCAAGTGCCTTCTGGCCCTCGCCCAAGGTTTCGTTGATGTGTCCCGCATCATTGAAGGATAAGCTCAGTTCCTGCTGAAAATCGGTGCGGCTGGGCTCTTTTTCTACAAGCCACAGCATGATATGAAGGTCTTGCTCGTAATATTTAAGTGCCTTCTGGCCCTCGCCCAGGTTTTCGTGGATGCCTCCCACATTATTGAAGGATAAGCTCAGTAGTCGCTGAAAGTCGGTGCGGTTGGGCTCTTTTTCTACAAGCCCCAGCATGATCTGAAGGGAATTCTCATAATATTCAAGTGCCTTCTGGCCCTCGCCCAGGTTTTCGTGGATGCCTCCCACATTCTTGAAGGAAATGCTCAGTTCTCGCTGAAAATCGGTGTTGTTGGGCTCCTTTTCCACAAGCCTCAGTATGATCTGTAGGGATTCTTCATAATATTTAAGTGCTTTTTTGCCTTCACCCAGGGTTTCTCCCACATTATTGAAGGAGACGCTCAATTCTCGCTGAAAATCGGTGTTGTTGGGCTCCTTTTCCACAAGCTTCAGCATGATCTGTAGGGAATTCTGATAATATTCAAGCGCCTTTTGGCCTTCGCCCAGGTTTTTGTGGATTCGTCCCACATTGTTGAAGGAGATGCTCAGTTCTCGTTGAAAATCGGTGCGATTGGGCTCTTTTTCTACACGTCCCAGCATGACATGAAGGAAATTTTCATAGTATTCAAGCGCCTTCTGGCCCTCCCCCAGGGTTTCGTGGATGCGTCCCACATTATTGAATGAGACGCCCAATTCTCGCTGAAAATCGGTGCGGTTGGGCTCCTTTCCTACAACCCCCAGTGTGATCTGAAGGGCTTTTTCATAATATTCAAGGGCTTTCTGGCACTCCCCCAGGAGTTCGTGGGTATATCCCGCATTATTGAAGGAAATGCTCAGTTCTCGCTGAAAATCGGTGCGGTTGGGCTCTTTTTCTACACGCCCCAGCATGATCTGAAGGGAATTCTCATAATATTCAAGCGCCTTCTGGCCCTCCCCCAGGGTTTCGTGTATATGTCCCACATTATTGAAGGAGAGGCCCAATTCTCGCTGAAAATCGGTGCGGTTGGGCTCCTTTTCCACAAGCCCCAGCGTGATCTGAAGGGCTTTTTCATAATATTCAAGGGCTTTCTGGCTCTCCCCCAGGGTTTCGTGGATGCGTCCTACATTATTGAAGTAGACGCTCAGTAGTCCCTGAAAATCGGTGCGGTTGGGCTCCTTTTCCACAAGCCCCAGCATGATCTGAAGGGATTTTCCATAATATTCAAGGGCTTTCTGGCCCTCCCCCAGGGTTTGGTGGATGCGTCCCAAATTATCGAAAAAGACGCTCAGTTCTCCCTGAAAAATGTTTTTTTTCGGATGCTGACCGCCCTTTTGCTCAAGGGCCGGTACAGCCATAACCAGAAGATGGAAAATCCCCATTGTATTGCCTGTTGTCGTCGCAAGGTGATACGATTCTGATAAGGCGTTCAATAGCGGTTGGAAACAGCGATCGTTGGAAAAGCTCCTCTTGATAAACACGTTAATGATATCCTCGGGTTTTTTCCTCCGGCACTGTGCCAACAGGACGGACTTGAACACATTTTTAAAAGCGTTGTCGGCCTTGATATCAATACCTGCCAGCACGGGCAGAAAGCGTAGTTCCTGCTTCCCGGTCCAACCACCAAAGATGTCTGCCGTTGCATTGGAGATCCAGTCGAAACGCTCACTCTTTTCCAGCCAACCGGTGAAAACATCAGCAACGCCCTCCTCTGTTTTTTCAGCCCGATCCCAATCCTTGAGCATCCTTCGCTTCAGAACCTGTTCGCATATTTTCTGGTGACTGAACTGGTACCCGGAGTCATCATCGGCCGGGCGCATGAGAAGTGATGCGGACACGAGCATCTCCACCGGAGAGAGGGTACAGACGTACATGATGGAATCCAGGTGCATTTCTTTGCGCCATGCTTCGGTGCAGTCATCCACGTGCTCCTGGGTCCAACCACTCGTCTCCTCCTTATAAAGATCGTCGCCGATGTTTTCCAGGACGCTTCCCATGCCCGACAGTTCCTTTTCCAAAGAGTTCAGGTAGGCTTCGAAAAGGGTGGACTCGGACAACGGCAGGGTCAGTTCTGCCTCAACCCCTGTCCAGGTTTCGTGGAAAATATGAAGATACAAGGGAGAGCTCAAGAGGCCTGCCACCCTGGGGGGCAGCTTTTCCCAGGGGGTTTTGCAAGCACGCTCCAGAAGCATTTCCCTGCGGGTTTCATAGGCAGTGCGGGTTTCATCGGCTGTAAATTTCGGCAGGGTCAACCGGGGTTCCTCTCTGGGACCGCTCTCATACTCGTTTTCAAAGACAGTGTACACGTTCTCGTCGGAGAAGGGAGCGGGTCCGTGGGCCAGCTTGGCCTTGTGGGCCGCATGGAGAGCGTCCAGTGCCCCCGCACGCATGGTTACGATCAGGCGAAGCCACGGATACCTGTGAGTCTGCGTCGCGAAACGGTCAATCACCGCCGCGAGGTCCCGGAAGCGGTCTGACTCATTCACGGCGTCCAGGACAATCCAAATTTTGCGATCCAGAACCTCGTCTTTCATGGATTTGTTGATTTGTTTCATGAACGACTCGGCAATGTCGAACTCGGAGGGCATTACACCGCAGGCGTTCAGGAGGGCGCGGCAAAAGGCGCGCTCCATGGACTCGTCCGCATCCGGGGTGACGGCCTTCGGGCCGGAGAGAAACACCACCACGTCGCCCGCGCTCTTCAACGAAAAAAAAGAATCCATGGCACGCCCGTCGGTCTTCAGCTTGCCCCGGACTTTTTTTTGATAAAGACGGGTACGCTTGTCGGCGTCCTCATCGGATTCCGACTCGCGGATCAGGGACGTCACCATGGCGCACAGCAGTGAACTTTTTCCTGAGCCAGCCTCTCCCGCTATCACCACCGGCCCCGAATAGCTCCCGGCGGTCTCAGCCAGAAGCCGATCCTCCCGGCGGGCCACATAGCATTGGGGAAAATATTTGGTCATGGTCAGGTTGTCCAGGGTAGACCGCGCATTGTCCCGGGCCCACTCCACCATGAGCAACGGGCTGGACTTTTCGGCGGTCAGGCCCAGTTCATGTCTTTTCCTGGCAAGTCGCTCCGTCACCACCGCCCCAAGCCCGGAATCTACCCCGTTCCATTTAACTCCCGAGTGTGCCATCTTCTTTTCCGAAAAAGAATCCATCATGGCGACCGGCTCGACCATGCCGGAAACCAGATCGGTTTCTTTGTCAAGCACCAGGAAGAAGGGGTACACGGGCAGTGTTTTCCCACAGGAGACCACCGCGATGGAGGACACTGAAATTGCCTGCCTGAGAGGGTCGTCCAAGGGCATTCTTTCCAGCTGGAAAGAGTCCAGCTGGAAAGAGAAATCCGGATGCGGTCCTGCCAGACGCATCAACTCAATCTCTTCGGCCTTGGGATCCTCGAGGGTTTTTCGGAAGACTTCTGATTTGCCTGTCCCCGATACATGACCCCTGACCAGGGAGAGAGAGACGTTCGAAAACAGCACGTTGAGCATGTGCTCCAGGACCGGAAGGTACGAGTCCAGGACTTCAGATTCCTCGCCATCCACATCCAGGACGCCCTGGTTGTGAGCCCTGCTGTTTCTCAGCTTCTGTAACATATCAATGGAGGAAACCGCATCCGGGGTCAATCGTGCGGATAGGGGGGACTGCTTCCAAGCCCGTTTCAGGTCCAGCCACGCAAAGGCCAGCTCCAGGAAAAGAGGGGTTCCTTCTGGTTCGGAACGTTTGTTCCTACCAGTGAGATATTTGGCCAATTTATGGGTCAGAGCAATCCACTCACCCCAGTGCGGCATGCCCATGCAGGTCAGGTGTCTTCCAAGGGAGGGGCAGTTGCCCGGCGTCTCCAGATAGTCAGATAGAAGCACCAAGGAGACCGTGCGCATGGCCTGGTAGGCTGTAAAAACCATGATCTGCACCCTTTTGATCGGCTCCAGGGATTCATTGAGACTCATGTACCAGGGATAGGCCACAGGAAACGGCAGGCGGTTGATGAGGTCATCCGCGGTAGATTCAGGCTCTTTTTGCGGTACCAGTCTCCCTCCGCATTTTTTCACGCAGCAATATTCGTTATCGCTTGCGTCATTGTCTTTCCAGATTCTTTTGCAGATCTCACATACATACATGGCATTTTTCCTTTTTCAGATTGTTTGAGCCTGTCTTTTTTTGTGTCGTATATATTACATAATAGGGCTAAACAACCGCCGAATAAAAGTCGGTGGGTTTAAAGCAAGTTCTGAAAACATGGGTAATGGTTATAAAGTCCCGTGTGTGGTTCCTCGTGAGTCATAAGTCTATTTGAATATTTGCATGACATCACAATGCGTTACATCTGAAAAGGATGAGAGGGATTCTGAGTTCTGCAAAATCATGATCATCCAAATCCAACAAAAAAAGGCTCAAAATACTTAAATATATTTATCAGACCCTGATGTTTTTCCGCAAGGCTTTTTCAAGAAATGATAGTTATGCATATTGAATACTGAAAAGTACATTTAAAGTAAGCAGATTCCGAATTTTGCTGTTTCCGGAAATAATCTACCCAACATGAATAAGTTTCCCGCTGGCTATCTGGAATACCGCATTCAAAAGTGGGTAGTTTTATTCTTGTGAAATTCCTAATTATTCTTTTACTAATGTATAGATTAATTGTCCACATTTATACATCCCATAACTTGCGGCAGCAGCACCTCCTATCAAAATACCACCCATTATAACAGGTCCGCCGACTGCCGATGTAACTAAAGCAGTGGCAGCAGCACCGGTAGCCTGGGAGCCCATAGCACCAGCAATTGTGGTGGTAACACCGCCTAATCCCATACTTGAAACGGCTGAAGCAATACCGGCATACCCTGTTAATGATCCGGCACCGGCTGCACTGGCGGTATAAACTGAATACGTAACTATACCAGTGGTGAGTGCACCATCCGTTGCGGCACTAGAATACCCTTTAGATTGGCCGTTAGATCTATCGTATACCCCCTCAACAACGTCCATGCCAGGCATGACTTTTGTTATTACATCCAAAGCTCCTGCTTGAACTGTGCCTGTTATGAAAACAGTAAAAATGATTAACCATGTTGCGATTGTGGATCTTTTAAACATATTGCTCTCCATTTTCTGTTAGGTTGACCATGTGTATTTCAGAAATTTTCGTTCAAAGTTGGTATGACTCAGCTATAATGCTCTTTTGGGGTTATCGAGTCGAAAAAGCTACCACACTTCTATTTCATTTGTTTTCTGTTTAACCATACGTAATCAAACGCACAAATATTTAAAAAAAGAGAAAAAAAGTTTGGATCTTCAAATAAAATGGGATGGACGTATACTGCATTTCACATGACTTATTTGCACTTTTTAGGGTTAACTTACTAAAAAAAACACATTTTGTTCAGTCAGGCTTGTGTTCATCGTCCAGGTTTACCCCCAGTGCTGCGAGGGCTTTTATCTATGATATTGTTGTATATTATTCAACCAGTCAGCAAATGAATCTGTAATCTTCTTTTTGAAATTACCTGGTGAAACTTCATACATTGTATTTGATTTTGTATTAAGCACTACAATAATATTTTCAAAGCCAAGGCTTTGTATAACAATTTCTTCAGACAATAATTTATGGGAATGTTTATATAAATTCGTAGCACCGATAACACATGGAATTTTATTATAATCAAGCATTTTGTCGGTATATCCGTATATTTCTTGACCGTTAACTTCGAGATATCCAAAAGTTTTAATAAAGTGTTTATAATCTTCTGGTAGTTCAATATTTAATTTTTTTTCAATAAATGAAATATTATTGCCCATTTAAAAATCCTCCGCTCTTTTTTTCCAATATTGATTTTTCCATTGCATAAAAGCATTCCTGTCTATTTCTGATTTGTTAGTATATCTATGTAATTTAGCACTATGCTTATTATGTAAATTTGATGTTAATTCTAAAATGGGACCATTATTTTTTTGCCTTAAGTGATGTAATTCAATTGGTTTACCATCCAGCCCTATTGGTGCAAGTCCTTTTTTCATTCTTTTAAGATTGCTGCGTCCAAAAGCGTCAACTTCATGGATGCGAAACAGATCATTGCGTTGATAAACCTTTTTCCCATTAACGTAAATTTTGCGACCCTGTTTAAACAACACTGTTTCAATCTTTGATAATCTGACATTGGGCCATATTCTTTTAATAAATTTAATTTCCTTATCAGTGTTTTCGAATACATATTTAGCAGTCTTGAGGAAAATACTTCCAACTGATGCGTCAGCATTGCCAGGATTAGCAAAAGTACCTATTATAATTATGCATAAAAAAACAAATGTTATATTTTTCATATCACCTCCAATATGCTGCCACACAATTCGACCTGTGTGGGTAGCAGGTTCACCGCAGCGTTTGGCAAACAAAACCCTACCCGCACAGGTGAAAAATTAAGGTTCAATATTGAGCTTTGGGTAATTATTCCACAAAAAATAATCTACCCAATATAAATGAGTTTTCCGCTGGATATCTGGAATGCCACATTCAAAAGTGAGTAGTTTTATTCTTGTGAAATCCCTAATTATTCTTTAACTAATGTATAGATTAATTGACCGCATTTATATAACCCGTAACTTGTGGCAGCAGCACCTCCTATCAAAATACCACCCATTATCACAGGTCCGCCCACTGCCGATGTAACTAAAGCAGTGGCAGCAGCACCGGTAGCCTGGGAGCCCATAGCACCAGCAATTGTGCTGGTAACACCGCCTAATCCCATACTTGAAACGGTTGAAGCAATACCGGCATACCCTGTTAATGATCCGGCACCGGCTGCACTGGCGGTATAAACTGAATACGTAACTATACCAGTGGTGAGTGCACCATCCGTTGCGGCATTAGAATACCCTTTAGATTGGCCGTTAGATCTATCGTGTATCCCCTCAACAATGTCCATGCCAGGAATGGCTTTTGTTATTACATCCCAAGCTCCTGCTTGAACTGTTCCTGCCATGAAAACAGTAAAAATGATTAACCATGTTGCGATTGTGGATTTTTTAAACATATTTTTCTCCATTTTGTCGTTAGTTTGACCATGTGTATTTCAGAAACTTTCGTTCAAACTTGGTATGACTCAGCTATAATGTTCTTTTGGGGTTATCGAGTCTAAAAACTACCACGCTTCTATGTCATTTGCTTTCTGTTTACTCATACGAAATCAAATGCATAAATATTCAAAAAAAATAAAAAAAAGTGAAAAAAAATTTAGGGGTTCAAATAAGAAGGGATGGGACGGACGTAGTAGGCTGGTAAGAAAACAAATGGTCCAACATTGTCAGGGCCTTCGAGGTTTTTTCCTGGAGGCCCAGTGTCAAGGAATGGCACAGATGTATGGAATAAAATTCATTTATTTTCAACGATATGAAAACGAAAAAACACTCCCGGGATTTTTCCTTACCTTAACCAAAACCTTTTCAAAGGATATTTCCTGCAGAAAAGCAAAATGATTGGCATCTAATTGCCTGGATGCTTCAAGAATATCTTTTTTTGATTGATCCATTATTTTACAAAATTCGTTGTTGTCGGTTGGCTCGTACAAATCGGCCAGAAGGGACAGTGGAAGCAACGCCATTACCCGGATGGACGGGCCAGATTTTGAGGAAAGGCTGATTCTGCGGCTTTCTTCCAACAGGTGGCGAGCATTTTTTTTATCTCCCAGATCAAGTGCGATCCTGCCCAGGTTATAGGTGTAAAGTTGCCAGGGATGGCATGTTTTAATCTTGTCATTTAAGGAAAGCATCTGTTTATAAACGGTTTGTCGGAGGGGGTGATCCTTTACCTGGGCAAAAAATCGGCAAACCAGTCCAAGCTCCCAGCAGGACAATTTATCAAGAAATGATAATGCTTCTTTGGCTTTTTTCGAAAAATTTATGAGAGGTGTTGGGTCTATCACATCAGTGGAATTTATTGAAAACCAAGAATCTGTTTCGCTCATTTCCAGATATTGATCCAGGCTTTTTGCAGCCCCTGCAAAATCTCTGGCATCCAGCCTTGCATAGGTCAGGTAGCTGTACTGACGCATCCAATCAGGCTTGTGTTCATCGTCCAGGTTTACCCCCAGTGCTGCGAGGGCTTTTTCGGAAAAAGCTTCACTTTCCCGGATATATTCGGGCCCGCAAAAGGCATAATGCTGCATCAAGGTTCCGTACAATTTGCCCAGGACAGGGTGTATGGTACAGCCAGAATTGCAGTTGTTACGGTATTCAGTCTGTAAAAATTTCAGGATTTCTTCCAGGGTGTCGGGCAGGTCCGGGATAAATTCGAATCGATCATGGGAGGCAACAAGGCAATGGTTGAAAAATGTTGCAACCAGCTTTATATCCCGTTTTTTTACTTGGTTCACCAATGCCATACCCCGGTTTTTCCATGCAAAGGATTGCTTCACCTCACCCAGGTGATTGGCCAGGGATAAATTGGACGTGTACCATCTCAGGGCCGACATGGGGGCCACAGTATCAATATGTTCCAGCATGGAATCGGTCATCAATTGTGAAATGGCGGCCGCTTGGTCTATGCCATAATTTTCCACAATGGATTCGAATTTTTCCGTAAATGCAATCAAAAGGCCAGGATCATGTACGATGTTGTGAAGGATATTTTCTGCTTTTTTTTCCTGGCTGATCCAGGAGACCCACTCCCCGGGTAAATTTTTTAAATTATCTATAAGATATTTGGGATCATCCAAAATTTTAGTCAATAAGAACAGCTTGTTTTGATGCTCTTCCGTGTAGAGGCTGGCAAACATCCATGCCTGGTCAAAGGTTTTGACAGGAAGACTGACTTTTTCTTCGTCCTGGTTGTTGTTAGAGGCGTTTAACCAGTTTGAAACCGGGTAGAGCAGGCAGTTATAAGCATTGGGGCTATGAAATGTTTCATATTTCTCTCTAAGGCCGCCCACCTTTCCTATTTCCCCGTCTGCCTGGACAACACCTGTACAAATCACCTTATTAGAAATGGGCGACATTCCTTCTAAAAGCCGTTTAAACCCCAGTGCAAGGGCAAGGGAGCCTGACCTGCCTTTGAATTGAACCTGGTTGTTTGGCAGGGTCAACGGATATAGCATGAAATTCCCGGCAGTGGGGTTAATTGCCTGGTTGAAGGATAGGCCAATTGTGAGTTCTAGGGCCGTGCGGGCTGATTCCAAAAATGCCTGATCAAACAAGGATTCTGCCCATGCGGGTACCAGGCCGGGATCAGGCCCGCAGGTTAAACGACCAACAATAAACTTCCTGATGTGGGCGCCATTGTCCTCTGCCAACAGCACGGGCACCACTTGCCAGGCACTTCCAGGAAGCTGCTCAACGTTGATTCCCAAATATTTTTCAATTTTGATGTTGCTGAAAATAAAAAAGTCCACCCATGGAGGCCGATTTCGATCCAGCAATGATTTTGTAATCAGATAAAGTTCGAAAAGTAGGGACAGTTCGGATTCCCTGATTGAACTTTGGATTCCATTATATTTTTTTTCAAACGTTTCAATATTCATGTTCTGCCAGGGAGAATAGCTCAATTCCTGGATACATGATTTAAAGTGTTCTGGATTGTTCCTGGCTGTAAAATGCATACCGGAAAGATTCCCACTTGTCATGCTTCAACTCCATTTGCTGTATCATTAACAATTGTTATGGAAATCTTTTCATTGGGCTTCAAGTGCCTGTCGAATTCAGCAATAAAATGCTTTCCTTCACTGTCCCAGATGAAACGACCTTGAAACAAAGACTTTTTTTCAGAATTTTTTATGTGACATTGGAATGCCTTCTGGCTTAAATTATCCGGTAAATCAGGAATGTCTCCGCTGATTGTATACCGGTCAGATCGGGCCTCTGCATGGTGGATAATGCATTCAATGGATCTGATTTGATCTAATTTTCCGTTTTTAAGTTCGAGATAAACGGCATTTATCGTTTTAGATTCCCCTTCGGCAGCCCGAAGTGCAATGGATTCAGTGGGAAACCTCAAAGCTGCCAGACAGCCTTCCACAGTATCTGGAAACCAATCCCAGTCAACGGTTGGTATAAATCTTTTAATCGATTTTACCAAGGTATCCACAGAGAGTGTTAAAACGTCAGTCTTGACCATGACCACTTCATCCATAAGTGCATCTGCCGCCATTGCGCTAAAAGTATAACCGGTTTCCATTTCCACCTGGTGAAAGTATCGCCGTGGATCTTCATTTGTCAGGGGCAGGGGACGTCTGGACATGTCAGGCAGGTAATCAGGATTTTCTTTCATTTTTAAGGCCTCATCCACCACTTGGGCAGACACCTTGCCAAGGCAAATGCCAAGATCACTCTTTCTTAAGGTGTACATATTCCAGGTTTCTATGAACATTTCTTCAAAACCTGTTATTAAATCCGTGGGAGGAATAAGATCTCCCGGGGATGCAAGGGCCAGATCCTGCCAAACCTGGGCCACATTGACGGCTTGTTCCATCTCATCAATATCATTAACCACCAGCACCAAGGGCGGGTTATAGTAAAGATCATCCCGCCAGCATCCGAGTTCCGGGCTTACTTGACGGATTTGTCCGGGCAGTATATCGCCTTGCTCGTTGTCCGTCATAAATTGAGTTCTAAAGCTTTCTGACAGTTCCTGCCACTCATGAACCCCATGGGGTGAACCAATGGCGCAAAAGGGACATATCTTAAGATGGTTTTCATTTTCTGTTTTAAAATCAGAAAGATTTTTTATGGAAGGCGGGGGACAGGTTCTGAACTGTTTGGCAAGGGCCAAGGCTTGTTTTCTCGTATACATGATTTTTTCCTTTTTCACTGCTTATCTATTGTCCTCAAACCCCTTCAATAGCGGAACTGAGCAGGCTGCAAAGATTATCCCGAAAAAAAATGAAATCAGCTGGATCATTTTGTTTTCTGCCATTGTCCGGCGATACCCAGTCCAGGGGCCTTAAAAAGGCTTTTAAGCTGTCTGTGATTTTATCTCTTTGGTAAGACAGATTTCCTTTTTTGTCCATTAACTCGGCAACATCTTTATGTCTTAATCCCTTGCATTCATAATAATAAAATATTTCTTTCTCAATGTCCTTGAGCAAATGATAAAAATTATTGGCCCAGGCTGCCAGATATTTTTTTTTCATGACATCCTCGGGGTCCTTGCTGGCTTTGGCCAGGGGATTATCCGGGGTTTCGTCATTACTGTTTTCAGGATATGAATCAATCCTGTTTGACAGTTTTACATATTCCCCAATCCATAACATGAAATCGCGGACATTGAACTGGAAATTGGGCTCTTGGATTTTTTGGGCTGCCTGTTCCCAGAAATATTCGGCCAATCGTAAAATGTTTTTTTTGGTGTTAAGAGCTTGAAAATTTGCTGGTATATTCGGGGGATAGCCAATGTCCTTGAGATCTTCCATCATGACTACTGCCCGGGGTGGTTCATGGGTGCGTCCAAAGACAATCTCTCTTGGAGAGATTTTTGTTTTTACAAATTGATCGGACTTGCCCAGGACATCCTGGATGTGACGGTAAAAAAGCCGCCAGGTATCCTTGTATATATCCTGGTTTGCCTCCGCACTTCGGGTGATGTCCAGCATCCGTTTCCATAAAAAGTTCTGTAACCGTTTCATTATTATCGGGCAGCCCGCAACCAAATCATTTCTGACTTTCTCATTTTCTAACAGGAAAATCATTAATTCCTGGGAAATATCCTCATAAGGAGCGATTTGGTGAGTACCCACGGTGGTTATTAGGCGAATATCCATACCGGGTAGATTTAATCTATTCATTTTCATTGTTTTGTAGGTTTCGCCTGCAATCTTTTTAAGGGCGGTTTTGTTTTTATCGATTTTTAACCAGGCTTCAAAAGCTTGACGCGAAAGTTTATCCGTTCCCATGGTCAGCTCCTTTTTTGAAGGAGTGAATGTCATGGGCTGGAACCTCGCCCATAAATCTCAGTTTAATAGATTCGGTTGCTGGCATGTTGAATTGGATATGCTCCACAAGATAGGACGTTTTTTCCATTATTCTTTCGGTGTGCAAAAGCAGAGTGCCTTTATTAATCCATTTCAATTTTTTCCAGGCAGAAGAGGTACAGGGGCAGACCTCAAATCCGGCACCGTGGGCTACGGGTTTAAGTGCAAAAACAGGATGGGTACCCTTTGGATTTGCCCTAACCGGAAATTGCCCCTGGGTCATTGTTTTAAATTTAGAATTCAATCCGCCTTTGAAGAAAAAATTTTTTCTCCAATACTTTACTGGCAAATGGGTGACAGATCCCAAGATTAGATCAAGATCTTTATCTGCGGTCATGGTTGGAGACGATTTTCCCCAGAGAGTATCATAGGTAAGTGACTTTTCCTTGTCAGTCATGGCATTTAACCCCTTTTGTAAAATGGTCAACAGACTCAGGAATTTTTTACCACATTGTTTCTATTTTGACACGCAAAATAAAGAAAAAGCTCAGTCCATCCATAGCCCTGGATAATAAACTTGGATGGACTGAGCTTTTTTTCATTTGTGGTGTTCAACAAATGATGCGTAGCTTGCCTTTGCAAAACCGGTAATTTTTTCAGCATCATCATGTTCCAGAACCATGCCGCCGGTTTTCCCGATTTCAATGGCTAGGCACCCGATAATATAGGTCTGAATACCGGCGGTGGCGGAGCCTGCTCCACTCAAGGCAACAGCTGCCCAGAGATTCAAGGTGCCCCATGAAAGAAGTTTCCCAACCTCAATAAAAAAACTTCTGCCCACAAGGTTGATCATTCCAACGCCACCTATGGAGGAGACTACCTTACCAACAGTGATCTGTTCCCCCATGACACTTGCGACCTGAGCGATCATGGCTGCATTTTCAGCCACAATGGCTCCGGATGCCGCTGGAACCGGTATGGCACCTGTTGCAGTTGCAGCCAATGTATATTTTGCTACGATTGTTTTTGCCTTTTCCACGCTTTTTTCTGCACTCATGTTGAATTTCCTTATTGTTTTGATTCATTAATCTTAAATTTTTTTGCTTCTATATCTCTTTACGAAGTTAAATCCTGATTTTTAAAAAAAATTTATCCGCATGCACACTTACTTGCCTGTGGTATGGCGAAAACATTCGCGTTGATGGTAAAAAAATCCGTTATAATCAAAAAAAATTTTTTTTTGAAAAAAATAAAAAGCACTGCCGTATTGCTCTTTTAAGGAAGGATGTTTAAAATATTTGAGGAAGATTAAGGTAGTTCATAAGAATGAAACTACCCACTTTCAAACTTAATGGCCAGTATTGACGATATGTCTTAAGTAAAAACTGGTAGATTGTTTGTTATGCATTTCCTAATGTAAGGAATGAGATTTTGTTAAATTGTATTTAAAATTGAAAAACATCAGTGCCAGACTATCTGGTCAAACGAAATTGTGACCTTAAAAAACAGAAAGGCGATGTGTTTATGGTAATCATTAATAATCAAAAAAAGCTCAACTGTGGCAGAATTACTGCTATCGGATCGGCCTTGGTGGATCTGTTGATCCACGAAAGGGATTCATTCCTAACGGAACTTGGCAAGGAAAAGGGCGGCATGACCCTGGTGGAAAGCCGGGATATTGACGCTATTTTGGAAAATAGTTCCCATACACCGACTGTGGTGCCTGGCGGAGCAGCCTCCAGCAGCATTGTGGGAGTGGGTCGGCTCGGGGGGCGTGCCCGGTTCATCTGCCGGCGAGGGAATGATGCCCCAGGTCAATTCTACCAGGACGCTTTGGAAAAAAGCCATGTGGAACCGGTTTCCTATACATCTGCCACCCCCACGGGCCGGGTGCTGTCGGTGATCACCCCAGATGCCCAGCGTTCTATGTTCACCTGCCTTGGGGCCTCCACAGAACTGAACCCGAAAGATATCACTCCGGCTCTGTTCCAGGACACGGGCATTGCCCTTATTGAAGGATACCTTTTGTTTAATCCCGATCTCATGACCGCTTGCCTGGAGAGTGCCAGTAAGGCCGGAGCCCTCATTGCTATGGATTTGTCCAGTTTTGAAATAGTGGAAAATACAAAACCCCTGCTGGAAAAAATTGTCGGTACTTATGTGGATATTCTCATTGCCAATGAGGATGAAGCCCGGGTCTATACCGGGCATGCCGATGAAGGGAAGGCCTTGGAGGCACTGGCAGCCCAGGCCCCCCTGGCCGTGTTGAAAAAAGGTGTTCGGGGAAGTTGTCTGGCCCATGAAGGCAGGATCATTGACATTCCACCGGAAACTGGAAATCCGGCAACGGATACCACCGGAGCTGGTGATCTTTGGGCTGCGGGCTTTTTGTTTGGCCTTGCCCATGGCTTCTCCCTGGAAAAAAGTGGTGCTTTGGCCTCATTGCTGGGGTATGAAGTGTGTCAAGTGGTAGGGGCTTGCCTCCCTGAAGCAGGATGGCAGCGCATTCACACATTTATGAAAAAAAATGACATGACTTGATTCTTGTACTTTACCGGTATATTTTCTGGGGACGTCTTTTCTCCTTTGGGCTCTACTTTAGGGGTAAATTTAAAAAAAATAAAGCACATGTGTGTCTTTTTTAAAGAAAGAAATGAAAAGCATTTACATTTTTAGGGGAATTATTTTACACTACCGTCGTCAAATTCAAAATTGGTTTGAAATTCGGGAAGAAAACCGTCATATTTTGCCAATTGATATTTAAGTCAAAACAAAATTGGCGAAGGCATTGGAGGAAGAATGAAAGTCCTGTTTAACGAGATAAAAAACACCCTTCAGTCTGAACTGGCTGCTATAAAGCTTTTCATTATACGGGAGGGTTTGAACATTGACGGAGTTGAGTTAAAAAAAAATATTGAAGGGTATCCAGAAAAATACAGAACTAAAAGGAGTATCAAAAAAACAGCTCTTAAAGATGGATACCTGGTGGATACTGAAAAAAAAGATGTGCCATGGGTCCCTGAAGAGATATTTATAACCGTTAATAGTGTGGAAAGTGTCGTTAAGACAAATTATAATATGGACTCCCCATTCCATATAATGATGGAAAAAGGAAGCTTATTTGTCTGCTCCCGTGAACTTGAACTCCAGATTCCCTGTCGCCTTTCAATGCTGCCTGAAATCGACCAACTGAAGATTAACGGATTTACAGCAGACCAATTTCTTCAGCTGATTGGTTCTGACAGAATTGGAATTTTAGGATATGATGGCTGCTCCGGGTGGTTCCATGGTAAACAATGCCGATTTTGTGACTCCTGTGCATCACGCCCAGGGGAAAATAGAGCACGCCCCAGCTTAAACGACCTTCATAATAAATATGCTGACAATATTAAAACCTGGCTTGATGATGTGCAGGAAGATTATATTTCAGGAATCGAAAAAGCTTACCGATTTGTTCATGAACATGTCAATATTGTCCCCCATTGCCATTTGCTGGTCATGGCAGGGAACTTACATGACACCTCCCTTGAATGGGAATATATGCTGACTCTTTCAAATGCAATTTCGGCGATTAAAACCCTTTCAGAGATTGATTCTTACCTGAACCTTATTCCTCCCAAAGAAAAAAAATATTTACAGATGGCAAAAGACTCAGGATATCGGCATCTCATATTTAATCTGGAAGTCTTTGGAGATAAAGCCTATCAAAAAGTTTGTCCAGGCAAGCATGCTTTAATACCCCACAAAATGTTTCTCGAAAGACTGGAACAGGCGGCAATACTTTTTGGATCAGGTCAGGTCAGGTGCGGTTTTGTGATGGGAGCACAGCCAATTGAGGATTTAAAATCTGGTATTATTTATCTTGCAAAACGAGGCGTTGCAAGTGATTATACTGTTTTTACGCCCAAAAGAGGCACACCATGGCAAAAACATCCCAAACCGGATATTTTGCAAGTTGCCCAACTTTCAAAATTTCTTACTTTGATTTACAAAGACTATGGTTTCAAGCCATTATATTGCAACTTATCTTCAAGAAGCAGCATCATGAACGAATGCTATGACAATGGGATTGCATAAAATAATGAATATTGAACTTCAAAGAGCCATATACAGAAGTGCTCAAAAAATAGAAAATTTTCAAATTGGTGGTTGCAAGATTGGATTCTCTGATGCAGAAAAGAGAATAAATCGTTGGGTCAACAATTTTGACTTGCTATTAAGTGATCCCTCTGTCTTGATTGCTATTCTTGATAATATTGAATTTATTCCTGATGATGAAATTTTAAATGAATGTCTTAGATTCCAGAAAAGGAACCTAAATTTATCGGAAAAAAAGACTTTTTATACCTGCTTGGGAGCAGAAACGGAAAGTTCCGCTCGCATAATGCGACAGCTAAATAATCACCCCCAGTTTGCTCCAAATATTTCAGATCTTTTAAAATTAATTAAAGACAGCTGGGTGAACAAACCTGCAATTGTCTTTATTGATGATTTTTTAAACAGTGGTGGTCAGATCTCAAAAATTATGGAAACCTGGTGCGGTCGAAACTTAACCGTTGCAACAGGGTCAAACAATGCTCTTTCTTACAATAAAAGGGGACACCTTTCTTTGTCTGATCTTGGGTTGCTAAGGAGATGCGAACTTCATTTCCTTTTTTACTATGGTATGGCCAAGGGGATTGAAAAGGCAGAACAAAAATTGAAATCTCTGGAATTTATCGGTAATTTTCATGTCATAAAAACATATTCAGATGAAACAGGTTTTTTTGGAACCCAGGATGATTTATCACATATCAGAGCGGAACTCCCTGTAAAGGTAAGCTCAAATTCAATTTTTTCAGGAGTGCCCTGTAATAAATTATCAAAACTCTTAAAGGTTTGTGAAGATGCGGGCTATGAACTTTTAAAATACAATAAGCCTGGATGGGATGAAGTGCGTTATGGCGAGCGTATTTTGGGCTATGGAAATTCAGCAAAATTATTTATTTCTCAAATCAATGTACCTACATGCACACTAACCTGTCTGTGGCATGGCGGAGATATTTGTATTGATTGTAAAAAAATAAAATGGGAACCACTCCTTTCAAGAACAGAAAAGAAAATTGGAGGTACTGAGTACCGGGACATAAGCACACCTGAACAAAAATCCGTTCCTGTCATAGACATCAATACCGACATTTTGCATGAGCTTAAAAAAAATAAACTTGATTCCAAACCAGATGCCAGCCCACCGTTGGATATTACCTTGTTTAATGTTTTACCTGAGCCTGTATGCGATCTTGATTTGGGAATATGGAAGGATGTTACAAATTCATATACAGATCTTTTCAATCCCGATATCCTTGACTTCACTGGTATAGGAGACGGAAAGGCCACCTGGGTAAAAGAGCTGAACCCTGAAATCTATTCAGGAATAAACAGTTGTATGGAATATCGTCTGAAAGGAGATGTGTTCCCTGTTAAAATAAAATCCATTCATATGACAACATTTGGAAATCTGATTTCATTTGCAGGGGTAAGGTTTCAGTTTAAATCAAGTAATATCTCCCTTAAAAATGCTGTTGATATAAATTTTTACCTTCCCATCAACAATAAAACATCAAATGGCAATACTGGGTTGTTTTTGAAAAATTCCAAAGGCCCTGTTTTGTTTGGATCTTTCTTTCCGTGCCTGTTGGCATTGTTGAACGAAAAAAATAAGAGTAGCAAACCATTTCCAGGGTTAGATATTTTAAAAGGTTCTTTTAGAGAGGAACGTTCCAGAGCCATGACCTTTATCCGTGAAGGATCTGGCATATTTAATAGTCTGCAGCATATTGTGGAGGATTCATTTTCGCTCCTTGCCACTTTCAGCAGGCCAACATCTGTAAATCTTAGAAAAAAAGGAGTTTATAAAACCATTAAACTGGATATCGATGCCCTGATCAGTGGGTCTAAGAAAGGAGCAGTGGCTTTTTGTGGCAATGATGCGGGAGTCAATAAGACATACCTGCAAGATCATTTTCAAAAAAGATATTATTTTTTATACCTGTTGGTCTGGCATATCGAGCATCTTTTAAGGATTTCTTTGTTGCGGTCTACTCCAGGAAATGTTATGAGCCAAGACATAAATTCCTATCTGGATAGATTTAAAAATTTTCCCTTTGGGGACGTTTGCCAGAAGAATTATATGAACGAGTTTGTTTTTGCTTTAACTCAAGTTTTGCCTATTCAAAAATCAGTTTTAAACTGATAAAAAAATAGCCGAAAAACTTGCATGTCAGACCTCGTGACTTTATCCATGTTTTTTTATGACAACTGCTTGAATATAAAAGGAATATCCAAACTATAGAAAAATTGGACAACAGCAAGTATCGTGCCATATAATAATTACAGGCACTTATGTGAAAATTCATAAAGAAACACTATCGGTAACGTCAAAAACCAATCCAGAGGTCTGACAATAGATAATCTGAAAAAATCATTTGAATTTTTAATTGAAGATATTGAAAACAAATCAAATCCAAACAAATTGATTTGTTTGGACACATCCGAAATTTTATCTTCCGTTTATTCAGGGTACAAATGGTACTTTTCACTAAAAACTATATTTTCAAACCCTAAATCATACAACTTTTTTTTAACACCATGGTTTTTTATAGAAACCATTGAAACTCTAAAAAACAAAATAGATCGTTCTCTGAACAATAAAAATGATGATCAAATTATAAATCAGTTATCAAAAAATCCATATATTGTTGAATTTAAGGACCAATTTGAAGTAAAAGTTGAAGAAAATTCTTTATATATAAAAGAGACTCCTTGGGAAAATAATGAATTAGAAATCAATTTTTTAAGATCTCTTTCTGATATCTGCATGAAAGATAAAGGTACTTATTTAGGTGTCAAAATTAAAAATATTATTAGTCAAAATTTATTCAATTGTGCTTCGAGTTTTAACCTCATTAAGAATATTTCGGATTATAAAGGGTTTGCTAAAGAGCTTAATAAAAGTGAGGGTACGTATTTGAACTTTCGGAATAAATTGGTTCAAATGCGCAGCTACAATAGAAAGTTTGGAGATAAAACAAATGAAGCTTTAATAAAAAATGCCTCTATTGATACCGTATCCTTTGGTTTTTTAGATTGGATTGTAAAGAATAAAGGGTTGATTGAAAATAATGTTTCGCTTTTATCAAGAGATTCCCTTTTTCAAAATGTCAATAATTGGAGGCAATCTGGGGATTCAAAAGTTTTTTGCCATAATGTTCAATCACTATATCTTCAGTGGGCAAATGTTAATTCTACATGTAACAGATTAGAACTAAAACGGTATTGTTATAATAGTATCGACAGTTTAAATGAAATTTCATCACAAATTAAGACCATTGTTGGTAAAGATGCCGTAAGCAAAAGAGTGGAAGCGATAGATAGAATACTCTTTTGGTTTAAAAAAAATAAAATACTGAAAATTGTCGATAGCGATATAATAAGGTCTGTTAACATTCTTTCAGAACATACTAATGGTGAAATAAGCAAAAATAAATCCCAAAAATACATTAATAGTTTATTAAACCAAGAACACTTTATTGATGATAATATTAATAACTATGCCGAATTGGCTGAAAAAATATTGTTAAGCTTTAAACAAATAGAATCTATCAATAAAGAGGAAAATTTTTTACCATTATTCGATGAGGTTAATAAATGGGCTGATCAGCTAAAATCCACATATGATGAATATCAATGCACACTTTCACAGAAAAAAAAGGGGTCACCCATTAAAGGTTACGTCAAGTAAAAAAACACCCCTCCTATCAAAAAAATATTACTTTTTTTGTAATGTTTCTGATCAGATAAAAATTACAAAAACATTTATGTTCGCATCTGTTACTTCTTTTTGTTGGTTTACGGTATTTTAATCCGCACCAGTCACCCATCAGGATTCAGGCTCGTCGTGTTCCAGGCAAAATGCTTAGGAAACACAGTCCTCGCCGCCATTTGGCGGCCCAGAAAATCTTCAGTGCCGTATCGTAGTTTTGATAACCTAAAATTGACCCACTAAAGAAAGAAATTATAACCCAAAATTGACCCACCTGTAATAGACTTCTGATAATGCAGATTTCAATAGAGTTCTACAAATGTAAAAAGGAAGAGGGTCACATCTTTAAAAAGGAAGAGGGTCACATCTTAAAACTTAAATATAGTTTTTTTCTTATTTATTTGGTAGCACAAAAAGGGGGAGGCAAGGCTTCCTTTGACTTTTATCAAATTAAACAACAAACCCAACAATCAACATACACCAGATTTCACCGGTGATGTTAAAAAAAAAGGGGTCAAAAAAAAAGGGGTCAAGTCTTCATTTGACTCTTGTTGTAAAAAATCACAACAATCAGCATGCACCGGATTTCACCGGTGATGTTGGATGTTAGCTGTACAACCACCAACGGATGAAATTGAAAATATAATATATTGGCAATTATATGGAATCCAGATATTGGAAAGAATTCTTAACTTCAACGGCTAAAGAACTTGCGTGGAAAAAGTCCCCGAAGCGGCTTACCGAAAGGAGACTTGAAATTATAGAGCGGGATGTCATTCTGTCTTTCTTTATAATTCGGCGGCTGATCGAATCGTACAAAGTATCTAAGAGAACTATAGATTATAAATTTGAAATCTTTTCTTGTCCATATAATGGAAGAATGCTGCGTCCTGGAAATAGACATTGGTTTGAAAAATCCTATAACCTGGAACCTGAAAAGATCCATAATAAAAAAATAATGTACATTGCAAATCAATTTATCCATTCATCTTTGTTTGCAATAGTCTATGACGAAACAAGGAATTGGGACTCATTTTATGTTGTAAGTGATTATGACAAGAAAAAATGTATCTGGAGAGTACCAGCGAACCAGGTCCATGATTGTTTTAAACTCGTTTCTGAAGATTATCTTGGCCTCTTTAGTTACAAATACGATAAGGCTAAGGATGACTATATCATTGTCGTCGGTGAAGAACAGAAATTAGAAGATCTCAAACCGCTAAAACAGTGTAAAGAAGGCAGCTAACGAACAAGGATAGATTGTGTGAGTGACAACGAACCACAATCTTATCCAGTGGTTGGACAAGCCCTGCATGATTTACGATGTGGTCTATATATAAGAAAATATCTTTTTTCGAGT
>Ga0307929_1001123_pt1 | contig 22025 bp, 14 predicted proteins | sample AceLakmetage1330_FD_203160 | JGI IMG/M metagenome (GOLD analysis project Ga0307929, IMG submission 203160) | Saline water microbial communities from Ace Lake, Antarctica - #1330 | ecosystem: Environmental > Aquatic > Non-marine Saline and Alkaline > Saline | place: Antarctica: Ace Lake...
AAAGACCTTCCCCACAGTGTGTCAACCCTGGAAAAAACCATTTGGACGCGAACAGATGCTCATATGCTAAATGAGGTTTCCGTAGAATATGAAGCACTGCTTAAAAGCCATTCCGATCAGCCACCTTCGCCTCCTGTCATATGCGATGATGACGTGGCCCACCTCTATTACACCAGCGGCACCACCGGCCGTCCCAAAGGAGTTATGCTGACCCATAAGAATGTGAAAAGCCATGCATTGGGGACCATTGCGGAACTGCATTTGACGGATCGAGACCGGTGGTTTCACGTGGCGCCGCTGTTCCATCTGGCGGATGCCTGGGCCACCTTTGCGCTGACCTGGGTGGGAGGGAAACATGTGCTTCTGCCTTCCTTTGATGCACGCTCCGTATGTCGTCTGATCCAGGAAGAAAAAATTACCCTCAGCAACCTGATTCCCACCATGCTCAACATGATGGTGAACCATTCGGATGTGGGAAAATTTGATTATTCCAGCCTGAGGGTGGTGCTGAGTGGCGGTGCGCCCATTGCGCCGGAAACCGTGCGTAAAATTGTCGATGCTTTCGGGTGCGACTATATCCAGACCTACGGCATGACTGAGACCAGTCCCTATCTGACCCTTTCCATTTTGAAGGATCATCTGAAAACCCTTTCAGCCGAAGAACAGCTGAATTTTAAAGCCAAGACCGGTCGTGAATTCATCGGCGTGAGCCTCCGTGTGGTGGACGAAGAGGGAAATGATGTGGCCATGGACGAAAAACAGGTGGGTGAGATCATTGTGAAAGGGGATACGGTGACGCCGGGGTACTGGCGCCTGCCCGATGAGACCCAAAAAGCCATTCGGGACGGCTGGTTGTATACCGGGGATTTGGCGGTCATGGATGCGGAGCGGTACGTGAATATCGTGGATCGCAAAAAGGATATGATCCTTACGGGTGGGGAAAACGTCTATTCATCCGAGGTGGAAAATGTACTTTACACCCATACCGAGGTGCTGGAAGCCGCAGTCATCGGCGTTCCGGATGCCCATTGGGGGGAAGCGGTCAAAGCCTGCGTGGTATTGAAGGAAGGGTGTTCGGTCACTGAGGAGGAGATCATCTCCTACTGCCGTAAAGAACTGGCGGGTTATAAGACGCCTAAAAGTATTGATTTCCTGGAAGCCCTCCCCAAGACCGGTTCCGGTAAGATTTATAAGAAAGGTCTCAGGAAACCATACTTCCTACCCTGAACAGGTCCATGTCAAAATCCGGTTTTCCTTCAAATTTTTTCATGAAAAATGCCGGAAACTGATCTTTGGCCTCAAAAATATCCGGCCTGATGGGAATGCCCGCAGCTTGAAAGGCTTCCACGATCTGTGTTATGGAGGGGGGGCAGCCCTTAACGGCAAACAGTTCCTTGATATCCGGATTGTTTTTGTTGGCCTGATAAATGCACTTGCCGATGAGAATGGTTTTCTTTTTCCCCGGGGTGGGCTTCATCAATTTTCCCGTCAGTACTTCCACGTCGTCCCATGGATTCCCCTGCCAGGCCTGCGAAATGGCCGTCAGAATCATCCCGTTCAATAAAGAGCAATAGGTGCACATGGAAAGGTCATATTTTCGAAAGCTCAATCCCTGAATTCCCATTCGTTTCATGGGAATAGGAAGGGCCTGGGATTCGTCCGGTGTATAGGGGAAGGAGTAATGATGCCTTGATGCCACCGCTTCGATTTTTTCTCCCACCACATTTGTGTCCGAGAGGTCAACGGGTCTTCCGGCCTCATGGGCGGTCTGAGCCAGGTAGGGAACTTCCGAAGGGTTGTAGCCCAGCACCATGGCGCCCACCTTGTCGGCGGAAAGTACATCCCGTGAGCCGATGAGCAGGTTTTCCCTCCTGATTTTTCCATCAATCCCGGGCCCCCGTTCGTTGGTAAAAATGCCGTCAATAAGGGTAAATCCGACGGGCAGGATCTCCTGAAACCTGGCGATCATATAGTGAAGGTCTTTTTCCGTGTCCGCACTGTGGCATTTTTTTCGAGAATTGACGTCAATGGTTCCTTTGAGATTCTTGATCCCCAACGTAACAACCGTTTGGGCGTGGGTCTTGAGCACGGGAATGTTGACCACGAAGTCGGCATTGAGAAAGTCCGTACTGAAATTAAGGGTGGTGCCGTCATGAAATTCGATTTTTTCGTAGGGCCGTTCAAACAGGTTGACCACTTTGATCCCGTATTTTTGTTTCATGGTGTTGTAGCCGAGGGTTTCAAAGGCATGGGCCGGTGTTTCTATGTCCCGGGGGTCAAAAAGTACGATGCCTTCCCCAATGCATATATCCTTAATACCGCGTTCCTTGAGGAGAATGACCATGTCTTCCACGACCCGGCTCGTGGTAATGACACCGTAGGCGGGAAAGGTCCCGAAACGGCTCCAGAAAACGATATTGGGTTTGATAAATACGCTTGCGTTTGAAGGGAGATGATCAAGGCCTTGGCTGAGATCAACCGCTTTTCTCACTGAATCCAGTGGTTTTTCATAACGTACAATGGAAACGGTTTGTTTCTTTGAATCTGTAGACATGGGATGTAATCCTTTTGGCTTGGATTGAGTCATTTGAAATTCTCAAACATGTCCATCATTTCCTGTTTCAGGCCATTGGACACAGAAGAAAGCTGATTCTCGGCCAGCATCACAAACTCGCCGCGGCTTCTAACCAGAAGCTTCCCCGCCGCATCCACAATTTCGCCGCGAACCTCAATTTTTGAGTTGCCCGGTTCATCCAGAATTTTTCCCCTCACGGTCAACGGTACGCCGAGAGGAACCGGCTTGATGTACCTCATATTCATCTTACGGGTAACCAGGAAGGTTCGTTTGAAATAGAGTACGGTCCAGGACATGACCTCATCGAGCAATGTGGAGATGATGCCGCCGTGGGCCATACCTTCCCAGCCTTCATGGTTTCGTTCCAACCCAATGTCTGAACAGATCATGTCTCCCCTGCGGTAAAACTGCATGTTCAGCCCGATGGGATTGTCGGTACCACATGCAAAACAGTGGTGCCCCTGAAGTTTCTGGATGGGAACCTTGATTTCATCCGTGCTCATAAATGCGCTCCACTTGGTGCTGTCATTAATCGGGCCAACACAACCGTTATGGTATGGGTTTTTCAGATTCCGCCGCTTTCTTGTAATGCCAAATACTTTAGAAAGTCAAGAATTCATTGGATTTTCCAACTGGAAAGCCGTTTGGGTCACCGACAAAAGGGATTGGTTTTTTGTTTTCATTGACGCCTTTTTATGGTAAATTATACATTCTTTTTTTTAGGTGTCTCTTATTCTCGGAGGGTGTTTATGACGGAAAATTATGAGCTGAAAGATATTTTCACCCGGGAAGACCTTGAAACACTTTTCCCAGTGGGACGGGCCGACGCGTTTTTTGAATCTCTGTTCGGGGATGCTGAAGAAGGGGCGTTTGATATCGGATTATCGTATAAAGCCCATCGTGGAAACGAACTCCATTTTGAATTTCAACTGCGGCAGCGTCCGGGAAAATGTCTGGCCTGCAATCTGACCTACGGGCTGCCTAAGGTGTTCAAGCGTCATCCGGTGATTGATGTGAGCGGTTTGGCGGATGAAATAGAGAAACGGCTGAATGGAAAATTTCAGTGTGGCCGATGGGAACTGGGGGCAACACGGGAATTATCGAGAGAGCTTCATGTGATTCCCCTGGTCCTTTCACTGGAAAATAAAGCCGGATAGGTGTGTGTTCATTCACAATTCAGGCTTTTTCCGCCAGGGTGGTGAACCAGGTCATGTCATGATCCCATTCCTTTAAGGTGTGATACCCAAGGCTTTTCAACTGCATTTTGAGATCTCTGGATTGACTCCGCATCTGTCCTGAAATGATCAGGGTTTGGGGTTTGGTGGGGGTATATTTTTTCAGAAAATCTCGAATGACGTCATGCTGAATGTTGGCGATCAGAAGGTCTGCCTTTTCTTCTGCAAAATCTTCCGCTTTTCCCTGAACGGCCTTCACACGGTCCGCCAGACCGTTTAATTCAAAATTCCCGGCAGCGGTTTTGACGCAAAGGGGGTTGAAATCCACTGCCAGAGCTTTTTCGGCCCCCAACAGGACCGCGGCGATGGTCAGAATGCCGGTTCCCGTTCCCAGGTCAAGCACGTGACCAAAGGGTGATTGATCCGCTGTGAGGGAAAGCGCTTCAAGACAGGTCCGGGTCGTGGGATGAAGACAGTTGCCGAAGACCACACCGGGGTCCAGTAGAATTTTGATGTATCCCTCAGCAGCAGGACTTTCCAGCCAGGGCGGTACGACCAGGAACGGCCCGATTTCCAAGGTATCCAGCCCGCCTCCCTGCCAGTCTTCATAGGTGAAATGAAAATTGTCTTCAAGGCGCAGTTCCCCGCGTTTTTCAAGCAGTCCGGCCACCTGTTCTTCAGCAGGTGCTGAAAAGAACAGAAAAGCGCTGCTGTCTTCCACCCAGTTTCCGATGAAGGTTTCCCCAAGGGATCCTTCGTCCGATGGTGTGAGGGTGCCGTTTACCAGGTAAATATATAGATCTTCAAAAGGCCTTGAAACCATTTATTTAATGCTCTTCTCCAACTTTACCCTGACCTTCTCCCAAAAACGGTTTGCATTCGTCCTCCGGTTTTTTCTGTTTGCCTTTTTCTGCCATGGATTGTGCCGTGTGAAGTCCCACCAGCCGTCCGATAAGGAGTGCGATATACAACTGTCCTACGATGGCTTCAAGGGTAGAAAAAGTTTTTGCGGGACCCGAGAGGGGAACGATGTCTCCATACCCAAGGGTCGTTAGTGTGACGAAGCTGAAATAGGAAAGATTGTCGTTTAGGAATCCATAATGGCTGACATAATCGGCACGGCTCAGCACCTGTCCGGAAACACTGAAAGAGCCGGGGATGAGCAATTCAATAATGCCATAGCCGACCGACCAAAAAAAGCCGATAAGGAAATAAACACAGGCTGACCCGTAAATGAGGTCCATGGTGACGCTTTCCTCGCCCACAATATGAATCAGAATGGATGCTGCAATAAACCCGAAAAAAGCCATGCCAAATGAAAACATTAAAACGGCCATATAGAATTTTTCTTTTGCGTAACCAGACCAGCCCAGAAAAAAAATGGGTGTGATTAGAAGAATGCCCACAATCAGAATCTTACGGTTGCCGCTAATGGAATAAAGGGCCGTCAAAAGGAATATGGTGAAAATAACGTCAAGGAAATTGAGCCCGAAACTCCCCAATTCAATGAGAATGGGATCAATCACGGCAAGCAAGAACAGGAAAATCAAAAGCGCCCTGAACTTAAAACGAGTGCTCAAAAGCCGGATCATGGGTGCCTCCAAATGTATAGTGACATTTTCTGAGGGGCGGATAATGGGTTTGTGCGTTTGGGCTTCAAGAGATCATTTTGCTGACGCCGCTGTCAAGGGTTTGTTGGGCGTCAGGAGAAGATACAGACAGGGAATGACCAGCTGGGAGATCAGGGTGGCTGAGATCAGGCCGAAAATGATGGCGTTGCAGAGGGGCATCCACATGGGGCTGCTGAGAGACAGGGGGATGAGCCCCACAACGGTGGTGATGGTGGTGCTCACGATGGGTCTGAGCCGGTCCGCAGCTCCTCTGGCAGCCGCCTGGCGTACCGAAATCCCCTGTTTTCGGTGTTTGTTCATGGTTTCAATCATGACAATGGCATCATTGACCACGATGCCCACAAGAGAGATGATGCCGATCATTGCCGGAAAAGAAAACGGAATCCAGACCAGAAAAAAGCCGCCGAATGTTCCGATCATGGCAAAGGGGAGGGACAGCATGATAATAAAGGGTTGAACAAAAGAGCCGAATTGAAGGGCCAGAAGGGCAAAGACCAGGAAGATGGCCACGAAAAACATTTTTCCGGCGGACGAATAGGTTTCAGCGGCGGATTCCGCTTCTCCACCAAAATGGTAATGATACCCTGTGGGCCATTCTCTTTTCAGTTCTTTAAGGACGGGCTCAAGATCCGAGAGGATTTCATTGACCGTTCGATTTTCCGTTTTGCTCATGACGGTCACCGAACGCCGTCCCCCCTGATGGGTGATGGAGAGGGGCGCTTCACCCAATACCGGATTCAGGATGGAGAAAAGCGAGACGGTTTTGCCATTGGGTTTAAAGGGTCTTATGAGCCCTACTTCTTCAATGCGGGTGGGTCCCCCCGGAAGTCCGCCGCGGCTCGGCCACGCCACGCCCATGCGAATCTCCAAATCCTCTTCGGTGCCCTCAAGGGGGAATTTTCCGATTTCGTCGTCTGTCATGGCAAACCTCACCTGATAGGCCAGGTCATCCTGGTCAATGCCATGAAAGTCCAGGACCTCGCGATTGGGGCGCAATTTCACATCCAAACGGGAAGGACCCAGGTTGTCCCGCACATCGGATGCCCCCGGGATCCGTTCAAGCGCCCTCTGAACCTGAAGGGACATGTGGCGCAGGGTTTCCATATCGTCGCCTGAGAGTTGTATCTGAATGGGATCCTCCGTGGTGGAGCCGCCCGTCTGGGGTGTGAAGACCAGGGTGCTGCCGGGATAGGGGTGAAGAGCCCGGGCCAGTTCTGTTCGGAGGTCGTCCAGATATTGAAACGCCATTTTTTCTCGATCATCCAGTTTCGTGAAAATACAGGAAAACCCGATATAGGCGCTGTCCTTGAACGGCATCAGGGATTCGGCGATGGAATTGCGTGAAAGTGGGCTTTTTTGACCCACAAACTTAACGACACTTTGGAGATACGGTTTTGAACGAAGGGTTTCTCCCAAGACTTCAGCCACCTCTCTGGAGCGGGAGAGCGTCGTTCCCGGCGCCAGTTCCACGGTAATCCCCAGGTTCCGGCCATCCGCTTTGGGATACAACACACTGGGCAATAGACCCACCCCCATGAGCGACAGCACCAGAAGCGCTATTGTGATGGCGGTGACTCCCAGGGCCGTCCATTTGTTTCGAACCGTTGCCCTGAGACTCCATTGACAGAGGCTTTTGGAAGCCCTTTCGGTGATACGATCGATTCGGCTCTTGGGACTATCCTTTTTAATGTTTCTGAAAACGGCCCTGGAAAGGGGAATGTCCACAAACATGGCGATGATGAAACTGAGGACGAGGCAGCAGATGGCGGTTACCGGAATAATGCGAATAAATTTCCCATCGATGCCGCCAATGCCGAAAAGGGGAACCATGGCCAGAATTGTGGTGGCCTGGCCGGCAAAGGCGGGCATGGCGTAAGTCTTTACGGTTTTTAAGGCGGATTGATCAAATGGCAGATTGTCGGCGAAAATGCCCTCATGCATCCCCTCCATCATCAGGATAAATACGTCCACCAGAAGACCTAAGGCGATGACCATGCCGATGATGACCATTTCGTTTAAGCTGTAGCCCAGCAGGGAAACCAGCGAAAGGGCACCCAGGAATGTTACGGGAATGGAAAGACCCGCCACCAGAGCCTCACGCCACGACAGCAGGAAAAACAGGACCACAAAGACAGAGAGCATGGCCTGCCAGCCGTTATTGAAGACATCTTTGAGTTTCTCCCAGATAAATTCCGATTGATCGGAGGTAATGCTGTAATGGAGTCCGTAGGGAACCCCGGGACCGTCAAACGCCTCTTGCAGAGTCGATTTGATCCGTTCAATGGTTTTGAGGGTATCCACGCCCGGCACCTTCATCACCGATATGTCTACGGACGGCGCAAAGGTTGATCCCGCCCAGCTGACCGATACGCTGGATTTTTCCCTCTCAAGATCACGATGAACGTCTCCGATTTCGTCCAGGCGGACCACTCGCCCGGCGTTCAACCGAGATACCGGGAGTTCAGCCAGGTCTTTAACATCTCGAAAACGTCCATAAAGCCTGACAGTGGCGCCAATCTTATCACTTTCAATTTTGTCCCAGGGCATGTCCAGATTAGCGGTCCGAATCCTGTCCCGAACCGCTGTGGGGGAAATGCCCAGGGCCACCAGGCGGCTAGGATCCAGCAGGATCTGGACCACTTCCTTGCGTCTGCCGCCAAGGTCGACTTTTTTGACCCCCGGCAATCTCTCCAGACGTTCCTTGAGGTATTTTGCAGTGTTTCCCAAAATGATGGGATCGACCTTGCCGAACAATGCAACGGTCAGCATGGGGGTGTCATCGATGGAAACCTGTTCGATTTTGGGCTTTTTGGCATCCTTGGGGAGGTCCGGTTCCGCATCCCGGACCTTTACTCTAAGGATCTGCATGGATTCCATCAGGTTCGCGGAGGGGCGAAATTCAACGGCAATCACGGAAAAGGAATTAAAGGAGGCGCTCCGGATCCGCTTGAGCCCCTTCATGGATTTTATTTTCTTCTCAATCTGATTGGTGATCTGCTTTTCAATGGTTTCGGGATCGGCACCTGCCCACTCTGTCTGAACGATGGCCTGGGGGATGGCCAGGTCCGGGGCCGCTTCCTTGACGATGGACTGATAGGCCATGATACCGGAACCCACCAGCAGGAATGTCAGAAGGATGGCAAAGATGGGGCGGATGAAAAAAAATCGCATGATGGGGGGAATGGGAGCGTTATCCCCGGGGGAATTTTCTACTGGTTTGTACCGATTGGTTTTTGAAGATAATCTCTTTTGGCTCACTTTTTGCCGTCTCCGATGATTTCAATGATGGTTACAGGGGCACCATCACTGAGATGGTGGCGGCCATCATTCACCAGCAATTCACCTTCCTCTACCCCCTCCAGAATTTCCTCTGTTGAAAGACCGGCAATGCCTTCAACCACCAGTCGTTTCTGTACGGTGCCTTTCTTTTCGTCCACCACAAATACGTAAGGCTTATTTTTTCGGTAAACGAAGACATCATAGGGGACCACAATGGCATCGGTTTTTTCCGCAACGATAATCCAGCAGGTGACGAACATGCCGTCCCGAATGCCTTGAGCGCCTTTTTCAGTTCTGACCTTGACCTGTATGGCTCGGCCGCCGGGGCTGATGGCTGGACTTACCGAAAAAACGGTTCCGCGCATGGAACCGTTGCGCAATGGGTTTCCCGGTTGAAGATCGGTCGGAGAAGGAATGACATCGGCGGAGGTCATGACAATGGCCGGCTGTCCCGAGCGAACCAGAGCGCCTTCGAAGTAAGGAAGTTCCATGGTGATTTCAAATTGTGTGGGATCGATGACCACCATGGGGATGGTTTTAAGGAGTGCCTCTTCACTGCTGGTGTTGATAAAATTGGGCGTGAAGTAATCCCCTTTCTGGATGTTCACATAGGTGAGCACGCCGTCAAAAGGGGCGTATATGCTGGTGCGCTCCATGGGGAGTTGCGCCTGTTTCATACGGGCCTGGGCGGCTTTAACCCCGGATCGTGCTGCCTCAAGGGTGGCTTCCGCGGATTTTACGGCAGTACGGGCCGTCTTGGCCCGGGTGCGGGCAATATCCAGTTCGTATTTTGAAATGGCTTTGACTTGATACAGCTTTTCGTGGCGTTTGAGATTGTCTTCGGCCAGTTGCTGTTGCGCTTCTGATTCGATAATCCGGGAACGGGCAATTTTCACCTGCTGTCGGCTTTCCACCAGGTTGGAGCCGGTGACATTCAATTGTTCTCGATGCTCCCGCTTGTCCAGAGATGCCAGGATTTCACCTAAGTCTTCCCCTTCTCCGGGACCTTGAACACGGTCTCCTGCGCGGATGGTCTCTCCGTCCTGATTCAACTTCACAAAAGTGATTTTGCCCTGATGTTCAAAGGTCAAGAACTCTCGACGAACGGCCCGGGCGGTCCCTTCACCAAAAACCAGGGCCTGAATCGGTCCGGATATGGCCCTGATGCAGCGCACGGAAAGGGGGAGCGCTTTTTCACTTCGGAGGTTGGCTTTCTCCTGTGCATGGTCTTTTACCCGCTTCATCGCCAGCGCACCGACCGCGAAGACCACAACCATCAATGGAATCAGAAACAGAATCTTCCCTTTTTTTGATTCGATCATTAGACGACCCTCCCACTTTACGAATTCCCCAATTACCATGTTATTTTCGACTATCACCTGGATTTTCGTCAAGATAAAATTTCTATAGGGAAGCGTGCCTATTTGGCCCACAAAGTTTGCATTGACATATTTAAGGCCTTGTTTTAATGAATACCCGTACTTAAGCATCAAATTGACCTTTTGGAATGTTTCGGAGGAGCGTGAGATGAGGAGCAAAGGCTGTTTCGTGATGGCTTGTATGGGGTGTTTGCTGTCCGTCCTTTTCTTTTCAGATGGGGCACTGGCCAAAGAGAAGAAAGTCTATACGTTGGAGCAAACCGTCAAGGAAGCGCTGGCCAACAATTGGAAACTGAAAGCCAAGAAGGAACAGCTCAATCAGGCAGAGTATGTGAAAAACCAGGCGCGAGCGGATTTTTTGCCCAAACTGAGCACATCCTATGGATACAAACGTTTTGGTATGAACCAGGAGGTTTTCTTTAAAGGGATGCCCGGAGGACCTCTTGAGGTGGGAAGCCAGAATAATTATGAATGGAGAGGAACTGTCAAGCAGCCGATTTTTACCGGATTTGCCATCCTAAGCGCCTATCGGCTTTCTGAATTGGGTATTGATCAATCAGAGCTGGAGGTTCAAACTCAAGAACTGGATCTGGCTCTTGAGGCCAAGGCGGCCTATTTTAATATTCTGACGGCGGATATGGCGGTGGAGACTGCTGAAAAGGCCGCGGAAGCCCTGGAGGGCCATGCGGAAGTGGCCCGGAATTTTTACAAGGTAGGGATGATTCCCATCAACGATCTACTTGAGTCGGAAGTAAATGCCAGCAATTCCAAGCACGATTTGACATCCACCAGGAATCAGGCCAGGCTGGCGCGGTCCAATTTCAATGCGGTTTTGTCAAGGCCGGTAAATGCCGAGGTGGAAGTTGAAGAAATCAGTGTGCACAATCCGGAGAAGGGTGATTTTCAAGAATATGTGGAGATCGCTTTTAGAAACAGGCCGGAAATGAAGCTGATGGATGTCAACCTTCTTCAGACGGATCAGCAGATTCGGTTAAGCAGGAGCAAATTTTATCCCGAGGTGGTATTGACGTGGGACTACATCAAGCAAGGGGATACGGCGTCGGTATCCGGCGGGGAATTTCATCAGGCCAGTAACTGGGAGGCGACCGTCGGGCTGGAATGGACCTTTTGGGAATGGGGAAAGACCTATTATAATGTGAAGCAGCAGCAAAGCGTGAAAAATGAAGTTCTCAAGACCAAAATGCAGCTGGAAGAGCAGATACAACTTCAAATAAAAGATGCTGTTTTAGATCTCAAAACTGCCGAGGAGAACATTCCCATCACAAAAAAGGCGGTGGAGCAGGGAGAGGAGAACCTGAGGGTGAGTCAGGAGCGTTATAAAGCCCAGGTCAGTACCTCCACCGAAGTTCTGGATGGGCAGCGGTACCTGACCCGAGCAAGGGTCAACCATTTTAATGCGCTTTTTGACTACCATTTGGCGCGGGCAAGGCTTTTTAGAGCAATGGGCACATATTAAATGATACAGCTCTTTCACCTGTTCAAGAAGTATGGTCCCCATATTGCCCTGGACGATGTCAATCTCAGGATTACGAAAGGGGAATTTGTTTTTGTTACAGGCCCCAGCGGTGCGGGAAAAACAACCCTTCTGAGATTGATTTTTGGTGCGGAGAAACCGGAGCGGGGCTATATCCTCATAAATTCAATCAATTTGACCCGTATCAGCCGGTCAAAAATGGATCTGCTGCGTCGAAAAATCGGATTCGTTTTTCAGGATTTTAAGCTTCTGCCCCGAAGGACGGTGTTTGAAAACGTGGCAATCGCTTTGGAGGTAACCGGTGAGCCCACCCGATGGATCAAAAAAAGGACCCGTCAAACCCTTGAACTGGTGGGGCTTGAAGATAAGGAAAAGGTTTATCCCCTGTCGCTTTCCGGCGGGGAACAGCAGCGGGTTGCCATTGCGCGGGCCATTGTAAAGGGCCCAGTGATTCTCCTGGCGGATGAACCCACCGGGAATCTGGATCCCGATCTTACCGGGGAGATCATGGCACTTTTCAGGAGCATCCATCAAAAGGGTACCACGGTGGTGATTGCCACCCACAGTCGGGATTTGCTCGAGGATGTGCCCTATCGGACGATTCTTCTGCAACAGGGCAGACTTTCCGGGGATACATGCGCATAAGATTCAGAACCTATTTCTTTAAACAGGCCCTGCAAAATATCAGGGGCAATCTAACAGTACATGCCCTGGGTTTGGGGACCATGACGTCGTCCCTTCTGATTTTCGGTATATTCATGCTCTTTTTCGCAAATGTGGCCAACTGGATCCACGGTTGGGGAAACAGCCTCTCTTTTTCAATCTATCTGAAAGACGATATCAGCGCTTACAAAAGAGATAAGGTCGATTCTTTTCTGCGGCAGCTACCGGGTCAAAAAACCCTTGTGTATATATCCAAAAAAGACGCAATGGCCGATCTCAAAGAGACCCTTGGCGGCGATGCCGCCATTTTGGATCGATTGTCGGATAATCCACTCCCGGCTTCCTATGAAGTTTTTTTTGACCGCACCCAAAAGCATGATTCAGACCCTGAGGCCATAAAAGGAGCCCTGGCAAAGCTGGAAGGCATAGCGGATGTTCAATGCAGCGAAGAATGGGTGAATAACTTTAGACAGATTATGGATCTGGTGGAGTCCATCTTTTTCGTGGTGGGGGGACTTTTATGTCTTTGTATTATTTTTATTATGACAAACACCATTAAATTAACCATCTTTTATCGAAAGACTGAAATTGAAATCCTTAAGCTGGTGGGGGCTACGGATTGGTTTATCAAAGTGCCCTTCCTGCTGGAAGGTGTCATTCAAGGGATTCTGGCAGGCGTCTTAACGTTATTGATGCTGGGTGGGGGATATTTATTTTTCGCCACAAAAGAGATTCAATTCTTCGGCATGAATTCTCTGGATTTTGTTTTCGTGTCTCCTGAACATATGGCCCTGCTTTTCCTCATCAGCGTAGCCCTCGGAATGATCGGAAGCCTTATCGCCATAGGCCGTTTTTTCAAAGTATGATGAACACAAAATTGACAACCAGATGCATGTTTTGTCTGTGTTTCGCTCTGGCTCATTTTCCTGGCTGGGCTTTTTCGGCTGGTACTGCCGTAAAAAAGGCTTCGGAAAAAAAGCAGATTCAACGGGTAGAATCGAAGCTGAGCGAGGAAGCCAGGAAGCTTAACGCATTCCAGTCAAAGGAAGCGGCTTTGTTGACACTGGTGGCGAAACTTGAAAATCAGGTTGCTGATACGAAGAAAGAAACGGAGGCGTTGACGTCGAACATTCGTCATGTGCGCGAAAGAATGGATGCGCAAAAGGAGAAACTGAAAGAACTCAAATCCATCTTGAGGCGCACAGAGCTTAAAATCGGCGAATATTTGATTGCTCTTTACAAATATTCACGACGTGGGAATGCCCGCATACTGGCAAATGCCGATGCATTAAGTGATTTGCAGCGAAACATCAAATACATCGGTATTGTTACGGAGAAAGATCGTTTGGAACTGCGCACGCTAATGGAACGGGCTGCAGGTCATCATGATGAAATTGTGAACACAGAGGCGTCAATTGGTGTGACGGAACGTGTGGTGAAAGAGAAATCCTCACGCCTGGTTTTTCTTAAGACATCGCTTGAAGAAAAGGTCCTTTTGTTAATGAAAATTCATGAGGAGAAAGAGTTTTATGAAACCTCCGTCGAGGAACTTGAAACTGCAATGGAAGATCTCAAACAGGCCCTTGAGCCCATTGAAAGCGAAAATCCCTATGTTATTGATCCTTCGCTTGAGTTCGAAGATTGTAAGGGCAGGCTGCCCCTGCCGATTCGGGGTAAAATTGTAAAGAATCGGAAAATCGGGACTGCCTTTTCAAGTGCCGGGGGGGTTGTTATCCAAGCGGATGCCGATTCGGCCGTACGGGCTGTTTATAGAGGGGAAGTCGCTTATTCAGGACGTCTGAAAGGTTATGGCGAGGTCGTTATCTTAAGCCATGGCGGGCGTTTTTTTACCGTTTCGGCGCATCTGACAAAACGTGAAAAAACAAAGGGAGATGAGGTTCAGGGGGGTGAGATCCTGGGTTGGGTCGAGGAGAACGGTTCTTCCAAAGGGGCAAGTGTATATTTCGAGGTTCGAAAGGCCGATAGAAAGTTAGATCCCCGAGCCTGGCTGAAACTCAATTAATAAATCCGGCTAATTTTTTTGTTGGCTTCGCGGTTCAATTCGCATAATATCATGATCTGTTCCCCAAGGATGGCGTTTATCGAATTGCCGGTAAAACATCTGTTTTTGAATCAGCCCCGTGAATTGACATGAGGGGCTGACAGCCGTGGTCAAATTACCAAAGGAGCTTGAAATGGTTACATCAAAAAGGAAATTTTTTGCTAATATTGTTTTAATATCCGTCTTTATTTTAGGTCTCCTTTTCCTTAATGGAAATGGCGAAAAGGTAGAAGCCGATACAGAGGACGCGTATAAGAATATAGAGCTTCTGACTGAAGTCCTCAGACAGGTGGAAAAGAATTACGTTGAGCCCCAGAAAGCAAAAGACCTCATATATGGGGCAATTAAAGGGATGGTAAGAAGCCTTGATCCACACTCTTCCTTTATGACCAAAGAAGAATTTCGCGAATTGATGTCGGAAACCAAGGGAAGCTTTTCAGGCATTGGTATCGAAATTACGGTGAAAGACAAGGTGTTGACGGTTGTTTCCCCCATTGAGGGGACACCCGCCTATCTCGCCGGTATGAAGGCAGGCGATAAAATCATCAAGGTGGAAGGAGAATCCACCCTGGATATGAGCTTGATGGAGGCGGTTAAGAAAATAAGAGGGCCAGAGGGAACAAAGGTCAATTTGACGGTGTTTCGTGAGGGTGAGGAAAAACCACTGGAATTTGCCATTACCAGGGGCGTGATACCCCTTAAAAGTGTGAGGTATTTTTTCCTTACCCCGGAAATCGGCTATGTGCGGGTTTCCAATTTTCAGAGCAATACTTCAGAAGACCTGTCAAAAGCCCTTGAAGAGCTGGAAAAGGACGGAAAGATGAGAGGGTTGGTCCTGGATATGCGAAATAATCCGGGCGGTTTGCTTTCCCAGGCCATAGACGTCTCTGAGATATTTCTTGATTCGGGGGTTATTGTGAGTACAAAAGGGAGAACCGGGTCCCATGATATCGAAGCCAGAGCACATAAGAACAGTCACCCTCGGGTTTATCCGATGATTGTACTGGTTAATGGCGGAAGCGCCAGTGCCGCGGAAATTGTGGCAGGAGCCCTTCAAGACAATAAAAGGGCCATGATATTGGGATCAAGAACCTTTGGGAAAGGCTCTGTCCAGACCATCCTGCCGCTTTCAGATGGCTCGGGCCTTCGTTTGACAACGGCCCGGTACTACACGCCAAGTGGAAAATCAATTCAGTCCAGTGGTATTACGCCCGATATCGAGATCAAGTTTATTGCACCTGAAAAAGATGCGAAGAAGAAGACGCCGCGGTTTATAAGGGAGGAAGACCTCAAAGGCCATATGATTGGTGAAAAAATTACTGAGGGAAAAAAGAGCGAAAAGAAGTCTGAAACAGATAAAGAAAAGAAAGCCAGAGAACTTCTCGAAAAGGATAACCAGGTGCGCCAGGCCCTTGAGCTCTTGAAAGGCTGGGCGGTCTTTTCAAAGATAAATGGAGATCCCTCAAGGGATATGGTTAAACAATGAAAACCGTTTTGAAAACGACCAAAAATACCTGAACGAAATAATGAAGTGTTTTTTTGATCACATCAACATAATTTCCTTGGCGTTTTTTCTCTAAAAGTTGTTGACATGTTCTGAGGTGAAGTATATAAGTATTGTTTCTTTGGTGTACGGAAAAGGGTTAAACGCTTCGACAATAAAGCTTGACATTCTGAACTGAACGCCTTAAAATGAGTGGCTTGTTAATAGTTGGCTTGTTCTTTGAAAACTAAATAGTGACGTAGCGTAGGTCTCTGTAGTAACAATTTGTAATTGTTGAGAAAAGATAGGGTCATAAGCCCTGCTTAATAGTTTAAGTGGAGAGTTTGATCCTGGCTCAGAACAAACGCTGGCGGCGTGCCTAACACATGCAAGTCGAACGAGAAATCCCGAGCTTGCTTGGGAGAGTAAAGTGGCGCACGGGTGAGTAACGCGTGGGTAACCTACCTTTGAATCTGGAATAACCAGCCGAAAGGCTGACTAATACCGGATACGGTTTTTAGGACTTAGGTTCTCTAAATTAAAGGTGACCTCTTCATGAAAGTTGCCGTTCATAGATGGGCCCGCGTACCATTAGCTAGTTGGTGGGGTAATGGCCTACCAAGGCGACGATGGTTAGCTGGTCTGAGAGGATGATCAGCCACACTGGAACTGGAACACGGTCCAGACTCCTACGGGAGGCAGCAGTGAGGAATTTTGCGCAATGGGGGAAACCCTGACGCAGCAACGCCGCGTGAGCGAAGAAGGCCCTCGGGTCGTAAAGCTCTGTCAAGTGGGAAAAAAATCTTTTGATCAATAGTCAAAAGACTTGATGGTACCACTGGAGGAAGCACCGGCTAACTCCGTGCCAGCAGCCGCGGTAATACGGAGGGTGCAAGCGTTGTTCGGATTTACTGGGCGTAAAGAGCGTGTAGGCGGTTTAGCAAGTCAGATGTGAAAGCCCTGGGCTTAACCCGGGAAGTGCATTTGAAACTGCTTCACTAGAGTATGGGAGAGGAGATTGGAATTCCTGGTGTAGAGGTGAAATTCGTAGATATCAGGAGGAACACCCGTGGCGAAGGCGATTCTCTGGACCAATACTGACGCTGAGACGCGAAAGCGTGGGGAGCAAACAGGATTAGATACCCTGGTAGTCCACGCCGTAAACGATGAGAACTAGGTGTAGTGGGTATTGACCCCTGCTGTGCCGAAGTTAACGCATTAAGTTCTCCGCCTGGGGAGTACGGCCGCAAGGCTAAAACTCAAAGGAATTGACGGGGGCCCGCACAAGCGGTGGAGCATGTGGTTTAATTCGACGCAACGCGAAGAACCTTACCTGGGTTTGACATCCTCTGACCGTCTGGGAAACCAGATTTTTCCGGTTTTGCCGGAACAGAGTGACAGGTGCTGCATGGCTGTCGTCAGCTCGTGTCGTGAGATGTTGGGTTAAGTCCCGCAACGAGCGTAACCCTTGTCTTTAGTTGCCATTATTAAGTTAGGCACTCTAAAGAGACTGCCTCGGTTAACGGGGAGGAAGGTGGGGATGACGTCAAGTCCTCATGGCCTTTATATCCAGGGCTACACACGTGCTACAATGGGCTGTACAAAGGGTTGCTAACCCGCGAGGGTGCGCTAATCCCAAAAAGCAGTTCTCAGTTCGGATTGAAGTCTGCAACTCGACTTCATGAAGGTGGAATCGCTAGTAATCGTGGATCAGCATGCCACGGTGAATACGTTCCCGGGCCTTGTACACACCGCCCGTCACACCACGAAAGTCGACTGTACCAGAAGTTGCTGGGCTAACCTCTTCGGAGGAGGCAGGTACCTAAGGTACGGCCGGTAATTGGGGTGAAGTCGTAACAAGGTAGCCGTAGGGGAACCTGCGGCTGGATCACCTCCTTTCTAAGGAGTTAACCGTCATTGACGGAACATCCTAGGTCATACCTACCTATCGTCACTATTTAGTTTCCAGGGAATAAGCTATAAGCTGGAAGATAAAAGCTCAAAGCTGAAAGTTTTTTCAGCTTTGAGCTTTGAGCTCAAAAATTGTTCTTTGAAAACTGAATACAGAGTACAGCAATTTCAAAGGTGCCTAGGAAACAAACGTTTTACTAGTAGCGTAAATGGAAGGATTTTATGGCCAAGCTACTAAGAGCAGACGGTGGATGCCTTGGTGTCGGATGGCGATGAAAGACGTGGCTAACTGCGATAAGCTTCGGCGAGCCGTTAAACAGGCTTTGACCCGGAGATTTCTGAATGGGAAAACCCATCCCGGTTAATTCCGGGATATCTATCACTGAATACATAGGTGTTAGAGGCTAACGAGGGGAACTGAAACATCTAAGTACCCTTAGGAACAGAAAGCAAATGCGATTCCCAAAGTAGCGGCGAGCGAAATGGGAACAGCCTAAACCGTACATATGTTAAAGCCTGTAAGCGTTGTATGTGCGGTGTTGCGGGGCCTTGTTGGAGGCGGTTACAGCTGCTTCGACAAGTCAGAAATGCATTGTATAGCTGAACAGCCTGGAAAGGCTGGCCACAGAGGGTGATAGCCCTGTAAGCGAAATATGATGCACTTGTTGGACAAGGTTCCCAAGTACCGCGGGACACGAGAAACCCTGCGGGAATCCAGGAGGACCATCTCCTAAGGCTAAATACACGCCGGCGACCGATAGTGAACCAGTACCGTGAGGGAAAGGTGAAAAGTACCCCTGCTAGGGGAGTGAAATAGTACCTGAAACCGTCTGTTTACAAGCAGTGGAAGAACTATTGAAATTTTGTTGGATTCGTCCGACTGGTTTCAAGTTCGACTGCGTACCTTTTGCATAATGGGTCAGCGACTTACGCTGTGTTGCAAGGTTAAGCCGTCAGGTGTAGCCGCAGCGAAAGCGAGTCTTAATAGGGCGAAATAGTAGCATGGCGTAGACCCGAAACCAGGTGATCTATCCATGGGCAGGGTAAAGTCCCGGTAACACGGGATGGAGGCCCGAACCGTAGAAGGTTGAAAACTTCCCGGATGAACTGTGGATAGGAGTGAAAGGCTAATCAAACCTGGAGATAGCTGGTACTCCCCGAAATATATTTAGGTATAGCCTCACAAATTGAGTAACGGGGGTAGAGCACTGGAAGGGCTAGGGGTCTCACCAGATTACCAAACCTTACCAAACTTCGAATACCGTTAACTTTTATTGTGGGAGTCAGACTATGGGAGATAAGTTTCATGGTCGAGAGGGAAAAAGCCCAGACCGCCGGCTAAGGTCCCTAAATATGTGCTAAGTGGAGAAGGAAGTGGGAATGCTGAGACAGCCAGGAGGTTGGCTTAGAAGCAGCCATCCTTTAAAGAAAGCGTAACAGCTCACTGGTCAAGTGATTCTGCGCCGAAAATTCAACGGGGCTAAAGCACATTACCGAAGCCGCGGATTGTATGGATCTTCGGATTCATATGATGGTAGGGGAGCATTCCATTCCGGGCTGAAGCCGGACCGTAAGGACCGGTGGACTGAATGGAAGAGACTATGCTGACATGAGTAACGATAAAGCGGGTGAGAAACCCGCTCGCCGTAAGCCTAAGGGTTCCTGAGTAAAGTTAATCTGCTCAGGGTTAGTCGACCCCTAAGCCGAGGCCGAAAGGCGTAGGCGATGGGAAACGGGTTAATATTCCCGTACCACCAAGTTGGCATTTGAGTGATGGGGGGACGCAGAAGGGTAGATCATCCACCTGTTGGATGGTGGTTTAAGCTGGTAGGCGGAAAGGACAGGAAAATCCGTTCTTTTATTTAAACGTCGAGAAGCGAATACGAGAGACTTTGTCTCATAAAGTGATTGATCCCATACTGCCAAGAAAAGCCTCTAGCAAGTCAATTAGGTGATCGTACTGCAAACCGACACAGGTAGGCGGGGTGAGAATCCCAAGGCGCTCGAGAGAACTCTGGTTAAGGAACTCGGCAAATTTACACCGTAACTTCGGGATAAGGTGTGCCTCCGTTAGGTGAAGAGATTTACTTTTGGAGCTGAAGGAGGTTGCAGAGAAATGGGGGTGGCGACTGTTTACTAAAAACATAGGACTCTGCCAAGTCGCAAGACGATGTATAGGGTCTGACGCCTGCCCGGTGCTGGAAGGTTAAGGGGACTTGTTATCCATTCTTCGGAATGGAGAAGCATTGAACCGAAGCCCCAGTAAACGGCGGCCGTAACTATAACGGTCCTAAGGTAGCGAAATTCCTTGTCGGGTAAGTTCCGACCTGCACGAATGGCGTAACGACTTCCCCACTGTCTCAACCAGGGACTCGGTGAAATTGAATTCACGGTGAAGATGCCGTGTACCCGCGAAAAGACGGAAAGACCCCGTGAACCTTTACTACAGCTTGACATTGGATTTTGGGCTAGTATGTGTAGGATAGGTGGGAGACTTTGAAACTTCGACGCTAGTCGGGGTGGAGTCAACCTTGAAATACCACCCTTACTAGTTTAGGGTTCTAACCTTGGTCCGTTATCCGGATCGGGAACAGTGTCTGGTGGGTAGTTTGACTGGGGCGGTCGCCTCCCAAAGAGTAACGGAGGCGCGCGATGGTTCCCTCAGGCTGATTGGAAACCAGCCGAAGAGTGTAAAGGCATAAGGGAGCTTGACTGTGAGAGAGACATCTCGAACAGGTACGAAAGTAGGTCTTAGTGATCCGGCGGTTCCGTATGGAAGGGCCGTCGCTCAACGGATAAAAGGTACTCCGGGGATAACAGGCTTATCGCGCCCAAGAGTTCACATCGACGGCGCGGTTTGGCACCTCGATGTCGGCTCATCGCATCCTGGGGCTGGAGCAGGTCCCAAGGGTTTGGCTGTTCGCCAATTAAAGCGGTACGTGAGCTGGGTTTAGAACGTCGTGAGACAGTTCGGTCCCTATCTTTCGTGGGCGTAGGATATTTGAGAGGATCTTTCCCTAGTACGAGAGGACCGGGATGGACGAACCTCTGGTGTTCCAGTTGTCGCGCCAGCGGCATAGCTGGGTAGCTACGTTCGGAATGGATAACCGCTGAAAGCATCTAAGTGGGAAGCCAACCTCAAGATTAGATATCCCCATCTTGTGGAGACACAAGATCTGAAGACCCCTTGTAGACGACGAGGTTGATAGGCCAGGTGTGTAAGTGCAGTAATGCATTGAGCTAACTGGTACTAATAGGTCGTGAGGCTTGGCCATAAACTTCTTCTATTTACGCGCCTTTGGTTGCATGCTCTGTATTTAACAGTTTTCGGTGGCAATAGCGAGGAGGCCACACCCGTTCCCATCCCGAACACGGAAGTTAAGCTCCTCTGCGCCGATGGTACTGCGTGGGAGACTGCGTGGGAGAGTAGGTCGCCGCCGAAATTTATTTTAAAAAGCCCTTCATCTTATGATGTGGGGCTTTTTTTATGGGTCAAATGAATAAAGATCTCATAAGTAAAAAGCGAGAATTGACTTTTTTTGAGATGCCTTGTATCAAAATGATAACAGAATTCCCCAAAACCCTGTCTGAATTCATCGTCTGAAAAAACTCCAAGCGTTAGGAATCCAAAAAGCTCTGGTAAAATCGCATATGAATCTGATATGTTAGGGGTAAAGTTTGAGAAAACCTGGTAGCGTGCTTTAGAAATGGAATTTTCTGGTTTGATTCTTGCTTTGAAAATGCCAATAACCAAAAGTATATTGCGGCGCAAGAAACAGGGAGAAGGGAATGAAAAATACGAAATGGCTTTTGGGCTTAATGATAGTTGCATTTTCCTTTTTCGGTTTGGAAATCGTAGCAAGTGCAACATATATATCGCTCGTTCCGCTTAATGATACAACAGTTGAACAAGTTCAGACTGGATATTCCGGAACGAGCACGGAAAATCTGCAGGATTGGTTTTTGCGAAATAATATTACCAATACGGACGGTTCAGCTGTTAATCCGGTTGGGAACCAGCTTCAGGACGAGCTCTTTTACACGACGGATGGTGGTCTCATTGATGTTGAATACTTGGGAATCGGGTATGCCAGTTATCATTCTCCCTTTGGTGTTTTCAGCTATTCTGGGAATCCGAGCAGCGGTTACGATGCTTCAGCAATGAGTTATTTCAGTCCGCTTTTTGTGCAAAACGTGGCTTCGCCCAATACTTCGTATAGTTTCACCGTCAATGCTGGTACCTATTTTGGTTTCTATCTCGATTCCAATAACAGCGGCACGAAGTTATCGACACTGAACGCCAGCAATAGCGATGGAGTGGATCATGCTCTGATTTTTGAGACAAACAAGGGATACACCGTTGCCTTTGAAG
>Ga0307929_1001124_pt1 | contig 21999 bp, 19 predicted proteins | sample AceLakmetage1330_FD_203160 | JGI IMG/M metagenome (GOLD analysis project Ga0307929, IMG submission 203160) | Saline water microbial communities from Ace Lake, Antarctica - #1330 | ecosystem: Environmental > Aquatic > Non-marine Saline and Alkaline > Saline | place: Antarctica: Ace Lake...
TAGAATCTGATTTTTTTGTATTTTTGTGCGGTAATATAAAGCCCATGATTTTTTTTTTGAAGTTTGCGCTGCAAAATTAGGAATCTTCGGGCTTTTTTTGTACTTTAAACTTCCGGACACTTATGAACTGGGATATTTCCTGCTGCTTTATCTGCTCGTAATTTTTCTTCATGGCTATTACTTCGTTCAGTTGCGCAAACAAGGTGCTATCGTTGGCCTGGACTTGCACGAAGCCGAGTAGGAAAAACAGGATGCTAAGCGAAATTATTTTAAAGATATACTTTGTCATTGTTTGATAATTGAATAAATCCGCCAAATTCGTATCGATGATAGTGCAAAGATAAGGAAAGCGAATTAGGAGGGAAGCGTTTTTTTTGGGATGTCAGATGTCAGATGTGTGATGTGTGATTTTGGATGGTTTGAACATTCTGCTAAAATCCTACTTTTGCATGTTCATTTTTTTAAAATAAACGGTAACAATGGAAAACATGCACAGGGAACTGATTGACGGGCTAAACGAAAAACTGGAGGATGCCGATGCCAGGCAAATACTCCAATACTTCCTCGGACAATACCGGGGCAAAATTGCCTTTGCGTCCAGTATGGGAGCCGAAGACCAGGTGATAGCGCAAATGATTGCAGGCATCGATAAAGCAGCCAAAATATTTACCCTCGACACCGGGCGCATGTTTCCCGAAACCTACGACCTGATCGAAAAAACCAATGCCCGCTACAAAATCAAAATACAGCTTTATTTTCCCGAAAGGGAACAAGTAGAAAAAATGGTAAACGAAAAAGGCATCAATCTTTTTTACGAGAGCATCGAAAATCGCAAGCAGTGTTGTCATATTCGCAAAATTGTTCCGCTTAAGCGTGCCCTGGCAGATATGGAAGTTTGGATTAGCGGTTTGCGCCGTTCGCAATCGGTAACGCGCAAAGATGTGAAAATGGTGGAATGGGACGAGGGCAACGGATTGATAAAAGTAAATCCGCTGATCGATTGGAGCGAGACACAGATTTGGGATTATATAAAAGCCCACAATATTCCTTACCACGCCTTGCACGACAAAGGTTTTCCAAGTATTGGCTGCCAGCCATGTACTCGTGCCATCGAGCCGGGCGATGATGTGCGTGCCGGCCGCTGGTGGTGGGAGCTGCCCGAGGGCAAAGAGTGCGGATTGCATGTGAAGGAAGGGTGATACGTTATTCGTTAATCGTTAGTTGTGCTTAATAAGAAATTGTAATGAAATAATCACGATAAACAATTAACCATTAACTTTTAATTCTCAACCCACTCAACCTTCTCTATCCTCTTACTCCCAACTTTTAACTTTTAACTTTTAACTTTCAACTTTCAACTTTTAACTTTCAACTTTCAACTCAAAATTTTTAATGCCGAGCTTCGCTCGAGCATCCTCGAAAAATTACGAAAATCATAGATTTTCTATTTTTCGGGACTTTTAACTCCCAACTCTTAATTATAATCTCCCTACTTTTGCAGCCCAATTTAAAATTGATTTTATTATGGATTTTGGATTTTTAACAGGTGATTCTGCCATATTTTCATGGGTCATCTTGCCCCTGCTCATTTTCTTGTCGCGGATTGCCGACCAAAGCATCGGCACCCTACGATTGATTTTTGTATCGAAAGGCTACAAATACATTGCGCCATTTCTGGGCTTTTTCGAAGTTATTATTTGGTTGCTGGCCGTAACGCAAATTTTCAAGCAGTTAGATAACTTTTTTTATTACATCGCTTATGGAGCAGGTTTCGCCGCCGGAAACTATCTGGGCATGGTGCTTGAAGAACGTATTTCGCTGGGCAGCGTGGTGGTAAGAATTATACCAAAAAACGACACCAGTCGGCTAATCGCGCATCTGCGCGAAAATCGCTTTGGCCTTACCCTTCTCGATGCCATGGGTAGTAGCGGAATGCCTGTCCAGATTATCTTTACCATCATTCCGCGCAAGCAAGTCAAAGAACTGGTAGCAGCCATTAATCAATACAACCCTAAGGCTTTTTATTCGATAGAGGAGGTAAAGACGGTAAGCCACGGGGTTTTCCCTCCGGGCGGAGGACGCATTATATCGCGACCCAAGATGCCGCAGTTGTGGCGCAAATCGAAGTAAGGAGCTCCCGATTTGGATTGGACGAAAAGGAAATAAATTGGAACGATGGCAAACCATTTTCAAAATGACCCGGTTAACACTTGGGCATTGATCAAAAAAATTACGCAACCAATAGAAGCAAATCACCATCTAATCTAAGATATAGAAACGAATTCCTGGAGAAAGCGGTCAGCTGATGAAAAAGAAATTTTTATCCAATCTTATCCTTCTGTTATTTTTAAATTTACTGGTAAAGCCATTTTGGATACTGGGCATCGACCGTACAGTACAAAATACAGTGGGTGCGGCTGATTATGGTTTCTATTTTGTGATCTTCAATTTTTCCTTTCTTTTCAACATTCTGCTCGATCTGGGCGTTACCAACTACAACAATCGCAACATAGCCCAGCACAGCCAATTGCTCAACAAGCATTTCTCGGGTATCATCATCATCAAACTTTTCCTTGCTGTATTATACACCCTGATTACCTTTAGTTTCGGGCTGCTAATTGGCTATAGCACCGAACAGTTAGCACTGCTGGGCTTTTTGTGTTTCAATCAGTTTTTGTTGTCCTTCATCCTTTATCTTCGTTCCAATATTTCGGGTTTACTCTTGTTTCGCACCGACAGTTTTCTGTCTGTCCTTGATCGTGTATTAATGATCGTGATATGCAGCGTGTTACTTTGGGGGCATATTTTTGCCACGCCCTTTCAAATCGAATGGTTTGTTTATGCCCAAACGGGAGCCTATCTTCTAACCGCTGCAATTGCTTTTCTTATTGTGATAAAAAAAGCCTCCTTTCGCAGGCTTAACTGGAATCTGCCTTTTTTTATCCTGATAATCAAAAAGAGCTTCCCTTTTGCTATCCTGGTAATGCTCATGGCTTTTTACAACCGGATAGACCCGGTAATGATAGAACGCCTGCTGCCCAAAGGCATTGGTTTTTCGGAAGCCGGGGTTTACGCTTCGGCCTACCGCCTGCTGGACGCGGGCAATATGATAGCCTACCTTTTTGCGGTGCTGCTATTACCGCTGTTTAGCCGCATGATACAAAAGCAGGAACCGGTAGTACAAATTGCCAAACTGGCCTTTACTTTATTAATTACCCTTTCGGGGATCGTAGCTATTGGTTCGCATTTTTACAGCTACGAACTCATGGATTTAATGTACAAGGAGCATGTAAGCGAATCGGCGGCAGTATTCCGCATCCTCATGTTAGGCTACGTGGCCATAAGCACCACCTACGTTTTTGGCACCCTGCTTACCGCTAACGGCAATCTTAAGTTTTTGAACATTGTAGCTGCCAGCGGCATGGTGATAAACCTGCTGATAAACATCGTACTTGTGCCACGCCTGATGGCCGTTGGCTCGGCGTACGCCAGCCTTTTCACACAATTTACTACCGCCATAATTCAAACTATTATCGCCGTGCGTATTTTTCGTTTCAAAGTGGATTACAAATATCTGGCATCCTTGTTTGTGTTTTTGATTGGTACAGTGGTCATCACTAAGTTTTCAAAATTAGTTTTTGACCAATGGATTTTTAATTTTTTACTTATGATCGCCGCTTCACTTTTGCTGGCCATGGTATTAAAACTTTTGAATATCAAAGGGTTTATTCAGATTTTGAAAAGTAAGGATGGAATTTAAAACAGAAAAAATAGGAAGAACGAAGGCTGATCGACAGCATAAACATAAAAAATATACTTTTGTGCCCTTATTTGATTTTGAAAGGTTATGACAATTTGGAAAACCGAAGACCGCAATTTTGAATCAACAAACATCCTGCTGTTTTTGTATAGATGGCGAAAGCCGCTGATTATTGTATCGGTGGCTGCAATTCTTGCCTCGGTGATATTTTCGTCGCCCTGGTTTATTACGCCCAAATACCAATCCACAGTAATCCTGTATCCTGCTGCCACCAACGCCATTAGCAAGGCATTGCTCACCGAGAATAGCGGGGTTAAAGAAGATATTCTTGACTTTGGTGAAGACGAAGAAACCGAACAAATGCTCCAGATTCTGCACTCCAACCGTATTCGCGACAAGATTATCAGCAATTACAACTTGATGCAGCACTACGATATCGATACCAGCTCGCATTACCGTATCACCAACATGAACAGGGAATACGAAAACAACATCAGTTTTAAGCGCACCGAATACATGGCCGTTAAAATCAGTGTCCTGGATAAAGACCCCCAAACGGCTGCTGATATTGCCAATGATATTGCCGAGCTGCTGGATTCGACCAAAAACGACATGCAAAAGCAGCGTGCCGACCGGGCTTTAGAAATTGTTCAGCACCAGTATTTCAAGCTGCGCGATGAAGTGGCACAAATGGAAGACTCGCTAACAAAGCTACGAGCATTGGGTGTACACGACTACGAATCGCAGGCCGAGATGATAAACCGGCAATTGGCCATCGAACTGGCCAAGGGGAATACCGATGGGATAAAACGCCTGGAAGATAAGCTGAGTATTCTTGCCCTGTATGGCGGCCCCTACGTTTCGTTGCGCGATGCACTGGAACTCGAAAAAAAGCAGTTGAGCATGTTGCGCGCCAAATACGAAGAAGCAAAAACTGATGCCCAGGAAGTGCTCCCATCCAAGTTTATTGTAAACAGTGCTTTTAAAGCCGAGCGCAAAGCTTACCCCATCCGATGGCTCATTGTGATGGTGGCAACACTCAGCGCGTTTTTGTTTACCCTCATATTTTTGCTACTTATCGAAAACATCAACGAATACTTCCCCGGCACCTTTGGCTTTGCCCGGCATTTTGCCAACAACCCACCCCGGCAGAGAAATATCCAGGGAAAAGATCCGCCACCTCCCGTGCGGGAATCACCGCATAAAAAAGCCATTGACAGGGAGGGGGAAAAAATACCTCCACCAATGGTCAAGCAAACAAATACTGAAGTAAATAATGATAGAATACCCAAAGAACAAATTATAAATGAAGTAAATACAAAGACTGAATCCAACGAAATAAACGATAATCAAATGGCCAGATACTTCACAAATACGAATATTTTACGATTACTGCTCAAATGGAAGGTGCATCTCACCGTAATTGTGCTAATTAGCATTGTTGTAGCTGCAATACTATCCTCGCCCTGGTTTATCACTCCCAAGTATAAATCTTACGCGCTGGTATATCCATCTAATATTACACCCTACTCCGAGGAGAGCGAATCGGAACAGATGCTGCAATTTTTGCAATCGCGGGATATCCGCGATCAGATTATTAAAAAATATAATCTGGCAAAGCGATACGAGATCGATTCTTCTAACTTGTATTTTCAATCAGCCCTCATTGATGAGTATAGCAAAAACGTGATTTTTAGCAAAACACCCTTCGAGTCAATAAAAATTGAGGTGCTCGATATCGATCCAATAGTAGCCAGTAATATGGTAAATGACATTATCTATTTTTATGATAAAAAAGTATTGAAAACGCATCGTTTAAAATACAAGGAAACATTAGATATGGCTTCCCTGCGATTGATGCTCAAGCAGGAGGAGATTGATTCAGTCGAAAATTTGCTGCACCATATCAGGACAGCGTATAACATTATCGATTACCCCAACCAGTCGCGCGAGGTTGCACGCGGTTTTCTGCGCACCGTTGACGGTAACAACGCTGCCCAAAATATCAACACCAAGGAGGTATTGAAGCTCAAGAAAAACATCGAGGAGTATGGCGGTATTTATACCTATTACAACGATCGCTATTTTGATCTCATCGCCGAATATGGTAATATAAAATCAGCCTACGATCAGGCTTGGATGAGTTACAACCGCGAGATCACCTATACTAACGTGCTGTCGGAACCCTATCCTGCCGACAAAAAGTCGTATCCGGTGCGTTGGGTAATCGTTGCCCTCACAGCTCTGGGCGTTATGTTTGTGTCATTTCTGGCTATTTTATTGATCGAGAATTTCGAATCCATCAAGCGAAACATCTAAATCTGCACCCTGCCTTGTCAGAAAAAGCAAAACTATATTGGATTTATGGCCTCAGTGCTTTGTTCATTCTATTGAACATGGTGCTGATAATGAAGGAGTTTTACTGGTCTCTCCTGCTGCCTTTGGTGGCCGTGGTGATTTTTATGTACATTTTTGCGCTGGATAAGGTACTGCTCTTAATCACCTTTTTAACGCCGCTTGCTATCAACATCCAAAGTTTTGAAGCCAATCTCGGGGTATCTTTACCCACCGAGCCTATGATGTTTGGAGTGCTCATTATTTTTATTGTTAAGATGATTGGCGGTCTGCCTTATGATAATCGTATTTTCAAACATCCTTTATCGCTGGCTGTTTTGTTTTATTTAAGTTGGATGCTCATTACAACCTTTACCAGCGAACTGCCTTGGGTGTCGGTAAAGTATTTCCTGGCCAGGCTATGGTTTATTGTGCCATTTTATTTCGTAGCTGCCATTCTTTTCAAAAAATTCAGCAATACCCGAAAATTTATCTGGCTCTATACTATCGCCCTGCTTATCGTTAATATTTATACGCTGGTGAATCATGCACAATATGGGTTTGATGAAGAAACCGGGCACTGGGTAATGACACCTTTCTACAACGATCATACTGCTTACGGAGCAGCCATTGCCATGTTTGTTCCATTCATGGTGGCTTTTATGTTCGACAAATCGTATAGTTTTTCTATCCGTATGTCGAGTGCGCTGGCTTTTACAATATTGATTATCGCCGTAATTTTTTCGTATAGCCGTGCTGCCTGGATCAGTCTTATCGGAGCCTTTGTAATTTACGCCTTTGTGATGCTTCGAATTAAGTTTAGTTTGATAGCCACGGTATTTACGGTTTTGATTGTCGCATTTTTTAGTTTCCAGCATCAAATTCTCGAAGTGCTCGAACGCAACGAGCAGGACTCGTCCACCGATTTTGTGGAGCACGTACAATCGATTTATAATATCTCATCGGATGCCTCTAACCTGGAGCGCATCAACCGCTGGCAGGCAGGCATACGCATGTTTCGCGAACGCCCCATACTGGGATGGGGGCCGGGTACCTATCAGTTTTTGTATGCCCCTTTTCAGCGAAGCAAAGAAAAAACCATCATTAGTACCAATGCCGGCGACCTGGGCAACGCCCACAGCGAGTATCTGGGACCCATGTCGGAGCAAGGTATCCTTGGCATGATAAGTCTGGTAATGATTTTAATCGTGGGCATTTACACCGGGCTGAAGGTACACAAAAATGCTCGGGACAAACAGGTAAAAATGATGGCACTGGTAGCAGTACTCTCGCTAATCACTTATTTTATACATGGTTTGCTCAACAACTTTTTGGATACCGACAAAGCCTCGGTGCCTGTGTGGGGATTGTTTGCAATGATTCTGGCTTTGGATCTATATCACAAAAAGCAAATCAAACAAAGTTATGGGGCTGTGGCTGATCTTTAGATATAAATCGCCTTAAGGTAAAAATTTCTTTTCGATAAATTTGGAATTGAGCAGGCGGGCTACGGCGATATAGCTCGGGTCGAGGCAAATCATATCGCCAACCTTGTATTTGGTCTTACCATTTGCATCTGTGTTATCGCCAATATCTACTACGGTCATATCCGAAGTAATACCCACAAATTTTATATCCGGGTCATCGGCGGTCAATCCCTCCTGATCTACATCCAGCAAACCAAAATCCAGTATAGCTTTGAAAGTAGTCCGTCCCAGATCAGCATCTTCAAAACCGGCCGAGTGGCCAATGCTGGCTTCGCTGATAACGCCATCAGGAACAATTCCCTTTTCGGCGAGTTCGATAATCTGGGCGTAAAAATTAAAGGTATCGGTATTCAATCCAAAGAACTGCTTGTTTTCTAAGGGGCTGGTGCCAAAAAATGCGGATTCGCCAATTCTGAAATGATTGATGCCCGGCGGAACGGTTCCGTTTTCGATCAGGGGAAGCGTAATGCTGCTGCCCCCCGAAATTAAAGGTAACTTGGTGCCATGCTTCATCTCTATCAGCTCTTTGTAAAGGCTAAGCTGTAATAGCTTGTCGTAGGTAGGCTCGATGCCGTACATACATCCCAAATTACTACCTATACCTGTAACTTCGATATTGGAAAGGTGGAATACCTGCTCGTAAAAATAGGCCAGATACTCACGGTTTACTCCTTCGCGCAGCTCGCCCATCTCGATCATAATTATCACCTTATGAATCTTGTTTTGTTTTTGAGCGGCTTTGTTTAATCCCTTGATGGTTTCGAGCGAGGAATTGAGCGAAATATCTGCATACTTTACCACCTCATCGATATAGGCTTTAGCGGGTGGTTTGATGTAAATGGTGATCAGCTCGGGGTTGACTTCTTTCAAGGTTTTTAGGCTTGACAAACGCGAATCGCCGACCGAATGAATTCCTTCGATAATGTCGGCCGTAAGTATTTGCTCCATAAATTCCTTATCGCCCGAAAACACCTTTGTTATTAGGCTCCATTCGATATTGTTGTCGCGCAAAAACCCGCTAAGTTTTTTAATGTTATTTCGGATTTCCCCGACATTAATACGTAATTCGGCCATGACTTTTGTTTTTAATAAAATTAAAGTGTATTCAACTATTTGTTGTTGTAACGCATTTCGGCATATTTGCTGGTGAAGCCAATACGCTCGTAAAGCCGCTTGGCAGGATTATCATATTCTACATGCAACTTCACATTTCCGTCAGCATGTTTGAAGGATTCCTCCACAATTTGCCTTCCGAAGCCCTTGCCACGATACGAAGCATCCACTGCAATATACACCAGAATGTACTCGGGAATATAGCCGCTCATGCCTGTTTTGTTCATAATAAGCGTGCCTGCTAATTTTCCTTCGTAAAAAGCAGCAAGTGCAAATCCGCCTTCCGACTTATCATTGGAGAATGCATAATCCAGGCAACGGCTAATATCTTCTTTTGGATCGCCAAATTGATCGAGATGATTAAAAAGGAAATCGATGAAAGTTTCTCGTGTGATTTCATTAAAATCACTGTCGCTTTTGATTAATTTAATTTCTAACATTGTATTAATTTTAATCGTTTTTAATAACAAAATTTAAACATTCAATAAAACCAACGTAAAATAGGGGTTCTTGTTTAATAAAAAAAAATATGGAAAGATTATAAATAGTGCTTGTTCATACTTGAAGGGCTGATCGAAAATAAAACCAACTTGCTATTATGCCCCAAATCAAATTATTGCCATCAGGCTGGCAATAAGGGTAAATTCTTATTCCTTCCTAATCTTCAGCTTTCTTACTTTCGGTTACAACAATATGAGAATAAGTCAGTCCCAGTGTTGTACAAGCATAAAGTTCATCATCATTAGGTTCTCTACAATTTAAATTAATTTTCAATCCTTTAATATTTAAATCAGGGTCCAAATTATCCGCATAGTAGGTACCGTCTTCAATACCTGTATCAGAACCAATACTTTTTAATGAAACAATAAAGGTTTCGCCACAATCTAATCCCTGACTAATCACGGTAGCTTCGTAACGAAAATTTTCGATAGCGGTATTATCATCTTCCTTGTTACAACTTGAAAATAATATTCCAATAGATAAAACTGCTAAAACTAATTTTTCCATATCGTTTGCATTTTAAAGTCTTATTTAATAGATGCCTGAAGTAAATGGTTAGTTGATTTTCTTTGCTCAGGGCTAACGAATTTGAAAGACTACCCAATGGTGCAAATCCGGCGGAGGCCTTCGGGATTGATAATGATGAAGGATTTGCCCTGCATTTCGATAAGGCCGTCATTTTGAAAACTTTTTAGTACACGTACCACGTTTTCGGTTGACATGCCGGCCAGCTCGGCCAGCTCCTTGCGGGTAAGGTTCATGTTGAATTTGGGAGCCTTAAAAATATTGCCCGACAAGCACAAGAGCAAATCGGCCAGTCGGCCATAAGATTGCCTATGCGTCATAAAGAAAAATCGGTTGTTTATTTGGTTGGCATTTTCGCTCATAATATTAATGATGCGCGAGGCAAAGACCCCGTTTTCGCGAATCAGATATTTCATGGTGTTGATATCGATGAGCTTGGCAACCGAATCCTCGTAAGCCGCTACCGTAAACCTGAAAGTATCACCCTCGTCCGAAAGTGCTGATAAACCGATCAAACTGCCCGGGCCAATTATTTTTAGTATCAGCGTCATATTATTGTCTTCAAGGTAAACCTTGACCAGCCCGTCGCAGAGCTGGATAAGATGCGTGGCAAAAGAACCGTGCTTGGCGATGACCTCACCTTTTTTGTATTTAACCTCCACTTGTTTTCTTTCGATAAGCTCGCGCTGCTCATTGGTCAGTACATCAAAACATTTGCAATGTGCCGACCTATCCACCGTGCAGGTTTTATTTATCAAATTTCCTGTCATAGTATGTTTGTATGTTATTTTTTGGCAAAAATAGGCATTATATCAATGAATTAAAAATAATGGTCAAAGGATAAGTTGACACAGATCAATTATCGGTCAATCCAATGTCAATGATTTTCTATTTCAGATCATCATTCTACTGTTAGTTTTGTAACAATGAATTTAGAGTTAAAAACGAAATAAAGAATTGACGTATGAAAAAGTTTGGAATCCTTTTCCTGGCCTTGTTTCTACCGCTTTTTATCATCACCCTTTTGGGTTTTGATGATAAGGAAGAAGCGATAAACAATGCGCCTACTCACGAACTAAAATTAGAAAACTACACCATGAAGGCCAAGCGGCATACCCACGAGGTAGTCGATCACACCACATTTGATGAACTCCAGCAGGATTTCGAAAACGCCCACAAGGTCACCGAAGCATGCCTGGGATGCCATACCGGACGCCACACAGAAATTATGGAAACAGCTCACTGGCGTTGGGAACGCGATGAGGTAATCGAAGGTAAAGGCGTAGTATCACTGGGCAAAAAAAATATCCTCAATAATTTTTGTATCGGCATCAATGGTAGCGAAGCCACCTGCACTCGTTGTCATATTGGCTATGGCTGGGGTGACAAATCATTCGACTTTAACGAACCCACCAATATCGATTGCCTGGTGTGCCACGACCAAACTGATACTTATGAGAAGGGTAAAGGAATGTCGGGTTATCCTGCTCCCTCGGTTGATCTCAATCTGGTAGCCAGCAATGTGGGCAGTCCACGCAAAGAAAATTGCGGCGTTTGCCATTTCTGGGGCGGTGGCGGCAACAACGTGAAACATGGCGACCTGGATGAGGCCATGCTCGACTGCTCGCGCGAGGTGGACGTACACATGGCTGCCGAAGGCGAAGATATGTCGTGCATCGAATGCCACAAAACCGAAAACCATAATATTACCGGAAAACTTTACGCCCTCTCGTCAGAAAACAAAAACCGCGTTACCTGTGAGCAATGCCACACCGACAAACCCCATAATGATAAGGTACTCGATGACCACCTTTGCCGCGTAGCCTGCCAAACCTGCCACATCCCCTATTATGCCAAAGGTAATTCTACCAAAATGATTTGGGACTGGTCAACCGCAGGCCAACTGGGTAGCGATGGCCACGAAATGCACGAGAATGATGCTGATGGCAATCATAAGTACCTGTCTATTAAAGGTACTTTTATTTGGGACGACCATGTGGTGCCCGAGTACTACTGGTTCAACGGTATTGCCAAGCATCAGCTTATCGAGGATAAAATAGAATCGATTCCGGTGCAAATGAATACCCTCGATGGCTCATACAAAGACAAAGGCCTGTGCCAAAAATCTATTCAGCCTTCTAAGATATGGCCGGTAAAAGTACACCGTGGAAGACAAATCTATGATACGGTAAACAAAACCCTGATACAACCCAAACTATGGGACAAAGAACATGGACAGGGAGCTTACTGGAAAGACTTCGACTGGGCCGAAGCTTCGCAAAAGGGGATGGACTATGTGGGTTTGCCCTTTAGTGGTGAATACGATTTTGTGGAAACCGAAATGTACTGGCCGCTCAACCACCAGGTAGCACCCAAGGAGCAATCGCTAAAATGCCTCGATTGTCATGCACGCGAAAATAGCCGTATTGCCTCGTTGGGCGATTTCTACCTGCCTGGCCGCGATTACAATGCCGGCGTAGAAATTTTGGGCATATTCCTCATCATCTCCTCATTGCTTGGCGTTTTGACTCATGCTGCTATTAGGATGTTATCGAGTAGAAAAAGAAAAATGAATCAACACCTAAACAATTAATAAAGATGAAAAAAGTATATTTATACAAAGGCTACGAAAGATTTTGGCACTGGTCGCAGGCCGTTTTAGTGTTCGCACTCATCCTTACAGGATTTGAAATACATAGCTCATACAGTATTTTTGGTTTTGAAAATGCTGTCAAGCTACACAACATCGCCGCATGGTCGTTTTTGGTGCTTACCGTGTTCACTATTTTCTGGGATTTTACCACTGGCGAATGGAAGCAATATTTGCCCACAAGCAAAAATCTGAAAGCACAAATCCAGTTTTACCTTTCGGGGATATTCAAAAATGCCCCCCACCCTGCCGGCAAAAGCATATTGAGTAAACTAAATCCTTTGCAGCGCATTGTTTATGGCGGCCTCAAAATTATGGTCTTCCCGGTGATGTTTATTACGGGCTTTCTGTATTATTTCTTTCACTATCCTAGCCAGGGCATCGAACTATCGAGTCTCGAAAGCATTGCTGTAATTCATACTCTGGGTGCTTTTGCGGTAGTTTCGTTTACGGTTGTCCACCTTTATTTAATTACCACCGGACATACAGTTACATCCAATCTTAAAGCTATGGTAACCGGTTGGGAAGAAGTAGATGAAACGGCCTCGCGTCACATCGAAGAAGAAATTATGGCCGGCTCGAAAACGGTGCTCAAACCAGTCGAGAAAAAGAAAGCCAAAACCGAACGGAAACCCGCAGAGGTAGAAGCATAATAAAGAATTAATAATATTAATAAATAGGAAAATTTATATCACAATGAAAAGAACAGTAAGTATATTTTTAGCCATGCTCTTTGCAGCATCGATGTCACTAAGCTCATGCAGCAAGGATAAAGTTTACACCTCGGCTGATGCCTGGGTTGCCGAAGTACAAAGCACACTCAAAACAGTAAAAGTTGAGCAACTGAAACAAAAGATCGATGACTTCGAGATGTTTTACCTGCTCGATGTGCGCGAACCCTCCGAGCACTATCCCGGTTTTATTCCCGGCTCAATCAATGTTCCGGGTGGCGTACTCATTTTTAAAATGAGCAGCGATGGTTTTTGGGAACAGCAAATGTCATATACGCCAACCAAGGATGACGAAATCATTGTTTATTGCAAAAAAGGGAAACGCTCGGTGATGGCTGCCGATGCGCTGAACAAGCTGGGATACAAAAATGTGTCCTTCCTCGATGGCGGCTGGAAAAACTGGGAAATGAATTATCCGCTTGAATACGACAAAGACCTGGATCAGCTTAACCACAGCGGATCCGCCGCCGAAGTAGGCGGCTGCTAAGAACAACTAAAACACTTATGTTATGAAACTAATCCTCATCAAATACTCGCTCCTGCTTCCGCTCTTATTATTTTTTATCTGGGTCGGACTGACAATTATTGGCTGCATTTCATGCTTTATGGATGTAGGCGATGCGTTTTACTGCACGAAATACTGTGCTATTTCAAAAACCGTGGTTACCCTCATCCTGGCAACTTATGCGTATTTTTTTGGCCGAGCCGTGTATTTGAATCGGAAATAGGTCGGAATTAAATCAGCGAAAACGCGCATTCAAAAATAAATCTGGCTTTAATCCAAATCGAAAAAGATTTGGATTAAAGCTATTTTTTTTGCTGGATACAATAATAAAAGTCTCCAGCTTAGGCTGACTAGGGCATCTAACATTCGTGCATTTCCGCCAAAAAGGTCGGACAGGCGTGGCAACTATCATCCGTGGCATTTTTTTTCAATAAAAACATTCGTGCATTTCCGCCAAAAAGAGCGGACAGGCGTGGCCTTATCATTCGTGCATTCGTGGCAGGAGGCGGACAGGCGTGGCAACTATCATCCGTGACATTTTTTTTCAATGAAAACATTCGTGCTTTCGTGGCCTTATCATTCGTGGTATTTTTTCTTAATTTTGCACTTGACTTTATTTTTAAATAATAATAAAATGAAAAATCTCCACCTCCTTCTTCTCCTACTTGTTACCACAGGCCTGCTCCCCGCCCAAACCCATCAACACCATTCGGGCTGCAATCATGTTACATCTTTCGACCGCTCGCTGATTAGCGACACCCTCGATGCGCTCACTTACGAGATTCACCTTACCGAAGTAAATACTTCAGCGCAAACCCTTACTGCCAACACCAAAGTTACCCTGGCTTCCAAAATTGACGGTTTAACTCAGATTACGCTTGAGTTGCTCGACCTCACCGTAGATCAGGTTTTGCTTAACGGACAGAATAATGCCTTCAGTCAGGATAATCCGTTTTTGTATATCCAGCTCAGCCAGGCTTTAAATAGCGGCCAGCAAGTTGAGGTAGAAGTATTTTACCACGGCTCCCCCTTTCACGAAGGCTGGGGAGGCTTTCACTGGAGTGGCGAATATGCTTTTAACCTCGGTGTTGGCTTTGTATCCGAGCCGCACAACCTGGGCAAGGCCTGGTTTCCGTGCATCGACGATTTCCACGACCGCGCCTTTTACGAGGTCTTTGCCACCGTTGACAACCCGAAAAAAGCAGTCTGCGGAGGAACCCTCATGGAAGTGATCGATAATGGCAACGGAACATCAACATTTCACTGGAAACTTAATACCGACATCCCCACCTACCTGGCTTCGGTGGCCGTGGGCGAGTACGAAAATGTATCGTGGATTTTCACCTCCATCAGCGGCAACGAAATCCCCATTGATGTTTACGTAAAACCGGCGGATACCGCAAAGGTAGCGGGTTCTTTTCAAACCCTGATTCAGGTGCTGGATGCCTACGAAATGAGTTTCGGCCCTTACGAGTGGGAGCGTGTGGGCTATGTGGGCACCGCCATCGGAGCCATGGAACATGCCACTAACATTGCTTATCCACATTTTACTATCAATGGTAACTTAAGTAACGAATCGCTAATGGCTCACGAACTCTCGCACCACTACTTTGGCGATTTGGTAACCTGCGCCTCCGCCGAAGACATGTGGCTTAACGAGGGCTGGGCGGTGTTTTGCGAAGCACGATACCGCGAAGTGCTTTATGGCCAAGGTCAGTACCAAAGCAATATGGACAACCGCCACAAAGATGTACTGCAAAACAGCCATATCATCGATGGGGGATATTTTGCCATGAACAGCATCCCCGGCGATATTACCTACGGAAATACCGTTTACCAAAAAGGAGCTTTGATGGTACATACCTTAAGAAATTACATGGGCGATGATCTGTTTTTCCCGGCCGTAAAAGCCTACGTGCAGGAATACAAAAATGATTTTGCTTCTTCGGAAGATTTGCGCGATTTTCTGTCGAGTCATTCGGGATTGAATCTGAACGATTTTTTTGATGCCTGGATTTTTACGCCCGGCTTCCCGGAATATTCGGTTGATTCGTTCAATGTAATTCCCAATCGAGACAATTTTGATGTAACCGTTTTTGCCCGACAAAAGCATAAAGGCCCCGGCGAGCTGGGAAATTCGGTTCGGGTGGAAATTACCCTGATGAATGATGCCTGGCAGCAGGAAACTTTTATTATGGAGTTTTCGGGCGAAACAGGAAGCCAGACTTTTACATCTTCCATAAATCCTGAACTGGTGATTATGGATATTAACAACAAGGTATCCGATGCCACTACGGATAAAATCATTACGCCATCCGAACCTTTCAATGTTAGTTTTGTGTCGCAGCTATACTGTTCCATCGGTGCCGATGAATTCCCTGCCGACGATTCGGCCTTTATCCGGCTAACGCATCGCTGGGTTGCCCCCGATCCGATGAAAAATCCGGTGCAGGGAATCACGCTGTCCGATTATCATCACTGGCGTATCGAGGGTATTTTGCCTGATGGTCTCCAGCTGAACGGCAAGTTGAACTATAGTGTCAATGGCAATCTCGACAATGGCATCCTGATCGATCCTGCCGACTCCATCGGAATCCTTTATCGCGAAAATCGTGAAGCCGAATGGCAGCCCATAGCCGCCACGCGAACGGGCTCCTTTTATATCGGCTTTTTCAATCTGCCACAAATGCCGCCAGGCGAATATACCCTCGCCGTGTGGGATGATCTTTACGTTGGAATTCAGGATGAGGAAGCCGCAATGCCAGCAGCAAACGAAGGTACGATCAAGCTCTTTCCCAATCCTGCCAGCGATGAAGTTTCCATTTTGCTGGGATCGAAAAATGCCACGCAAATCCATATTTATAACAGCACCGGCGAACTGGTAGATAAAATCGACAATTATCAAAAACTAAAGGGATTAAAATACAATACCTCCAAACTTAAAAACGACAGCTACATCTTTCGCTTTTTCGACCATGCCGGCCACGAAATCGAAAGCCATAAATTGATTGTGAATTGAAGGGATATCGACAATTAAACTTTGTGAACCTTCGTGTCTTCGAGCCTTCGTGGCAGGGAGGCAGGGGATAACAGAAGAATAGCCACCAAGACTCCAAGGCTCAAAGAAACACTAAGAAATAAAATATACCGGAAATTAAACTTTGTGAAACTTGGTGTCTTCGTGCCTTTGTGGCAAGAGAATTATGGATAGCCACCAAGACTCAAAGGCTCTAAGAAACACTAAGAAATAAAATGTACCGGAAATTAAACTTTGTGAACCTTTGTGTCTTCGTGCCTTTGTGGCAAGAGAATTATGGATAGCCACCAAGACTCAAAGGCTCTAAGAAACACGAAGGAAAAAAAAGAATATCATGAAACAATTTGATCAAATACCCGAGGAACTGGAAATAATTGGTCGAAAAATTGTCGATTCAGCATTTACAGTTCATAAGAACCTTGGACCAGGCTTGCTCGAAAAAGTTTATGAAACTTGTTTTTGTCATGAACTAAAAAAAAGAGGGCTGTCATTTCAGAGACAAGTCTATATTCCTATTGTTTATGATGGACTTGAATTCAACGAGGGTTTGCGCCTGGATGTGCTGGTTGAGAGTCAGGTAATTTGTGAATTAAAAGCACTTGAAAATGTTAACCCTGTTTGGGAAGCTCAAATTTTAAGTCACCTAACTTTAACAAATAATCGTTTGGGATACCTCATCAATTTTAATGTACCTCTAATAAAGTATGGAATTAAAAGGATGGTTATCTAAACTTTGTGAACCTTCGTGTCTTTGTGGCAGGATGGCAGGGGATACCAGAAGGATAGCCACTAAGACACCAAGGCTCAAAGAAACACTAAGAAATAATTATACTTGAAAATACACTTTGTGAGCCTTCGTGTCTTCGTGCCTTTGTGGCATCTGCCAAATGGATAGCCACCAAGACACCAAGGTCCAAAGAAACACTAAGAAAAAGCAGATAGCAAAAAAGGATTAGAGCTATTTTTTGCTGCCTAATCACAAAACTCTTTTTCGTGCTTTAGCACTTTATTGGCAAAATCAAAAATGCCGAAAACCCACTTTCATCACCTCAAACCCCACTTTCGTCATCGAATATGGGCATTTCGTCATGCTTGCCCCGGGAAATGGTGAAAGTTGAATTATCTTTGACAGCGATAATGAAAGCATACAATGAAAGAAACAAAATATCTACAAATAGAAACATCATCCGGGTCAATGTGGAGCTGGAGTTTTATTTTTAAAGACTTTAGGGTATGAAAACACACAAATACACTTTGATAATCTTGTTCCTCCTTTGTGCAAGCAGTTACACCGGGCTGGCACAAACTCCCGTCAGCCTTAAACCCAGCCTGCCGGATGAAGAGCTTATCCGGCTAAGGGCTAATCTTGTGGAGGCTCTGGGATATGATAATATTGAAAAAGCAAAGGAAATTTATGATTCTCTGATGTCAGCACAAGCAAAAGACTTGTTATACCAGTCCTTTAAAGAAAAATACCTCACTTATAAAGAACAATACCTTACTTTGTTTTTGCTTGGCTCATACGACAATATTCTTGAAAACTACCAATCCGGTTACCCTTTCAGAAATGACACTACGAGATTTCAGAGAATTGATTTGGAATTAATTCACATAGCAAGGGCTCGAGAGAAAAAGATACTTGATGATTTAAGAAAAAACTACAATGATTTCGAATGGCTTTCGCTTCATGGATTGTTCTCTACCCTAACAAATTCCGCACTATCCGCAAAGGAATCACTTGATGCACAACGTCAACGATTGTTCTCTACCCGTATAAATTACGCACCCTCAGACTATTTAGACCTTTCCGCTACTAAACAAAAATCAGAAAGCAAGAAAACAAACCTTGGTGTTGGAGTTGGCTTACAATATCAAATGACATTTTTCACAGGCGAATTATCAAAATATTTAACAAGCCATCAAATTCCAATTTACCCTTTTTTGTCTTTGGACGCATGGTATAAACGTTTTTTTATTCAATATTTTGTGGGAATATTTGGAAAAGTAAAAGCTAAAACAACCATTATAAATGGAGATGTTTTTGAAGGGCCTTTTTATGGCAATAGTGAAACAATGAGTTTTAGTGTAGGATATGAAATGGCTCACAATAAATCTTTATCCATAATTCCAAATATTGGTATAGGTTTTAACTCTTATCTAATATTTACAGAATCAACCAAAAAACAAAACCATATAGGCAATTGGATACAAAATCACTATCTCGACTTTTATACAGCAGGCCTTATTGTAGATTATAAATTCTCAAAGCGAGCAGATTTGTATGGTGAATACTATACGATACGTCTAAAATATGATTATGGCTTTCCAACAGAACTTGATGTAAACAATATTAATGGAGCATTTCATGCTTTCACAATAGGAATATTTGCCAACTATAGGGATTTTAAACGTAAGAAATCTTTACAAACGCTTTAATTGAAAAAAATGAAATTAATAAAACCCAGCCCCGCTGAAAACAGAATAAGGAAATGCATTTTCCTTTTGTTTATCCTGATGTCTATACTACAATTTAGCAGGTGTTATAAAGATGAAACCCCAAAGCCGTTTCCTCCTGTACAGCATTGTCCGGGAATACCAATAGTAGAATATGAGGGCGAAGAATACCCAACCGTACTCATTAATAATCGATGTTGGCTCGCAAAAAACCTGAATATAGGTACAATGCTTGCTGATTGCACCCAAATGACAAACAATGGCATTATAGAAAAGTACTGCTACGGAAGTGATTCGACCAACTGTGATATTTACGGCGGCTTGTATCAGTGGGATGAAATGATGCAATACACAAACGAGGAAGGTTTTCGTGGTATTTGCCCGGGGGGTTGGCACATCCCCACCAATCGGGAATTTGTTGAGCTATTTCTTTATTGTGATGATTTGTGGCTCTATTTAATAACCAATTTGGGCGGACACTGGGGTAGTGGTTTTACTAATTCGGAATATCACAACCTGACCGGGTTTTCAGCACTGCCCGGGGGTTGGAGTTGGATTGAAGGTGATCGTTATGTCAATATCCATGAAAAAGCAGGATTTTGGAGTTCAAGATCAATTGATGATTCCGTTGCTATTGTTTTTGGGCTTCCAGATTTTATAGAATTGGATAATCAAACATTTTTTAAATCCGCCGGGTTTTCTGTAAGATGCATCAAAGATGAATAATAAAAATTGAAAAATATGAAAAACAGGGTACATTATGTAATTATTCTTCAATTTGTTTTTTTGAGCCATTGCGCTTTAATGGCAGGGGAAATACAAAATAAGGAAAAAGACAAGGAACAGAAAAGAACAATAGAATACACGCATTTCAAAAAACTTTCAATCACATTTGTTTTTGAGTTCTCGTATGGCAGGTATGCCGGGAGCATTGGGGAATACATCCCATCAAAATCCTCAATAGCAATCATTCCCAAAATGGAGTTTTTTTATGAGAGGTTCTATCTTGGATTAGGGATTTTAGATGATTTTCAAACCGAAACAAACAATATTTATTATCGGGGTAAATCATACCAGGACGAATTTTATGTAAACACCGGATGGGACTTGCAGCTTGAAGCCGGGTATAACTTTTGGTTTAGACAAAAATCGGTTTCAACTTTTACAGTTGGGTATCGGAAACTGGATTATTCGATATCCACTATAAAAACTGCACACCTATCAGACCCAAGTTATTCAGTAAATCCAAAATACGGAAATCCTTTAACAGAATTTTCCACTAAGAGTATAACAACAGGTTTATCTTATTACTACCTGCTCTACCAAGACAGTAAAGAAACCATTTCGATTATGCTAAAAGCCAAATACAACTTATCGATAAACATTAAATACGATAACGAAAAATATCACGGGAATTTGCATGAGCTTACATTTGGTATTCTGTTTTTATTTAATGACCTATCAAAAAGCTTAATTCAAAATGAAAAATAAAATATTAAAAAAGATATCCGAAAAATGCCTCATCATTTTGATGTCATTTAGCGTGGCATTAGGATCGTGTGAAAAAATAGAGGAAAAACCCAAAGATTTTCCACCTGTGCAGCCTTGTTCCGGAACACCGTTCGTAGAATATTTTGGACAAACGTACGGCACTGTGCAAATTGGCGATCAATGCTGGATGGAAAGAAACCTGGATGTTGGCAGCTTCATCACAAGCAACAGTAGCCCAACTGATAACGACACCATCGAAAAATATTGCTATAATAATGACACAAGCAACTGCAGGAAATTTGGCGGCCTTTATGTGTGGGACGAGTTAATGCAGTATAATGAAGGTGTAGGTGCGCAGGGGATTTGCCCTCCCGGTTGGCATATCCCGACAGATGATGAGTATGTAGCATTAACATTTTACACTGATAATTACGCCCCCTATATCATTGATAAAAACGAGTATTGGGATTCATATAACCCAGAAACTACACTCCCATATAATTTAACTGGATTTAGTGCAATACCAAGCGGTTATTATAGTGTGCCATTTCAAGTGTTCGGAGGTTTGGGAAATTCAGCATTTTTCTGGAAATCCGAATTAGACATTTCGGATTTAATCATAGAAGATAATTCGATTTACTATGGACAAAAATCACTCAACTACGCTTTCCCCGTCCGCTGCATCAAAGACCAATAAAAACTACAAGCTATGAAACAACAAAAAACCATTTTATTGTTCTTGCTGTTTCTCGGGGTGACTTCAAAATCCTGACAAACACCAAAGCCATTCCCTTTTATTGAAGCCAAAATGTTATTAGCAAAATCTTGCGGCTTTGTGAACCTTTGGAAATTAACGGTATATCTTTGTGGCATGCGATACCGGAAGAATAGCCACCAAGACCCCAAGGCTCAAAGAAACACAAAGAAAAAAAATTATGAAACAATTTGATCAAATACCTGAAGAACTGGAAATAATTGGTCGAAAAATTGTCGATTCAGCATTTACAGTGCATAAGAATCTCGGACCAGGCTTGCTCGAAAAAGTTTATGAAACTTGTTTTTGTCATGAACTAAAAAAAAGAGGGCTGTCATTTCAGAGACAAGTCTATATTCCTATTGTTTATGATGGACTTGAATTCAACGAAGGTCTGCGCCTGGATGTGCTGGTTGAAGGTCAGGTAATTTGTGAATTGAAAGCACTTGAAAATGTTAACCCTGTTTGGGAAGCTCAAATTTTAAGTCATCTAACTTTAACAAATAATCGTTTGGGATACCTCATCAATTTTAATGTACCTCATAAGTGTCCGAAAGTTTTGATGAAATCCACATTTTTATATTTATCATGTTGATAATCAATAGTTGTATCTTTTTTTTTGATAAAAAGGGCTCTTTGACAAAAATTACGAACTGT
>Ga0307929_1001127_pt1 | contig 21958 bp, 12 predicted proteins | sample AceLakmetage1330_FD_203160 | JGI IMG/M metagenome (GOLD analysis project Ga0307929, IMG submission 203160) | Saline water microbial communities from Ace Lake, Antarctica - #1330 | ecosystem: Environmental > Aquatic > Non-marine Saline and Alkaline > Saline | place: Antarctica: Ace Lake...
GGTAATAGGAACCGGCCAATTGTGCCGTCTACGGTTCCGGCCGGGCCCATTACCCGTCGGGGGGGGGGGCGGCATGATATCATTTGGCTCCGCGTCTACGACCCAATATTCGTTGTGTCCAGCAGGAGATGCCCGTTTATATGAAAGAGTAGTCGAGTCTAACATTCTTTCATGCTTCGTTGTGGGTAGGCCGAGGCCAGAGTACGGTCTGCCAGTGGCAGTTTTATATGAAAGAGTAGAGGATTCTAATATTCTTTCATGCTTCGTTGTGGGCAGGCCAAGGCCAGAATACGGTCTGCCAGTGGCAGTTATAAAAAAATGGTCGAATCGATGGTCATTGAGGTGCGAGGCTTAAAAATCTCAGAAAAGAGGCGGCCATGAATTTCAAGAAAAATTATCTGCTCATGGGCATTTTATTACTGCTTATTGTCATTCTGGCGGCCATTACCTGGAACACCACCCGTATCATCACGGAACGCACCGTTGAAAGCCATCAGCAAAGCATTGCCACGGAACTTGCCAAAACCGTTGAGCTGTGGCTGAAACAGCACATGAACATCATTGATGCCACAGCCATTGCATTGCAGGAAATCTCCATTGGTGAGACACCTGAAACCAAGCGAATTTTGCAGATGGCCGCAAAGGCTGGCAATTTTGCCGATGTTTACATAGGACAACCCACCGGGGCCATTATTCTGGGTACCGATTGGATTCCCCCCAAGGGATATGATCCTCGGATACGCCCTTGGTTTCGAAAGGCCGTGGCAGAAAACAGCACGGCCTTTACCAGCCCCTACCAGGATTTGACCACCATGAAAATGGTCATTGCCATTGTCAAACCTCTGTGGATTAAAAATGAATTTGCCGGCGTACTCAGTTCCGACATCATCCTTGATACCTTAAAAAAGAATGTACTCAATGCAAAGATCGGCACCTCTGGCTATTCATTCATCATCGGCAGTCAGGGAACCATTTTAGTTCATCCCGATGCCGCATTGGAGATGACAACCAAATTCCAGGAGTTGAACGCCTCTCTTTATGAGGTTCTGGAACATTTTGAAAAAAATACCACCGGCTCCTATCACTACTACATGGATGGAAAGGAGATGATTCTTTCCCACCGACGTCTGGCAGGATCCCAGTGGTATTTGTGTACAACGGTGGAAAAAAAAGAGGCCTATACCCTTGCCAAAAACACCGCCATGTTGTTTGCCATGGGCGTGGTGTTTAAAATTCTGGGAGTGTTGGCCCTGTTGACCCTCCTGGTTACCTTTGGCAGTGCTTTGGCTTTTTTTATTGCCAAACGGCAGTTTAATATCATTGTTAATAAGCACAAACGTCTTCTTTCCGGTAAAGATGCCGATTTAAAAGATGAAATAACCCTTCGTAAAGAGATGGAAACCCGGTACCACACCATTTTTAATATGGCCACCAACGGTATTATATTAAGCCGGGGAAATGTTTTTGTTGAATGTAATCAAAAAGCCGCTGAGCTACTGGGCATGAGACGTCGCAGAATTGTGGGAAAGCGCTTGCTTGACTTTTCTCCCGAAAGACAGCAGGACGGTAAAGAGAGCCGTTTTGTTTTTAAGCTGATTAACCACAAACTTATTTCAGACAGCCAGCAAAGCTTTAAATGGTTTTTCGTCCGGGCCGATGGCTCCCAGTTTCCAGCCGAGGTAAGTGTTAAATTGCTCCATCTGGGTGACGATGTCATGACCCTTTTCAGTATTTGGGATATTTCCAAGCGGGAGAATGCGGAACATCAACTCCGCCAGGCCCAGAAACTGGCGGCCATGGGGGAGATGATGAGTTCTATTGCCCACCAGTGGCGCCAGCCCTTAAATGCACTTTCTACCTATGTGGCAAGTTTGTTGCCTGCATTCTATAATGGAATGATCACCCAGCCGTTTGTGGAAAAATTGGTGGGGGAGGCCGATACCCAGATTCAGTTCATGTCCACCACCATCAATGATTTCAAGGAATACTTTAAACCCTCCAAAACAAAGCGGCCCTTTGACGTGAATGATGCCGTTGATAGAGCTGTTAAGCTCATGAAGTCCCAATTGAATCAGGGCTGGATGCAGCTTTATATCCACAAAGAGGATGCAGATAAAAATATTTCAGTGCTTGGCTATAAAAATGAATTTATCCATGTGCTGGTAAATATCATCTCCAATGCCCGGCACGCCATTGATGAGAAGCGGGCGATCCTTGGTAAGGAGGAACCTGGCTGCATTGATATCACCATCAAAAAGGATGGTTCCCATGTGAACCTGATCATCATGGATTCAGGAACCGGGGTACCTGGTCATTTGCTGGAAAAAGTGTTTACCCCCTATTTTACCACCAAGGGGACCGCCACCGGTACCGGCATTGGGCTTTATATGGCTAAAATGATTGTGGAAAAAGAGATGCGTGGCAGCATCACCGTTCACAATCATTCAAAGGGGGCGCAAATTGACATTACACTGCCGCTTTCATAACCTAAGTCTTTCGGGAAATAAATCATGATTCATGTCAGCCAGAAAAATTTGGATAAATCATACAGGCATCTGAAACAGCAGTGTAAAAGAAACCTTTCCGGCTCCAATGCAAAATTGTTATTGTTTTTATACGCCATTGAGTGCGGTATCAAAGCCCTTTTACTCAAGCGTAAAAACATAAAGGACACATTTAAACTTTTGCAAAATGAGGGGACAGGAAGCCTCAGCCATGATTTGAGATTTCTTTTAACCCAACTTCATTCTCCCCATCATCTTCCTGAAAATTTTCAATTTCAGACCCGTTCCAAGGCGAATGAAACAGTCTCAATGATCGATTTGCATCAGGCATTGAGGTATGGGGGGACATTTCATATACAAGAAGAAAAAAACAAACTTGAAATCAAATTGAAGAAAATAGATTCCTGGTTACAGGAGGCGTTGGTTTTATGAAATTATTAAGTTGGTTGGATGTGAAAAGCAAAATCCGAAAAGAGACGGATAACTTCAGAAGATTCCCCAAAGGTATTCAAAATATTCATTTTTATCCAGATGAAATAGTTGTTGAGCAATTGGAGGAAGATAAAAGTATTGTGCAAAAAGCCTTTGCCAGCTGGTTCCCAAATCCGGATACCTATAATTCAAAGAAAGATAGAATTTACCTGGATATCGGTCGTTCTGCATTGGATATAACAATTGAAATCGGTATCGCAGATCCTATAGAAATTCTGGAAAGGCCGAGGTTTGATTATCTCTATTTTTCAAAGATTTTTCTTTCCGATGCAGCCTTATCCAAAGTACCTGAACCTCAAAATAAGATTATTGCATTTCATTCCTTTAAGGGCGGTGTGGGAAGAACCCTTCATTTGGCAGCAATGATCAAATCTCTTAACGACGTCATCAAGGCAAAGGGTATCCAGAAAAAAGTATTGGTGATTGATGGGGATCTTGAAGCACCGGGCATCACTTTCTGGGAGAAAAACAGGGCCGGTGGGGCACCCCAGGTTGGTTTTACCCAATTTTTGGATACCATACAATACGCAGATCCTGAAACCGGATACACAACAGATGAAGTGATCGATTATTTTGCCCAGGAAATAAAGCGGTTCGAACATGTTGTTGACGACTTGAAAATATATGTTATGCCTGCTTTCAGCAATCCCCTTGACCTGTTCCAGATCAATGTCAGGCCAGAACACCTTTCCCAGGACGACAACCCATGGAAATTGCGTGAAAGTATTGATAAACTGGCCACACAGATTGATGCTGATTATGTTTTTATTGATTTAAGAGCGGGAATCAGCGAGTTAAGCGCTCCTTTTTTGCTTGATCCCCATATTGACCGATTCCTGGTTACAACCCTTTCGGAACAGTCCCTGTATGGAACGGAATTGATTTTGAAGGAGATGATCAAGTTAAACAAAACTGGTTCCAAAGTACAGCGAAAAATGCTGCCGGAGATCATCGTCTCCATGGTTCCGCTGGATCAGGATGAAAATCGTTTAATACAAGCCAAGGCTCGGTTTGAAAACATTATATTTGAAAATGAAAATGAAAATGAAAATGAAAGTGAAAGCGAAAGTGAATCTGGGTTAGATTCTGATTCAGAATTACTCTCAGAACCCATTTCAATCCAGGCGACACCCTTTAAAACTGAGTTGCTTAATGTCCGGTCATGGGAGGATGTTTGGGATAATGGTGGTTCTTTAATTGATTTTTTTAAAGATTATTTTCAGGAAATTGACGAGTCTGAAGAGATCGGGGAAGACGTCATTACAGATGAAGACGAACGACTTTCGTCGGTGAGGAAATTAAAAGCGTTTTGCTCAAAATATGTTTTTGCTGAAAACACAGAATCTGAAGATTTTTTAAAAACCAATTTTTTCAAGGAATTTCCCAGACAGTACTTTAACTCGTTGCCCTTGGTGGTATCTCTTGGTACCAAAGGGTCTGGAAAAACATTTCATTTCATGCGTATGACAGGATTTATGACCTATAAAAAATTCTGTGACCGAATTGATCCGGATAAGACAAAAATTGATGCTGATTTTTTTCCCATACTTCGTTCCAGTGAAATTCCGGGAGATTCCCCGGTTATCATGAAGCTGAAAGAGTATCAGTCCTTGTTTGACCAATTTGATTATGATGGGTTTAAAACAGGTCTGGAACGATTTCGGGATGAAAATCATTCTGAATCAGATTGGAAACTTTTCTGGGAACAGCAGATTATTCAAGCGGTTTCTGAAAACAAAGGGGATATCAAAACCTTCAGGCAGCTCAATGAGGCTTTGAAGGAAAAGCCCATTACGCTTCTTTTTGACGGGTTGGAGAATCTTTTTCCAGATATTCATTCCAATGAAAATCAACAGAATGCCATTTCTGCCTTGCTTGACATTCCTGCACGGCTTAGCGAAATTCGTGATCGAAACATTGGATTGGTGATTTTTTTGCGCCAGGACTATCTTGGAAGTGCAAAACGACAAAACAGCGGACAATTTGAAAAAAAATATGAAAATTTTCAACTTTTATGGGATGGAACTGAATTTTTAAGATTGGTTTTCTGGTTTGCTACATCGTCTGAAGCTCTTGAAAAAGATAAGAATTCAGACCCTTCTTTCATGAATAAAAGCCAGTTGTCAAAAGAATTAAAAAAGCTCTGGGGGCTTAAACTGGGGAGAGATGATTCCAAAGAAGCGTATACCATCAACTGGGTATATGGCGCTTTATCTGATTTTAAGGGATATCTCCAGGCAAGGGATGTGGTGCGTTTCCTTGAAGAGGCAGCAAAGGCATCTGAAGAATTAACTCCTTGGAAAGGCAGGTTGCTTCCTCCGGCAGCCATTTGGTCGGCAATGAACGGGTGCAGTGAAGACCGGGTTAAAGAGCTTAGTCAGGAATCCAAAATTTTTCAAAAATGGGCAGATGCTCTACAAACCAAAGATGAGCGTGTTCTTCCTTTCTCAAAAGCATTGCTGCCCGATGATAGCAGTACTTCATTGCTGGAATTAAAAAAATTGGGTGTAGTGTATGAGGATACCACAGATTCTGCAGAAGAGTATCGTTTTTACATCCCTGAAATTTATCGCATAGGCCTGGGATTTAAATTTAAACGGGGTGCCCGGCCAAAGGTGCTCAGCATTAAACGCAAAGCAATTGGAAAAGGCCTTATCTCTATTCAGAGCATCAGGCATTGAGTATAGCTGCCACGGCCAGACCGTATTCTGGCCTCGGCCTGCCCACAACGAAAAACGAAAGTCCTTTAATTTTAGCATGTTGCTGAGGCTTTCATATAAACGGGCATGTCCTGCTGGACACAACTAATATTGGGTCGTAGACGCGGAGCCAAATGGCATTATGCCGCCCCCCCCCGACGGGCAATGGGCCCGGCCCGGAACCGTAGACGGCCCAATTGGCCGGTTCCTATTACCCATCGGGGGGGGGCTCTGCTGAGGCTACTTGATCAGCCCTCAAAGGACAACACATGATCAATTTCAGTCAGTCAGAAACAGACATCATCATCGTGGATGACGAACAATCGGAGCTGGACGCATACAGCTTTCTGCTACAGGCCATGGGGGTCAAGCATATCAAAACGGTGAAAGACAGCAGAGTGCTCATGGATGTCATGGCGGTGAGTTCCCATGCTGTTGTTTTCCTGGATTTAAACATGCCCCATAAATCCGGAGAAGAAGTGCTGGCTGAAATAAAGGAAGTATATCCCCATGTGCCGGTGATTATCTGCACCGCAAATTCAGACATTTCCATGGCCGTGAAATGCCTGAAGCTGGGAGCCCATGACTACCTGGTCAAACCCATCAATATGAACAGCTTTGGCTCTGCCCTGAGAAATGCCCTGGAAATTGGTTCCCTGAGAAATGAGATCATGACGCTCAAGGGAATTCCCAACGCAGCCCAATTAAAATTTTCCCATTGTTTTTCTTCCATCATCACCTGTGATGCGGTGATGCACGGGATTTTTCACTACATTGAATCCATTGCAGGAAGTGGGCAGCCGGTGCTGGTGCTGGGGGAGACCGGTTCGGGAAAGGAACTCATTGCAAGGGCCATACACGATGTCAGCCAGGTAGCGGGCGAATTTGTGGCGGTGGATGTCGCAGGCCTTGACGATACCCTGTTTTCCGATACCCTGTTTGGTCATGAAAAAGGCGCATTTACCGGCGCTGAAACCCATCGCTCCGGCTTGATTGAACGGGCGGCCCATGGCACCATTTTTCTGGACGAGATCGGTGATCTAAGCCGGGTGTCCCAGATAAAGCTGTTGAGATTGCTCCAGGAGGGAATTTATTATCCCCTGGGATGTGATACCCCCCGGCAATGCCAGGCCCGCATCATCACCGCCGCCAACAGAGAATTGAATCAGTTTGCGGTTAAAAACGATGAATTTCGCATGGACCTTTATTACCGGTTGAGTACACATTTGATCCGTATTCCGCCGTTAAGAGATCGCAAGGGAGATATCCCATTACTGGCGGATCATTTGAAAAACCAGGCAGCCAAAAGTATGGGAAAAGAGATTTTAATCGTGGAAAAAAAGTTGCTGACCCTGCTTGAAAATCATCCCTTCCCCGGAAATGTAAGGGAACTGAAAACCTATGTGTATGATGCCGTTGCCCAGTGTCACACCGGGCAATTGACCGAAGATGCGGTGAAAGAACGGCTTTCAAGTGAAAGAGGGGGGGAGGTCACAACGTCCTCTCCCGCCAGCCATGACGGATTTACGTTGGCCTCGTTTTTTGGACATTTTCCAACTCTGGCCGAATTAACCGAATATGCCATTGACAGTGCCCTTGAAACCGCCACTTACAATCAGAGTAAAGCTGCCAGCCTGCTGGGAATTTCCAAACAGGCATTGAGCAAGCGGCTTCAGAAGCGAAAAAACCGTTCAGTACCCCCTCCTTCATTTTAGTGACAGTGCTGTCATGCCGCTTTGAGTTTTTTCTTCTTCATACTTGAATGGCAGCACGCCTTGTGTCATAGTTTGTTTCACCCCGTTGATGATAGTTTTTTGGTCGCACAAATACGCTATCGGATTGAGGCATCAAGCGCAACGGGGGTTTTATTTTTGTTGATGATGATGGATTGAGGGCGTGTTAGTAGCGTTTGACTAAATCAAATTATGAGATTAATATACACGGTCAATATTCATTCGTTTATTAAACCCGGGAGATTAAAATGACGTTATTTAAAAAAATATTTATTGCCCTGCTATTTTTAAGTGTATTGTTTTTAGATTTTTCCTGCGGGCCTTCTAAAAAGGATCAGGAACTGGAAAAAGCTGCCCAGGAGCTTAAACAAATTGCAGATCATATCAACAATGATTTTTCCCTGATTCGTAAAGAAAATAAAATCTTGGCAGACCAGATCACCCAGCTATATCAAAAAGATAATATAGAAAAACAATTAAATACCGTAGATCGGTCAAAATACAGGCTCCATGAAAACGGTGTCTTTTACAAGCATGAAGATGATGGAAGTTCTGCCGTGTTCGTATCCGGGCATATTCCCGTCAATCAGAAAATAAAGGAAATCGTCTATTTTACAGAGCCGTTGGATCTAATTTTTATACAGATCATTAAAGAATTTCCGGAAATTGTTCAGCTCTACTATAACGATAAACATTCTTACAACAGGATATATCCTTATTTTGATGTATTGACCCAGTACGAACCCAAAATGAATATTCCGGCATTTAATTTTTATTACCTTGCAGACAAACAACATAATCCTCAAAAAAAAGCGGTCTGGGTTAAAGAGCCTTATGTTGATCCGGCAGGAAGAGGATGGATGGTTTCCGCCATTGCCCCTGTTTATATCAATGACTCACTGGAAGGGGTTCTTGGCTTTGACGTTACAATAAACGCTATCACAAGCCGTTATCTTCAACAAAAACATAATAATTTGATGATACTGGACGCAAACGGAATGATTGTTTCCATCCAGGAATACCTGGCAAATCTGTTTTCACTGCCGACCTTGAAAGATCACAAATACCTTGAAACCATAAAATTGGACACCTATCTCCCAGAGGACTTCAATCTTTTATACAGCAAGTCCAAGATGGTCAGGGAGATGGCAACCCTTATTTTTAAAGACAACCAGGGCAGAGTTGAATTCAAAAGAGGAGCAGAAAGCTTTATTGTCATAGTAGAGAACATACCAGAACTGGATTGGAAAATATTAAAAGTCATTGCTGAATAACTGCCACGGGCAGACCGTATTCTGGCCTCGGTCTGCCCACAACGAATATTGGGTCGTAGACGCGGAGCCAAATGGTACTATGCCGCCCCCCCCGACGGGTAATGGGCCCGGCCCGGAACCGTAGACGGCCCAATTGGCCGGTTCCTATTACCCATCGGGGGGGGCTCTGCTGAGGGTACTTGGACACTTCATTTTCATATAAACACCACATGTCCTCGCGGACACAACGAATATTGGGTCGTAGACGCGGAGCCAAATGCTATCATGCCGCCCCCCGAGGTACTTATGACCGCCCTAATCAATATCATGTGCCCATTGTTGTATTTGGGTCATTCCACCCTGGAGTAATTTTGAAAATAAAGTATATCATATCGTTGTTTTTTACGTTGATGCTGATCCTGCTTGTGAGTTACCAACTTCATAGTATTTTAAGTACCCAAAAAAACCACGCCTTTGAAATGTTATTAAAACAGACAGAGATCAGCGGCAGGAATCTACAGAACCGAACAATAGAATTTGAAGACGAGGTTAAATACACGACCACAATCACCCCTTTTTACAAGCTGCTGTCGCAGGAAAAAATTGACAGGACGTTATTCAATCAAATCAGGCGATTTTATTCTAAGTATCAAGATATCATCTCCTCCATAAAAATATATAATGAACATCATTATCGAACACTTCTTAAAACAGATGATAATTATTTTTCAATCTCTGAGATCATACCCAACACCGCCCCGGAACCACTGGTTTTGCAGTCTGGAATCCAAGAAAAAAACAATCACCAGTATTATATTGGAACCATCCGGCAGGAGGGTGAAATTGTCGCAAATATTGAAATCCAATTAAAACTTTCCGAAACCATAACCAATGAATTGCAAAACCATTTTACCGGTAGAAAATCCTGGTATTGGTGTATTGATGAAAACGGGGAGATCATCTCTTTTACAGATGCCAAGAAAAATATTAACAACTTGGACTTAAAGGTCAACGGGCTGACTGAAATCTCTGATGCCATTAATGATAATTTTCAGGGTATTATTGAGCATTCCCTGTTTATTGATAAAGAAACAGAGGTTTTTTCTGCCTATTATCCCATAAGTATTTTTGAAAAAAATTATGGCATTATATTGTCCATGGATCAAAATGACTGGTTTGGCCATATAAAATCAAACACCTTGATTATAATTTTCAGTTTTTTGTTGATGATTGCATGTATCATTGTGATCTTCTCCTATCTCCTTAAGCAGAGCAGTGACGCCCAAAAAAAGGTGTTTAAAATAAATGAATACCTCAAAAAGCAGACCGCATTGGCCAAAAATCTGGCTGCCCAGGCGGAATCGGCAAACAGGGCCAAGAGTGATTTTTTAGCCAGTATGAGCCATGAGATAAGAACGCCCATGAATGGTGTTATCGGGTTTAACAACCTGCTTGCAAAAACTCAGATGACTCCCCAGCAGATGGATTATGTCCATAAGGCAGGAAGTTCTGCACAAAATTTACTTGGAATCATCAATGATATTCTTGATTTTTCAAAGATTGAGGCCAATGAATTTGAATTGGATAACGTTGAATTCAACCTGGATGGGGTGCTGGAAAAAATTTCAAATATTGTGGCCATCAAGGCCTTTGAAAAAGGGGTGGAATTTATATTATCAAAATCAGATGGTACGCCGGTCAACCTGATAGGAGACCCCTTGAGACTGGAACAGATTCTATTAAATTTCACAAATAATGCGGTGAAGTTTACGGCAAAAGGGGAAATTGTGGTAAGGGTCTCTTTAAAAGAAACCGATGCCCAAAAGGCCCGTATAAGTTTTGAAGTCATTGACACAGGCATCGGCCTGACCCAGGAACAGATCCAGAAAATGTTTAAACCATTTACCCAGGCAGATGCCTCCACAACCCGAGAATATGGGGGAACAGGCCTTGGGTTGAGTATTTCAAAACACCTGGTGGAAATGATGAACGGCAAGGTTGGTGTGGAAAGTGACTACGGCCGGGGCAGTAATTTTCATTTTAATGCGCTTTTTGACATAAACCCCACCCCCAGTAACGACATCCCTGCCCAAATAATCCCGGAAATTCTGAAAAACATAAAAATAATGGTGGTTGATGATCATGAGGCCACCATAGAGGTGATGAATAATTACCTGGAAAGTTACGGCCTTTCATTTAAAATTATCACCGCCAGCTCAGGAGATCAGGCCATAAGCGCCTACAACAGATCGATACAGGACGGGGAAACAATAGATCTGATCTTAATGGATTGGAAAATGCCGGGCATGAACGGCATAGAAACCTGGAAAAAGATTAAGGAAATCAATGGGCAATCCAAACTGCCTAAAATTATAATCCTTACAGCCTACGTTATGGAAAATGGGCTGAACAGGGCAAAGAATGACGGCATACAAGACATCCTTATGAAGCCTGTAAGCCAGTCCGTCCTGTTTGATGCAATCCTCAATGTATTTGCCCATGGCCCCAGGCATGAAGCCCCGACACTCACAAAAAAAATTGATGGTCTGGGTGGGGCAAAGATTCTTGTTGTTGAAGATAATAAATTTAATCAGGCACTCCTAAAAGGAATTCTTGAGCAGGGTAATTTTCAAGTTGAGATGGCAAATGACGGCGTCCAGGCCATCGAAAAACTAACTGCAGATCAAAGCTATGATCTGGTGCTCATGGATCTTCAAATGCCGAACCTTGATGGATACAAGGCAACAAAAAAATTACGAGAAAATCCGGCATTTGCAAGCCTTCCTATTATTGCACTTAGTGCGGATGCCATGAAGGGAACCCGGGAACAGGTTCTACAGGCGGGCATGAATGATTATATGACAAAACCCATTGACACGGAAAAGCTGTTCAGTTTAATTGACAAATGGGTCCCAAAATGAGGACAGACCCCCATTAAATTTCAGGAAAAACAAGGAAAATTTTTGGCATCCTTCATATGACTTCAAAGGTACTTTACAGTCTTTTGTGAAAAGCCCCTGGAAATGGAGAATGATCAAAAAAAGTGTAAAGCATTTTTGAAGGATGCCAAAAATACATCAAGATTAAGACGCGCCAAGGCGATCGTCGTCAATTAAGGTGGACATGGTCAATAAATGTTGACGCAATGCGTTGACGTTGCCTGGCAAAATAGCACACCGCTTTTCGTTTGCTGGTTTTTTTCTGTCAGCCGCCAACCCTCCAATTGGTGCCCCCCCCTCACTTTTAACAATACCTTCGCCAAGTTCAAAATCGATTTGAAATTTGGTAATCAAAATACCATATGTTGTGTCAATGTGGTAATGAAATTACAACATGTAGATTGATATTCAAGCTAAAATAAAATTGGCGAAGGTATTGTTAAAAACCGCCTGTTTTAAATCAAAATTAGATCCTGCCCCTCTCCATGGTATGAACTTTGCTACTCTTAACCCCGAATCATGGCATTCAATGTACATTAATCGCGACAAAGGACTTTCGGATACAACATCAGTGCCTGTGGAATTTATTTTTCAGTTTGAATTCCATGGTTTTTGTGTACCTCCCCAGGCACATTCGGTGTTAAGAAACGGGCTTGATTCCGCTTTGGCTGACTGAAACTTGAAGCTAAGAGGGGATGAAAACCCAAACACTTTTACTCAAATGGAGAAATGGTTCATGGACAAAAAAATGTTTTTGAAGAGATGTGTGGGCACAATGGCTCTGGCCGTCGGCATGATATGTTTAGGTTCCGGGCCGTCAGCCATTGCATCGGATCAGGTGGTGAAAATAGGAAATATTATTCCCCTGTCTGGACCCTCTGCCACTGTGGGTGAACAGGGAAAAAATGCAAGGGAAATGGCGGTGGCCGAGATCAATGCCGCTGGCGGTATTGCCTCCCTTGGCGGTGCAAAGCTCGAATTGATTTATGCAGATTCAGAATCCAAACCTGAAAAAGGGGTGGGAGAAGCAGAACGCCTCATCAACACCGAAAAGGTCAATGTGTTAACCGGATGCTGGAACTCATCGGTGACCTATCCCACCTCTGCCGTGGCAGAACGCTATGGCGTTCCCTTTCTGGTACCGGTATCTGTTGCCGATAAAATCACCGAACAAGGCTTTAAAAATGTGTTTCGCATTGCTGCCAAAGATTCTTGGTGGACAAGGGATCAGTTTTCTTTTATCAAAGAGATGTCTGCGGAGTTCAACACAGAAATCAAAAAACTGGCATTTGTTTACGAAAATGGTGACTGGGGCCAGGGCATTGCCGGTAACTGGGTGAAACTTGCAAAAGAAGCCGGATATGATGTGGTACTCAATGAACCCTATCCCTCAACCACAACGGATTTAAGCCCTGTTGTTCAGAAAATTAAACGCGCACGGCCCGATGTGCTGATGCTGGTTTCCAATGCTGCAGATGCCATTTTGATCACCAATACCCTGGCGGAATATCGAGTGAAGTTAAAAGCCATTATCTCCACCGGTGGTGGCCATGCCGATCCTTCTTTTATCAAGGCTACTGCGAAAAGTTCCCAGTATTTATTTGATATCGTTGAGTGGGAAACCGATGTGAATAAACCCGGTGCCAAAGAAACCAATGAAAAATATAAAAAACAATATGGTCAGAATCTCACCGGAGAGGCAGTGGATGCCTATCTGGCCATGTACGTCATTAAAGATGCCCTGGAACGGGCCGCCAGTCTGGACCCTGAAAAAATCAGACAGGCCATGGCAACCACTCAGTTAACGGATGGACCGGGCATGATCGTGGGATATGACAAGGTGGCGTTTGACGAAAAAGGTCAGAATAAAGAGGCCTCTCTGGTCATGGTGCAGATAAACGATATGGGTAAGGGTCTGGAGCGCATCACCGTGTGGCCCAAATCCGCCCGACGTGCCGGATATACCCCGGTATTCCCCAAACCCTGATCCCATCTTACTCAATGATCCCGTGTTCCCCCGGTGATTTTCAACAACGGTGTCAGGCTTGTGTCGCATTAATCACGCAAGCCTGACACCACCAGGGAATGGTCACAACAAAAACAGGATCATTAATCAATACCTTTGCCAAATTTTTAAATGTGCTTTGGATTAACGGATTGAATCCTAATATACTGTGCTTTAAAATACCATATACTACATCATATGGGACACGATTTGATCAAAAGTAAAATTGGCGAAGGTATTGTTAATCATTACCATTTTGTCCGGGATTTGTGATACATGTCCCGGATTCATCTCTCCCTTAGGGTTTCGGAGGCAAATAATTACATCAATATAGCGCTGAATTTCAGTTAATATTCAAGGCGCACCAATGGGAACATAGTGAGTTTTATGTACCATTGGAGCAACCCAGGAGACGAGCTGAAAGGCAAGAAAGATTGGCGTAATTATTTATTTCCGATCTCCTTAATGCCTGTCTGGAGGCCTTAAATGCTCTATTTTATCGAAGACACCATCAACGGCATTCTCATGGGGTCCATCTATGGATTGACCGCCATGGGACTGACCATTATTTTTGGTGTGCTTAAAGTAATCAATTTTGCCCATGGATCATTGCTGATGGTGGGGATGTATGTGGCTTACTGGGCGATTACACTTTCCGGTTTGCATCCCTACCTGGCCTTGGTGGTGGTCATTCCGGTCATGTTCCTTTTTGGATATCTGCTCCAGGATATCATTATCAAGCCGATTTTCAAGGCGGAAAAAGAGGTTCGGGAACCCATTACGGTGATCATCGTCACCACGGGCATCTGGTATATTCTGGACAACCTTGCCCTTCTTTTTTTTGGTCCCCAATACCGCACCATTGAGAACAATCCCCTGCGGGGTAAAATGTTTGAACTGGGGGACATGCTGATTTCTGCTCCCAAGTTCTGGGGATTTGTTATTGCCATCGTAACGGCGGGGGCGGTGTACTATTTCTTTCAATATACCCGCTTGGGCCGGGCCATCCGGGCCACCAGTCTGGACAGGGATGCCGCAAGCCTTGCCGGCATCAATCAATACAAAATTTATAACATCGCCTTTGGTATTGGTACGGCTGTTTCCGGGATCGCTGCCATTACATTGATTCCCTTTTATAACACCTTTCCCACGGTGGGGGTGGCCTTTGACATCAAAGGATTCATCATTGTGGTGCTGGGGGGGCTTGGCAGTATTGGCGGTGCCATTGTGGGCGGCATTATTGTCGGGTTGATCGAGTCGGTGGGGCCGCAGTACATGACGGCCACCTGGACAGAAGCCATTGTTTATGGGCTGTTTCTGCTCGTATTGTTTGTTAAACCTTCAGGACTGTTTGGAGAAAAAAATGACTGGTAACGAAAGCCTTGCTCCTTCGGATAACCCCTCCGGTGGAAGTGCCGGACATTCAAGCGTATCGGGCAGTAACACGGGTCACCAAGGGGTATCCCCCCGGAAAAAGATTGAAGTATTCTCTTTGCTGGGTGTCGTGCTCATCGCCTTTGGGTTGCCCCTGATCATGACAAGCCCCACCTATCTTCATATTGTGATTCTTATCTTTTTTTATGCCTATCTAACCACTTCCTGGAACATGGTGGGCGGCTTTGCTGGGGTACTGCCCCTGGGACATGCCGTTTTCGTGGGCATCGGTGCTTACACCTCCACCATTCTTTCGCTGCAATATGGCATTTCTCCCTGGCTGGGGATGATTGTCGGCGGTGTTATTGCCATGGGTACCGGTGTGTTAATCGGATTGCCCACCTTTAAAATGCGGGGGGCCTATTTTGCCCTTGCCACCATTGCCTTTGCCGAAGGCGTGCGGGTGATGGTGGAAAACTTAAATTTTCTGGGACCCTTTAACTTAAATGGCCCCCGGGGGCTTCAGATTCCGCCGGTTAATTTTGGGTTTGCCAATTTCATGTTCCAGGGAAAGGAACCCTATTATTATATTATCCTGATCATGCTCATCGGGGTGATTTTGCTGACCTGGTTCATCTCCCGGTCTAAACTGGGATACTATCTCAATGCCGGTGGTGAAGAGCCCGAGGCTGCCATGGCACTGGGGGTCAACGTTGCCCGGGCAAAACTCATTGCCATGGCCATGAGTTCTTTTTTAACGGCCCTGGCCGGTACCTTTTATGCCCAGTTTTCCCTTTTTATTCATCCCAAGAGCATCATTTCCCTGGATCTTTCCTTTGAGATTGCATTTATTGCCCTCATTGGCGGGCGGGGCTCCATTGCAGGGCCTCTGCTGGGGGCACTGTTGCTTCGGCCGGTGAGTGATTTTTCCCGCATCTATTTTGGTGATGTGTTTCCCGGACTTCACCTGGTGATCTTTGGAGTGGTACTGATTCTGGTGATGATCTACCAGCCCCGGGGAATCCAGGAACCGCTGACCCGGGTTTACAACAGACTCATCAACCGGTTGACCAAAGAAGGGCAGGCAAAGGAGGCGTCATGAAGATATTGGAAGTAGAAAAAATGGTGATGCGTTTCGGGGGACTCACTGCGGTGGACACCCTTAATCTCAATATTGATCAAGGCGAAATATTGGGATTGATCGGGCCCAACGGGGCGGGTAAATCAACGGCATTCAACTGCATTGCCGGGGTTCATCCCCCAACGGAAGGAACCATTAAATTCAACGGGGAAAATACCAATCAACAAAAACCCTGGGATCTGTGTAAAAAGGGGCTTGCCCGTACCTTTCAAATTGTTAAACCCTTTGCCTCTAAAAGCGTTCTTTACAATGTCACGGTGGGAGCCTTTGCCACCACGGACAAAAGAGCTGATGCTGAAGATAAAGCCCTTGCCGTGCTGCAAACCCTGAATTTTGAAGATAAAAAAGAGTTAAAATCCGGTTCGTTGACCATTGCGGATCGGAAACGTCTGGAGATCGCCCGGGCCCTGGCAACGGAACCGAAACTGTTGCTGCTGGACGAGGTCATGGCTGGGCTTAGACCCGGCGAGGTGGACGAGATGGTGGGTATCATCCAGGGGCTTCGGGATTCTGGTATTACCATTTTTGTTATTGAGCATATCATGCGGGCCATCATGGCACTTTCTGACAGAATTGTGGTGATTCAGTTTGGCAAAAAAATAGCCGAAGGCACCCCCGGTGAAATCGCTTCCAATGAAAATGTTATCAAAGCGTATTTAGGAGAAGAGTATGGCACTGCTTGAAGTGAATGATATTGATGTGTTCTACGGTGACGTGCAGGTGATCTTTGGTCTCTCCCTTAAAATCAACGAAGGGGAAGTGGTCAGCATCATCGGGGGAAATGGTGCCGGAAAATCCACGCTTTTAAGAACCATTTCAGGTCTGCTCCAGCCGGCAAAGGGCAAGATCACCTTTGACGGCCATGAGGTCCAGGCGCTGCCCCCGGAAGAGATAGTCAACCATGGCATTATCCAAGTGCCCGAGGGCAGACGTCTGTTTTCGTTGATGAACATAAAGGATAACCTGATTGTGGGAGCCTATAACCCCAGGGCTCGTCAAGACGAGACAAAAACCCTTGAATATGTGTATGATCTTCTGCCGCGTCTGAAAGAGCGTTCCGCCCAGATTGCCATGACCCTGTCTGGTGGAGAGCAGCAGATGGTGGCCATTGGCAGGGGATTAATGGGCCTGCCAAAAATATTGATGCTGGATGAACCCTCCCTTGGGCTTGCACCGGTACTGATCAAGGAAATTTTTGAAACCGTTCGTGAAATCGCAAATCAGGGCACCACGGTGTTGATGGTGGAACAGGATGTGAATCATTCATTGAGCATGAGTGACCGGGGGTATGTGCTGGAACATGGCCGGGTGGCCATGGAGGGCCCGGCCCGGGAACTTTTGGGAGATCCCCACATTAAAGAGGCGTATCTTGGCATTTAAGACATTGTGATCAGGATATTAAAAGGTGCTGGAATTTATATTTCAGCACCTTTTTTGTTTGTTTTTGCATGACCGGTTATGGCGTTTTATGCTAAGTAACAGCTAAAAAAGTGTTTTAAAGTATAAAATTCCATGGAGATATTAACAATGAAAGATGATCTTAAGGTTTTTTCCGGTAATTCCAACACACCCCTTGCCCGGGAAATATGTGAGGCCATGGGCATTCCCTTGGGGCACCTTGCCATATCCAAGTTCTCCAACGATAATATGCATGTACAGGTTCAGGACAATGTTCGGGAAAGGGATGTGTTTGTCATTCAGTCCTTTACCCATCCGGTGAGTGACCATATCATGGAACTGCTGGTGACCCTGGATGCCCTTCGGAGTGCATCGGCAAGACGGGTAACCGCTGTGATTCCCTATTATTCCTATGCAAGGTCTGACAAAAAAGATGCCTCCCGCATTTCCATTGTGGGACGACTCATGGCGGATTTGTTGAAAACCGCCGGGGCTGACCGGGTATTGACCATAGATCTCCATGCCCCTGCAGTGCATGGGTTTTTCAGTGTGCCCGTGGATCATCTCACGGCCACTCCCCTGATCATGGATTATTTCAGAAAGAATCTTGACCTTGACAATGTGGTGGCCGTGGCAACAGATGCCGGTGGTGCCAAACGGGTGGGAAGCTTTGCAACCCAGCTCAAGGTTCCCATGGCCATCATCGACAAACGCCGGGTAAGTGACACCCAGGTCAAGCAGGGGCTGGTGGTGGGAAATGTGGTGGGAAAGGATGTGATCATTTATGACGATGAGATTTCCACAGGGGGCACCCTCTTGGCCACCGTTGATACCCTTAAAGAGGCCGGGGTGGGAAATATTTATGTGGGGGCCACCCACCCGGTGCTGTGCGGAAATGCCGTTGAGAACCTTGGCAAATCATCCATTAAAGAGGTGGTGGTGACAAACACCGTTGAGATTCCTGAAGAAAAGCGAATAGATACCATCTCCTGTATCTCTGTGGCACCGATTCTCGCCGAGGCCATCCGGCGTATTCACACGGGTGAAAGTATTGGAGAACTCTTTGCCGACTAATCCCCTGTCCCGGCATGCAGGGATGGATAACTCTGGAGGTTAAATAGATGCCCACTACAAATAACGGTGGCAATACCAATGATAATCTAAGAATGCTATCTCCCTATATGCTGGGCGGTTGTTTGCTTTTGTTTCTGTTCATCATCAGTAGATATAATTATCTTGTATTTCATACCCTGGCTGAATTCTTTTCCATATCCGTTGCGTTCAGTGTGTTTTTAATTGTTTGGAACACCCATGAAACCATTAAAAATGATGCCCTTGTTTTTTTAGGGATTGCCTATTTGTTTGTTGGTTTTTTGGATCTATTTCATACCATCAGCTATAAGGGAATAGGCATTATTGGCGCAGGGGATGACGCCAACCCTGCCACCCAGTTGTGGATAGCGGCAAGGTACATTGAAAGTGTTTCATTGCTGCTGTTTTCTCTTTTAGCTGGTAAGAAACTAAAAAATTATTACGCATTGGCCGGGTATTCGATTGTCACGGGCCTGATATTGTTTGCCGTATTTTTCTGGAGAATTTTTCCCGTCTGTTTTGTTGAGGGAGAGGGATTGACTCTGTTCAAAAAAAGCAGTGAATATTTAATCTGTACGCTGCTCATAACAACACTTTCTATTTTGTTTAAAAATAAACATCAGCTACACCAAGTGGTTTATAAATATCTTTTTCTATCCATCATGTTTACAATTTTAGGGGAGCTGACGTTTACACTGTATGTAGATGTGTATGGCATATTAAACCTGATTGGTCATTTCTTTAAGATCATCTCCTTTTATCTAATTTATAAGGCCATCATACATAAGGGATTAAAAGAACCGTATAGCCTTATATTTAAAAAAATAGCTGACAATGAAAGGCGTTACCGGCAAGTGTTTGAAACAAACAAAGCCGTCAAACTGATCATTGATCCCTTAAATGGTTCCATTGTTGAAGCAAATAACGCCGCTTGCAAATTTTATGGATATACCAAAGACTATTTGGAATCCCTTAAAATTTCGGATATTAATTCGTTGGAAACGGATGCCGTCAGTGAAAAAATGAAAAAGGCGGTGGCAAAAAAAGAGACTGTTTTTAATTTTCCCCACCGGTTGGCATCTGGCGAAATAAGGGATGTAGAGGTCTATTCCGGCCCCATTGAATATGATAATCACACCTACCTTTATTCCATAATCCATGATGTTACTGAACAAAAATTGGCGCAGGACACGCTCAAACAAAAAGAAAAAACGGCCCAGGCACTATTAAACGCTTCAAAAGAATCCATTTTTCTCATTGATCCAGATGGCATTGTTTTATCTGCAAATAAAGTGTCTGCATCCAGGCTGGGAAAAACGGAAGAGAGCATAAAGGGAGAATCTGTTTACGATTTAATGCCTTTGGAACTTGTGAAATCCAGAAAAGAAAAAATAGATTCCGTCGTTCAAACAGGCAAATCCATTGATTTTGTGGATGAAAGAGCGGGGATGATCCTGGATAATTCGCTTCATCCGGTATTTGATGCCCAGGGCAATGTTGTTTTTGTGGCTGTCTTTTCTCATGATATCACCAAAGAAAAAGCAGCAGATGCCGCACTCACAGAAAGTGAATCAAAATTTAAAAAAATGTTTGAACGGGCCCCGTTGAGCTACCAGTCTCTGGATGAAGAAGGTAATTTCATTGAGGTTAATGCCACATGGTTGGACCTGATGGGGTACAAAAAGCATGAAGTGCTGGGAAAAAATTTCAGTGAGTTTCTGCACCCGGACTGGAAAAATCACTTTAAAGAAAATTTCCCCCGTTTCAAGACCGTGGGCGAGGTGCTTGGTGTTGAATTTCAAATGGTAAAAAAAGATGGAGCATTGATCCTGGTCTCCTTTCACGGTAAAATTGGAAAAAATGAGAAAGGGATGTTCCAGCAGACCCATTGCATCTTTCAGGACATTACAACCAATCGGATGATCCAGGAAGAATCCGAGAGAAATAAAACAATTTTACTGGAAGCTGAAAAATTGGCAGGGTGTGGCGGATGGTATTGGGAAATTGGAACAGATACATGGATAATGTCAGAAACCTGGTTGAATATCCATGGCCTTTCAACGCCCTATATGAAAACGGATGCGTTGTTGAAGATTGTCCACCCCGAAGATCTCCCCAGGGTTCAAAAGGCCTTTGATGATGTCGTGAATAAACAAGCCAATTATGATATTGAGCATCGAATCATTGATCAAAGGTCAGGTGAAATAAAACATATCCATGCCATGGGAGAGGCGAGGTTCAATGAGGGGGGCCAGGTGTCAAAGGTCTATGGTGCGGCCCAGGATATTACACAACGGAAAAAGTTGGAAAAGAGTGTACTTCAGGCTCAGAAAATGGAATCCATCGGCAACCTGGCCGGGGGAATAGCCCATGATTTTAATAATATTTTGTTTCCCATTATGGGGTTGTCTGAAATGCTCATGGCGGATTTTCCCCGGGAGAGCAATGAACATGGAAATGCCCGGGAAATTTTCATCGCCGGTAAGCGGGGCAGTGAACTGGTCAAACAGATTCTCTCCTTCAGTCGTCAAAATGAGCATGAAGTTCTTCCTGTAAAATTTCAAAAGGTGTTAAAAGAAGCAGTTAAATTGCTGCGTGCCACCATTCCTGTAAATATCGACATCCGTGACTCAATCCAGCTTGATTGTGGCTTAATATCCGCTGATCCAACACAACTGCACCAGGTGGCAATGAACTTGATCACCAATGCATATCATGCGGTGGACGATGCCGATGGTAAGATAGAGATTGCCCTTGAGGAAGTAGATCTGGAAAAGAATTATCGCGAGAATGGACCGCTCGCCCCCGGACGATATGCCCTTTTTACCGTTTCAGATAATGGAAAAGGGATTCCTCCAGACCTTATTGACAAGGTCTTTGAGCCTTATTTCACCACAAAAGAGAAGGGCAGGGGAACAGGTTTGGGGCTGGCCGTTGTTTTTGGAATCATAAAAGAGCATATGGGGGATATTGATGTTAGGAGTGAAGTGGGTAAAGGTACCCGGTTCCGTGTCTATCTGCCCTTGATGAAAGAGCCAGAATATAGATCATCGGTAAATGAAACCAAAGAATTACACAGGGGCAGTGAACGGATTTTGGTGGTTGATGATGACAAGGCAGTTGTCCAGCTCGAAGCCCAGATGCTGTCACGTCTGGGGTATCAAGTGACATTTCAGGTGGATGGATTCCAGGCTTTAAAAATGTTTCAAGAAAGTCCCAATGCCTATGATCTTGTTATCACGGATATGACCATGCCGAATATGACCGGCGATGTGCTTGCACAAAAGCTATTGGCGGTGCGATCAGATATTCCCATAATTATTTGTAC
>Ga0307929_1001129_pt1 | contig 21957 bp, 16 predicted proteins | sample AceLakmetage1330_FD_203160 | JGI IMG/M metagenome (GOLD analysis project Ga0307929, IMG submission 203160) | Saline water microbial communities from Ace Lake, Antarctica - #1330 | ecosystem: Environmental > Aquatic > Non-marine Saline and Alkaline > Saline | place: Antarctica: Ace Lake...
CGCCATGCTCTGAAACATCCAAGGTTTATCTACAATATCAACGAACATCGAAATTCACATGGAATCTCTTATGAGACTGCCAGAAAAGATCTGTTGCAGATGTCAGATGATCTGAATTTATTAAGCAAACTCAAAGAGGGTAGAACTTTTATTTTCATTTCGCCTTCAAACCTCGAAGAACGAATTAAAAAAAGTTAACGCTTGGGTAACGGGCAGCAAGGGTTTCCCAAAAAGTTAATTGAAAGCACATCATTTAAAAGTTTTTCAGCCTTTAAAAAGAGGGAGACCCGTGCTGTCCGGTTCACCCGCCTGTTCTCTTGTGTTTGATTATGCCACTTCTAATTTTAGGCTCTTTCCCAAAGCTTGTGCATAGTTTACAAGAGTGGACAGACGAATATCTTCAGCATGATTTTCAATTCTTGAAATTGCAGATTTACCAGTTTTTAATTTGTTTGCTACTTGTGCTTGAGTAAGCCCTGCATCAAGTCGAGCCTGTTTAAGAAGAGCGCCAATTTTGAACTGCTCATAGCCCTTATCATAGTTTTGAGCAAATGTAGGACTCTCTTTTTTTCTTTTCTCAATATATTTATCAAGGTCATCCATAATTACCTCCTGCTCAAATAATCTTTCTTTCTATTTTCTGCCAATTTAATTTCTTTCCTTGGGGTTTTCTGAGTTTTCTTTTGAAAAGAGTTCGTCAAAATTATTAATTCTTGATCCTGTTTAAAACCAAGAAGGCGGAAAATATTCTTTCCGACACTAATTCTTACTTCCCAGATATCATCTGTGTTGACAAGCTCTTAAAATATTTGGTTGAGATGTTTTGTGTTTCTCGTATTAATTTCAGAACCCAAGTAATTTTGGTGACTTGAGTATCTGAGAGAGATTCCAAGTGATCTTCAACGGGACATTTGCCTGAGGTGGTCTTGTAAAATGATATCAATCTCATGAATATAAAGTATACAAATATGTGAACTTAGTCAAGCATATTTGAATTTGGCGATTAAAAGAGAACTTTTCACATACGAACAAAACCGGCAGCTTCCACACGTCTGCCAGATTCATGGCTTCATGAACGCTCCCCTCGGCTGCCGTGCCATCGCTGAAAAAAACAACGGTAATTGCCTTTCTATGTGCTATCCAGAATTACCGGAACTTCCCGATCCGTTTCAACAATTGACCAAGCTCAGCGATTTGATAACAAAGAAATTGAACAAATAATATTTTTGATATATAAATTTCTACATGATACTTTTATTAAAACAATGGACTCTTTTGGGGGGTGAAGCAGCGCTGGTGATGGGCCTGCTCCTTTTTTTGTTTCGGCTGCGGTCATATCTGGGGCTCTATCCGTTGTGCGTTGCCCTGGGGGTATTCCAGCCGTTCCAGGTGTTTCTGGCTGCGTCCATCTATGTGCCTGTTCTGCCGGGTTTCGTGGTCAGTCCGGGGTCGGTTATCATGTTTACGGCCAGCCTGTTTGCCATCCTGTTGGTGTATATCCGCGAAGACGCCGTGGAAGCCCGAAAGGTGATCTACGGCATCATGATTGTGAATCTGGGCATGACAGGGCTGCTGTATATGTCCGGTCTTCACCTGGCGCTTCCCGGCACACTGAATTTTTTGCCTCTCCCGATTGAGATGTTCAATCTCGGTGGACGGGTCATGTTTGCAGGGACCCTGGCACTGTTCGTGGATGTGCTCCTGATTATATTTGTGTTTGAGACGGTCAGGCGGTTTATACCGAAAAACCCGTTTTTGCGAATTTATCTGACCATGTCCCTGGTCCTGGTGATAGATTCGCTGATCTTTGCCACCATTGCGTTTGCCGGTCACGCTGATTTTGTCTCCCTTCTTTTTTCCAGTATCTCTGGCAAAGTCCTATGGGCGCTGTTTTTTGCTGCAGGGCTGGCCGTGTATCTGAGATTCGCTGAGTTTGTAGAATCGGATTTTACGCTACCATTCAACCCGTACAGGGATATTTTCCATGCCCTGACCTACCGGGAAAAATATGAAATCGAGCGGGCCCATGCACAGACGTCCCTGGCTCGGAGTGAAAAAAAATTCCGCACTATTTTTAATGCCTCCACTGATGCTTTTTTTGTCTGTGATATGGAAAAGGGCCGGATATTGGATGTCAATGAATCGGTGCATACGCTTTTGGGCTACACCCCTGAAGAGGTGACAGGTCAGGACATTTCCATACTGGAATCTGACCACCCCGATCACAATGGGGAGGGGGGCGCATCCGCAATGAAAAAGGTGTCTGATGGCGAGTCTAACTGGTTTGAATGGCAGTGCCGCCACAAAGACGGCCGGCTTGTATGGGTTGAGGCAACCGTCAGCTCCGTAGTTATCGACGACCGGAAGAGACGTCTGGTTGTGCTCAGGGATGTGACAGAACGCAGGCAGGTGGAGGCGGAACGGTATGAACTGCAGGCCCATGTGCGCCAGATCCAGAAACTGGAGGGCATGGGTACCCTGGCGGGCGGCATTGTCCATGATTTCAACAATATTCTCGGAGCTATCATCGGGTTTGCAGAGCTGATCAAGGACGAGAGTGACCCGGTTTCTGATGTGGCCGGGCATATTGACGAAGTGCTCAGTGCCGGATATCGTGCTGCTGATCTGGTCCGGCAGATAACTGCCTTCAGGGAGGGGGGCAGCAATACGGAACATAAGATATCTGAAAACCCACAACCCATCCCTGAAGAACCAGACTCAGGAAGGAAAAGAATCCTCTTTGTGGAGGATGAAAAATCCCTGACAGAACTGGCCCGTTCCCTGTTTCCACGGTTGGGCTACCATGTAACGACCTTCAACAACAGCCTTGAAGTCCTGGCTTCTGTAAAAGAAGCGCCCCATGGCTTTGACCTGGTAATCACCGATTACAACATGCCCGGCATGACCGGCCTGGAGTTGTCCCGGAACATCCTGGCCATCATTCTCTGCACCGGGTACAGTGATGTAATTGATGAAACAAGGGTGGATGACTATGGTATCAAGGGGTTTATCATGAAGCCCGTTGCCCGGAATGAAATTGCCGTACTGATCAGAATCGTACTGGATGAACATGGAAAAGAAAAACAGGACATGCGGGGAGCTAAGAGCGATTTTTCACACGGAGAGGCAGCAAAAACCGTTGTTAAGGAATGAGTCCGCAATAACATCCCCATTTAAAAGTTGGAGAACACTATCCTTCAACGATAATGTGTTTTGAAAAGGGCAAGTTATTTAAGACGGGTTCCTAAAGATGGCAAGTCTCCAGGAAATGTTGAACAGCCTTGAAACTGTCTGACTCAAAGTGCATATAGGGGATGGGATGGGATGGGATGGGATGGGATGGGATGGGAGGAGATGAGATGAGATGATCAGATACAAATACTGGGTGGGAATACTTCTTTTCATGGTGGCGCCAGTGTTGTGTCCTTGTATCAATGCCTCGGCTCAACAGGAAATGTTGGATACGACTGCCGTCCCGGGTAAGGTCCAGATGGATCATGATTTGTCGGATGTGCATGAATATTTTCACAGCCATGACGAGCGGCGACAACACGATATCTTGAAACGATGGACCGTGGATCTGGATAAATATAAGGAGCCGTTTCATCTCTCACCCGAGGAAAAACGGTTTCTTGAAACCAACGCCCCGTTTCACATCGGTGTGATGAATGCCTGGCCTCCCATGAACTTTGTGGATGAAAAGGGAAATCCCCGGGGAATCGGTATGGATTATCTGGAGGCACTGAACCGCCGTCTGGGTGGTATTATCAAAGCGGTGCCTGCCCCTTTTGCGTACAACCTGGACCAGGTGCGTCGTGGTCTTCTGGACGGCCTCATGGATGTGACCCCCAAGCCGGAAAACAAGCTGATAAAGGTTATAGCGCTTATCATGGGACCGGTTTTCATCATCGTGCTGCTGGTGATTCGATGGAACCGGAGGTTGAGCCGGGAAATTTCCGATCGGAAACGTGCGGAGCGTAAACTCATGGCCAGTGAAGGGAAGATCCGGGCCATGAGCGAGGCCATGCACGACGGGCTGGTGATGATTGATTCCAATGCCAGGGTCATGTACTGGAATCATGCTGCGGAGAAAATGTTCGGCATTTCCGTGGAGAACGCCATGGGGCAGAACATGCATAAACTGTTTGCTCCCCCGGAATACCATGACAGGGCAGCAAGGGGACTGAACGTATTTGCCCAGGCTGGTTCCGGTCCTGTGGTGGGCAACCTCAGCGAGCTGAATGCCCTTCATCCCGACGGCACCATCTTTCCGGTGGAGGTCGGGGTCTCTGGATTCCAGGTGGAGGATCAATGGTATGCCGTGGGGACCATCCGGGATATCTCAGAACGAAAAGAGGCCGAGATCCAGGTACGTCAGATACGGATGGAGCTACAGCAGGTTTTTGATAATGCCCAGGTAGGGATATTGTTCTTTAAGGCAGGAAAACGAGTCTACCGGTGCAATCGGCAGATGGCCTCTATTCTGGGTTACCAAACGCCTGCCGAAATGGTGGGAATGCCCTTGTCAGCTATCTATCCTTCAGACGAAGATTCCCTTCAGCTTCGAACCCAGAGCCTTAAAAGCCTGAAACAAGGACATCGAGTCTCCACGGAGTACCGACTCAAAAAAAAGGATGGGTCAACCGTATGGTGTTCTATCTCTGGCAAAGCGGTGGATACAGCCCTTCCGGCGGATCTGGAAAAGGGAGTGATCTGGGTTATCAATGATATTACCAAACGTCATGAAGCGGAGCAGGCTGTGCAGGATCAGCTCATGTTCCAGGTTGCCCTCATTAACACCGTGCCCAATCCCATTTTCATCAAGGATAATGATGCCAGATTTCTCAGCTGCAACCGGGCATATGAGAAGGCCTTCGGGGTATCCCGTGGTGCCCTTGCAGGAAAGACGATGCTGGAACTGAACTCATTTTCACCAGAGGTGTGCAGGGCCTATCATGAGAAAGATCTCCAGGTGCTGGCACAGGGAGGGATGAAGCAGGAGGAGTTATCCCTGGCATTCGCCGACGGCAAAATTCACCATGTGATCTCCTGGGGGGCCCCCTTTGATCTGTCCGGCGGCATAAGAGGCGGTATGGTGGGTGTCATGGTGGATGTTTCAGCCCTTAAAAAGGCCATGGAGAGTGCCGAGGCGGCAAACCAATCTAAATCCGAATTCCTGGCCAGGATGAGTCATGAAATTCGGACGCCCATGAACGGTATTCTCGGTATGAGCCATCTGGTATTGCAGACCCAATTGTCCACAAAACAGCATGATTACATTTCTAAAATCCAATCTTCGGCTAATAATCTGCTGGGCATCATCAATGACATTCTGGATTTTTCAAAAATTGAGGCAGGGCGGCTGGATCTGGAAAAAGAGACCTTTTATCTGGAAGATGTGCTGCAGAATCTGATGGGAATTGTTTCCATTAAGGCCGAGGAAAAAAATTTGGAAGTGCTGCTCAAAATTGCACCAGATATTCCAGATACCCTGATCGGGGATGCATTGCGGCTGGGGCAGGTACTGCTGAACCTGGTCAACAATGCGGTGAAATTCACGGACAGGGGAGAGATCCAGATCATGGTCGAACAGGCCGCAGAAGATGAAGCCTGCGTGATCTTGCAGTTTACGGTACGCGATACCGGTATCGGCATGACACCGGAAGCGCTCTCGGGTCTTTTTGATTCCTTTTCCCAGGCTGACAGCTCCATCACCCGGCGTTACGGGGGTACCGGACTCGGCCTGGCCATCTCCAAAAGCCTGGTGGAAATGATGGGCGGTGAAATCCGGGTGGAAAGCATCCCTGGAAAAGGCAGCGCCTTTATCTTTACCGTTTGCCTGGAAAGGGGCAGGCAGGCGTTTCCCAGACGATATATCCCTTTGAAAAATATTACGGGCATGCGGGTACTGCTGGTGGATGACAGCACCATAGACCGGGATATTTTGAAGCAAGCCCCGGTGGTGGACGTCGGAGACCCAGAGTCCGGTGAGTGGGATCGGGAGGCGGTAAGAAAAAAACTAAAAATGGTTTTGGCATATTTGAACACAGATTTGGCCATTGCCGTTGAAGCGGTGGAGAAGCTGACACAGCTCACTGCCTGCGCGGATGCCACCTTCAAACAAGAGATCAATGTCCTGGCTGCAGCCATGGATAAATTTGATACCGATGCCGCTGGAAAAGCGGCTGAACACCTGGAAAGTCTTCTGGATGAACAGAAGACAGGAGAGCCGTAATATCATGCAGAAACAAAAAATTCTGATCGTGGACGATACCACGGAAAATATTCTGATACTGATGAACCTGCTCAAAGACCAGTATGCCATTGTGGTCGCCAAAAATGGTGAACGGGCCCTTGAGATGGCAAGAACTGAACCGCCGCCGGATTGTATCCTGCTGGATATCATGATGCCAGAAATGGACGGCTATGAGGTGTGTGAGCATCTTAAAAAGGATGTCCGCACCGCTGGTATCCCGGTGGTTTTTATCAGTGCCCTGAGCGAAGAGGTGGATGAAATGCGCGGGTTTTCACTGGGAGCTGTGGATTATATCACCAAACCGTACCGGCCGGAACTGGTGAAAGCCCGCATCCGGAATCATCTGGAACTAAAGCGCCATCGTGATGATCTGGAGTCCATGGTGCAGGAGCGGGGCCAGGAACTGGCACTGGTCAAAGAGGTGACCATTGAGTGTCTGGCCTCCCTGACCGAATATCGTGATCCGGAAACCGGCGGTCATATCAAACGTACCCAGAATTATGTCAGGATGCTGGCCCGGCAGGTAAAGACGCATCCCCGGTTTGCCCCGTATCTGGATGATGAAATGATCGAAACGCTCTATTTATCAGCCCCCCTTCATGATGTGGGAAAAGTTGCTGTGCCGGATGCCATCCTGTTGAAGAAAGGGAAACTCTCCAGCAGTGAATTTGATGAGATGAAACTGCACACCGTCAAAGGGGGCCTTTGTCTGAAAAAAGCGGAACAGAGTCTAAGAACGCGATCCGCTGTGCTGCCTGAAGATGAGTTCAGCCAGATGAAGCAACATACCATTTATGGTGAGCGATGCCTGACCCCGGCCGATGAGATAGTGGGAAGCCACTCTTTTTTGGGTATTGCCCGGGAGATTGCCTACGGCCATCATGAAAAATGGGATGGGACTGGATACCCCCAGGGGCTTTCCGGAGAGGATATTCCGGTGTGCGCCCGGATCATGGCCGTGGCCGATGTGTATGATGCCTTGATCAGTCGCCGGGTATACAAGCCACCCTTCCCCCATCCAAAGGCAGTTGCTATCATCCTTGAGGGAAGGGGGAGTCATTTTGATCCGGATCTTGTGGATGCATTTCTGGTGTTGCAGGAACAATTTAGACTGACTGCCTTGAAATTTTCAGATTTTGATGATGAGCGAGAGGCGCTATCATTTCAATATGCTGAAGAAGGTTATAAGGACTGAGGATTGAGTCAAAAAATGGGGATTGCTAACAAGATTTGTTACTCTGGGGAGGTAAGATGTGGCCGATGTTATGAGCAAGCCCAGAAAATGGATAAGACAAATTTAAAGGAGTTACCATGGATCGATTTTTTGTGTTTTTGTTTATGAGAATTAGCATTCTTAGCTTTTGTCTATTGATGGCCGTTCCGGCGCTGGCCTCTGAACACGTTATTGGCGGATTGCGTAATGTTCAGCCTGAGGCGGCGGTGCTACGCAACGGAAACGTGTTGCCAGCTATTAACGGAATGGACATCTTTGCTTCGGATGAGCTGCGTACCGGCCATTCCGGTGCTTTGGGTATTATTTTTAAAGATAATACCAGAATCAGCCTTGGCCCGGACAGCCTGATGGCTATTCATAAATATATATTTCAACCCAAGCGTTCAAAGATGGGGATGTTGGTGGAGGTGTTTCACGGGACAGCCGCGTATTTATCCGGGATTATGGCAAAAATTTCTCCAGAATCCGTATCTCTCCAGACCCCTTTGGCTGTTATCGGTGCTCGTGGCACTGCGTTTCTTATTGATGCCGGAAATAACTGATTGTTTTTTTAAGGAATAAATATGATGTGTAGATATATTGTAAAAATGCTGGTTCCCATTATACTTGTCATGCTTCAGATTGGATGCGCCAGCCGTCATGTCGAGACGATTGTCCTCATTCCGGACGACAATGGCAAAGTCGGAGAGGTCGTGGTACGCACCCAGGGGGGTGAGCAGACCCTGTCCCAGGCAGGAGAAGCCGTCCAGGTCCAAAAACAAAGTAAAGCCCCCAAATCGGCTGGCATACTTTCCGAAAATGAAATCCACCGCCGTTTTGGTGAAGCCTTGAAAGCACGTCCGCTTTCTCCGGCTCAGTTCATTCTTTATTTCCTGCCTGATTCCACAAAACTGGATGAACCGTCCAAAACCAAGTTACCGAAAGTCTATGCAGAAACCCAGAAAAGGGGGTATTTCCGGGTCAAGGTCATTGGTCATACCGACACCTTGGGCAGTGCCGAGCACAATGCCAGACTTGCCTTGTCCCGGGCCGAAGGGATACGGGATTTTCTAATTGAACGCGGGGTAACATCAGATCATATTGATGTAACATCCCACGGGGAGGGAAACTTACTGGTACCTACCCCAGATGAAACAGATGAACCCCTTAACCGTCGAGTTGAAATTTTTGTTCAATAAATTTAAAAAAGCGTTTTACACTCGCCTTGTTTTGGGGGTGGGGATCACTCTGACTCTATGTATCTGTCTTCTTGCCAGGTATAATGTATCTGTTTTTACCGTGGCCGAGTATGCGATTTACGACACTTTTTTGCAAAATCGCCCCCTCCCCAATCCCACCGGGAAAGTCGTTCTGGTAAATCTTGACGATCGGAGCCTGGAGGCGTTTGGACAGTGGCCATGGCCGCGATATCGTATGGCTGAGCTGGTTCGAAAAATTCATGGCCTGGGCGCTGCGTGCATCGGTCTGGATATTATCTTTGCGGAGCCAGATCGAACCTCACTGGCCAGCTTGGCACCACAATTGCGCCAGGAGCTTGGGGTGGAGATCCCTCTTCAAAATATTCCAACACGATTTTTGGATAATGACCTGATTTTAGCCCAGGCCTTGGGTCAAAGCAAGGTGATATTGGGATATTCACAAGTTTTTGATGAATTGGGTACCAATACGGGTGTCAGCATTCCCCAGGCCCCTTTGCTGATCAGACGTCATAGCGGTGCGGCGGAAGGATGGGGTAAGATAACAGCTTCTCAAAATGCCCTCCTGCCGTTGCCGATCCTGGCGGCACAAAGCAGCGCTCTTGGATTTATAAATATCATTGCCGATGGGGATGGTATTTTACGTCGTGCCCCTTTGCTCATGCTCCACAACGGACGTCTGGTGCCCGGTCTACCCCTGGCCTGCTATCTGCAAACCTTAGGAAGCGACGGGGTTTTGGATATCCAAAATTCTGGTGAACTGTCGGTTAATATCAATGGAATTGATATCCCTCTGGATGATCGGGGAAATTTGTTGGTACCCTACCGGGGAAGCAAGCATGTTTTTCCCCGATATTCTGCCAACGAAATACTAAGGGACTCGGTTTTGCAAAACGCCCTGCGTGACAAGATCGTAATCGTATGCACGATGGCAACCGGACTCAAAGATCGGCAGGTCACACCCTTTGATGCCGATTACCCCGGCCCCGAGGTCCATGCCACCATCATTGATGCCTTGATCCAGGGGGACGCAATCTCATATCCTGCCTGGGTGCGTGGATTGGAACAGCTCACCACGGCAATATTGGGCATAGCCATGTCTTTTATGCTTCTTAAATGCAGTGCGCTGACCTGTTTGCTTTTCCTTGGGCTTGCAGTGCTGGGCACTTGGAGTATGGGGCAATGGGCCATGGTGCATGGCGTCTTTGTTTCGCCGTTCTATCCCACAGTTGCTTGTATAACGGTGTTTTCGATTCTTTCTCTGATCAAATTCTGGCAGGAAGAACGGGCTGGCATGGCCCAAAAAGAAGCCAAGGAGTGCGCCGAGGCAGCCAATCAGGCCAAATCAGAATTTTTGGCCAGGATGAGCCATGAAATTCGAACACCCATGAACGGTATCCTGGGGATGAGTCACCTGGCCCTGCAAACAAAATTAAAACCAAAACAGCGTGATTATATTTCCAAAATCCAGTTTTCGGCCAACAATTTATTGGGGATCATCAATGATATTCTGGATTTTTCAAAAATTGAAGCTGGCCGGCTAAATCTTGAAAAGACACCGTTTTCCCTGCAGAAAGTGCTACAGAATTTCATGAGCCTTGTTTCCGTCAAGGCCGAGGAAAAGGGATTGAAAGTGCTGTTTAATATCGCATCAGATGTCCCGGATGCTTTGATCGGGGATGAATTGCGCCTGGAACAGGTACTTTTGAATCTGGTAAACAACGCCATAAAGTTCACGGAACAAGGAGAGATAAGCGTCACCACGGAACGAGTACAGGGGAATGGATCTGATGTGGTATTGCGGTTTACCATTAAGGATTCCGGCATCGGTATGACACCGGAGCAAATCGAACGGCTGTTTGAATCTTTTTCCCAGGCAGACAGTTCCATTACCCGTCGTTTTGGCGGTACCGGGTTGGGACTGGTGATTTCAAAAAATCTGGTCGAGATGATGGGTGGCGATATTCAGGTACAAAGCACGCCTGGAAAGGGCAGCTCCTTTATCTTCACCGTTTGTCTGGGACAGGCCACACAAGCAGACATTCGGCATATGAAATCTTTGGGTGGAGTGAAAGCATTTGACACCGCTGGTGATGCTGCGGCTGCGACAAGACAATGGATAACCGATACCAAAGGGATACGGGGCGCCCAGGTGCTGCTGGTTGAAGACAATGATATCAATCGCCAGATCGCGGTGGAATTCCTCGAAAAAGCAGGCCTGATTGTAACCGAGGCCGTCAACGGTGCGGAAGCGGTCCAGCGGGTGGGAAGTTGGCCACAACCCTATGATCTAATCCTGATGGACATCCAGATGCCGGTGATGGACGGTCTGAACGCCACCCGCAGGATTCGTCAACTGGAGGGCAGTACCCAGGATGTACCGCCCATCGTGGCCATGACCGCCCATGCCATGACCGGAGATCGGGAAAAAAGTCTTGCCGCAGGGATGAACGATCATCTCACCAAACCCATTGATCCGGAAGTGCTTCAAAAGATGCTGCTTAAATGGATTCCGGCGGCCAGTCGATCCCTTCCTGAAGGATACACACTGCCCCTGGCAGGTTTTGAGCAGCAAATTGCCAGTGATGAGCTGTTTTCAGGCAGCATTCCGGGAATCCCGGGAATCAACATCCGCAGTGGCCTGAACAGGGTGTCCGGTAAACGCAGTCTGTATCAAAAGCTATTGTTTCATTTTAAAGGAAAATATCGTGACATGCCCCGTGAGATTCATGATGCATTAAAGGCCAACCAATATAAAAATGCATTGGGAATGCTCCATACCCTCAAGGGAGTGGCCGGTAACCTGGGGGCAGAGGACCTGGCCCGGTCGGCCGCGGAACTTGAAAAAGCACTCAAGGCCGGTGAAACCCGGGTGACAGGACTCCTGGAAAATCTGTGTGAGCGATGTGATCAGGTGGTCTCTTCCCTGGACACCCTGTTGCCAGCCCCGGTTGTGGACATGGGGTGGTCAGAGTCAGGTGATTGGGATCGGGAGGCGGTAAGGCACAATTTGAAAACGGTTTTGACATACCTGAATATGGATCTGACCATTGCCGTTGAAGCTGTTGAAAAACTGAAAAAACTCACTGCCAGCGCAGATCCCACCTTCAAAAAGGGGGTCGGTGAGCTGGCCGCAGCCTTGGATGATTTTGATACCGATGCCGTCGAAAGGGCGGCAAAACGCCTGGAATATTTTCTGGATGAACCACGGACAGGAGATGCGTAATATCACGTAGGGAAAAATTTTCGGGAATAGCCGTTATATCGTGTTTTTTACACATTTATGTCCCGGATTATGCCCCGAAATACAATTAAACAGGAAGGAGAAAACATGTCCTCGTTACAAGCACCCAAAGCAGTGGTCATGATCCGCCCCTGGCGGTTCCATCCCAATCCGGAAACCGCCGACGACAATGCCTTTCAACGCGAATCCCCCCATCCGGAAACGGCCGTGGCCGCCCGTGCCCGGGAAGAATTTGACCGTATGGTGGAAATTCTGCAGTCCCACGGGGTACGGGTTCATGTGTTTGATGATTACGGGGAGCATGAAACCCCGGATTCCGTTTTTCCCAACAACTGGTTTTCCACCCATCCCGGCGGCCATGTGGCCATTTACCCCATGTATTCCCCCAGTCGCCGCCGGGAACGGCGCAACGACGTGCTGAACATGCTCAAATCCGAATACCGGGTTCAGGATATCATTGATCTTTCCGGGCTGGAATGGGATGACCTGTTTCTGGAGGGCACCGGGGCCATGGTGCTGGATCATTTTGAGCGCGTGGCGTATACGGCGAATTCTTTCAGGGCCAACCCCATCGTACTGGAGCGCTTCTCTTCCCATTTTCATTTTGAGCCCATGGCCTTTGACGCCGCAGACCGCACGGGCAAGCCTGTGTATCACACAAATGTGATGATGACCATCGGAACGGACTTCGCACTGGTGGCATCCCGGATGATCGCTGATGAAAACCGCCGGAAAGAGGTGGTGCGGCGTCTTGAAGACTCAGGCCGGATGATTGTTGATCTGAATTTCGATCAGATTGAGAACTTTGCCGGGAACGCCCTGGAGTTGACCGGCACCGCCGGTCGGATACTGGTGCTCTCCCAGCGGGCCTATGATGCGCTGACCCCGCAACAAATCGGCACCATTGAGCCCCTGGCCCGGCTGGTGCCGTTGTCGGTACCCACCATTGAACTGGCCGGCGGATCAGTTCGGTGCATGCTGGCGGGGATTCATCTCACCCGCCGCAGCAGCGAAACGGCCGGACCGCACTGATTATCCAGGCCGTTGCCGGAAAAAATCGGGGTGTGCAGAATGTTCACTTTGATTTTCAGGCAATGGAAAATCCAGACATTTCAGGAGATCAATATCAGCATGGGGATTTGCTTTATCACAAAAATTTCAAACAGACCTGTCTGGTGCGGGACAAGTTGTCAAACTTGATGACCTTGTGTGCAGCTTGCCATGATAAACACCACAAAGAGGGGTTGAAACTTCCCAGGCAGAAAAGCTTTTTTTATATTTCAGCGGCACATGTTCAGCAGGGAAAAAATTACTTGCAGAAAGAATTATCCCAAATAGCATCTTTGACAACGACGTTTGGATACATCACCGGCCATTACCGGAATAAAGCCGGGATAGACCCCATGTGAACGATGCTGTTATAATTGCAGATAAGGAGGCGACTCCTGTTAATCTACAGATAACAACCAGAGATGTGCAGGTACGGAAACGAAGTCTGCATGAAGCAACTGCAAGAAAGGGCCGAAAAACACCGAATCGGACGCAAAAGCGGAACAACAAAAATGTTTTTACTCTTAAAGGATTCCGCCGTTGGGATGCGGTAAAGTACAAAGGAAAAACTGGGTTTATTTCAGGATTTTGTTCAAACATATCCTTCCCAATGCCATGCCGCCGATCATGGTGCTCATGGCAGTGGATCTTGCCGTCGTCATCATGCTTGAAGCCACCTTGAGTTTTTTGGGCGTTGCCGTGCCCATTTCCGAGCCCTCCCTGGGCATGATGATTGCCATCGGGAAAAATTATATTTATGCTGGCATGTGGTGGTTGGTGGTCTTTCCAGGCGCGACCCTGATCCTGCTGGTGGTGGCCATAAATCTGTTTTCCGATTGGTTCAGGGATGAAATGAATCCCAGACTGGCCCCGCGGAACTAAATTTTATAACAGGATGTGACAAGACATGTTTAGTAATACGGATGAATTTTTAAAAGATTTTCAAACCATCGTCAATATTGATTCAAGCTCAGACCACCGGCCGGGTGTCGAACAAGTGGCCCGTTTTTTTCAGAAACGGTTTTCAGACATTGGCCTCAGAGCAGAGATCCTTTTCCAGGGAGACACCAAAGTCCCCTGTCTTCAAGCGGTATCCTGCCATGGCAATGGTGACACCGCTAACGGTGGAAATGACCCGTATGACTTCATGTTCATGGGCCATATGGATACGGTGTTCCCCTTTGGCGAGGTTGAAAAACGCCCGTTTTCCATCCAGGGCGACAAGGCCCTGGGACCGGGGGTGTGCGACATGAAGGGCGGGTTATTGGTCGTGCTCCATGTTTTAGAAACCCTTAAAAAAGAAGGCGTTCTGGACAAGATGTCCGTGTGTGTCGCCTTTAACGGGGATGAGGAAACCGGTTCCAATGCCTCAAAGAGCTGGATTCAGAGTGTTGCAGGAAAAAGCCGCCGGGTCTTTGTTTTTGAACCCTGCCGTCCAGGATACAAAATGGTGTCACAGAGAAAAGGCGGGGGCTGGTTCCATGTCAGTGTCACGGGCAAAGAAGCCCATGCCGGTGCGGACCCGGACAAGGGAATCAATGCGGTGGTGGAATTGGCACACCAGATCATTGCCATTGATGCACTCAATGATCCGGATATGGGGACATCTGCCCAGGTGACGGTTGTGGCCGGGGGAGACAAGGTCAATATTATTCCCAATAAGGCAGTGGCATCCGTTGATGTCCGCATTGAACGGCTGGAAGAAAAGCAGCGGGTTGAAACTTTTTTTTCCACCCTTTGTGAACGAAGGGTATTGCCGGGATCCAAAATTTCGGTTACAGGCTGCATTGATAGATCTCCCATGGAAATTACCCCCCAAAGCCAGGCCCTCTTAGATGTCATCTTTTTGGAAGGCAAAAAAATGGGGATTGATGTCAGTTCCATTGCCACGGGAGGGTGTTCAGACGGAAATTCTACGGCTGCCCTTGGAATCCCCACCATTGACGGAATGGGACTTGTGGGGGCCAATTCCCACCGGCAGGACGAGTATGTGGAATTGGCCAGCATTCCCATCATGGTGACCCTCATATCAAATGTGTGCAAGGCTCTGATTTAAAGAATCTTTTGCCGATCCGGGGGTAAATATTCGGCTTGGTACTGTAAATGTTTGGCCAGTGCCCCATATTCGCTTAGTTGGGACTGCGTAGCATACTATTGTTATGTGAGCAGGTCCAAATGAGTGAAGATGGGGTGCTGGCCGAATATTTACGGTCCGCCCTCAAATCATCTGCGGCGCTGGTGAGCTTACCGTTCGAAGCCAAAAAAACACACTTGACATGCGGTCTTTATTTGGTACTATAAAAAGACTGGAGGTGCAAAGTGAATATTATAGATGATATAAAACCTGTTACTTATTTAAAATCAAAAGCCGCTGATTTGCTGAATCAAATCAATACAACCCATCGACCGGTTATTATAACGCAAAATGGTGAACCCCGAGCTGTTCTTCAAGACCCTAAAAGTTATGAAGATATGCGAAATGCCATCGGCATATTAAAATTAATTTCACAAGGTGAAAGTGATATACGAAAGGGTAAGATAAAAGCACAGCAAAATGTGTTTGAAGACATTGAAAAGTCACTGGACGCTAAACTAAAATGAGTACAAAATACAATGTGATTTGGGCAAGTGTTGCAGAAACAGACTTAATAAATATTATAGAATATATTGCTGAGGATAGTCCTCAAAACGCCATAAAAATATTAGCTAAAATCAGAAAACAAGCCTCAGATCTCTATACTATGCCGGAAAGAGGGCGAATTGTCCCTGAACTTTACGATCAAGAGATTTTATCATATCGAGAATTAATTATTGAACCTTGGCGATTAATATACAGGGTGACTGAACAAGAAATTTATGTTTTGTCCGTTATCGATTCTCGCAGAAATGTTGAGGATATTCTTATAAAACGGTTTATAGACATATAGGTAAAACTGTGAACAAACAAATAAGATGTAAATAAATACTGGCGTGTTACATTTGAGTTCAGAGATATGGAAATGCCTATGTTGTAAATTATGAGGATTAAAAGACAGAACAGACCCACCATGGAAAAATGTCTGAACGAAAGTCTCTCGCCCCTCCTGCAAACCAAAGCGAAATCACAGTCAAACGGTTCTACCGGGTCGCTACCTTTCCCCTTCGCATAGTCCCTGTAATGACAACGAGCCCCGCCACTGTGAGCGGCACTGTAGTTTTTCCCGCAGACATTCCGGACAATAAAAGTGCAACAACATACTGAACCAGTGCCGGTAATGGCGGTCATGCATCAGTGGACTAAGTTTTAAGACCTGAAAGTCAAAAGACAAAAAAAGCCTGTCGGGAAAAACTCCCAAAGGGCTTTCTAAAATCAAGCAATACGCATCAGACCAGGAAAAACTCGTATGCTTTACCCCCCAAAAACACCAATAAGCCAAGCCTGACCCCATTGTGTTTTTGCTTAAAAGTCCCTTTTTGGCATCAAAAAGTAAGCTCTAAGCCCTTATTGGTCTGTGATTTAAGTAATATTGTTCATAAAAAAAATGGCTTAACGGGCTCAGACCCAATATTATGAATCGTCTTTAAATCAACAGAGTCATCAATTCCCGTTGATATATCGTGCCGAACCAGTTGCTATATTATGTTCCATATGTTTCTAGTTTGCCCTACTTTCAGATGCAGGGGCAGGGTGAAAATAAATTTATCAGCATTTAAGCGTTTTTTCAAGGAAGTTGGAAAATTCACTGAGTAATGCGTTGCCAATGCATATGTATAAGTGGTAGTGATTTAGATCATAAATTATTTGAAGCATTGAACTTGAGTTGATATGCCATGTGCACAAGGAGACGGATCATGCACCAGAACCAGAACAATAGAATTCTTCCAGAAGCGTTGATCATGGAATACACCCCGGAGCAAATGTCCTTTAAAGACACGTCTGAATTGTCCCCCCTGGATCAGGTGATTGGCCAGCGAAGGGCGGTGGAAGCCATTGACTTTGGCCTGAACATGAAGGGCTGTGAATACAATATCTTTGTCACCGGCCTTGAGGGAACCGGGAAAACAACGATTCTTCAGGGTATTTTAAATGATCATGCCGCACAGTTTGACACCCCGCCGGACCTTTGCATGGTCAATAATTTTGAAGACCCCTATTGCCCCATTGTCATGGAAATACCGCCGGGCACGGCGTTGCAGTTCAGAAGAGACATGAAGCGGTTTATCCAGGTGCTGAGGGTGAAAATTCCGCTTCTTTTTGAAAGTGATGCCTTCCAGGAGAAACAGCGCCTGATTCAGCAGGAGCACATCAAGGCCCAGAAGCAGATATTTGAAAAGGTGGAAGCCCTTGCCACCTCTCTATCGCTTGGTATTGCCAAAACCGAAGCTGGCTATCAGATCATACCGGTGGAAGCGGGGAAACCGATTTCCGACGAAACTTATAAAGGGTTTGACCCGGAGAAAATAAAACAGATCCAAGAAAACACCCACCAGGTGAGCACGGCCCTTAATGAGGCTGGTCATGAGGTGGGCAAAAGCAATGAACAGATAAAACTCACCGTTAAAAAAATAATATCAGAGGAACTGGAGCGCCTCATCTCTAAACAGATCAATCCGGTTCGGGATTATTTCAAGGCGTGTCAGTCCGTTTTGAACTACCTTGAAAGGGTAAAAGAAGATATTATCGAACATATTGCCATGTTCCCCGGCACCAGAGATCCCCAGGCTGACACAGAAAAGAGTTCTAAATTCAAGGAGATGGCCGAAGCCATTGTAAAAAAATATGAAGTGAATGTACTGGTGGATCGCAGGCGGGAAAAAGGGGCACCTGTGGTGTTTGAATCCCATCCCACCTTTAAGAATTTGTTTGGCTCCATTGAAAAAAAACCGGTAAGGGGAACCATTGTGGCGGATTTTACCATGGTCCAGGCAGGATCTGTGCTGCGGGCCAACGGTGGATACCTGGTCATCCAGATTGAACCCCTGCTGACCTCCCCCTATATCTGGGAAAACTTAAAAACAACCCTTCGCAACAGTTCCCTTAAAATAGAGGATGGACCGGAACAAACAGCCCAGGGCATGCCGTCACTAAAGCCTGAGCCAGTTAAAATAGATCTCAAGGTGATCCTGGTGGGGGGGTATGCCCCGTTCAGAATGCTCCAGAGTGCCGATTCCCGGTTTAACAAGATTTTTAAGGTTCGGGCGGATTTTGATCACGAGGCATGGTGCACGGATGAGACGATTCTGCTCTATGCCCGGTTCATCGCAGGGGCCTGTCAAAAAAATAATTTAAACCCCTTTACCCGGGACGGGGTGTGGGCGGCCATTGAATATGCCAAACGCCTTGTGGCAGACCAACGAAAACTGTCTCTCCGGTTCGGGGTGATCCTTGGCATGCTCAAGGAGGCAGATTATTGGGCCAGGCAAGACAAGGCAGATACCATATCTGTAGATCATGTTCACAAGGCGATTTCCCAGCACCATTTCCGCTATAATCTCTATGAAGACAAAGTACTGGAGCGTTTTAACGATCAATCCGTTTTAATGGATGTGGTGGGAAAAGAGATCGGACAGGTCAATGCCTTGGCCGTTTATGACATGGGAGAAATAGCCTTTGGCCGCCCCACCCGGATCACGGCGGAATCTTATATGGGGACACCCGGCATTATCAATGTGGAACGGGAGGCCAGTCTCTCGGGTGAGACCCATGACAAGGGCATGATGATTGTATCTGGCTATCTGGGACGCATGTTTGCCAGAAATTATCCCTTAAGCGTGAGTATCTCCATCACCTTTGAACAGAGCTATGACGGCATTGACGGAGACAGCGCCTCTTCCACGGAATTGTATGCCGTGTTGTCAAGTCTTTCAGGGATTCCCATCCGCCAGGACATTGCCGTTACAGGTTCGGTGAATCAGAAAGGCGAAATCCAGGCCATTGGCGGGGTAAATGAAAAAATTGAAGGTTTTTTTGATGTGTGTTCAAAAAAAGGGAGACAAGACACCCAGGGCGTGATGATTCCGGCGGCCAATGCAAACAATTTGGTGTTACGAAAGGATGTGCTCCGGGCCATAAAAGAAGATCGGTTTCATATCTATAAAATCAGTCGCATCGAAGAAGGCATTGAACTGCTTACGGGAATAACGGCAGGGGTGGCGGATAAGGATTGTCAATACCCCAAAGAGACCGTATTTGGTAAGGTTCAGGAACGGCTTGAAGCTTATCATCGGCTTTCATTGTCCTATGGCAGCGCTTGATACGGGGTGATTTCTTTAGTCGATGGTAGGTTTTTTTGAGCTGATTTCTGACTCCGATAGCCCATGAACTGTCCAGGTTGGCCGAAATTAGAATAAAGCACTCTATAAAAACTGCCCGAAGTTGTTGCCGGGCCTGAACGAATTATCATGATTTGGGCTTGATCCCCACAGCGGTGGTGTGGGGTCTGGTCGTTAATTGGAATATCACATGCACTGTAAAAAGAATATTGTAACCTTCTCTGCCCTTGTATTGATATTTGTCATCTCTGGATGTGCGGGGATACGACAAAATGATATCCCGGCACCGTCCCCCCTTCCCGGCATCACCCGGGACATGAATCGACCGGGTTTCTGGATCAGCCGTCATCCCCATCCAGATGATATTTTGATGAAACCTCAAGGGATTAATGCATTTAACCGTCATGTGGAAAAAGATCTTGGATTCACCCGGAATATTCCAGGTCTTGAACCCATATATGATGGGAAGGCCCTTGTCCACGCCATGGAAAAAAGGCTTTTCAAACAGGGCCTTAAGCAGTTGTTCTTACAAAACGGCACTCAGGCTGACAGGGCCTTTTACCATGACATGGCCGGGCAAATGAATATAAAGAATATTCCCGATGATATTGCGGTGAGGTACGGCATTGTCACCACTTACACAGACCAGCGGATTTTGCCCACCCGTCAGGGCATGTATACCGATTCCCATGATCTGGCATTTGACCGGCTTCAGAACAGCGGACTTGATCTTGGAACGGTCCTTGCCATTCTCCATGAAAGTGCTGACGGCCGCTGGCAGTATGTCTTATCACCCTTGAGTGCTGGCTGGGTGGAAACAAAAAAAGTGGCATTTTGTTCCCGGGATCAAGCCCGGGCATTTGACCAGCCGGATTCTTTTGTGGTGGTCACCGGGGCCAAGGCAGACATTTATCTTGATTCCCGGTTGACCCAATACCAGGATCATGCCCGCATGGGAACTCGGCTTGGCATGGCAGGCTTTGCCGACCATGTGGTTCAGGTGAATATTCCCGGTAGGAATGCCCATGGTACACTTCAGATCTACAAGGGGTATATACGTGTCCAAAAGGTATCAAACGGATTTTTGCCCTATACCCCCAGAAACATTATCACCCAGGCGTTTGAGTGCTTGAACGCCCCCTATGGCTGGGGTGGCATGCACGGAGAACAGGATTGCTCGCGATATATCAATGCTGTTTTTGCCACGGTGGGGCTCCGGCTGCCCAGAAATTCATCGGCCCAGGCAAAGGTGGGGGTGACCCTGGGGGCCTTTGATGAACAGACCGATCCCCTGGAAAAACTTCAAATTATTCATGATAAGGCTGAAGTGGGGTCAACGCTGCTGCATCTCAACGGACACATCATGCTTTATCTGGGGGAGGAGGATAGGCACCCCCATGTGATCCATTCTTTGTGGGGGTATGGGGATGCTGGCAGGAATGCCCATCAGATCCGGGTGGTTAATGGGGTCAGGGTAACTTCCCTCTCTCTGGGAGAAGGTTCCGTGAGGGGCTCTCTTCTGGATCGATTGAAAACCATCCCCTCCATTTGCACATTTCCTGGCAGATGCCGATCAAAAAAAATGACCGTTGAGTGAAAGGTCATCCATGAAATAAATGGTGATTTTCACATGTGAAATAGTGATGTCTTGTATTGGCAAGCCATCACTATCTATCAGAAGTAAATATTCGGGTTGGTAATGTAAACGTTTGGCCAGTGCCCCATATTTGCCTATTTGGGACTGCGTAGCATACTAATGCTATGTGAGCACTCCAAAATAGGTGAAGATGGGGTGCTGGCCGAATATTTACTATCAGAAGAACGATTATTGAATAATTGTAGCTGCTTCCAAAATAGCGAATGGGATCTCAATTTTCAAGGCTTCTGCGGTTTTGGCATTGATGTAAAAAATGGGTTCCGGGTCGACCTTTACAGCAATCTCCTTGATCGATTTGCCATTTTTGAGAACAGAAACAACTGATTCTGCCAGCATATATCCCAGTTTCTTGTCATCCGCAACAAATCCGCCCAAAGCCCCTGCCTTGACCGGTTTTGATGAATAGGAAAGCACCGGCATGTTTCGGGCTGCCTTGACAATGTTTTCAGCATTATCAATGTTAATTGCCTGATTACCGATAATGACGATGGACACCTTGCCACTGAACGCATCAATGGCTTTAATGACGTCTTTTTTGGTTTCGCAAATTTTATCATAATAGGTGATGCCAAGTTTTTCACAAACCGCCTTTGTTGCAGCCTGGTCCACAAGGGTGGACGGATTTCCGGCTCTAAGGAGCAGCAGAAGGGATTCCAGGTCGGGTACGATGGCTTTAAAAATGTCAAATTGGGAGTCAACGGGCAGAGAATATGTTACTCCAGTAATGTTTCCTTCCGGAGCCTGGAGATTTTTCACAGCTCCCAGCCCTGCTGGGTTATTGCATGCACCGATAAACGTGGGTATGGTGGGTGGATTCTGTCCCAGCCATTGTGCGGCATTAGACCGAAGAAGGACCATGCCGTTCTTTTCCTTTTCCCATTTATCCACAATCTGGGCCAGGTCATCAACACTCCCCAAATCGGGCTTGGTCCTAACTTCGTCCACTTAGACAGGGGAACACCCAAAAAAAATTCTGATTAAAAAAATGCGGGACATTTTAAGCCCGATTTGGTACTAAAAAATAAATAAGAGTCAACTAATTTATTTTCAACATAGAAACCAAATCGA
>Ga0307929_1001130_pt1 | contig 21948 bp, 13 predicted proteins | sample AceLakmetage1330_FD_203160 | JGI IMG/M metagenome (GOLD analysis project Ga0307929, IMG submission 203160) | Saline water microbial communities from Ace Lake, Antarctica - #1330 | ecosystem: Environmental > Aquatic > Non-marine Saline and Alkaline > Saline | place: Antarctica: Ace Lake...
CCCGGGCACATCAGATATCCAAAATACACAAGTAGAATTATGCCTTACAGGATATAGCGAAGAAATTCCTGTGGTTTCCGATTGCATCGAAATTACCATTGTCCCTGCTGCGCAGCTAACGATGGGCATAGAACAAATTAATGCCTGTTATGGCGAAGTGGTTCCCTTAGTTCCTGCCGTAGCCAAAAATTTAGAGGCGGTTTTATGGTTCACCACCAATGGCGGAGGCGATTTCACTATTACAGGTTTCAGCTCGGCCATTTATAATCCTTCACCTGCCGTAGATTATGTTCAGGGATGTATCGAGATTTATATGGTAGGCGAGCCTTTGTCGCCCTGCCTCCAAGCTTCGGAAGACGAGTTTGAGATATGCTTTTTTGATAATCCCACCGTAAATGCCGGCTACGACATGACCATTTTAGAAGATGAAACCTGTCAGCTCAATCCTCAGCTTTCACATCCGGGAACACTCACATGGACAACATCAGGCGATGGCACCTTTGATGACCCCAGCTCACGCCATGCGGAGTACTTTCCCGGAACCGAAGATATCAGCAATGGCCAGGCAGACTTGAGCTTGTTTGTCGAGCCAGTTGCTCCTTGCACCAGCCCCGCTACCGATCAAATGCACCTTACCATTCTCCGGGTTCAAACGCTTTTTATGCCCGAAGGCTGGAGTGGCATTTCAAGCTATTTGCAGTTAGATGGCAGCATCGTGGACATGTTTGCGCCCGTAGATGATTTTTTCATAATCGCACAAAGCAATACCGGAATTTATTGGCCCGATGGAGGCCTGAACACCATTGGCGATTTTAATAACCACACCGGATACAAAGTGCGCATGAATGCAGATACCGAACTGAACCTTATCGGCAAGATGGAAGATAACAAAACCGTTGAGCTTTTGCAAGGATGGAATTTGTTGCCGATTTTATCACAAAATCCAATTTATTATTACGATCTATTAGACCAAATGGGCGATCATCTGATTGTAGCTAAGGGTATTGCCGATAATGGTATCATCTGGCCTGATTATAATATTTATACCTTGTATTCATTGCAGCCCGGAAGAACCTATTTGGTGGCACTTGACGAGGCAGTCACGTTCTCGTTCGAGGATATTGGCGGAGAAAAATCCGGAGAAATAATCGACAGACCTATGACCTATTCGCCCTGGACAATTCAGGAAAAAACCTCCATAAGTCACACCATAGCTATCGAAAGCAGTGCTTTGGACTTAGCAAACACCGGTGATTTTATGGGTGCTTTTAATCAAGCTGGAGTCTGTGTTGGATTTTCGGAAATTATGGATAAAACGCAAAACCTGGCTATCACCGTCTTTGGCGATGAAATGATAAGCGAGGATGTAATCGAGGGAATGAGAAGCGGCGAGCAAATTCGATTTAGCTTATATCGCCACGACGAACAATCGGAACACGAACTTGAGGTAACATACAATAAGACTTTTAGCCAGGCCAATGGCAACTATGTCGAAAATGGTCTATCACTGATTTCCAAAATACAAGTAAAATCAACAGCTATTAATGAAACGAATGCTTCGGTTTTTTCGATGTATCCCAATCCTGCAAAAGACATGGTGAATTTTATTGGTGATAATGAAATTTCTACTTGTCATCTCACCATCCATACCATAAATGGTCTTTTGATGACAGAAAAGGATTTTCAGGCTAATTTAAATATGGATTTGTCGGACTTGCCACGGGGTATTTATATGGTAAGGATGCAAAGTGATACGAGCAATAGTCTTAAAAAGTTAATACTGGAATAGCCGTTTTTTAACTTGGCTGGTGCTATTTTCGTGAATATCAAAAACGGGTACATTGTAAATCCTCCATTTTTTGGTAACAGCCTCCACCAGGCTTTTTCGCACTATCCAAATTAAAATGGCAGGGGTATCCTCCATCAGCTTATCGATGGAGGGTGTCCAGCCACGGCCCTTCATTTCGAGCGGCCCTATTTCATCAATAAAAACATAATCGAGTCTTAGAGCATTTTCGGGAGTCAATAATTGATGGCCATAAGTTTGTCCTGAAGCATAAAAACCGAAGGATCCGATTTGCTCGCCTTCGCTGTTGGCTATGCTGCACAGCGGTTTCGAGTTCCCAGTTTCGAGAGCCAGTATTTCAAAATCTTTTCGCCGGCCTCGCTCAAAAGTCCCCGGAGCAAGGAATCCACCCACACTATGTCCTTCGTTTTTTAACTCGGCGGCGAGATCGCGGGCGAAAGTAGTTTTCCCCTCATGCTTTTCTCCGGTAAGGATAACAACCCTGGGACGGGCTATTTTTTGCTGAAACGAGGCGAGCAGCACATCGGCACTCGCAAGGGCAGAGGCAAAGGTTTTGGCAGGCTGCTTAAATATTTGTCGGGGTGAGGCTAAGTTTTTGATAATCCATGGCAGTGCCGAAAAGGCCAGACCCAGCGATTCGTAAAGACGGGAAAACCCCTTTTTCATCAGTACGGATTTTATCACCGGACTGCGCAACTCTATGCTAATCGATGAAAAGCCCACCAAAATAAGCACCGCTCTTATGTTCATTTGCAAACCCGCCATAAGGCCTTCAAAGCTGAACAGTGTTTTTTGCTGAAATCCATTATAAAAAAGAGCGGCCAAAAAAGTCAGCACCAAAATCTGAAACCAGAAAAACGGCCTTTTCAAATGCTTGAGCGATTCCCGGTAATAAAATATCGAAAAAACAACATAAGCCAAAACAAAAGCGGCTCCTATCATCAAGGAAAACTTGCTAAGAATAAGCAGACTTGTTATGAGGGTAAAAATGTGGAAAAACAAAAGTTTTACCGAAAAAGTCTGATTGGTCTTTAATTGGAAAATATCATTTTGGCTCGCTTCAAACGTTGAGCCTTCACTGGCAATACCGCTAGAGGCAGGCAAGGATTTGCGCCCAATAAAAAACCCGAAAAGCGCAGCACCCATACCCAATATTGCATACCCCGAACTTAGAAGCAGTGCTGCTATTTGGGGATCAAGGTTGGGGAGGCCAATTTGGCGGATGACATATTCATAAAAGTTGACCATCACCTTCACAATGTCGAAACCGTAGATCAGCAACAGGTTTACTATTTTGTGTGCCAGGGTGCTTATCAGTGCCAGTGCCCCGCCCAAAAGGTAGCCCAAAAGATTGCCCCCGAGGCTGCGCGCCGCGAGTTCCATGAGCAAGGCTTCGGTCAAAATCCCGGTCATGGGACCCAGGAGGAGGGCACTGGGTGAGATCGACTTCATCAGGGCGCAGATAAGGCCTGCCCGCCAAAAAAGTCCACGTTCTTTCCAGTGCCGGTGAAAGGCCACCATTATCACCACGCTTATCATAGCCAGCATCGTCCCCGCAAAGGGGATACTCAAATTATGAAAAAAGCTGCCAATGATAATCTCAACAGAAGCCCACAGGCTGCCCACCACGCTGGCCTTAAGCCAAATATCGCTTAGTTTTTTGCTTTGCAAATGTGCTATTGGAAAAACTGCATCTGTTCTTCGAGCAGTGCATCCATTTTAGTGGCTTGTTCCTTTTGTCCTGCGCGATTGGCCAGCAGCGACAACTGCTGAATCACCATCATGGCTTGCTGGATATCCTGCTGATAGTATTGCTTAAAACGGTTATCGAGCGAGGCATAATAGTCGAGGTCTTCCTGGTAATTTTTCGCCAGGGTGTCGGCTGCTGCATTGCCCTTTTCAAAAGCCTTGGCATCGTAATAGGTCTCAACCATAGGAACCATGTAAATGTCCCAGATAATCTTATCGTTGGGGAAATATTTTTGCATGGTGTCAAGCGTATTTACCGCTTTTTCGTTTTTGCTCTCATCCACCAGAGCCTGTGCCAGGCGCAGATAATTTTGCTTAGGCGATATGGAGTTGCGGCGGCTTTCGGGGTCGATATACACACCGGGTTTTTCCAAATTTCCCCAGGTGGCCTGGTCAACCAAAAGCTCGTAGGTTTCGCTGGTGTTGATCCCTCCCAAGCCATTAATCAGATGGTCGGCCTTAACGGGCAAGAAGCGATACACAATACCTTCCAGATGGCAATAATCATCTACATCAAGCACCTTTTCGATGGCTGCCGGGCTGGTAAAATAAATCGGACGTTCCCAGTTGTTGGAGGCCACCAGATCGATAAGCATAAGATCATTTTTATACAGATAATTTTGTTTAATCTGCCAGTTAATCTCCGACACTATCTTATCCTCCATATCTTTGGGCACCAATCCCTTTTTGATGATCTCCTCTTTGTCAACGGTAATTTTCATGCTTTTGGTGGGGATAAAATTAAGTTTCTCACCGGTGCCAAAGTCCCACTTGGTACGTGCGTTATCACTGGCAATAAAATCCACGACATCCTTCAATTCCTGTCTCCCTTTAATTCCTTCCAGCTCCACCACGGGCACATAATTATTCGAGCCTTTTTCGTAGTCGGCATAACCAAGGGTAAAGGGGAGTTTTTCGGAATCATATATCTTGCGCATCATCTGGTGGATATACCACTCGCCCGAGGCAAGCATATAGTTCACCACGCGCACATCGGTACGCACGCCTTCCACCTCCTGGATGTACCACAAGGGGAAAGTGTCGTTATCACCGTTGGTAAAAAGGATGGCGTTAGGTTCGCACGATTCCAGATAGTTGCGTGCAAATTCGCGGGCAGCATATTTGTCGCTTCTATCGTGGTCGTCCCAACCTTCTTTGGCCATAATTCCGGGAACCAAAACCAAAGCCACTCCGCTAACCAGTATTGCCGCTATTTTTGGATTGATAAAGCGGTTAAAAATATTATAAAGTGCCAACACACCCAGCCCTATCCAAATTGCAAAAGCATAGGTAGAGCCGGCGTAGGCGTAGTCGCGTTCGCGGGGCTGGTATGGATACTGATTGAGGTAAACCAAAATGGCTGCACCGGTTAGCAAAAACAGAAGTCCTACCACGATGGTATTTTTGTAATCGCGGTTAAGTTGGAAAAATAAACCCCCGAGGCCAAGCAGCAGCGGCAGCATGTATAATTTGTTGTTGGCGCGGTTTTGCCGCGAGGGCGGCAAGTTATCCTGGCTACCCAGCCTGCCGGCATCCACAGCTTCGATACTCGTTATCCAGTTTCCGTTTTCTATTTCGCCATGCCCCTGAATATCATTTTGCCTTCCGGCGAAGTTCCACATAAAATAGCGGAAGTACATAAATCCAACCTGATAACGGAAGAAGTACCGGAGGTTTTCACCAAAGGTGGGTTTCACAATGGTTTCTACCTCACCACTGCGGTTGGTGTGCCTTTTGGCCACCCCTTTTACCTTACCCCATTCTTTGTATTCGCGGACGTGTATCGATTTTTGACTACTCCACATGCGCGGAAAAAGCGTAGTGAATTCAGAATCGTAAACAGGAATCACTGATTCGCGCGAATCAGCAACCACATATTCTCCCTTTTCATCATCGCGCAGATATACCGGATTGCCATCGGCATATTCTTTTACGGGTGAGTTGTAATACTGTCCGTAAAGAATAGGCCAGTCGCCGTATTGCTCACGGTTGAGGTACGAAAGCAAACTAACGGCATCCTTGGGCGCATTTTCGTTGATGGGTGTATTGGTATTTGAACGAATTACAATAAGCAAAAATGTGGAGTAGCCGATCAGCAAAAAGGTAAGCCCTAAGGTAATGGTGTTGAGCTGCCCTTGCCGTGCTCTGAAAATGTAAATCAATGCGCCAACACCGATACCGATAAGCAGACGAAGCATTAAACTGCCAAACGATCCGCTTTCGGTAAGGATAAGCAGGTACAAAACTGATAGCAGCGCAATGGCGGCTTTTTTTTCGATGGCTTTGCCATTGTGCGTTGCCCTGATGGCAAAATAAAGGGTGGCAATTACAAGTAAGGCCAGGAACATAGTGCCCGAATTGAAGGGCAAACCAAAGGAATTTACAAACATTATTTCAGAGTGCGCAAAAAGGCTTACTACCTCGGGCACAACGCCAAACATAACGAAGGCCAAAATTAAAAATGAAACCCCGAGGGTAACAAACATTCCCTGGGTGCTGGGTTTGTATTTTTTGAAATAATAAACAAAGGTGATGGCCGGTATGGCCAGGAGGTTGAGCATGTGTACCCCGATGGAAAGACCCACCATGTAGGCAATTAGGATCAGCCAGCGCGAAGAGTGCGGCTGGTCGGCCACGGCTTCCCATTTCAGGATGGCCCAAAAAACAAAGGCCGTGAAAAAAGACGACATCGCATACACTTCACCCTCAACAGCCGAAAACCAAAACGAATCGCTAACGGCGTAAGCCAGGGCTCCCACTGCTCCACTGCCAAAAATGGCTATCATGCGCGAGCTGGTCATTTTGCCGCCCAGCAAGGCTGCCTTGCGGGCAAGGATGGTGATGGTCCAAAACAAAAATAATATCGTGAAACTGCTCGATAGTGCCGACATCGCGTTAATCATCAGGGCAACCTTGCTGAGATCGCCAGCGGCAAAGAGCGAAAAAATGCGGCCTACCAGTTGAAAAAACGGTGCTCCCGGCGGGTGTCCTACCTGCAGTTTGTAAGCCGTTGCAATGTATTCGCCACAGTCCCACCAGCTTGCGGTAGGCTCGACGGTCATAAAGTAAATCAGGGTGGCAATAAGCCAAACACCCCATCCGATAAGGGTGTTGAGTTTGTTAAAATTCTTCATCAATCGTTGTTTTTGATGCCATAAAAAAATGCGGGGCGAAATTAAGATTTTTTGACTTAGCCGGGCATCCTTTTTTTTTCGCTTGCATAATGCAAGGATGGCAGAGGCTAATTAGTATTTTTTAGAGAAGGTGGAATTTGTCTTTTACTATGCAGCGTATTATTGTGAAGATAGCTGATGAGTATTTGATATGAAATAATCTGACTCAATACAAAGGATTTCTTCCTGGCTTGAAAGATTTCTCCCGTTAATACTCCGCTTCACCTCCCCCTCGCTCGCATCGGTCATGTCATTGGTAACGAAGTGAGGAATCTCCTGAATACAGACGCTTGCAAAATCATGTCATTGATACCGAAACAAGATCAAGCTAATTCATAACATTCCTTTAGCCTTATTCTTATAATCTAATCGAAAGGTCAAGTTGCCCTCCCAATCCTGATTGAACAATTTTTTGTAAAGTTGAAAGTCTGACTTCTTTGATATTATTTTCGATTTTTGAAATGTACGATTTTGTTGTGCCTGCTTTTTCTGCTAATTCTGCCTGGGTCATTCCCTTTTCAAGTCGTGCCTCATGCAGTAAAGCTCCAATCTTAAAGTTTTCATACCCACTATCAAGTTCGTCTCTCGGTTTGCTTCCTTTTATGCCGTAATGCTTATCCTTGAATTCATCAAGGGTCATAGTGTTATTTGTTTTCATCGCTGTTCTATATTTTTTTGGTGATTCCACAAAGCAAAAATACATAAATGTTTCACCAAAGTGCAACTTTACTTTTTAGAATTATCATTTTCGTTATCAAAATCAGCAATCCTGTAAATGATAATTGTACTCTCATTGGCTTCTTAACGCAAGGAAGAATGCTGGTTAATCAAAAACCAGTTTCTCACGAGTGTAAATAAATATGTTATTTTTGGTCGATGATTTTACAAGTTACTTTAAATTAAAGTATCTGATTCTGACTTACGTTTGACTTATGTTTTAGAATTATCGCATACCAGCGCAACTATTTAAATATGGATAAAAAATCCACTTACAATAAAAACGCGAAACTTACCCAGAGTATGGAAGAAAACCAGGTTCATCTTGAATGCAAAAAGACTGAAGAAGAATTAAGGACAATGATCCAAAGACTTCAGCTCTCGAAAGATTCGGCTCGTATTGGTATTTGGGATCTTGATCTCAGGAACAATAATCTGATCTGGGATAAACGAATGTTTGAACTTTACGGCATTCAATCAAAAGATTTTGGTGGTGCTTATGAAGCCTGGAAAAGTGGAGTACACCCTGATGACATCATCAAAACTGATGCAGAATTCCAGGATGCTATTGCTGGCAAGGCAGAATTTCACAGCCAATTTCGTGTGGTCTGGCCTGATGGTCAAATTCGTTTCATCGAAGCTCATGCACTGGTAATTTCTAACGCAGAGGATGCCCCGGAAAGAGTAATTGGAGTTAATTGGGATATCACCGAGAAAACCCAAGTGGAAGAAGCGCTGCTTGAAAATCAAAAACGCTACAAAAAAGCGCAGTCGATGGGACAAGTGGGCAACTGGGAATATTCGCCTGCCACCACCAATTTTTGGGCATCGGATGAGGCGAAAAAAATTTACGGCTTCCATCCGGATAGCATAGATTTTACTACCGAGATGGTGGAAAGTTGCATCCCCGAAAGAGAAAGGGTGCACCAGGCTTTGGTAGATCTGATAGAACAAGATAGGAAATACGATTTGGTTTTTGATATCATCACTTATGATACAGGGATACGAAAAACGATTCATTCGATTGCCGAAGCTGAAAGAGATGCCCAGGGTAGGGCTGTAAAGATAACCGGCGTTATCACCGATATTACCCGGCACATGCAAGCTGAGAAGGCATTATTTATCAGTGAGCAAAGGTACGATCTTGCCATGAAGGCATCCAAAGATGGTTTGTTTGACTGGAATTTGCTTACAAATGAAATTTACTATTCGCCAAATTGGAAAAAAATATTGGGTTACAAAAACAATGAATTGCCCAATGATTTTTCGGTGTGGGAAAAATTTACCCACCCCAAGGATGTGAAAAGATCGTGGAAGATGCTGACTGAGGTGATTAATAAAAAAAAGGATCGCTTTGAGATGGAATTCAAAATGAAGCATAAGGACGGGCATTGGGTGGACATACTATCACGTGCTGATGCTGTTTTTGATGAAGCCGGCAAAGCCATCAGAATAGTTGGGACCCACATCGATATCACCGAACGCAAGCATGTGGAAGTGAAGTTGATCGCGGCTAAAGAAGAAGCGGAAGAAAATGAGATTAAATTCAGAACCTTATTCAACGAACTAAAAGAAGGAGTTACCCTTACGCATAATGGAGTTTTGGTAGATTTGAATGATATTATGCTATCTAAACTTGGCTTTCAAAACAAAGCTGAGGTAATTGGTAAAAGTTTGCTGGATTTTATGACCCCAGAATCAAGACAAATTGCACTCGATGAAATCAAAAAAGTACAAGGCAATAAAATAAAAACCAGTCACACGGAATTTGTTTTTAATTCAAAGGATGGAACTCAGTTTATCGTGGCAATGAATGGCTCAAAAATTGAATTCAAGGGGAAGATCTATGGATTAAGCGTTCACCACGATATTACTGAAAGCAAGCGGGTGGAAGCTGAATTGGTTCTTGCCAAAGAAAAAGCCGAAGAAAGCGACCGTTTAAAATCTGCTTTTCTTGCTAATATGAGCCACGAAATACGCACACCCATGAATGGGATTCTGGGTTTTACAAGCCTGTTAAAAGAGCCGGGGCTTTCGGGTGAAAATCAACAAAAATACATCAGTGTTATCGAAAAAAGTGGCGACCGCATGTTGGACACCATTAACGACATCATCGATATTTCCAAAATTGAATCAGAGCAGGTGAACGTTTCAGTTTCTGATATTAATTTGAACGAACAGTTGGATGAGCTATTAGAGTTTTTCCGACCCGAGGCTGAAAAAAAACATATTCACCTTTCGATAATGGGCAAGTTGCCCGATCAACAATTCATCATTAAATCGGACAAGGAAAAACTAAACTCGATACTCACCAATCTCATCAAAAACGCCATTAAATTTACTCACACAGGGCATATCGAATTTGCTTGTTCGCTAAGTGAATATAACGAGCAAACTATGGTGGAATTCTTTGTGAGAGATACTGGCATTGGGATTTCTATTGAGAGACAAAAAGCAATATTCGATCGCTTTGTTCAGGCCGACATTGAAGATAAGCACGCTTTCCAGGGCTCAGGTCTGGGTCTGGCTATTTCAAAAGCGTACATCGAAATGCTGGGTGGGGAAATATGGGTGGAAAGCCAAGAAGGCCTTGGTTCAAAATTTTCTTTTACCCTTCCCCAAAATGCTAATGGTGTTAAAACCCTGCCGAATATTATTGTAGATACAAAGCCGTCAAATTTCCAGCAATCTGCCGAAAAACGATTCAAGGTACTTCTTGTTGACGATGAAGAATATGTGATTACTTATTTGAGTATTATTCTTGAAGACTACGTAAAAGAATTATTTGTTGCAAAAACGGGTATTGAGGCCGTAGAAATGTGCCACGATAATCCTGACATCGACATCGTGCTGATGGATATAAAAATTCCCGAAATTAACGGATACGAAGCCACACGCAGAATACGTGAATTTAACAAAGAGGTATTTATTTTGGCTCAAACAGCTTATGCGCAAACCGGTGACCGCGAAAAAAGCATCCAGGCCGGATGTGATGATTATATTGCCAAACCCATCAAAAAACGAAAACTACTGGAAATAATCGGTGGACGTTTTCGCATCTAAAACGCATTATTTGCATTGGTTTTAAAAACTCTTCCAATAGAACTTCGGATGTATGTTGCCTAATTTTTCTCCGGCTAATACCGCCCGTAAATACTCTGACCCCCACCAAAATACTGGTGCTTTAAATGCTCGTACACCAAATTGGTGCGCACGTCAATATCATCGCTTGTGTAGCTCGGATAAGGCAATACTTCAAAAAGCGTTTTGCTAACATAGTTGAAAACCGCCGCTGCTGTTACCGATTTATCACTCCACCGGTCCACCCTCAATTTTTCCTTTTTCAGCTCATCAAGTAGTTCGATCGATATTTTCTTAATGTCTTTCTTTTCCTTTTCTTCCAGCTTTTTGCCCTGCCGCAAAATGTCAAAAATCGCCTTCTGCTCGTCCGTCAGCCCTTCGCGCCTGGTGTCGGCTTCTTCCTCGGAGTAGGAGTTCACCAATTCGATAAGTTTCCTAAAGGTTTCCTTTATCACCACCTCGTCCTTGCCCCGGTTGTATTCGTCGATAATTTCCTGGTAGCGTTTGTAATAATCCACGGTCAACGGGTTTTTTACCACCATCTGTTTCAATTGCTTTTCAATCTTGTCTTTGAGCGATTGCAGCAACGTGTTTTTGTTTTTAGTTTTTAAAAAGTATTGCTCGAGTAGTTCAAAATTCAAGCTGCTAAGCTTGATGATTTTTTCCTCGTTTAGGCTTGGTTCTGCCACCATATTTTGGATAGATTCATCAACAATCCCTTGGATTTTCCTCATTATTTCCGACACATCGGCACTCACCACATTATCTTCGATGGCGGTGTAAATTACATCGACTGCATTTTTTCGGGGCGCATACTGATTCAGGGCTTTGTCGGGCTGCAGAGCCTTGTATTTTTTAAAAACCTCGCGTGCCAAAACCTGGAACTTCCGCTTGGTTTCATCGTTGGTGTAAACCGCGTCCACGCCCTTTTCGATGGCCAGCAATTTGTATAAACCTTCGGCCTTTATTAATTTCTGCAAATCGAAGTTTACCTCGTCTTGCAAAAATGTTTCCGTTGCTTCAAGGGCTTCCTCCAACTGCACAGTCAAAACTTCTTTTGGTTTTACCGGTGGTTCGGGTTTTTCGCCATCACCATCTTCGCCGCCTGTGCCATAAATAGCGAGGGCATCCAGCAAGGCGGTGTAGGTTTCGATATAATCCACTATCAAACCATTGTTTTTGCCTTCGCTAATGCGGTTGGCCCGTGCGATGGCTTGCATCAGGGTACGCGATTTTAGGGGCTTGTCGAGGTAGAGGGTGGAAAGCGTGGGCACGTCAAAACCTGTAATCCACATAGCGCAAACAATAACAAAACGAAAGGGGTCGTCCTCGGCCTTAAACCTGGTTTCGAGATCCTGGGTATTCATTTTTTCGCGGTGCGGCTCGATGTCCAAATCCCACTGCCCAAATTTCTGTATCTCGTTTTGCTCCGAACTCAACACCACACAAATCTCGGTTTCTTTTATCCATTGCAGCTCCCGGCCTTTGGCCAACAATTCCTGGTCGCCATATTTGCCCTTGGCAAGTTCTTTTTCTAATTGCTCAACGGTAAGTTTCCAATGATGGCTAATTAAATCGTACATGCGCACGGCGGTAAGTTTATCCAGGGCTATAAACATGCCTTTGCCTTTATAACCCCGGTTGCAAAAATGCCACACGGCATCTTTGGCAATGGCATCCAATCTTTTGGTGGCCGTAAGTATTGGGTATTCGCGGGCAAAGAGCTGCTCAACACGGCTGCGCTGGTCGCTGTCCAGGTCTTCGCTTTCGGCATCTATCAAGGTCCTGATTTGCTCGTTGATGACAGGATTTTTCAAGCCCAGATATTCGCCTCGGTTTTCGTAGTAAAGCGGAACGGTTGCGCCGTCGTCCACACTTCGTTTAAAATCGTAGCGCGAAACGTAATCGCCAAAAATCCTCCGGGTGATTTCGTCATCTTTGAAAAGTGGGGTGCCGGTAAAACCGATAAATGAAGCGTTGGGCAAAGCGTTGCGCAGGTTCATGGCCAAATTGCCGCCTTGCGTGCGGTGGGCTTCGTCCGAAATTACGATGATGTTATCGCGCCGGGTTATTTCTTCTTCAAAATTAAATTTATGAATCAGCGTAAACAAATAGCGGTGTTCGGAACCCAGCAGGGCTTTCAAATGTTTTCCGCTGTTAGCCTTCAACGATTCTTTGGATCCGGCCTTAATCCGGGGTACAGCACCTACGCCGCCAAAAGTTTCATAAATTTGTGTGTCGAGTTCGTTGCGGTCGGTAACAATCAAAAAGGTAAAGCTGCCCGTGAACTTGCGATGTATTTTCTGGCCAAAGAAAACCATCGAATACGATTTGCCGCTGCCCTGGGTATGCCAAAACACGCCGAGCTTTTGCTTTTCTTCCAGGCTTATCTTTCCCGATTTATAAAGTTGGTCTTTGAGCCTGATGTTAGCGATGGCCTTGTTTACACCGATGAACTGGTGGTTGCGGGCAATAATTTTTACAATCCCGCCCAATGAATTATCAAACAAAATAAAGTTTTCGAACAAATCCAAAAAGCGGTTCTTTTCGCAAACGCCCACAATAATGCGGTCGAGAGCCACAATGCCCTCGTCTTCTTCGCTTATGCGTTTCCACTCGTGGAAGTGCTGATACCTGGCGGTAACGCTGCCGATGCCACTTTCGATGCCATTGCTCAACACCACAAAAGCGTTGTAGTAAAACAGCCGGGGAATCACATCCTTGTAGTCGGTAAAATTGTCGTTGTAGGCATTTTCCAGTTTGCGGTGGGCGGCTTTGAGTTCGATAAACAAAAGGGGAACACCATTTACAAAGCCGATAATATCGGGACGGCGTTCGCGATTGCTCCTGCCCTGAATCCACAGTTGGCGCACGGCCAGAAAGTTATTGTTGTCGGCGATTTCAAAATCGAAAACCCTGAGCGTTTTATTTTTTACCTGCTCACCTTTTTCGTTGATAAAATCAACGGGAATACCATTTCTTAATAGATGATGCTTTTCGAAATTTATTTCGCCCAGGGATTTGGTTATGATTTCTTCGGTCAGTTTTTCGTAGGCCTGCCGGTAGGCCTGTTCGGGCAAGCCGGGGTTGAGTTGTTTAATTTTTTCAAAGAAAACCCTTTTCAGCACCACTTCTTTTTTGTTGAGCCTGCCCAGGGTGGAGCCCTCGCCAAAGTTTTCCTTATTAAAAGCCAACAGGGTATCCCACCCCAATTGATGGAGGAATAAATCAATGGCGGTTTGTTCTATCAAATTATCTTCGGAGTATTCCCGGGTCATTATTTCAGTTTCTTTAAATTAATATTCCCCAAGAGCGATTTCATTTGTGTGATTGCTATTAGATTCAATTGTATCATTCGTTCACTTTGCGATAAACCCTGACGAATCAACACAGCATTAATGCTTTCCATATTGCTCAGTACCACCAATTGTTCTAAGGTAGCAGCATCCCGAATATTGTCATCGGTTTTAGGGTTGGTGTCCCGCCACTGTTTGGCAGTGATACCAAACAAAGCTACATTCAAGGTATCAGCTTCATCGGCATACACAAAGTTTATTTTCTCTTTAGAAAGTGTTTCAGGAATCAGGGTTTCTTTGATAGCATCAGTATGAATGCGATAGTTTACTTTAGCTAAGGTGCGCTGGAGATTCCATTCCAGCTTTAAACGGTTGTTTTCATCTTCTTTTAGTCGTTGGAATTCATTTATCAAGTATATCTGAAACTCGGGGCTTAGCCACATGGCAAAATGAAAGGCTATATCTTTGTGTGCATAAGTTCCCCCGTATCTGCCGGCTTTTACCACCATACCCTTTGCCCGTGTTCTCTCAATCCACTGACCTACTGACATAATAAATCTGTTTACACCGGCTTCCTTTTCAATTACCCCGAATTCGGGGTAATTAAAATTCTGGTTGTTTATTTTTTCCCAGATCCCGAGGTACTCCAGTGTGTTTTTGTTTGTAATCCATTTACCTATCAAACCGCTACCTTCTTTAAAGCTGCCCGTCATATCTGTAAGACTGATGAAATCCGTCTCGTTTTGCACAAAAACGGTTATAGCCGTTCCTTTTACAGTAATCTTTTTGTTCTTTGTCATATCTATCACACTTCTATTTTTCCATTCAACAGTTTGGGCAATAAAATATCCCGTGCCTCGCGCAGGCGGGTGTTTTGTTGAGGTGCCCCAGGGTGGAGCCTTCGCCAAAGGTTTCTTTATTAAAAGCCACAGCCGTATTCCAGCCCAGCTGATTATGAAATAAATCGATGGCGGTTTGTTCTATCAAATTATCTTCTGAATATTCCAGGGTCATGACTTATCCTTTAGTTTTTTAATTGCTTTGTCAAAATCGCTTTCAAAAAGTTTATCCTGCACAATCCGGTATTTTTCAAATTCGCTCTCGGCAAATGCTTTGGCAATTGCCCGCGATACCTTGCCCAAATCATTTAGTAGTTCTTTTTGGTTGAATTGTAAAAAAGCGTTAAGCCTTGCAGCCCAATCATTCATTGTCATTGGTATATTATTCTCTGCTTGTGTTTCGGCATAATCTAAATACATGGTGACAAAGCGGTCAAGATTTTTTAATTCCTTTTCGTTAAGATAATTTTTCGCAACCGATACATCTGTTTTAATGATTTTTCCTGTGGGGGAATTTTTCCAGGTAGTTAAACCCATATTTTCTTTTTCACTGCTGGCGCGGTTTACAATTAATTCAGCGGCAGTATTGCCGTGAATGGCAAAATGAAGTTTGTTTTGAACCACAGCAAAGAATTTCTTGGTAAATTCTGCCTCCGAATTGTAATCGAGTGCAGTAGCATAAATATCGGTTATTTTTTGATAAAATCTACGTTCGCTTGCCCGTATTTCTCTAATCTCAGCAAGCAGTGAATCAAAATATTCCTGGCTTAAAAATGCTCCGTTTTTTAATCGTTCTTTATCCAATAGATAGCCCCTGATAGCAAATTCTCTTAAAACCGAGGTAGCCCATTGCCTGAATTGCGTTGCCTTTAATGAATTGATACGGTAGCCGCAAGCAATAATCGCGTCTAAACTATAGTGTTTTGTTTTATAAGTTTTCCCATCGGTGGCAGTTACCGAGAAATCCTCGGATACTGATTTTTCATTCAGTTCGCCTTCTTTAAAAATATTTTTGAGGTGAAGCGAGATATTATCAGTGCTGCAACCAAAAAGGATTGCCATCATTTTTTGTGAAAGCCAGATAGTTTCTTGTTCATACCTAACTTCAATACTGCTTTCGCCTAATTGATTTGTAAAAATCAAAAACTCGGCTGTACTATTGCGGATTTGTAGTTTTTTCTTTTTCATCGTTTACATTTTTATTTTCCCATTCATCAATTTGGGCAATAAAATATCCCGCGCCTCACGCAGGCGGGTGTTTTGTTTTGAATGATTCAATATCAAGTTGTAAATATTTTGAGCTTCCGTTTCAAATTCTCTTTGAACTTTTTCATTTGGTGTTTTTAATTTAACTTTCATCAATTCGACTTTTGTAACTGCATTAAAAATTGCACCATTACCAATTACATCTTCTGTGAAAAAGAATTCTTTAAGTTGGTGGTAGAAATAGTTTTGAAATCCATTTTTACTTCTAAAAGCACACAAGCCACGACCAATACAAATCTTTTCATTTGTAAAATTTATTCTTCCGACTGGTGCTCTCACTGAAAATAAAATATCACCAACCTCAGCAATTTTTATTGGAGCTTTGCAATAAATTCTATTTTCAACAAAGTAATTTGTGAAGTTTGTAACCCCTTGATGAAATGGCAAATTTTCTTCTTTCTCATCAGTATAAGTATCAGAAGTTGGACTTTGTCCCATTACAACATTTGATAATTCTTCAATCGTAAACTCCTCCAACTTTTCACTATTAACGATTAACTTATAACTTGCAAACGCCTTCTCCTCCAGCAGCTTTATCCTTTTCAAATTATTTTCGATCAAATCATCGTAAGCCGATAAAATGGCGGCGATGCGGCGTTGGGTGGGGAGAGGGGGTTTGGGAATATTTAGATTTGATAGTATTTTCTGATTTAAGTTATTGATATTAGTCCCACCTGCATTTGTTGATAAAGTATTTCTAAAAAACTTTGACTTAAATAAATACGCATAGAATTTTGGTAAAACACTCTCGTCAGTAAATCTTGCTCTAATGCAGAAACCAGAAAATGTTATTTGTTCAATAGTTTCCGCTATGAATAGGTTTCTCCCAACCAATTCTTTATTACCATTTGAACGAACAAAAAGGATATCACTACCTTTTAAATAATAACTTGGATTTATAAAGTCTTCTTTTAATTCAGACAATTCATCCGTTTTAGCTGAAAAATTGTCTTGAAAATCTGCAACCGAAATATATTTAACGCCTTGTCCATATTGGTCTCTACTAAAATTCAAACCATTCTTAAATTCTGCAATCTCTCCAAGATTTACATATTCCCACTTCATAAATTCCCCGCTTTATTATTCCCAAACATTTTTCCTTCCTCGTCCCACATTTCGCGGTAGGCGGTGATGTGCCAGGCGGCGGTTTTCGGGTTGAGACCGAACAGGTGGCGGCACAGCCTGCGGTAGAGCAAGAGCATTTTGTGGTCGAAACAAAAGCTAAGCATCGAATCGAGCAATTCCTCAATTCGCTTTACATCGGTGGTTTGCGTGGCCAACATGTTTTCGACCAGCGGCAGGTATGCCTTGTAGGCATCATGCAAAAGCTCCGTTTGTTGGCGGGCCAATTTTTTTACTTCTTCTTTTACTTTTTGTTCTTGTGATTTCATAATATCATTCTCCCACGTTATTTCTCCAACTTTTTTAAATTTTGCAAAATTTGCCCTGCCAGGCTGTCCATTCTCGAAAAAGCAAACCATTTTTTGCCCAGGTCTTTGAGCGATGCGCCAATGTGGTAAAGTTCCTTTTGGTCGATCAGCAAAAAGCGGTCGTGGCTTTGGGCAAAGGTTTTTAGTGTTATGGGCGGATATTGAGCATTGTGTTTCTCCATATCAAGTTTTAAGCTGTTGCTAATGTTTTTGGTATAAATGGTGGCTGCCACTTTTGGTTTACGCTTACTGAGCAGGGTGAGTATGCTTTCGTCCACAAAGTTATCGATCAAAATAATTTCGTTGCTTGCTTTTTTATCAAATCGGCTATCAGGATGTAAGCATCAAAAATCTGCCCTTCAAAAAACACACCTTTGTCGGCTTGTGGTTGTTTGGCCTCCAAAGCCCTAAAAACCTGATTTAATTTTTCATCGGTATGCAGTTGTTTGATTTCCAATTGGCCGAGCCGCTGGAAAACGGAGGCATTTTGCAACAGGAATTTGCGTGTAGCCACAAAGGCTCGCATGATTTGGATGCTAACTTTTACGGCTGTGTCTGTAGATAAAACAGCAGAAAGCATGGCTACTCCCTGTTCGGTAAAAACGTAAGGCAATGTTCGTCTTCCACCGTGAGAACTTGAGGTTCCAATCTGGAACCTCAAGTTCTCAGTATTTGAGGTCGCAATTTGCGACTGGAAATCTACGCATTCATTTTGGGAAAGTTGAAAGGTAAAACCTTCCGGAAAGCGAGTCAAATTTCTCTTAACCGCACGGTTAATGAATTTTGTTTCCGTTTCATACAGTGCTGCCAAATCGTTATCCAGCATCACCTGTTCACTACGGATGAAGTGTATTTTATTTTCTACGTGTTTGGTATCCATGTTTTTTATTGGCTGCTATAAATTCAATTGTTTAAAATTATCAAAAATGGTTTTCGCTAATTCAGTAGCCTCCTCATTCAAACCTTCGAGCTCAATATGAATTTCGTTTAATCTTTCCTCGAAATCAAAGTCTTCGTCTTCGCTCACACTCACGCCCACATAGCGGCCAGGAGATAAACTCCAGTCTTTGCTTTCGATTTCTTTTTGGTTTACTACTTTGCACAAGCCTTCCACGTTGGCATACACACCATCGGGGAAACGGCTGGTGAGCCAGTGGGCTTGCTTGTAAAAATATTCGCATTGGTGCAGCAGGCCGGATTCTTCCTCATCGGGGTTTCCGCTCAATTGCTGTTGCAAGGCTTTGAGCGGCGCAAGGCATTGCGCCTGTAAATTCAGTGCTTTCCAGTCTTTGTTTTTGTTGAGTTGATATTCTTTTGTGGCTGTGGCTATGGCATCCAGCACTTGTTTGATGAGTTTATCCTGCGGCTTGCGAATGGCTTTAGTCAGCGCAGTAATCTCGGTGATAAATTGATTGCCCTGATTTTTATTTATGGTTTCGATCAGTGTGGTTTGCTGGTTTATAATTTCCTGATAATCGTCGAGGTTTAAGGAGTTCACAAACGAGCTTGCTTCTTTATTTTCGCTGGCGTATTGGGCAGCAAAATCGCTGATGGTTTTAACTACTTTATGCAATTGCTTTTGCAGTTCGGTGGTGGCTTGGGCAGTTTCCCGGGCCAGTTCGGCAGCCATTTGCAAATAATCTTTTAGGGTGCTTTCAAACTTTGTGGTATTGCCACGGTAGAGGTTTACAATGCAAATAAGGTTTTGCAGTTGCTCGGGGCTAAAGTCGTTGACCTTGCTGGTTACCTTGCGGTAAATTTTTCGGGCATCGAGCATCAGCACCTTGTCCTTTCTTTCGGTGTCATGCTCTTTAGCGCGGTCGAAAAACCAAAGGGTACAGGGCAGCGAGCGGGTATAAAAAAAGTTGTTGCCAATGGCCATCATCACGTCCACCGCACCGGTTTTAACCAGTTTTTCGCGAATGTCTTTTTCGCTGTGCCCGGCATCGCTCGCCGAGGAGGCCATCACAAATCCTGCCCGTCCGCCCTGTGTCAAATAATTATAAAAATACTGAATCCACAAATAATTGGCATTGTCGTTTTTGGGCAGATTTACTTTGCCCTCCAGCATCAGGCGCGGGTCTTTTTTCACCACATCCTTGGCCTTGTCCACGCCGTCCACGTTAAAGGGCGGATTGGCCATTACAAAGTCGGCACCACCCAAGAGTTTATGCTTGTCTTCGTAAAAAGTATTTCCCTCCTGTATATTTCCTTCGAGGCCATGCACGGTTAGGTTCATCTTTGCCAGGCGGGTATTCACCTCCGCTTTTTCCTGACCGTAGAAGGTAACTTTCTCGGCAGGTTTCAGGCCTTCGCTTTCGATAAAATAACCCGTTTGGACAAACATGCCCGCACTTCCGCAGGCCGGATCGAACACGATGCCGTGGTCGGGTTCGATTACGTTTACGATGGTTTGCACCAGGCTCATGGGTGTAAAAAATTCGCCGCCTTCCTGGGCTCCGGTCATCGCAAATTTATTGAGGAAGTACTCGTAAATCTTCCCGAACAGGTCGCCCCCGGCTTTTTGCAGTACCTCCTTATTAAAAATCCGGAGCAGCTCGCGCAGCAGGTCTTTGCTAAAAATCGAATAGTTTTTGGGTAGTACGCCTTTCAGATTGTCGTATTCGTCCTCGATTAGTTTCATGGCCTGGTCGATGGCCTGGCCAATGTCGGCACTTTCGGGCAGCGAAACCAGGTAGTCGAATTGTGCCTTATCGGGCAGGAACATCGAGCTTTGTTCTTCAAAATCCTTTTTGGTTAAGGCGCGTTTACCCCTTTGCGGATGCGAAGGCAGGATTTTCTCTACTTCTTTTTTAACTTTCCTAAACCGGTTGTAGGCATGCCGCAAAAATATCAATCCCAGCACCGGCATCGAATATTCCGAGGCAGTAAGTTTACTGTTTGCCCTCAGTTGGTCGGCTGCCCTCCACAGTTCGGCTTCTAATTTTCTAAGCTGTTTTCCTTGCATTTATAGTCTGTCATTTTAATTTATTGCGCAAGATAAAGGAATGCGTAATATCTGCGATGATGCGAAAATACAAGATTTATGGCTATGCTTTTTACAAACCAATATTCTTAGGTGGATATTTTTTGCGTTTGCGGAAGCAGTATTGTTTTACGTGGATTCATAACGTGCATTATTTTGGACAAAAAAAGAGTATTTGTTTTAGATAATACACGTTAAACTGAAAATAAAGATTGATTTCAATAAATTCTTCACTACTTTCCTATGTCGTGATTTTTTAACATGAATTTTGCGATGATTTAAACTATGATGCAATCGGCTTGTTAATGCTATCAAAACAGAAGAACTTATGCTATTCGATAAATATGATTTAAAGGAGACCAGCCTTACCAACCGCATCGTTATGGCTCCGCTTACCCGCCGCCGTGCCATCGAACCCGAACTTGCTGCCAACGATTTGATAGCCGAATATTATGTTCAGCGGGCTTCGGCCGGTTTGCTTATTTCGGAAGGCAGCCAGATTTCGCCCGAGGCCTATGGCTACACCGGTTCGCCGGGCTGTTACACCGATGTTCAAATCGAAGGCTGGAAAAAAGTTACCGGAGCGGTGCATGATGCTGGCGGAAAAATATTTTTACAATTGTGGCATGTAGGGTCTTTTTCGCACCGACTATTGCAACCGGGAAACAAATTGCCGATGGCTGCTTCGGAAGTGAGACCCCCCGGCCAAGTACTCACTCCCGAAGGCAGGCTCGATTTTGAAATTCCCCGGGCGATGACCATTGAAGAAATTCACCAAACCATTTCCGATTTCGAAAGGGCTGCACGCATGGCCATCGTTGCCGGCTTCGACGGTGTGGAGATTCATGGTGCGCACGCCTATATCATCGACCAGTTTATCATGGATGCCACCAATCAGCGGACGGACGAATTTGGCGGCTCCATCGAAAATCGTTCGCGGTTTTTATTTATGATTATCGAGGAAATCCTGAAATATGTCCCAGCCGAAAAAGTGGGGCTGAGACTTTCGCCACAAGGTTATCGCCCTGGTTTGATGGATTCGAAGCCGGAAGAAACCTTTGGATATATTATCCAAAAACTCAACGATTATAATTTGGCCTATCTGCATTTAAGTGAGATGATGAGCCCGCAGGAGCGATTGGAACAGCCCGAAAAAAGCATCGTTCCTTTTTACCGTAAAATATACAAGGGAATCCTCCTCTCGTGTGGTGGTCATTCCCGCGAAAGCGGCGAACGGATGCTTGAAAATAATGAAGCCGATTTGATTGTTTTTGGAAAACCCTTTATTTCCAATCCCGACCTTGTTGAACTAATGAAAGCTGGCGCACCGCTAGCAGAGCCTGACAAGGAAACTTTTTACCACGGCGGTGAAAAAGGCTACACCGATTATCCTTTTATGGGATAAAATAAAAACTACAACTTTAAAGCCTGGAGGCAGTTGTCATCAAAATCGTAGGAAATAGTTTTTAAAGAATAGTTGATAAATAGCACAACATCGTTGACACTTTTAATCGTATCACAACATTGTTGACACTTTTAAATATTAAGCGTTCTTTGACATATTTTTTCGTAATAAATACATTTAATATGGACAAATACGAAAA
>Ga0307929_1001132_pt1 | contig 21907 bp, 14 predicted proteins | sample AceLakmetage1330_FD_203160 | JGI IMG/M metagenome (GOLD analysis project Ga0307929, IMG submission 203160) | Saline water microbial communities from Ace Lake, Antarctica - #1330 | ecosystem: Environmental > Aquatic > Non-marine Saline and Alkaline > Saline | place: Antarctica: Ace Lake...
TAAACGCAAATCCGAGATGAACCATTTTTACCGCGGCCCGGGAGTGCTGCGACATTACACCGCATACACGGCAAGTTTCAAGAGTTGAGAGATCCCTATCCATATTTCAAAGCCTTCTTCATCCGTGGGTTGGCCGCGCGTATGGCGCGGTAAACATCCGTGGGCCATAAACAGCTTCTGAAAACGCAATTCCGAGATGAACCTATTTTCTGTGTATTCTGTGGTCAAAATTCAACCCTCCTGTACTTTTTTGCCTGTCCGCCATAGCTTTAGCGACGGCGGATGGTTAAACTCTTCCCTATGCAACTAGAACGACTCTCAAAAATCATGTCCCACCGTGGACTTTGCTCGCGCCGCGAAGCCGACCGCTACATCGAACGCGGACTCGTCTTCGTCGATGGCGAACGCATCAGCGAACTGGGAACCAAAATTTCCCCGGACGCAAAAATCGAACTCTCCGAGGAGGGGCGAAAACGGCAGGAAACACAAGTCACGGTGCTGCTCAACAAACCCATCGGTTATGTTTCAGGGCAGCCCGAAAAAAACTACAAAGCTGCGGTAGAGCTCATTAGCCCAAAGACCCGCTGGGAAAACGACAAGTCGTCCCGTCAATTCAACTTCGGGCAACTCAAAGGCCTCGTCCCCGCCGGCCGACTCGACATCGACTCCACCGGACTGCTCATCCTCACCCAAGACGGACGGATCGCCAAAAAAGTCATTGGCGAAACCTCCGACGTTCCCAAAGAATATTTAGTGCGCGTCACCGGCCAACTTTCCGACGACGGGTTGCAGCTTTTGAACCACGGACTCGCCTTGGATGACAAACCCCTCAAGCCCGCAAAAGTCAGCTGGCAAAACGATGATCAGCTCCGTTTTATCCTGCGTGAAGGAAAAAAACGACAGATCCGCCGCATGTGTGAACTCGTTGGACTTCAGGTGGTTGGGTTGAAGCGAGTCCGCATTGGAAACGTCATGCTCGGCAATATTCCGCCCGGCCAGTGGCGCTACCTCGGCGAAAAAGAGAGTTTCTAAACAACAACTTAACTGGGGCTGTTCTCACAAGATAATTGACAACAAGATGATGGGAGTCGGGCTGTTGGAAATAATCTTGTTGTCCATCATTTTGTAAAAACTCTCTTTCCCAATTCGCGTTCATTCGCGCAATTCGTGATCAAAATCTTTCCAAATATTGATGCTGCCGACAAAAGTCGGGGTTAGCTTGTTAGGAACCTAAATTGATCAAAACAAAATGATTGATCCGATGCGGGTCATTTCTTTGATCAGAATAATTTAGGACATAATAATTATTATAAACCACTGCGGCTGAATGGATAATCATTCTGTCCTTAATTATTCTGATCATTCTCTATATTTTTAAGGATCTTGGACAATAGAGTTTCGTGCGTTGTTTGACTGTTATAAACAGTCTGATCCGAATGGCGCTAAGTTAAGGGTTATTAGAACGGTCAGAGAGTATCTGTTACATAGGTTTTCTGGCGATTTTTCTAACGTAGACGAGTGCTTCCAGCCCAAAAGGAAGCGGCAAAAAACCAGTAAGCGCCGGCTCAGCCGGTTCCAAGCATTGGAACTTCTGTGTTTTTCTGCGGGCTGAAATCTTAGATATCGAAGTAGTACGCCTGCGGATGATGGGTGATGAGCGCGAAGGTGGAAACCTCTGGGTCCGCCATAAACAGTTCCGTCACGTTCAGGCCGATCCGATCCGTATCAAGCAGATCGCAGCAGACTTTATTCATCTCTAAGTCGGGGCAGGCGGAGTAGCCGAATCCGAAGCGGCTCTGGTCGAGCTGTTGTTTCCAGATCTCGGAAAGTGAAAGTTCTCCTTCCTTTGATCCCCAGATTTTGCGGATTTGTTTGTGCGTATATTCAGCCAGTGCTTCGGCTGTCATGACGGCTAATCCGTGAAAGAGCAGGTAATCCTGATAGTCATCGGCATCGCGTAACTCCTGCTCCTTCTCCATAATTTTCCCGCCGAGTGTGACCGCCATTAGCGCACAGATGTCGCCGTCGGGCCGGAAAAAGTCGGCCAGACAGATGCCGCCTTCTTTTTGCTGACGGGGGAAGGGCATCGGGGTTTCGGATCCATCCGCGGGGTTTTCAAGATAGAAGGTATCTCCATTGGAGCGGCAGTTGAAAAAGCCGTGAATCATTTTGGGTTCAAAGATATCGGCGGCGAGCTGTTTCATTTTTTCGAGCTTCGGATAGACGTCCGTTTCAAGCAGTTTTTGATACTCCTCATCGGAGAGTTTCCCCTGCTTATACCCCCATGACCCCTTGATCATCCCGTCTAAGTCCAGATAGGGATATATATCATATAATGATATATCTTCCGTGACCCAGGTGTTGATCTCAACATCGGGAATCGGCACGTCGGTGGCAATGGGTTCGGTGGGCTCGTCAGAAGTTCCAGAGCCTGGAACTTCACAGCCGACGCCATCGCGGGTGGGCGCGACATATTCCGGAAGTTTGCCGGTGTCCTTCAGTTCCTGCATCGCGGCCAGCCCCGCAAAGGCATCACTACAATAGGCAACGCCGCTTGAATAGTTCGGGCGGCAGGCTTTGTCGACAAATTCATCGGAGAGCGCTGCGCCTCCGAGCAACACGGGGATTTTGATTCCGGCATGTTCCATAATCTTCAGATTCTCGGCCATGACGGCGGTTGATTTGACCAATAGCCCACTCATGCCGAGCGCGGTGGCATTGTGCTCCTTCACCGCGTCCATCATCTTTTCGATCGGGGCTTTAATGCCGATATCGACCACATCGAACCCATTGTTAGAGAGGATAATTCCAACCAGATTTTTCCCAATATCGTGTACATCGCCCGCAACGGTTCCGATCACAAAGAGCGGAACCTTGTCGACCGCTTCGCTCTTTTTCATGAAGGGTTTAATCTTATCGACCGCCCGCTTCATCACTTCGGCGGATTTCAACACGAACGGAAGCTGCATGATTCCATCGTTAAAGAGGCGTCCAACTTCTTTCATGGCGGGGAGCATCATTTCGTTCAAAATATGCTCAGCGGTGTGTTCTTTGAGCAGGTTGGGCACCGTCGGTTCGAGCCACGGGCTTTTCCCGCGGATGATGGCATCGGCAAGCACTTCGTCCGCCGGGCGCTCTTCTATGGCTACTTCTTCCTCTTCAACCACGTTTTCGAACAGGTTGATGTAGTCTTCGAGCGGGTCGCCATGGGTTTGGTCGTTTGCTAATAGGGCTTCGGCTCCCATGCGCAATTCGTCCGGAATCTCATTGAGCGGGACAATGGCCGCGACATTGATGATGCACGCATCCATTCCGGCCTGGATCGCCTGATGCAAAAAGACGGCGTTGATGACTTTTCGAAGGGCGGGTTTCAGTCCGAAGGAAATGTTGGACAGCCCGAGCATGGTTCGGACGCCCGGCAATTCGGCTTTGATGCGGCGGATGGCTTCCAAGGTTTGGAAAGCCGCATCGCGCAGGGTGTTATCACCGCTACAGATCGTGAAGGTGAGCGGATCAATGAAAAGTTCTTCAGCCTTCAGACCGCGTTCGCCGCAGAAGTCGACCAATCGTTTGGCGACGGCGAATTTTTCGTCCGCATTCATCGCCATTCCTTTTTCGTCGATGGTCAGCGCGACCAACGCCGCGCCGTAGCGCCGAGCCATCGGGACGACTCGTTCGGCACGGTCGCCGCCATCTTCAAAGTTGATCGAGTTGACGAGCGCTCGCCCGCCGTAGCACTTCAGCGCGTCTTCAATGACGTCGGCGGAGGTCGAATCGATCATCATGGGGGCTAGGCATTCGCGTGCCATACGCGGCACGAGCACCGCGATATCTTTTCGCTCGTCGCGCCCGGCGTAGCCGCAACTCAGATCGAGCACATGTGCACCGGTCTCTTCTTGTTCGGTTAGAATATGAAAAGCGTTTTCGTAGTCATCGGCCAAGAGCGTGTCGCGGAACTTTCTCGATCCGGTGGCATTGGCTCGCTCGCCGATATAGAGCGGCGCGGGTTCTTGCGTCAGGTCGACGGCGGAAAAGAGGCTGGCGACTTGATTGGTTATGGGGCAGACAGTCCTGTTTGCCCGGGATGAGCAGACAGGAATGTCTGCTCCACTAATTTTTTCACGCAACAGGCGAATGTGCTCCGGGGTTGTGCCGCAACATCCGCCGATAATGGAGAGTCCGTGGGCTTCGGCTAGGCCCGAAACCTTTTCAGCGAAGGGCTTCGGATCCAGTGGGTAGAGGACGGTGCCGTCGACGCGTGCTTCGGGCATTCCGGCGTTGGGCATACAAGCCAGAGCGGTCGGCCAGATTTCATGAAGGGTGTCGAGATGGTGTTCCATCGCATCGGGGCCGGTGGCGCAGTTGAGGCCGAGGACATCAATTGGGTAGGGGGCCAAGATGGTCGCCGCGGCGGAAACACTGGTGCCGACGAGCAGGGTGCCGGTCGCTTCGACGGTGATCGAGACGTAGCGGACGATATCGCTGTCCGGACCGAGTAGGTCGTCGGCGGCAGCAAGCACCGCTTTGATCTGCAGCGGGTCCTGGCAGGTTTCAATGATCAGCCCATCCACGCCACCATCGAGCAGGCCTTGGATTTGGATTTTGTAGCCATCGCAAAGGTCATCGAAACTAATTTGGCTCAGCGAGGGGAGTTTGGTGCCGGGGCCGATGGAGCCGAAGACATAGCGCGGCTGTTCAGGGGTGGAGAACTCATCGGCGCATTCGCGAGCGAGTTGCGCCCCGGCTTTGCTGATTTCATAGGCGCGTTCGGCGAGGTCGTATTCGCCGAGGGTGGCGGGGGAGGCACCGAAGGTATTGGTTTCCACGGCATCCGAACCGGCTTCGAGGTAGGCGCGGTGCAGGCCGCGGATGATGTCGGGCGCGGAGAGGTTGAGCCATTCGTTGCAGCCTTCGACCGTTCCCCATTGCTCGGGTGTAATCGTCTGCCCCTGCAGCCAGGTTCCGGCGGCTCCATCGAGTAATAACGGGCGAGTTTTGAGTGTCTGTTTCAGGTTCATAAAAAAATCCTACGGTTTTCGGATGCGGGAAAGACAGGCAAATAGCTCGGGAAAAAAGGCCGTTTGCGCGCGGTTCAGCAAATAGAGGTGGATGCCGGGGGCGCCGCCCTCAATGAGTTCGGAGATTTGTTCGATCGCCCAGTAGACCCCGACGCGTTCCATTTTTGCCGGGTCGCCATCGGCGGCTTCGAGCTTGGAAAGCAACTCGATCGGCAGGTGGAATTTACAAAAATTGAGCATCCGCGTGACTTGGGTCAGCGAAATGACAGGCAAAAGCCCCGGCACAATCGGAACCGTGATGCCGGCGGCGCGGCATTTTTTAACGAACTCGAAATAGACGTGGTTATGCAGGAACAGCTGCGTGGTGATAAAGTCCGCTCCGGCGTCCACTTTTTCTTTCAGGTACTCAATATCTTTGTCGATCGAGGCGGCTTCGGGATGTCCCTCGGGGTAGCCCGCCACACCGATACAGATATCCGGTTGGCGTTCTTTGATAAATCGAACCAGTTCGACGGCGTGCAAAAACCCATTTTCAACGGGCGTAAAAGAGGATTCCCCGCGCGGCGGGTCTCCGCGCAAGGCCATGATGTTTCGAAAGCCGCGTTCATACAATTCATCCACTTTGTGGCCAATCTGTTCGCGGGTGGCCCCCACGCAGGTGAGATGCGGCATCACCGTTTCATAGCCGTCGGTTCGTAATTCTTCGCAAATGCCAAGCGTTTCCCCCTCTGCGGTGCCTCCCGCCCCACAGGTGACCGAGACAAAGTCGGCCTGAAGCTTGCGGAGTTCCGTCGAGGAGGTGTCAAAAGCCGCTTTGGATTTTTCGGTTTTGGGCGGGAAAAACTCGATGGAAACGAGAGGACACAGGGTGTCGGTCAGTTGGTTGATAATCTTCATAGATCCGTTTATCCGGATATTCAGATGTTTTGGCAAGCAAAAAGTTGAATTTCCTTTTCGAAAAGTCCCATTTGAGCCTTGTGTTTACAGGCTAAATCACTACTATTTCCGCTCTTTTGTAAACCGTACAAAGCGATTGAACCGGCCGAGTGGCTGTGAGCCTTCTGCGGAAAAAGAGAAAAACATAAACCCCGGAACGGGATGTCTCGCGCAATGCGGAGTACGGAACGTGATCGGGAAAATTGGAAAACCAGACACCATGGAAGAAACAACTAACACCGACGGTCTCACAATCGGCATGGACGCCGCCGCCGTCGACGCAATGTACGACAACACCCTCAAAGATTTTGCAACGGACTCAATCGTACCGGGGAAAATCCTCCGCATCCATGACGGCGAAGTTCTCGTCGACATCGGCTACAAATCTGAAGGCCTCGTTAATGGCCATGAATTTGAAAACATCGAAGAGCTGAAGGTCGGCGACGAGGTTGAAGTTCTCCTCGAATGTCTTGAAGACCGGCACGGCATGATCGTGCTCAGCAAAAAACGCGCCGAACAGCAGCGCAAATGGGATCACATCGTCAACGAATGCGAAGAAGGTAGTATCGTTGAAGGAATCGTTACCCGCGCCATCAAAGGCGGTTTCATCGTCGATCTCGGTGCCGATGCTTTCCTCCCCGGCTCACAGGTCGACGTGGTTCCGGTTCGCAACCCTGACGAATACATGGGCAAAACGCTCGAAGTCAAAATTCTTAAAATCAACAAAGAGCGCAAGAACATCGTTGTCTCCCGTCGCGAGATCATCGAAGAAGCTCGTCGCGGACAGAAACTCAAATTGCTGGCTGAAATCAAAACGGGCGAGATCCGTAGAGGGAAGGTCAAAAACATCACCGACTTCGGTGCGTTTGTGGACCTCGACGGTATCGATGGTCTCCTGCATGTCACCGACATGAGCTGGGGCCGCATCAACCATCCGACCGAAATGGTCAAAGTGGGCGAAGAGCTCGACGTGATGATTCTCGACGTGGATCTCGAAAAAGAGCGTATTTCACTCGGTCTCAAACAAACCCTTTCCAATCCGTGGGAAGACATCGACGCTAAATACCCCGTTGGCACCCGCATCCGCGGTAAAGTCGTCAGTCTGGCTCCGTACGGTGCCTTTGTGCAGGTCGAAGAAGGCGTGGAAGGTCTCGTTCACGTTTCTGAGATCTCCTGGACCAAACGCATTCAGCGTGCTGCAGATGTGATGAACATTGGCGACGAAGTCGAAGCCGTTGTTCTCAACATTAGCGTTGATGACAAGAAAATCTCTCTCGGCATGCGCCAGACCGAAGAAAACCCGTGGGAACTCGCGGCAATGAGCTACCCGATCGGTTCCATGGTTCGGGGTAAAGTTCGCAACTTCACCTCCTACGGTGCCTTCGTCGAAATCGAAGATGGCATTGACGGAATGATTCATGTTTCTGACATGAGCTGGACCCGCAAAATCAATCATCCTTCCGAAGTTCTCAAGAAGGGCGATGAGGTCGAAACGATCGTTCTCGAAATCGATGCGAACAACCAGCGCATCTCCCTCGGCCTCAAGCAGGCTCAGGAAGATCCGTGGGCCCGCATCACCGAGAGCTACAAGGAAGGCCAGAAAGTCACCGGAAAAGTTACCAAGCTCACCAACTTCGGTGCGTTTGTTGAACTCGAAGATGGCATCGATGGTCTCGTACACATCAGCCAGATCAGCGGCGAGCACGTAGAGAAAGTCAAAGACGTTCTCAACATCGGCGATGAGGTTGAAGCGCGTATCGTGAAGATCGATCCGGCTGAACACCGCATCGGCCTGAGCATCAAAGCCGCGGCGATTGCCGACGAGGACTTCGAAATCAGCGAAGACCTGCTCACGGGCCTCAAAGCGGGCGAAGAGCTCGTGGACCTCTCCTCCGCATTCGATGATCTCAACATCGGCGGCGCAGAGTGGCATCCCGGTGAAAAATAAGTCTACTTCGTAAAACAGTAGATGGGAAAAGGTGCTCCGAATTTTCGGGGCACCTTTTTCTTGTTTGCTTTCATTAATGCTCATACTCTCTCCGGCTTTATTCAGGAGAATCATGCATAAAACACTTTTATATATTTGCCTTGTTTTGGTTGCCAGAGGGCTTTTTGCGGATGAAATTCGGATACAGAACGGCGGAAGGTTTAACGGAACGATCCGCTCAATATCCGCAAGCCACATTGAGATCGAAACAGAATTTGCAGGTGCCTTAACGGTGGACCGGGCTCATGTTTCCGGGTTTTCTGTCGACAATCCGATGTTTGTTCGGCTGGAGAATGGCACCGTGAAGTCCGGAGTAATTTCCAGCCCGGAATCGGGTGAGATTGAGATTGTGGATGCCGGGAATACGGTACGGACACCGCTGGCATCCGTTTGGCAGGGCTGGGTGACGCCGGAAAACGATCCGGAGCTGATTGCGAAGCAACGGGCGGCCGAGGAGCTTCGCCGCAAGTGGAAGTTTCAGACAGGCTTCAATTTCAGTGGGCGATCTGGCAATTCAGATGAGAGGCGGACGGGCCTGAGGGTCTCCGCCATGCTGTTTCGGAAGCAGGATGAACTACGGCTTGATGGGTCCTATGACAGTCGCGAAAGCAACGGGAGAAAATCAAGTGACCGGCGTAAAATCGGCGCACGCTATACCTCCTATTTTAATGATCCATGGGGGTGGTATGTCCGGCAGGAATTTGAAGAGGATCGGTTTAAAAATATACAATTGCGCTCCATGTCTGCGATCGGGATCAGCTATCGCCAGATGGATAAAAACAAAAAGAAGATGGCGCTCAATGCGGGGGTGACTTATCGCTATGAGATTTATGCGGACCAGACTCCGGAGAGTTCAAATATCGGATTGGATCTAGGGCTCGAGCATTTCTTCGGGATAAACCGTCGGTTTGGGTTTCATAATCAGCTGACGGTTGTGCCCTCTGTTGAGGATATGGCGAACTATCTGGTTTCTCTGGACAGCTATGTTGATATGCCACTCAACGCATCTAGGCGATGGAAACTGCGTCTGGGTCTGGAAAATGACTACAATAGCCAGCCCACCGGAGGGCGTGAAGCCCTGGATTCGCGATACTACAGCAGTTTTGTGGCGGATTGGGATTAACTCGGTTTGATCTTCGTTCAAAGTCCGCATGTGCTTGCCGTATGCGGGCTTTTCCGTTTTAATTTGCCGCTATGAATATTGAAGAACAACTCGACTTTTTGACCGCCCGTCACGTGGATCTCTTTTCCGCCGACGAACTGAAGAAAAAACTAGAAATTGCCGCCAAAGAAGGGCGGGGGCTTCGCATCAAATATGGAGCGGATCCCTCCGCGCCGGACATTCACCTCGGCCATGTCGTGGGCTTGAATAAATTGCGCGAGTTTCAGGATGCTGGCCATACCGTGGTTTTCATCATTGGCGACTTCACTGGGATGATTGGCGACCCGTCCGGCAAGTCCGTCACTCGACCCGCCTTATCGAAAGAACAGGTTCTCGAGAATGCCGAGAGCTATAAAAAGCAGATTTTCAAAATCCTTGATCCGGAAAAAACCGAAGTCCGCTTCAACTCCGAGTGGCTGGGCAAAATGACATTTGAAGATGTCATTCGTCTTTCTGCACACGTCACCGTGGCGCAGATTCTTGCGCGTGACGACTTTTCTAAGCGCTACGCCGACCACCAGCCTATTTCCTTGGTTGAGTTCCTCTATCCGCTCGTGCAGGCCTACGACTCCGTCATGGTCGAAGCCGACGTCGAGCTCGGCGGCACCGATCAGCTCTTCAACCTGTTGCTGGGTCGCGAGCTTCAGAAAATCTATGGACAGCATCCGCAGGCGGTCATGACCCTGCCGCTCATCGAAGGACTCGACGGCGTGCAGAAAATGAGCAAAAGCCTCAACAACTACGTCGGCGTCAACGAATCGCCCAAAGAGATGTTCGGCAAGCTCATGAGCGTCAGCGATGAACTGATGTGGAAATACTTCCTCTACGTCCTTTGTCGCAAGCCCGATGAAATTGAGGCCATGCAGACCCAGGTCGCCGCTGGCGAACTGCACCCGCGCGCTGTGAAAGAGGATCTTGCCCGCTCTGTGGTCGACCGCTTCGTCGGCGAAGGCGAGGGGGCCAAAGCCGCCGAAGAGTTCGCCCGTGTTTTTGCGCAGAAAAAACTGCCGCAAGAGATGCTCGACCTCGAACTGCCTGCCGAAGAGATCGGATTAATCGATCTGGTCGTTAAGGCTGGGTTCGCACCCTCCAATGGCGAAGCCCGCCGTCTGATCCAACAGGGAGGCGTTCGCATCGACGACGAACAAATCAAAGACATTAAGGCCACCATCACGCCGGTGGATGGAATGATCCTTCGCGTCGGCAAACGGAAGTTCGCCCGCCTGAAAGTCTAGCCAACGGCGTTGGATGTTCTGGTTTTTCCAAGGGTTGGAAAAAACGCCCCAGCCCCTTGTAAACTCACGCGTGCTTGACTCAGGCTGTAATTGAGTGTATGTATGTAGGCGTTTGAATTAATTTGAGGGCAACTATGAAAAAGACATCGATCTCCTTCCAAACCGTTTTATGCAACCTGATGTTGTGTCTGTTTTTTATGGGCGCATTTTCGGCAGAAGCCAGAGATACGAATTTATTGGCCGATCTCGGTGTATCGATTACCTCCTCCACATCCACTGCGACCAATGGGCAGTGGGTCACCTTTTATGTCACTGGCAGAAATAATGGCCCAACCCCGATCTATGCTATCGACGATTGCGAAATCCAGTTTAGTCCGGCGCCCGGGCAGTATGGTGATGACGGGGCTGGTGGAAACGATGCTTCCGATGCCGTGGTTTCCGGTCCGGGGTCGATCAATAAAAGTAATTGGACTATCGTTTGGAGGCCTGGCGCCATTGCTCCCAGTCAATCGGTGGTGATGACCGTCTCTATTCCTCTGAATATTGGCAATAAAGATTCCCTTCAAACGGCCACAGCAAACTGTAACTACAGTAATAGCGACGTCTGCGATATTAACTCCGGCAATGATACGGCCGGTCTGTTGCTCAATTATGTTCCGGCTTCTGATCTGGCCATGTTTATTAATGATGAAGGGATGGATAGCGCACGAACGTTGGGAGAGGGAACGTACGCGCTTCAGTTAATTGTCTCAAATTTTGGGCCTTCCGTTGTTCAGGGTGCCGTTGTGACGAATATCCTGCCCGCTGGCTGCGCATACGATGTTACATGGCCTGAAAACACCGACTATTTTGACTTGAACGGTCAGATATTGACTTGGAACCTTGGCGACCCCATCGAAGGTTCCGATACGGTTTGGCACGGCGGGATGGCAGATCTGCGGGTTAATATCACTCCGACGAACGCTGGAACCAAACGGATTGTTAGCACGGTATATTATGACCATGACACAGATGAGTCCAATGATGAGGCCGTGCACAATATGTCGGTAACTGACGACAGTACGTCTGCCGACGTTTCCGTTCAATTGATGTCCTGGGATGTGGTGCCGACCGTCGAGCGTTACGGAAATATTGAATATGTTCTTCGCCTCAAAAATAACGGAACGGGCGACGTGAGTAATGTCACGATTACCAATTTGATCGATGACCGCTGTTTGTTTGACACGGCCTCTACACCACAGGGAACTGTTACAGAGAATAACGGGGTGGTCGTTTATGATCTCGGTACGGTAAGTTCCGGAGCTGACCTGTATATGAATCTGAAAGTGATTCCGCTGGAGTCTGGAGCGATAACCAATGACGCGCGGGTCTACATGGATGTGGCAGGCAATGAATATGGCGATTCGGCTGTGATTGAGGAAACCACCGTGAATCCCGGCCCCTACGTTTTAACAGTTACGCCGATGAATTCTGTAACTCCGACGTATGGCTTCCGCGCTTTTGAGGCCGTGGTGCAGACCAATGGACAGACGGTCGCGGGTGTGACGGTTTACGCCGAAATTACGCGTGGCCCGCACATGGGGGGCACTTCCAATGCCGTCACCACATCAACAGGGCCGGAGGCTCCGGCAAAAGCGATCCTTGTTCTGGAAGATGACGAGGGCTATCCCGGCATGGACTACATCACCGTCACTGGGCAAGTGGGTAAGATTTCGTTCAGCGTCGATTGTCAGGCTGATTGGCAAATGATGGGGCCGCAAACCTACACGTGCACAAACCCTGGCTTCATCACAGAAGAGGGAATTGCCTTCTTTGAAATCGACGTGCCCGACGGATTTGAAATCGCAGATATTCAGACGGGGCTCCATTTTGAGCATACTTATCCCAGTGATCTAGAGCTTCGTCTCTACTCACCCACGAACTTCGGCGAGCCATCCTTTGAAGCCTTCCTGATTGAGCAGCTGGATGTCTTTGCTGTTGATGATCTTGAAGTGGGCCGAAGCAATGCCTATTGCGTGCTCGATGAATCCGCCGCGACCAGCATCTCCAATGCGGTCTCGCCGTTCAGCGGCACATACTCTTCTCAGTTCCTTGAAATGACTAACTACGTGGGCGCTGAGTCTATGGGAACATGGTACTTGGCGATTGAAGACATGAATCTGGATCCCGAAGACTTTGATTATGGGGAACTCCTTGGCTGGACGCTCATCCTGGAACCTGCCGACGGCGACCTCGACAATGATGGCATGAACGACCCGTGGGAAATGGACAACGGGCTCGATCCGAACGATCCGTCTGATGCGGACGAAGATGACGATGGAGACGGCATCTCCAATCGCGGAGAATTCCGCACCCGCACGCTTCCGCAGAATCCATCGGATTCATTCTCTGTAACACTCCCCACCGTTTCGGAGGATGGGTTCATGCTTTATTGGAGTAGCACGAGTAATCAGTTCTATACCATTAGTTGGTGTACCAATCTGCTGGGGGGGCTTACCAACACGCTCGACTCCGGCATAACGGCCACGCCGCCCGAGAATGCCTATCTGGTGACCAACACAGTGCTTCGGAAAGCCTTCTTCAAGATCGAGCAGGAATACTGATTTTTCCAAACCTTGGAACCAACTACGTTGGGTTTCAGCGCTTCGCGTTGCTTACTCAACATCTTTTTCCAAACATTGGAAAGTGGGATGGCTCTGCGCCGCGAAGCGTTATAATGCAACGCAGTTGCTGATGGAAGCGGCGACGAAGTCACGGAAGAGCGGGTGCGGGAGCACGGGCTGGCTTTTGAGTTCCGGATGCGCCTGTGTGGCGACGAACCACGGGTGGTCGGGCAGTTCAATCATTTCAACCACACCGATGTCAGGGTTGCGTCCGGAGAGGACGAGCCCTTTTTCCTCAAGCTGTTCGCAATAGTTGTTGTTCACTTCGTACCGGTGGCGGTGACGCTCAGAAATACTCTTCTCGCCGTAGGCTTTGAATGCCGTAGTGCCTTTCTTGAGATCGCAGGGACAGGCGCCGAGGCGCATCGTGCCGCCTTTTTCGGTGACATCCTGTTGCTCTTCCATCAGGCAGACTACGGGGTGCTCAGTTTTTTCGCCACGCTCTTCGTCGAACTCGGTGGTGTGGGCTCCGGCTAGTCCACAGACGTTGCGGGCGAATTCAATCACGGCGCATTGCAGGCCGAGGCAGATGCCGAGGAAGGGGATGTTGTTTTCGCGGGCGTATTGCGCCGCGCGGATTTTGCCTTCCATGCCGCGCGATCCGAAGCCGCCGGGGATGAGAACGCCGCCGACCGTTTTGAGGATGGAGGGATCTTTTTCAATGTCTTCGGCTGCGAGTTTAACGATATCTACTTTGTAGCCTGCGGCATATCCACCGTGGTAGAGCGCTTCGTAGATCGATTTGTAGGCATCTTGCAGTTCGGAGTATTTTCCGACCACGCCGATTTTGATCGTCCCTTTCGGGTTTTTGATCGTGTCGATCAGTTTTTCCCAGTCCTTGAGCGGCTTGGCGGGTCTCGCGATGCGGAAATGGTTGAGAATCTGCTCATCCACACCCTGTTCGGCGAGAACCAGCGGGATTTCGTAGATGGAGGTTTCGACGTCTTTTTCGACAATCACACAGTCCCGGTCCACGTTGCAGAAGAGCGAAAGCTTATCGAGGTGTTCATCGGTCAGGTCGACTTCGGTACGGCAGACGAGGATGTGCGGCATGATTCCGATTTCGCGCAGTTTGGCGACGCTCTGCTGGGTGGGCTTGGTTTTCACTTCGCCCGCGGCTTTGATGTACGGGACGTAGGTGAGGTGGATATACATCGAGTTTTTGCGGCCGACATCGGCGCCGAGTTGACGGAGCGCTTCGAGGAAAATCAGGCCTTCGATGTCGCCGACGGTTCCGCCGAGTTCAATCAGGATGATGTCGGGGTTTTCGGCTTCGAGTGAGCGGATGCGATTTTTGATTTCGTTGGAAATATGCGGGATCATCTGCACGGTGGCCCCGAGGTAATCTCCGCGCCGCTCTTTTTGGAGAACATTCCAATAGATGCTACCGGCGGTGATATTGCTTTTCTGGGAGGTCGGCTGTCCGGTGTAGCGTTCGTAGTGACCGAGGTCGAGGTCGGTTTCGGCACCATCATCGGTGACGTAGACTTCGCCGTGCTGGTAGGGGCTCATGGTGCCGGGGTCAACATTGAGGTAGGGGTCGAGTTTGAGCATGCGGATGGAGAGTCCGCGATTGATGAGAAGTCGCCCAATGGAGGATGCGGTAATGCCTTTTCCGAGTGAGGATATAACGCCGCCGGTTACGATAAGATATTTGGCCATTTTTTTGTCCCGTAGTCCTGTGAATTCCTATTGCTTGCTACGGGAAGGCACTCTAAGACCCTGCGGAGGGGTTGTCGAAGAAATAGTTTCCCGCGTTGCTTTCTTTTTGGAATACCAAAACGCACGTTCGCTTTGCTCACTGCCCCGCATTCGTCCGCCTCACTTCGAGTGGCGAAGGGGGGAGCCTGCACCCAAAAAGTTTTCCAAGGGTTGGAAAAAATATTGTTTGATCGAGGCGAAGCCCTGAACTCCGGCGCAGCGGGTTCCAAACATTGGAAAGTCCGGTCGCAAAAAAACACCGTCCCGATTGCTCGGGACGGTGTTTAGCTTGCTTCAGCCGAGTTTACTCTTCCGGCTCAAACATGTCCTTTTCAACACCACATTCAGGACAGGTCCAGTCGTCGGGCAAGTCCGCGAATGCGGTTCCAGCGGCAACACCATTATCGGGATCGCCGACTTCTGGGTTGTAAATATATCCACAAGGTACACATACATATTTTTGCATTAGGGTTCCTCCTATTTTTGGGTTACATAATTTTTCCGAGATTTTCCATGAAGGCCATCCGCTCTTTGGATTCGACTTCCGCCTGTGCGAAGAGGGCTTCGGCTTGTTCCGGAGCTGATTTGAGCAGTGCGGTGTAGCGACGCTCGGAACGGATGAATTCCTGGAAGTCGCCTTTCGGCGGACGGCTGTCCCAGCTGAAGCGGCTTCCGGATTCGAGCATCGGGTTGTAGCGGTAGAGCGGCCAGTAGCCACATTCTGCTGCCCGTTTCTCTTCGGTCTGTGTTTTCATCATGTCGATGCCGTGTGCAATACAGGGCGAGTACGCCATGATGATCGACGGACCGTCGTAGGCCGCGGCTTCTTCGAAGGCTTTCTGCGTTTGCATGCGGTTGGCGCCCATGGAGATGGAGGCGACGTAGACGTAGCCATAACTCATGCACATGAACCCGAGGTTCTTTTTGCCCGTCAATTTTCCGGACGCCGCGAACTGTGCAACTGCGCCGAGCGGGGTGGCCTTGGAAGCCTGTCCGCCGGTGTTGGAGTACACTTCGGTGTCCATCACGAGGATGTTGACGTTTTTGCCGGAAGCCACCACGTGGTCGAGTCCGCCGTAACCGATGTCGTAGGCCCATCCGTCACCCCCGAAGATCCAGACGCTCTTGTCGACGAAGTAGTCTTGGAGTTCCTTGATTTTGGCGAGAACCGGTTTGAGTTCGCCGGAAGCGGCTTCAACAGCCGCCGGGAGGAGGATTTTCACCGCATCCTGAGCGGCGACCGCTTCGTCGCTGACGCAGTTGTCAACGCAGACTTCCATCGCCTTGTTGAGGGCAGCCGCCAGATCGGCATCTACGCCGAGTTCGGCAGCTTTTGCCACGTTGGACTGGAGCAATTTGCGGTTGGCATCCACAGCGAGGCGCATGCCCATGCCGTATTCGGCGTTGTCTTCGAACAGGGAGTTCGCCCAGCTCGGTCCGCGGCCCTCTTTGCTTTTGCAATACGGGATGGCAGGGAAGGTTCCGCCGTAGATGGAGGAACAGCCCGTGGCGTTGGCCACCATCATGTTTTCACCGTACAGCTGGGTAACCAGTTTGACGTACGGGGTTTCACCGCACCCAGCGCAGGCGCCGGAGAACTCAAACAACGGCTTTTTGAACTGGAGCCCTTTAAGGGTGCTGACTTTCACACCATCTAGAACATTGTCGGGAAGGGCGTCGAAGAAGGCGACTTTTTCGCGCTGTCCGTTTGTAATGTGTTCGTCGAGCGTAATGAATTCCAGCGCCTTGGTTTTGGCTGGGCAGGTTTCCACACACACTCCGCAACCCGTACAGTCTTCAACATAGACTTGCAGACGATACTCGAGGTCGCGCTCATTTTTGGTGTTCGATTTGATCGTCTTGAAGCCTTCTGGCTTGTCAGCCAGATCCGCCGGGTCGATCTGCTTGGCGCGGACGACGGCATGCGGGCAACTCATGACACACTGGTTACACTGAATACAGTTTTCGCTGACCCAGCGCGGAACGCGCGGAGCAATACCGCGTTTTTCGAGCTTGGTGGTCGCGGTGGGCAGGGTGCCGTCGATGGACATAGCCGAAACCGGAACGTCGTCGCCTTTGAGCAACAGAACGGGTTCCATCACATCTTTCGCGAAGGTTCCGGCCGGTGCGTCGATGAGCGTCGGGAAGACGAAGGACTCGGTGATTTCAGCAGGAACAACCACTTCTTCGAGAGCCGCGACGGAGTTGTCGATGGCATCCCAGTTCATCTTCACGATGTCTTCACCTTTGCGGGTGTAGCTCTTTTTGGCTGCGGCTTTGATCAGCTCGATGGCTTTGTCCGCATCCAGAACACCGGAAAGTTTGAAGAACGCCGTCATCATGACGGTGTTAATGCGGTTTCCGAGTCCGCTGGCGGTTGCGATTTTCAGCGCATCAATGTTGAAGACCTTGATGTTGCGATCGATGATGATCTGCTGCATTTCTTTGGTGAAGTGATTGAAGACTTCATCCGTCGGGATTTCTGAGTTCAGCAGGAAGGTTCCGCCGTCTTTGATGCAGCTGAGCATGTCGTAGCGACCAATGTAAGCCGGGTTATGGCAGGCAATGAAGTCTGCGTGCTGAATCAGGTAGGGGTAGTTCACTTTGCTCCGGCCGAAGCGCAGATGTGAAACCGTGATGCCGTAGGATTTCTTCGAGTCATACACGAAGTAACCCTGGGCGTTCATGTCGGTGTTGTCCCCGATGATCTTGATCGAGTTCTTGTTGGCACCCACGGTACCGTCAGAACCGAGGCCCCAGAACATGCAGTTGACCACGTCGTCGGCTTCGATTTCAACCGGCGCACCGATGGTGAGCGACTTGTGGGTCACGTCGTCGTTGATTCCGACCGTGAAGCCGTGGAAGGCCTCGGCGTCGAGGTGATCGTAAACGGCTTTGACCATGGCCGGCGTGAATTCTTTGGAGGAGAGGCCGTAGCGTCCGCCAATGATATCGATGTCTTTTTTCTGCAGGCAGCTTACTACGTCGAGATAGAGCGGCTCGCCGGTTGCGCCCGGCTCTTTGGTGCGGTCGAGAACGGCGATCTTTTTACAGCTGGCTGGAATCGCATCCACAAAGTGCTTGGCGGAGAACGGACGGTACAAACGAACTTTAATCAGGCCAAGTTTTTCGCCCTGTGCGTTCAGCTTGGTCACGGTCTGCTCGACCGTGTCGCAGGAGGAACCCATTGCGATGATCACTTTTTCAGCATCCGGTGCGCCGACATAGTCGAACAGGTGATACTGACGACCGATTTTCGCGGCCACCTTATCCATGTAGCCCTGTACGATTTCGGGAATGGCATCGTAGAACTTGTTGACGGTTTCGCGACCCTGGAAGTAAACGTCCGGGTTTTGTGCGGCGACCTTAAGGGTCGGGCTGTCCGGGCGAAGTGCGCGAGCGCGGAAGTTTTCGATCAGCTCCGGCTCCATCAGTTCCTTCATGGTGTCGTAGGCGACGTCTTCAACCTTTTGGACTTCGTGCGAGGTGCGGAACCCGTCGAAGAAGCTGAGGAAAGGAATGGAGGCTTTTAGCGTGGCCAGATGGCTGACAATTGCGAGGTCCATGGTTTCCTGAATGCCGTTGGCGGCGATCATCGCGAAGCCGGTGTTGCGGACGCTCATCACGTCGGAGTGGTCGCCGAAGATCGAGAGCGACTGCGCAGCCAATGAACGAGCCGAAACATGGAAAACGGTCGGGAGCATTTCGCCGGCGATTTTATACATATTAGGGATCATTAGAAGAAGACCCTGTGAGGCCGTGAAGGTCGTGGTGAGAGCCCCGCCGGTCAGTGCGCCGTGTACGGCACCGGCTGCGCCAGCCTCTGATTGCATTTCAGTTACACCCACCGTGGTGCCAAAGATATTCTTACGGCCTTGCGCCGCCCAGACATCTGCATATTCGCCCATGTTCGACGAAGGGGTGATCGGGTAGATCGCAGCGATTTCGCTGAAAGCATACGCCACATGTGCGGCCGCTGTATTTCCATCAATAGTTACCATTTTCTTACTCATGTCTGCTTTTTCCTCCGAGGATTTGCATTGTTTGGGTTAAATTCTGTGAAAATTACTTTCACAACCTATTGGTTTTTATAACTTTCCCTGTTTTTTCGTAAAAAAGAGACTCCAAAAGCCTCTCGATCCCGCTTTCTTTCTGCGGGACGGGTACAATTCCAAAATTCGTCCCGAAAAAGAAGCCTTTTTTGATAAATATTACCCCTAAGTTCGCCGCTTTCCCGCGCGGGGAAGCGCTGCGTCAGCGCAGTCTCTTTCGAAGGGTGGATATCATGATGGCATCCACCCATGCGGTAGGCAGGGCGTGGTGTGCAAATGCCCCAAAATAGGCGGGCAGGGTAATGCGCACCCGCCGCTTTGGATGTCGACTTTCCAAGGTTTGGAAAATTTTCTCAGCCACCGCTTCCGGCGGCTTCATGAATGCACCGGCGGTGCGGTGCGCGGTTCCGTTTTTCCGTGTTTCGATCAGTTCCTTATAAAAGGAAAGAAACGGAGAGTTCGGGTTGGACGGATAACGCTCGGTTTTCTGCGCTAGATTTTTAGAAAACTGGGTTTCAATCGGTCCCGGCTGAATCAGAGTCACCGAGACGCCGGAATCGAACAGTTCGCGGCGCAGTGCATCCGAAACAGCTTCGAGAGCAAACTTGGAGGCGGAGTAGATTCCAGCAAAAGGGAGAGACAGCTCCCCTAGCACGGAGCTGACGTTGACAATTCGTCCGGTTCCCTGTTTGCGAAAAATTGGAACAAAGCAGTTGGTCAGCTCCTGCAGGCCGAACACATTCACCTCGAAAACGTCACGAAACATCGCGCGCGGCGCGTCTTCGATGGCGGACGTCAGGCCAAAGCCCGCATTGTTCACCAGCGCACCGAGCTGTCCGTCGAAGCGTTCGAGCACCGCGTTGGCCGCATCGGCAATAGACGCGCTATCGGTGACATCGAGCGCCACGGGGTCAAACCCCTCCGCGCGGAGCCTATCCATGTCTCCGGTTTTACGCGCTGGCCCCGGTGAGCTGGGTCGAACCGTCGGGGCCACGTTCCATCCGCGGGCACGCAGGAGCTTGGCGGTTGCCAGCCCGATGCCCGACGAGCATCCCGTGACGAGAACAGTTTTTGAAGTGCAGGGTGGATATTTCATGGTGTAGGTGTACCTGAGTCAGAGGCTAAGATAAATGGTAGAATGTTACGTGTCACTCTGAGCGGGCGGCTTGCCCTCCAAAGCTTTAGCGACGGAGGGAGCCAGCGATAGAGTGCAAGCGATGGGTGGAAATTTATCTATCGAGAAGGTATGTGCGCAATAGGCGCTCCGAACGCATCACATGGAGAATGATCACCTGGTCTTTTTCTGTCCTATAAAATATTCGGCAGGGAGGCACAACAATTTCGCGATAGGGAGTGCGCGGGAGCTCGGCGGGCCGCTTCCCTGAGTTTGGATAAGTGATTAAGCGATCGACTCGATCAATTTTTTTTCGGATAGTTTTCGCTGCCGCTGAAGGATCGTCCAACGCAATGTAGTTGGCAGTCTCGTCTAAATCCAGCAGAGCCGGTTCTGTCCAGATCAGCTGAGCCATTTTTTCATTTTCTGTTTGGCTTCATCTTGCGTATAGGTTCGTTTTTCAAGAACGGCTCGTTCGCCTCGGGCAATGCCTTCAAGAATCTGCATTCTGCTCTGCGTGAATTCATACGAATCCACATCGACCAGATAGGCGGATGGTTTCCCATGCTCCGTAATCAAAACGGGTTCCCCCGTGATGTGAAGGTCGGAAAGGATTCGAGTCGCCTGTCTTTTGAGAGTAGTCACAAGTTCTGTTTTCATGATCAGAGTGATACTTTGTAGACAACGATTTTATTTCTATTTCCAACGCCAACGTTCACTTGTTTTCAAAAGGGGGCTGGAGCGAAGCGCAAGCCTGCTTTTGAAAATCAAGCGAAATGCCTCGTTAGCTGAAGCACTAAAAAAGGGCGGGGTCAGCCGATGAATTTTAGAATTGGGTTTGACTCCTCCTCTTTTTGATTCTACTTTCCTCGCATGGCCAGAGCGTTAAGAGTTGAATATCCTGGGGCTCGATACCACGTGATGTGTCGTGGAAATCAGAGCCGTGACATTTTCCAGGGTCAGGAAGACGCGGATCTATTTGTCCGTTGCCTCGGCGAGATGTGTGTTCGAAATCAGGCGGTTATTCATGCATGGTGCCTGATGAGCAACCATTACCACCTGTTGCTTGAAACTCCACAAGGCAATCTGGTCGACGCAATGAAATGGCTTCAGGGCACTTTTACTCAGCGTTACAATGCTCGGCATAAACTGTGGGGGCATCTGTTTCAGGGGCGTTACAAAGCCAAGGTGATTGATGATGAGGATGCCTCATACTGCAGGGTTGTCAGTGAGTACATTCATCTCAATCCGGCGGATGCCGGATTGGTAAAGCCGGGAGAGCTTTCTAGCTATTTATGGAGCAGCTATCCGCTGTATCTGAAGCCTCCTTCAAAACGCCCGGACTGGGTGAGGGTGCTGAAGGTCTTGAGTGCGTGTGGTATTCCAAATGATTCGCTCAAATCGCGTCGAGCTTATGAGTCGTATATGAATCTGCGACACGAGTCTATTGCATTGGATAAATTGAGTGCGGAGGAGAAAGCGGACTGGAAGCATATGGAGCGCGGCTGGGTGCACGGCAGCCGGGAATTTCGAGACAGGATGCGCGATAGCTTGCTGGAGCAGGGAAAGAACCCGGAAGAACTAGAGCAGAAGCGAGACCTGAGCGAAGCTGCCGCAACTGAAGTGTTGAACAAGTGCCTCGCCTATTTCAAGCTGGACCAATCTGATTTATCCCGCCTTGCGAAATCAGATTCCCGAAAATTCTTAATCGCTGGATTACTTCGGTATCATTACCCGGTGAGGGCGCAATGGGTAGGTGCTCAGTTGGTGATGGGGCATTTCACCACCGTCAGCCGGGCGATGAAATTTTATGATGAGGCGGAGGGAGTTTGGGGTGAGGAAAAAGACCAGATTCTAAAATTCATCGGCTGACCCCTTTTTCCCCCTTTTTCGATGCCGCGATTGATGATGGCAACCTGATGACCGGTTCCTTTCAGCGGTGGGGTGCGAAATATCACTAGTTTCTTGGGAGTTAATTTTCATGAGCCGCAAACAGAAAAATGGAATGACGATGGTCGAGCTGCTGATGGTTGTGGCCA
>Ga0307929_1001135_pt1 | contig 21837 bp, 15 predicted proteins | sample AceLakmetage1330_FD_203160 | JGI IMG/M metagenome (GOLD analysis project Ga0307929, IMG submission 203160) | Saline water microbial communities from Ace Lake, Antarctica - #1330 | ecosystem: Environmental > Aquatic > Non-marine Saline and Alkaline > Saline | place: Antarctica: Ace Lake...
GGATCGCCAAATGGGTGTTGATCGTTCTGCTGGCCGGTTTCATCGGGCAGTTCGGCAAAAGTCTCGCCAAAGACCTGATGGAAAAAGCCCGTCTAAAAAGAGAGGGCTCGTCTCCCACAAGCGAAGAAACACCGCCCATCACCAGCAGTAGACGTATCGAAGACGCCCCCCGAATGGAAGAACCACCCCCTGCTGCAATGTCCCCGGAAGAGCAGGCCAAGCATGACAAAAAGCTGACTAAGACGCTGGTAAAACAGAAAAAGAAAGAGGCGAAGGCCCTCAAAAAGCAGAGCGACCTGTAATCCGATACCCCTTCTGAAAATAGTATCCAACCGATGAACGGCTAATTCCCGTCAGACAGCCCATCACAAATCCGCCCTCATGGAAAGGACGGCATCAGACAGTGATGATGGACAGAGAATCGGTACTTCCTTCCCCTTTTGAAAATCTGCCTTCCGTCATGATTACATATTCGCCCCTTTGGGCGAGCTTCTTCTCTTTCAGTTTACCGAGGATACTGTCACACCACCCGGTGTGAGCCGTTTCCATAACGGTGGGATGAACTCCATAGGAAAAGAAGAGAAAATCACATATACTCTTTTTGGGGTTGGAGGCTATGATCCAGCCTTCCGGCTTGAACCGGGCGATACGCCGTGCCGTTGCCCCTGTTTCTGTCGGGGTTATTATGAACTTCGCATTCAGCGCACTTGCTGTTTCAGAGACGTTGAGAGATATCATATCGGGCACAGTAATTTGTCCTTTGCGGAGATCTTCATGCAGGAGATTCCGGATAAAGGCTGAAGACCTGATGGTCCTTCGCCTGGTTTCGGTGACAGCGGCAATACGCGCCATCATTGAAACCGTCTCGACAGGATATTTTCCTATCGCCGTCTCTTCGGAGAGCATGACGGCATCTGTCCCATCAAGGATGGCATTGGCCACATCGGTGGCCTCGGCCCGTGTGGGTCTTGTGTTTTCCACCATAGATTCAAGCATCTGTGTTGCCGTAATAACGGGACGGCTTGCCATGTTTGCCTTCATTATCAGTTCTTTCTGCAGCGCTGGAACCTCTTCAATCGGCACTTCGACCCCGAGGTCTCCTCTCGCAATCATGATGGCGTCAGCCGCCTGCAGGATACTGTTTATATTGTCCACAGCGCCGGCCCTCTCAATCTTGGCCACTATATATATATCTTTGCCCTTTTTCCGGGCGAACTCTCTTGTACGCTCAATCGCCTCCGCCGACTCGACAAAAGAGATGCCAAAAGTGTCTATCCCCTCATCGAGGGCCAATCCCATCAGTTCAAGGTCTCTTTTTGTCGGAGAGCTTGCAAAGAGGCGCGCGCCCGGAAGATTCAAACCCTTTCCTGAAAGCAGCTGGCCTCCCGAGGTTACCCTGCAGGCAACTTCGCTTTTCCCTGCCTCGATGACCTCAAGTTCGATAAATCCATCGTTGAGATAGATTACACTCTGAGGATGAACACTTTCGGTAAGCCTCCTGTAGGTCACCGGTATAATATTTCCTGTTCCGTGGATCTTCTCCGTCGTAAGTGTTACGACACTCCCCCTTTCGAGAAAAACTGCTCCATTTTCGAGGATGCCCACCCTTATTTTCGGTCCCGGGAGATCGACAAGGACCGGCACCATCCGGTTAATACCCGCTGCGACTGAGCGGATAAACTCTATATCTTTTTTATGATCTTCAGGTGTCCCATGGGAAAAATTGAGACGGGCGATACTCATACCGCTTTCCAGCATACCCCTCAGAACATTTTCGGAATGAGACGACGGGCCAATCGTACAGATAAGCTTCGTCTTGCTGCGTGGCAATGAAAGTTTCATAAAAAAGCGGCTCCTGACTGTCTGATTTTTTTCAGGCATCTACGCTGGTGGATTCGGAAAAAGCTCCATAATCCTGACTTGTCGAGATTATAATGTAGAATAATGTGTAGCACAACAACTCAGACAACACATTCATAAAAAATCCTTGCCATAACCATCTTCATCCAATAGCATCAACGAGGTCAGAAAAGAACAGTCTTGGAAATATTCCTGCGAGGCATCCGGTTTGATTGTCAAGACAACGAGCAGCGCCATAATTGGTATAGATTCCTACCCGGTTGATGTGGAGGTGGATGTATCCAGAGGATTACCGCAGTTCTCCACAGTAGGCCTCCCCGATGCATCCGTGAGGGAGAGCAAAGACAGGATCAAATCCGCCATAAAGAATTCCGGCTACAGGTTCCCCAGAAACAGAGTGACCATAAATCTCGCCCCGGCGGATATCAAGAAAGAAGGGACAGGTTTTGATCTTCCGATAGCTGTGGGCATCCTGTCGGCACAGGGCATAATAGAAAAGGATCGGCTCACCGAATACATGTTTACCGGCGAATTGTCACTGGATGGAGGCGTCAAAGGCATTCACGGGGCACTCCCGGCCGGTATTCAGGCGGCAAAATCGGGATTGAAAGGGATCGTGCTTCCAAGGGAAAATGCCGGGGAAGCCGCAATGGTCGAAGGGTTAGATGTAATCGCCGTTGATTATCTGCATGATGTGGTTGAATTCCTTAACGGAACAAAAGAAATTCAACCCATGGTGACAAACATAGCCGAGCTGTTCTCCCGGCACCTCCACTACCCCTTCGATTTCAGCGAAGTGAATGGTCAGAATCAGGCTAAAAGGGCCATGGAGGTGGCTGCCAGCGGAGGGCACAACATAATAATGATCGGGCCGCCCGGCTCCGGCAAGACCATGCTGGCTCAGCGCCTCCTGACGATCCTGCCGGACCTTTCGCTTGAAGAAGCCATCGAGACCACAAAGATTCATTCCGTAGCCGGACTGCTCAGCAAAAAAGATTCTCTCCTCGCCGTGAGACCATTTCGCGCGCCTCACCACTCCATATCCGACGCGGGCCTTGTGGGTGGAGGAAGAATTCCAAGACCCGGAGAGATAAGCCTCGCCGATAACGGCGTCCTCTTCCTCGACGAGCTGCCGGAATTCAAGAGAAATGTGCTGGAGGTATTGAGACAACCACTTGAAAGCGGCACTGTCACAGTATCGAGGGCTTCAGCATCAGCAACCTACCCTGCCAGATTCATGCTTGTGGCCGCCATGAACCCATGCCCATGCGGATATTTCACAGACACCAGAAGACAGTGTACATGCACTCCCCGCCAGATAAGGCAATACAGAGCCAGGATATCCGGCCCCTTGCTTGACAGGATCGATATCCACATGGAGGTGCCATCCATAAGGTATAAAGATCTATCGAAGGAATCCGGCGGGGAAACATCGGAGGCGATAAAGACACGCGTAGACAGGGCAAGGGATATCCAGCTTGGCAGATTCAAAAGCGGCATATTGTGCAATGCCAGGATGTCCAGCAGGCAAATAAAAGAGTACTGTGTCCTTGACGAAGATTCAAAGAAACTGATTGAGATGGCGGTTGACAGGCTTGGTCTGAGCGCGAGGGCCTACACCAAAATCCTGAAGGTGGCCAGAACCATCGCGGACCTTGAGAACGAGAGGAATCTCCGCCAGTCCCACATATCTGAGGCCATTCAGTACAGAACTCTTGACAGAGACGCGATCTGATTTTTTGCCCTTGACAGGCAGATACATTTGTGTGTATTGCCTTGACCATACAAGAGTTTTGAATTTTGTCATTTCAGGGAGCAGCGGCGGCGAGCAATGGCCGCCGTCGTTGAAAAGTCTTAATGATGCAGTCCTGTCAGGATTTTCCCTGCGGACAAAATGACAAAAAATGATAGTCATTCAAAACTCTCGGATAATCGGGAAATGCACCCATTTCTGAAAGGAAGGCCAAAATGGATATCAAGGTAAATAAAATCGATCCGGAGCGCATGAAAACAAAACCCGAAGATGAATCCAGACTCGGATTTGGACAGATATTCACCGATCATTTCTTCATTGTGGAACACGACCGTGAAAAGGGATGGCACAACGCCTCTATTGAGCCCGTGAGGCCCCTGCCTCTTCATCCAGCCTCCATGTGCCTCCACTATGGGCAGGAGATATTTGAAGGCATGAAGGCCTACAGAGGGGAAGACGATTCCATCTATCTGTTCAGGCCGGAAGATAACATAAACCGGATGAGCCGTTCCGCGGAAAGGCTGTGCATGCCGAGTATGGACAAAGACCTCTTCATGGAGGGAATGAAGCAACTCGTGCTTCTCGATATAGACTGGATACCACGCAGCGCTGGCTCATCGTTGTACATCAGGCCAACTATGATTGCGACAGACGCAGCCCTCGGGGTGCGCCCATCCGATAAATACCTGTTTTATATAATTGCGGGACCGGTCGGAGCTTACTATCCTGAAGGGTTCAGCCCGACCAGGATATTCGTGAGCGAAAAATATGTCAGGGCGGCTCCGGGAGGTGTGGGAAACTGCAAAGCGGCAGGCAATTACGCGGCCAGTCTGTATGCAAGCCAGGAGGCAGTGGAGAAGGGCTGCGCTCAGGTACTGTGGCTTGACGCAAGCGAACGGAAATATGTTGAGGAGGTAGGGACAAGCAACATCTTCTTTGTCATAGGAGATGACCTGATAACACCTCCTCTCTCGGGAAGCATCCTCCCGGGAATTACGCGTGATTCCGTGATCCAACTGGCAAGATCATGGGGCATCAACGTCGTTGAGAGACAGTTGTCAATGGATGAAATGTTGAGCTCCAATGCCGAAGGAACCCTTAAAGAGGCCTTCGCGTCCGGAACCGCCGCCATTGTGTCGCCCGTGGGACAGATCCACTACCGGGGGGAAGACCATGAAATCGCTGGCGGAAATTCAGGCCCGCTGACAGAAAAGCTGTACAATGAAATACTGCAAATCCAGTATGGAAAAAAAGAAGACCCATTCGGCTGGCGGGTGAAGATCTCGTAAATCCTCCTCCTCGAGAAGAGCTCATCAACCCGTGTTCTGATTTCCACAGAAGTGTGCACAAGGCTGTTGATAGACTTGTTGACAAGACATGTAAACCCCCTGTTGTCAACCCCTTTTACCACATTGCCCAAAGATTAGGCAGTAGATTGTATTTGAATAATATCCAATACTTGAGACTATATCATCGTTATTACATGCTTATACGTCAGGTCATGACCCAGTTTATCAATAAATATTATCATCGGGGAAAATTCTTCCTGGCCCTGTCCCTCATTCCGGCCATGATCCTTCCGGCTGCAACGGCTTGCTCCAGTGCCCTGTCTGTTGATGAGCTGGCCGCAAAAATTCAGACGGCGTATGATCACACGAAGGATTTCAAGGCGAATTTCATACAGGAAGCAACCATCAGGTCAGTAGACCGGACAACAAGAGAGGAAGGCACGGTTTATCTGAAGAAACCTGCAAGGATGCTGTGGGATTACACAAAACCTTCCATGAAGAAGCTGATTATAAACCCGTCGAAGGCGTGGCTGTACATACCGGATGACAATATCGTTTATCTCCAGGACGCCAAAAAGGTCCTGTCGTCAAGGATGACAATAAGATTCCTCACCGGCATCGGAAGACTGAAGGATGACTTTGAAACAACTTTCCCCAGCAGCGGTCCCATGGACAAAAAAGGCAATTACATCATGGCTCTTACACCGCGCAAATACGAAGCCGGGATCAAGACCCTCCTGATCACCGTGGACAAGGACAGTTACCGCATTATAGAATGTGCCTTTACCGATATGTATGACAATACTACCAGACTTATATTCAGCAATATCAGATTCAACAGCAACCCGCCGGATAAGTTGTTCGACTTCATTCCTCCAACGGGTGTGGAAATATATGACATCAAGGGTCAACAACCCTGAACCCTGAAATCTGAACCTTACAGCTTCTTTACATGGTCACGCAGTTTCCCGCTCTCCACAAGCTCCAGAAAATCTTCCCCGAGATACTTCGAGGATTGAACCACATGCCGCCAGTTTCTTATCCTCCCGGAGAGGTTCTCGGCGTACCTTTTAAAATCAACCCGATCAGGCACTCTCCCATAAGGCAATTTACGTATGAATTCCTCCGATGGATACACCATCAACAGATCTTCCTTACATCTTCCCGTTGGTCGTCTGTATCTCAACCCCTTATCCAGCCACGCGGGAATCAGGCGCTTCTGATGATTAAACATGAACGTAATCGTGCCCTTTTCACCGGCATATTTCTGATTGAGATGATAGTCTGTGAGCCCTCCGTCTCTGTACGTGCCATTCGGAGCGCCATAGATATCTCTGACTCCGGCAACGGCAAATGGCACCGCTGAGGATGCCAGGAGCACGTGTTTGAAGTTAATATCATTCAAGGCGATTGTCAGTCCTCTGAAATCGTTATCCTGACAAAAAGGGAGCGGGACCGGACTGTTATGGAACACGACCCTCTCAAAGAATTTATGGATCAGACGTCGGTTTACGGCATTGAAAAGAAATCCCGTGCCGACAGCCAGCCCCTGCAGCAACTTTACATCCGAAATGGCCAGACTTTTGGCGCGAGCCGTTATTATTGCCATACGGTACTTTTTGTTGGCCAGCGCAAACGGGATGGCATCATCATCGATGTATGAATCTATAAGATCGCGGATGGACTGCAGAATCGTTTCAGGCTTATCCTTCCTGGTATAGTCCATCGAGATGTACATCTCGATGAGCTTTTCATAACTCTTTTCAGGCTCCGGCTGCATCCATGCGGCGAAGCGCATCGCACCCGCCGACGCGCCCGCGAGGAGCACGGGACGACTGTTGCCAAGCACTCCATTTTGCAGAAGGGACAGATCAAAGCCACTGGCCAAAAGCCATCTCGGCCCTGAAGCAGCGCCGACAAAAGTGGTAACCTTATCAAAATCGAAGCCGCCATCCTGTATAACTTCGTACACATTCTTCCCGGCACTAACGCATATTTCATTCATAGCTGTTTTTCCATTCTCTCAATTGGACTTATTGCAAAGTCACCAATCTTGACACGGTTTCTCATATACTATAGATTCAATCTTCTCAATGAGAAAATATAATACCGGAAAGACAGAACAATGAATATCAAGACACAGATTACCGAGACAGGGTATAAGGCCAGAAAGGCCGCGGGGCTTCTTGCAAACATCTCGTCAGCTGTAAAAAACAGGGCCCTCATGAAGATGGCTAAAGTCCTGGTAACTGAATCCGACCACATTATTAAAGAGAACGCCGGGGACATTGAATACGCGAAGGACAAGGGCCTGTCCGACGCCATGATAGACAGGCTGACGTTGAACGAAGCTGCCATACGGGCCATGGCGGACGGCCTTGCGGAAATTGCCGCCCTGCCCGACCCGGTAGGGGAAATCACCGGTATGAGAAAAAGGCCGAACGGTCTGCTCGTCGGGAAGAAAAGGATCCCGCTTGGCGTAATAGGAATAATCTACGAGTCCCGTCCAAACGTTACCGCGGATGCGGCCGCCCTCTGTCTAAAATCCGGAAACGCCGTTATCCTGAGAGGTGGATCGGAAGCAATAAATTCCAACATCGCCATTGCCCGGATATTGCAGGGTGTCTTGAAGGAAACTGATATACCGGAGAGCGCAATACAGATAATTTCCACAACCGACAGGGATGCGGTCAACGAAATGCTGAAACTTGAGGAGTATATTGACCTCATCATCCCCAGGGGGGGAGAGGAACTTATCCGGGCGGTTGTCAGCATGTCCAGGATACCTGTCCTCAAACACTACAAAGGTGTGTGCCATATCTTTGTGGACGAGAGCGCCGACATAGTGATGGCTGTCAACATATCCCTCAACGCCAAGGCCCAGAGACCGGGCGTGTGCAACGCCATGGAAACCCTGCTGGTACACAGCGGTATTGCAGGAGAATTTCTCCCGGTAATGGCTGAAAGTTTTCATCAGGCAGGCGTTAAGCTGAAGGGCTGTGACAGGACCCGGGACATCCTTCCTGACATAGGCGGAGCGACCGAGGCCGACTGGTATGAAGAATATCTTGACCTTATCCTTGCAATACGAGTGGTTGACGGTATTGACGAGGCAATGGCGCATATAGACAAATATGGCTCTCTTCACACAGAGGCCATCGTAACTCGCGACTACAACAGCTCCCAGAGATTCCTGAATGAAGTCAATTCCTCAACGGTACTGGTAAACGCCTCCACCAGGTTCAGTGACGGGTTCGAGCTGGGGCTGGGAGCGGAAATGGGCATAAGCACTACGAAACTCCACGCCTTCGGCCCCATGGGGCTTGAAGAATTAACAACCACAAAATTCATAATCTATGGAGACGGGCAGATAAGGACATGAAGTGTGGACTTTTCGGTGGAACATTTGATCCAGTGCATCTCGGGCATCTGAGATGCGCCGAAGAGATACTTGAACTGTTCCGCCTTGACCAGATAATATTCATCCCCGCCTGCATGCAGCCGCTCAAAACACCCCGCGATATCTCCGCATTTCACCACAGGGAGCGGATGATCAGACTGGCCATAGAGGGCAATCCTTCATTTTCAATCTCAGACGTAGAAAACAGGAGGGGTGGGCGTTCCTACTCCATCGAAACCGTCAGGCACTTCATCGACACATCGCCGGACGGCGCCGAGCTCTATTTCATACTGGGCCAGGACGCCTTCCACGATATCCGGATGTGGAAAGAATGGCAAGAGCTGGTACAACTGTGCAACTTCGTTGTCATGGCCAGACCGGGACACAAAACAAAAAACCTGGACGGAGTACTCCCTCCCGATTTTGCCTCCAGGTTTCAATATGACAGCACCGCGGAAGGCTTCAAAGGACCCACCGGCAACTCCATATTCTTCAGAAACCTGACCCTGTTCGACATATCTTCCACAGATATAAAAAGGCGGATAAAAGCAGGGAGATCCATTAAATACCTCGTACCCGATCCAGTGCTCGACTACATCCTGAAAAATAGTGTCTGAAAAATAGTGACAGCGACTATTTTTTCTGACAAAACTGTTACGAGTGCAGGCCTGGCTCCGTGACCGTCAGTAACATAACAGGAGAAGCAGCTAATGAAGATATATGCCGTTGCGGATATTCATGGTCAAACAAACCGGTTTGATCTGATCGAAAACAATATATCAAAGCTCAGACCCGATGTCCTTGTGGTCGCCGGGGATATAACAAGCTATACCAATTCCGTTTCGGTTATCAGCAGGTTGAATGACATGTCGGTACCTGTACTGGCGGTCCGTGGAAACACAGATCTTCGAAAGGTGGAAAGTTTGCTTGAGCAATTTCCAAACATTTCTTCCATTCATCTGAGGAAAACAAAAATAAAGAACGTCCCTTTTGTTGGTGTTAGCGGTACCATTCCCGTTCCTTTTTCTTCACGAATATGTTTTAGAGAGAAAAAAGTTGTGACAAGGCTTGAATCACTTGTAAAAAGGAGCACAGTTCTTGTAGCGCATCCTCCGCCCCGGGGAGTACTGGACGAAGCGTTTGGCAGGTTTCACGCGGGATGCCGCAGTTTATTCGAAGTGATTTTGAGATGCCAGCCAAAGCTTTTTATCTGCGGTCACATACATGAGAGACCGGGAGCGGAATATATCGGAACGACCCTTGTGGTTAACTGCAGTATCGGCAGAACCGGAGGGGGTGCAATCATGGAATACGACGGAGACAAAAATCCGACTGTGAAGATGCTGCCGTAGAAATCGGAGAAAATATTGACAGCGACTATTTTAGGAAGGAGTATTCGGGTATGACTATTTTTACAGAACTTATATCTAATATGGCGCTGCTTCTCGCGTTATGCATTCTATACAGCTTTTTGACGCGTATATGGAGGTATGGAGAGATAACAGGCAGGATTTTTGCCGGCATTCTCTTTGGTGGAGTAGCTGTGGCCGGAATGATGCTTCCCTTTCATTACGCGCCCGGTATTATCTTCGATGGCCGCTCGATGGTAGTCAGTTTGGCGGGCCTGTTTGGCGGACCTGTCGCTGCTGGTGTTTCAGCTCTTATTGCAGGAGTGTATCGACTCGGGCTTGGCGGGGCCGGGGCTTTGACAGGACTTTGCGTTGTCTTCACCTCGGCGGCGCTCGGCACAGGCTACTACTATTTGCGTCGCAAAAACCCTGATGTGATAAAACCGCCCTACCTGCTGGCCTTCGGGATTATTGTGCATGCATCCATGCTCCTGTGTATGCTGACACTGCCATGGCCCGTCGCGTTTGAAGTCCTTCATAAAATCTCAATACCGGTAATGTTGATATTCCCGGCAGGCACCCTCTTTTTAGGAACACTGCTCGCGGACCAGGAGGAACACATTTACGCACGGGAAGCACTGCGGGAAAGCGAACAGAGGTTTCGGGAGATGGCTGATTTATTACCGCAAACAGTTTTTGAAATTGATGAAAGAGGAAATCTCATATTTGTCAACCGTAACGCGTATGATGTTGTTGGCTATACCCGGGAGGACTTTGATAAAGGTCTGAATGCCCTTCAGATGCTTATCCCTGAGGATCACGAAAGAGCTGGGGGAAATATTCAGAAGGTGTTGGGCGGGGAAAAGATAAGCGACATTGAATACACGGCACGGAGGAAAAACGGCAGTTCGTTCCCTGTTTTCATATATAGCAATCCTGTTATTCACAATAACAAAACAGTAGGATTGAGAGGTATTATTATAGACATCACCGAACGCAAACAGGCCGAAGAAGTGCTGCGTCAGAGTGAAGAACGTTTCAGAACTGCGGGAGAACTCGCTTATGATTTGATTTATGAATGGGATATAGCGAGTGATAATCTGCAGTGGTTCGGGGATGTTGACGGATTACTGGGATACAAAAAGGGTGAAATATCGAGAGATATCAAAGCGTGGCTTGACTTGATACACCCAGAGGATAGGGACGTACTTGAAAACGCAGTTGAGATTCACAGAACATCAAAAGAGCCTATTAATGATGAATACAGGGTAAGACATAGGGACGGTACTTACAGATACTGGATCGACCGCGGGCAACCCCTTTTTGGTGACAAAGACCATCCATACAAGTGGATGGGTGTTTGCAAAGATATTACAAAACGTAAGCAGGCGGAAAAAACCTTAGAGGAAAATGAAGAAAGATACAAACAGATTTTTCAATTTTCACCCGATGCGATTATTATCCATGATATGGATATGAATATCCTGAATGTCAATAATAAGGCAGTAGAAGAGTTCGGCTATTCAAAAGAAGAACTACTGGAAAAAACGATACATGAATTACATCCCGAGACCGAACTGAAACAGTCCGCCCAAGTGTTGGCTATTATGAAGAAAACGGATATGTTAAATGTAGAGACAAAGTTTATCAGGAAAGACGGCTCAGTTTTTTTGGCTGAAGCAACCCCTTGCAAGTATACACTTGGAGGTAAATCGATAATTCATGTTGTTATACGGGATATAACCGAAAAACGGAAAGCTGAAGAAAAAATCAGGCGCTCCCTCCGAGAGAAGGAGGCCCTTCTTGCCGAGATCCACCACAGGGTCAAGAACAACATGCAGATAATCTCAAGTCTCCTGTCCCTCCAGTCCAGAGATATAGAGGATGAAAGAGCCCTTTCACTGATCAGAAACTGTGAGGACCGCATCAAATCCATGTCTCTTGTCCATGAGAAACTCTATCTTGCAGAAGACCTGTCCGAGATTGACTTCCACGATTATATGAAAGATCTGTCAGCCCGTCTCTTTCAGGTCCACAGAGTGGATTCAAGGGTTGTAAGGTTCTCGTCACATATAAAAGATGTGCTCTTCAATATCGAAACAGCGATACCACTGGGACTTATCATAAACGAACTTATCTCAAACGCGCTTAAACACGCCTTCCCAGAAGGCGGAAAAGGAAACATTGCCGTAAAACTCACGCAAAACAAGAAGACAGAAGAATGCACGCTGACCGTCAAAGACAACGGCATCGGTTTTCCTGAAGGGGTGGACCACCAAAGTACCGAAACCTTCGGCCTTCAGCTTGTGAAAATGCTCACTGAACAGCTACACGGCACAATGGAACTTGACAGAAACAAAGGGACATCATTCAAAATAATATTTAAGGAACAGGAGTACAGGAAAAGGATATGAAGACGGGTTGCGGGTCACCCACTCAACTACTAACCCACTCAACCACTCGAACAAAGAAAGTTAAACAATGGATGAAAAAGCAAAGATACTGATTGTTGAGGATGAACAGATCATAGCTCTGGAAATAAGGCGGAAGCTTGAGTCCATGGGATACGATGTTTCTGCCATCGTCTCTTCGGGAGAAGAGGCCGTCAGAATGGCCGAGGAACTGCACCCGGATCTGGTGTTGATGGACATAATCCTGCAGGGAGAGATGGACGGCGTGGAGGCGGCCGGTCAGATCCATACCCGCTTCGATATTCCTGTTGTGTACGTCACCGCAAATATCAGCGATGCCCGGCTCGAAGATATCGCCCGCTCTGAACCCTTCGGCTGTCTGTTCAAACCCTTCGAGAATATGGAACTGCAAGCCGCTGTAAGGGTGGCCCTCTACAGATACTCAATGGAGAAAAAGCTCAAGGAGAGCCAGGACCAGATTAGAGCACAATACCAGGGAAGCCCTATTCCTACCTTCACATGGCAGAAAACAGGTGATGATTTCGTGTTGGTTGACTATAACAATGCGGCAATTGCGATTACACATGGGCAATCCAATAAATACGTAGGTAAAACAGCCAGCGAGATGTATCAAAACAGGTTTGAGATACAGGAGAATCTTCATCGATGCTTGAACGAAAAAACGATCATCAGGAATGAAATACTGTCCGAGCATTTTCTGCCAGGCAAGCATATAATAACAAGTTACGCTTTTGTCCCTCCGGATTTAGTCATAGTTCACGTAATAGATATCACCGACCGCAAACAGGCGGAAGAAGGGCTGCGGAAAAGCGAAGAAAAACTGCGCAAAGAAATGATCTTCGCCAGAACCATCATTCAATCCACGCCCACCTTTTTTGTCGCCATCAACGCAGAAGGCAAGACAATCATGATGAACGAATCGATGCTTCATGCTCTTAAGTACGCAGCAGATGAGGTGGTCGGCAAGGACTATAAAACCTCTTTTGTCCCTGAGAGGGATCAAGAGGTGCTGACCAGTGTGTTCGAAAATTTGATAAAGTCTCATGAACCGACCTTGGGCGAAAACCGTGTATTGACCAGGGACGGCCGTGAGCTGCTTGTCGAGTGGCGGGGGAGATCGATTCTTGATGAACACGGCAAATTTGAATACTTTTTCGGAATGGGGATTGACATCACCGACCGCAGGCTGTCCGAGGAGTCATTAAGAAAAAGCGAGGAGAGATTCCGCACCATCTTTGAGACCATGGAAGATGGTTACTATGAAGTTGATCTTGCCGGGAGGTTCACCTTTTTCAACGAGGCAATGCGCGGAATATTAGGATTTTCAGCGAATGAACTCATTGGAATGAGCAACCTCGAATATACATCCCCCGAAACCTCAAAGAGGTTAATCAAGACATTTAACAAGGTTTACCGGACGGGGAAATATGCCGATGCAAAGGATTACGAATTAATCAGAAAAGATGGCACTAAAAGGATTGTTGAGTTTAATGCATCCCTGATGAGAGACGAAAGTGGCAACCCCGCCGGTTTTCGCGGCATAGCCCGTGATGTAACGAAACGCAAGGAAATGGAGAACGAACTTGAAAGACGCTTCCAGTATCTTGAAGCAGTGCTACAAGCGGCCCCCTATGCCATCATTGCCCTGGACAGTAACCACCATGTCGTAAGGTGGAATCAGGGAGCAGAGAAACTCTTCGGATATTCGCAGAAAGAGGTAATCGGCAGGAATCTTGACAATCTGGTTGCCACCACCGCCGAAGCCATGGATGAAGCGAATATTGCCACAAAGACGGTCCTGAGCGGAGAAGGTTTATCCGCCTTTGAAACTGTGCGCTTTCGGAAGGATGGATCTCCTGTTAAAGTTATAGCAGCCGGATCTCCGATCATGGTGAATGGCGAGCTGATCGGGGTGGCTGCCCTCTACGATGACATCACCGACCGCAAGCAGGCCGAAGAAGAAATAAAGAACCACCGGGAACACCTTGCCCTCATCAACCAGATCCTCCGCCACGACCTGACCAATGACCTCGTCGTCATACATAGTGCGCTCAATCTCTACAACAAAACCCCCGAAGAAGAATACCTGAAAGAGATATCCACCCGTACCGAAAGGTGTCTGGGGCTTATAGGTCAGATGAGAGAACTTGAAGCCTTCATCTCCCGCCACAAAGAGCTGAAGGTGCTCGAGATAAGAGACGCCATAGATGAAGTCAAAAAAAGCTATTCATCCGTAAAATTTAAGATCAAAGGCAAGGCCCGGGTAATGGCGGATGAGTCCCTGAATTCCGTCATAGACAACATCATAAGAAATGCCGTCAACCACGGAAAGGCCGACAGAATAACAATAACCACAGGCAAAGAAAGAGACCTGTGCGAGGTTCGGATTGCCGACAACGGGACAGGTATCCCCGATGAGATAAAGGAAAAGGTCTTTGAAGAGGGTTTTATACATGGTGACACAGGCCACACCGGCCTCGGCCTCCACATTGTTGAAAAGGCCATGAAGAGCTATGGCGGCTACACCTGGGTTGAGGATAACGAGCCAGAGGGAGCCGTCATTGTCCTGAGATTCAAGAGGGTGAAGTGAGACGGGTTGTAGAGTGAAACTGGAAACTGGAAACTAAACGGGTTACGAGTTGCGTGTTCCGGGTTGCGGGTTACGGGTTACGGGTTACGAGTTGCGAGTCAACCACTCACCCACTCAACTAAAACCGGGTTGCGGGAAGTCAGGGATCAGGGGGGGGTAGAATGAAACTTGAAACTGGAAACTATGCGGGTTGCGTGTTACGGGTTGCGGGTCAACTACTCACCCACTCACCCACTAACCAACTCAACTAAAACCAGAGGGGCAACGCTACTAACCAGGCTTTTTGAGTTTCAAGTTTCAAGTTTCCAGTAGCGTGGAACCCCTGTGCCCCACAGGAATGGTAATTGTTACTGCAATATGATTATGTCACCCCCAAGTTGCAATGTGATTATGTCACCCCAAGCCAGAATAAGGTAGGAAAGGAAGTATCTCAGGAGTAGAAGGAGGTACTTCATGGAAGAAGGGGTAACGTTCACAATGGGAGAGACAATCCGTTATGGGGTTATACAAGCTTTATTGGAAAAGAGGATGAAAAACACAGAAGCAGCATTGGCTTTGGGTTTGTCGATACGGCAGTTACAACGGATAAAGAAAAAGGTGGCGCATCATGGTCCTGAAGGTATTCTCCATGGCAATAAGGGTCATCGACCGTCTCATTCGTTTTCGATCGAAAGAAAAGAGAGTGTTATTACACTGGCACGGGAACGTTACTTTGATTTCAACTTTTCTCATCTTTCAGAAATTCTGGAAGATGAAGAAGGTATGAAGATCAACAGAGAAACGCTCAGGCAGTGGCTCCGGCCTCTGGGTTACGGCGGAAAAGTGCGCAAACAGTCTCACCATCGTAAAAGGAGAAAACGTTCCAGCAAGGAAGGAGCGCTTCTCTTTCTGGATGGTTCTCCACATCTCTGGTTCGGGACAGAACCTTCAACACTGATACTCGCCACCGATGATGCTACAGGAAAGCCACTCTATGGCCTCTTTCAAAAGGAAGAGGATCTGAATGGATGCTTACTGGTATGTATTGAAGTGTGCAGGATATACGGCCTTCCTGCGGGTTTTTATCTTGATCGTGCATCCCAGTTTACCACCACCCGGCACGGAGGTATCCATGTTGCTCAAAGTGATCAAAAACCAACACAATTTGAAAGAGCCATGAAAGAACTCGGCATAGGCTTAATCTTTGCTCATTCGCCCCAGGCTCGAGGAAGAGGAGAAAGGATAAATGGTACATTCCAGGATCGCCTGGTCTCGGAACTAAGACTCAGAGGCATCAACAATGCCCACGATGCAACTGTCTACCTCAATCAAACCTTTATACCACGTTATTGCCAACGTTTCGGCGTTGAACCGGAAGATACAATATCTGCATGGAGATCTCCTCCACATGAAACAGAAATCTTCAATATCTTGTGCAAACGCCTTCATAGAAGAGTAAAGAATGACAACACCATCTCTGTTAATGGACAGATCATCCAGTTGCTCCCTACCCGCAGTCGACCACACTTCGTCAGGGCAAAGGTTACCGTAAACCAGTGGGTGGATGGATCATGGCATGTCTTTCATCCGACAGCGGGAGAACTCCCCTGTGGACTGACTGAAAAGAAAGATCATAAACCGAAAGAAGTTTCAGGAACAGAACTGACCAGGACTCAACAAAAGCTTGGCATCGGTATGCATGATGAACACGTTCATACTCCACTCAGACATGAGATCAGAGACAGGATGCTTATCGCCGCCAACATCGCGAGGCAGTAAAATATGTGTACAACTCAAAAGATCACACAGGGAGGGTGACATTTTCTCATTGCAAAAAAGGTGACACTTTCACATTGCAGGAACACCACAGGAATGGTAATACTACGACACACAGAAAATGAGAGCATAAAAATGATTGAAAAAAACGAAAAAAAGGGACCGGCAGCACAGGCACGGGCAAAGAGGAAATTCCCCGTTCGGGCAGCAGCAACCTTTGCCGTTCTGACCCTGGCAATTGGCGTCTGTTTCCTTGTAAGCTGCGGACAGGGCGAATCTCCCAAGATCAAAGAAAAAATAAGGCTCGGGGCCTCGAAGTCGTTCTTGTCTGTTCCCGTTTATATCGCAAAGGAGAAGGGGTATTTTGCAAAAGAGGGTCTTGATGTTACGCTGAAGGAATACGGCAGTGGCAAAAAGGCCATGCGGGCCCTCTTCGCGGGGGAGGTGGACATATCTACCGTGTCGGATATGCCTGTTGTGTTTAACGGTTTCAAGAGAGATGATTTCTGCGTCTTTGCCACATTTACCCATGCATATTCCTTTGTCAAGATAATCGCGCGAAAGGACAGAGGCATCAGGGCTGGCGCGGATCTGAAGGGGAAAAAAGTGGGTGCAAACAGGGGGACATCTGGTCATTACTATCTCGGGGCGTTTCTGATCCACAACCGACTGTCGATCTCCGAGGTAGAAATGATCGATATCAGGACCTTTGACCTGGCAGATGCATTAAAGAATCATGAGGTGGACGCGATATCTGTCTGGCAGCCATACGCCCAGGAGGCAATGAAGATGTCAGGAGACAACGCCATAGAATTGCCGGGTGGGGATATCTACAGCGCGACCTTTAATTTCGCGGCGATGAAAGACTATGCCAAAGAACATCCAAGGGCCCTGAAAAAGTTTCTGAGGGCCATCGACAGGGCCGATACATTTATAAAGGGCAACCGAGAAGAGGCGCAGGGCATAATAATAGAGGTCTTCAAACTTGATAAAGAGACGGTGAGCACAGCCTGGGATGATTTCACATTCGAGCTTTCACTGGAGCAGGCCCTGCTGGTATCATGGGACAATATAGCAAGGTGGGCGATACGCAACAGGCTCTTTGACGGCAAAACGTTCCCCAATTATCTCAATATTATTAATATGGATGCCCTGGATGCGGTGAAGCCTGAGGCAATTACCATAATTCGTTAAGGCGTACTATAAAAGGCTAACACCTGAATTCCACGGAATTTACCCGTAAGGGTTTTACTGTTTATTGAGCCATTACGCTAAAAAGAGGAACCCCCATGAAAATCAAGACCAGATTACAGATTGCTGTTATCTTAACCCTGATCATATCTGTCACGGTTAGTCTGTTTATTTTCAGCGCGTACAAGGGAATGAATGAATGGGGCCAAAAGGAGATGGCAACAGGCAGAATATCCAGAAATATTGCTGAACTGAAAATCGTAACGCATGAGTATCTGCTCCATCCCGTAGAACGTTCGCTCATGCAGTGGAAGGCAAGCCGCGATTCTCTGGCAAGGCTTCTGGCGGAAGAGATAAATATTTTTGAAGATTCGGGTGAAAAAGACGCTTTGAAAAAAACGCTCAAAAGCCTTGAGCGATTTTCAGATATTTTTGCTGAACTGGCCACAATCCCGGGGGAAGAGCGGGAATATGACGGGCATCATAAAAACGGGATCTCCAAGCTGAAGGTTAAACTGACAGGCGACCTGCTGGTGGAGTCTCAGGCAATGGTTTCCAAGGTTTTTCTGGTGAATCAGGTAATTGATGCAAAACTGATATCTATACAGAGGAAAACCGGTTTGCTGATTGTTATCCTGTTTGTAGTCTTTATCGGTCTTGTTTCAGTAATTTCTCTATGGATCAGCAGAAGTATCGGAGCGCCGATAACAAGACTGGAAAAGGGCATACGGATTATCGGCGGCGGCAACCTGGACCACAGGGTGGGCACAGACGCAAAGGACGAGATCGGCCATCTTTCAAGGGCGTTTGATGGGATGACAGATGATTTAAAGAAGACAACCATGTCAATGGTCGCTCTTAATAGAGAGATTGATGCCCGCAAGAAAGCCGAAGGAGAGTTAAAGTCCCACCAGGAACACCTTGCCCTCATCAACCAGATCCTCCGCCACGACCTGACCAATGACCTAGTTGTCATACAGAGCGCGCAAAACCTCTACAGCAAATCCCCCGAAGAAGAATACCTGAATGAGATATCCACCCGTACGGAAAAAAGCTTTGGACTGATCAACAGGATGAAAGATCTTGAATCCTTTATCTCCCGTCACAGGGAGTTGAAAATGTATAAGATGAAAGATATCTTGAAAGAGACGGTTGAGAACTATCCTTCTACAGCCTTTAAAATCAAGGGTGATTGTCAGGTAATGGCCGATGATTCTATTTCTTCCGTCATAGACAACATCGTAGCAAATGCCATCGCCCACGGAAAGGCCGACAGTATTGCGATTAAAATACATGAAGCGATGGGCATGTGCGAAGTGCGAATAGCCGACAACGGGACAGGCATACCCGATGAGATAAAGGAAAAGGTCTTTGATGAGGGATTCATGCACGGGGACAATGCCCACACCGGCATCGGCCTCCACATCGTTAAAAAGGCCATGGAGAGCTATGGCGGATATGCATATATTGAAGACAATAAACCGAACGGAGCCGTCATTGCGTTGAGATTCAGGATGGTGAAATGAGACGGGATCGATTGAAACTGGAAACTGGAAACTGGAAACTAAGCGGGTTACGAGTTGCGGGTTGCGAGTCAACTACTCACCTACTCAACTACTCACCTACTCAACTAAAACCGGGTTACGAGTCACCCACTCACCCACTAACCCACTCAACTAAAACGCAGACGGGCAACGCTACATGGTGTCGGATATAACACTATAGTTAAAGGATTGACTTAATACCTGAATAGTTTTAATTATACTTAAAACATTTGGGGGACTAAATCCATGATAAAGAAATATATTGTTAGACAACATTATCTTGACAGGATAAGACCTTACATCGGCAGGGATATCATTAAAGTCATAACCGGTCAAAGGAGAGTCGGTAAGAGTTATCTCCTTTTTCAGATTATGGATGTTATCACCGCCTCTGACCCTGAAGCGCAGATTATTTATATCAACAAAGAACTATACAAGTTTGATTTTATAGATAATTACGAGGCGTTGCTGGCATATATCAAAGACAAGGCCGAAGACAAAAAGAAGCGCTATGTTTTTATCGATGAAGTTCAGGATATCGACCAGTTTGAAAAAGCCCTGCGCAGTCTTTTTGCCGAGGGCGGGTATGATATTTACTGCACAGGGAGCAATGCCGGGCTGTTTTCCGGAGAGTTGGCCACGTATCTGAGCGGGCGTTATGTTGAGATAAAGGTATTCAGTCTGTCCTATATTGAATTCCTGGATTTTCATAAACTTCAAAACAGTCCTGAGGCATTCCTGAAATACATCAAATATGGAGGCCTTCCTTATCTGATCAATCTGAACCTCGAAGATGATATTGTCTATGACTACCTGAAGAATATCTACAATACGATCCTTTTCAAGGATGTTGTCAAAAGGAACAGAATCAGAAATATCGCCTTTCTTGAGAGACTGGTCATATATCTGGCCGACAATGCGGGGAGCCTGGTTTCGGCAAAAAAAATCAGTGATTTTCTTAAATCCCAAAAAACAAATATCTCGCCAAATGTTGTCCTTAACTATCTTTCACATCTTGAATCGGCTTTTTTTATCCTGAAGGTGCGGCGTTCGGAAATTGCGGGCAAAAAGATATTCGAGATCGGTGAAAAATATTATTTTGAAGACTTAGGCCTGAGACATACGATTATCGGCTACCGGCAGGCCGATATCGGAAGGATACTGGAAAACCTTGTCTTCCTTCACCTTAAGAGATCGGGGCATGAGATAACCGTTGGCAGGATCGGTGAAAAAGAGATCGATTTCGCGTGTGAGAAAAAGGGGGAAAGTCTCTATGTACAGGTGGCCTATATGATTACCGATCAGAAGGTTCGTGACCGTGAATTTGGCAACCTTCTGGCAATCAAAGATAATTTTACAAAAATCGTTGTCTCCATGGACGAGATGACGGGCGGCGAATTCAAAGGAATAAGGCATATGAATATAAGGGATTTTCTGACTATTGAATCGTTTAAATAGTGACTATTTTTTTTCGGGCGGCTTGCGGGAAGTCAGGGGCCAGGGGTAGAGTGAAACTTGAAACTGGAAACTAAGCGGGTTACGAGTTGCGGGTTGCGAGTCAACTACTCACCTACTCAACTACTCACCTACTCAACTACTCACCTACTCAACTAAAACCAGAGGGGCAACGCTACTAACCAGGCTTTTTGAGTTTCAAGTTTCAAGTTTCAAGTTTCTAGTTGCGTGTTGCGGGTCACCCACTAACCCACTCACCCACTCAACTACTCAACTACTAGCAAGGGAAGTGAAACAATGGATGAAAGAACACAGATACTGATCGTTGAGGATGAACGGATCATCGCCCTGGAAATGAGGCACAAGCTGGAGTCCATGGGATATGATGTATCTGCTATCGTCTCTTCGGGAGAAGAGGCCGTCAGAATGGCTGAAGAACTGCACCCGGATCTGGTGTTGATGGACATCGTTCTGCAGGGAGAGATGGACGGCGTGGAGGCGGCCGGTCAGATCAGAACCCGTTTCGACATTCCTGTTGTGTATGTCACCGCCAATGTCAGTGATGCCCGACTGGAAGATATCGCCCGCTCGGAACCCTTCGGCTGTCTGCTCAAGCCTTTCGAGGACATGGAACTGCAAGCCGCCGTAAAAATGGCCGTCTACAGATACTCAATGGAGAGAAAGCTGCGGGAGAGTGAGAAACGGTTCAAGCACCTTGTCATGAACTCGAATGATATGATGGTAATAATTGACGAGAACGGGAAAGAGACTTATGTGAGCGATTCCGTTGAACGCATCACGGGGTTTCCCCCGGAAGAGGTGTTAAATTGTTCGGGTTTTGAATTCTTGCATCCTGATGATGTTGATCATATGTCGAAAACTTTCTCAAAACTGCTCAAATTACCGGGAGAAACTGTCCGGGACGAATACCGACATAGACGGAAGGGCGGAGGCTGGGTTTATTTAGAAGCCATAGGCACCAACTATCTGCATGAACCGTCAATTAAGGGAATCGTCATGAATGTCCGCGACATCACCGACCGCAGGCTGTCCGAGGAGTCATTAAGAAAAAGCGATGAGAGATTCCGCGCCATCTTTGAAAGCCAGTCAGAAGGTTATGCTGAGCTTGACCTTGCCGGCAGATTCACCTTCTTCAATGAGACAACGCTCAGTATAATGGGGTTTCCGGCGGATGAACTAATTGGAATGAGCTACAGGG
>Ga0307929_1001139_pt1 | contig 21798 bp, 20 predicted proteins | sample AceLakmetage1330_FD_203160 | JGI IMG/M metagenome (GOLD analysis project Ga0307929, IMG submission 203160) | Saline water microbial communities from Ace Lake, Antarctica - #1330 | ecosystem: Environmental > Aquatic > Non-marine Saline and Alkaline > Saline | place: Antarctica: Ace Lake...
ATCGACAGTTCCGTCATCCTCGCCTGCATGGCCCGCCTCAACGATCAGCCGGTGCGCTGCTACACGGCAGGATTTTCCGGCACCAAGGTAAAGGACGAGCGCGAGCACGCAGCCCGTGTCGCCTCCGCCACTGGCGCTGACCATGTCAGCATTGATGTCACCGAAGATGATTTTTGGTCACTCCTTCCCGCAATGGCCGCCGCTGTTGATGACCCGACAGCGGACTATGCCATCATCCCCACCTACAAGCTGGCATCCATTGCAGCACAAGACGTAAAGGTCGTGCTGTGCGGGGAGGGGGGTGATGAGCTCTTTGCGGGCTATGGCCGGTATCGTGCCATCACCCGCCCCACATGGTTGGGGGGCCGCGCCATGCGCGCGCGCGGCGCGCTGGATGGCCTCAAGCTGCTGCACAATGAAACACCGGACTGGCGCGACGGCATCATGGCTGCATGGAACATATCAAGTGGTGGCCGCACCCGCCTGCAACGCGCTCAAGCCGTCGATTGCACTGACTGGCTGCCCAATGACCTGCTGATCAAGCTCGACCGCTGCTTGATGGCGCACAGTCTTGAGGGCCGCACGCCACTGCTGGACCCTGCGGTGGCGCAAGCGGCATTCCTGCTGCCGGATTCTCTCAAACTAAAAGGCCGCACTGGCAAATACCTGCTGCGCGCCTGGCTCGCCAAACACCTGCCAGAGGCAGAACCCTTCGCCCGCAAACGCGGATTTACCGTACCGGTCGGCGAGTGGATTTCCGGTCGCGGCCCGCAACTGGCGCCGCTGGTTGCCCGCCAGCCCGGCGTCGCGGCCTTGTGCAAATCAGACCGGGTGCGTGCGCTGTTTGCGGGTCTTGGAACTCACCCCGCCAAGCGGGACGGGCAGGCAGCATGGCTGCTCTTGTTCTTTGCGCTTTGGCACCAGCATCACATTCTCGGCTTTCCTGCTGACGGCAGCGTTGAGGATGTATTATCCGGCACCTGACAGGCCTGACGCAGCGCGGGCTTGACGCTCCGCGCCTGATAGGGTCCGTTTGCGCCCGAAAAACACAATTCAATCCGGAACCGTTTCAGGAGATCCGATCATGGCCGATACCTTCCGCGCGCTCGTCGTCACCAAAACAGATGGTGGCCAAACTACTGAAATCAAAGACATAACTGACGCGGAGCTGATGGATAGCGATGTCACGGTCGCCGTCGCGCATTCCACGGTCAACTACAAGGATGGCCTCGCGCTGACCGGCGCGGCCCCCATCCTGCGTGCGTCTCCGATGATTCCCGGTATCGACTTTGCTGGTGAAGTCATCGCGTCGGAGCACAAGGATTGGAAGCCCGGCGACAAGGTTGTGCTCAACGGTTTCGGCGTCGGCGAAAGCCACAGCGGTGGTTACGCCCAGCGCGCCCGCGTCAAAGGTGACTGGCTCGTCAAACAGCCCGACGCTTTCACCAGCGCAGATGCCATGGCCATCGGCACCGCGGGCTATACCGCCATGCTGTGCGTGCTGGCGCTTGAGAAGCACGGCATCGGCCCCAAGGACGGCGACATTCTTGTGACTGGCGCAAATGGCGGCGTCGGCTCGGTTGCCATCGCGCTTCTGGCCAAGCTCGGCTACCGCCCGGTTGCCTCTACGGGACGCACCAACGAAGCCGACTATCTCAAGAGTCTCGGCGCGGTGGACGTGATCGACCGCAAGGAATTTTCCGAACCTGGACGGCCGCTGGGCAAAGAACGCTGGGCAGGTGCCATTGATGCCGTTGGCAGCGTTACCCTCGCCAATGTCATCGCACAGACCCGTTATGGCGGCACTGTTGCAGCCTGCGGCCTTGCAGGCGGTGCAGACCTGCCCTCCACCGTCATGCCGTTCATCCTGCGCGGTATTACGCTCTGCGGTATCGACAGTGTCATGGCCCCGCGCGGCATTCGTGAGGAAGCATGGAGCCGTCTGGCCCGCGACCTTGATCTCGGCAAGCTCAACGCCATGACTTCGACAATCGGTCTTGATGGTGTCGAAGCTGCCGCGACCGATATCATTGCGGGCAAAGTGCGCGGCCGCCTGGTCGTGGACGTCAACGCTTAAGAAAAGATATCAGGCCTGACCGGGCCGATGGGGAAGGAAGCGGGCATGAATCTGCCGCCATTCAGAAAAGTCAATTTCGTTGAGACCCGTGTTGATGTGGAACGTCGCGCCGATGGCTCCATCGTGCTCGAAAACCCACACCCGATCGGGGACCCTGCAGCCAACGTCATTGAGCCTCTGAAAAAATGGGCGGCAGAAACACCTGACAATGTCTGGCTTGCCAAACGCCGGGCGCCCAAGCCCGGCCAGAAGTTCGGCGACTGGGAAACGGTCACATATGCGCAGGCTTATGAGCGCGTCTGCCGCATTGCCCAGGCACTGATTGATCGGGGTGTCGGCCCGGGCAAGCCGTTGATGATCTTGTCGGGCAATTCGCTCGAACATGCACTGATGACCTACGGGGCCATCCTTGCAGGCGCACCTGCTGTGCCGGTGTCGCCGAGCTACAGCCTCATCAGCTCCGACTACGCCAAGCTGCGCTACGTGTTTGAACTCATCAAGCCGCAGGCCATCTTCGTGCAGGATGGGTTGATGTTTGAAGATGCGCTTGGCGCGCTGGAGGTCGAAGACCTAAGCCTCATCCATGTGGAAAACCCCGCACCCGCCTTCCACGGGACATCCTATGCGGACATCCTGAAAACCGAGCCCACGGATGCAGTTCAGAAGAGTTATGACGCGCTGACCTATGACACGGTCGCCAAATATCTCTTCACCTCCGGCTCCACCGGCATGCCCAAGGCGGTCATCACCACCCACCGCATGATGTGCATCAACGCGGTGATGGCATCGGCTCTGGTTGAAAAAGCACCGGACGAAGAGCCGCCCGTCCTCATCAACTGGCTGCCGTGGAACCATGTGTTTGGGGGCAATGCTGTCATCAACAACCTGCTCACCGTAGGCGGTACACTTTACGTCGATGGCGGCCGCCCCGTCGCAGGACAGTTTGCCGAGACCCTGCAAAACCTGCGCGAAGTCGCACCCACCACCTATACCAATGTGCCCGCTGCATACGTCATGCTGATCGAGGAACTCGAACGTGATGACGAACTGGCGAAGAATTTTTTCTCACGCCTCCAGTCGATGGGCTATGGCGGTGCTGCGCTGAGTCAGGATCTCGCCGAACGCATGCAGGCCGTCGCCATCCGCATCACCGGTGAGCGCATCCTGTTTACATCCGGTTATGGTGCGACCGAGACAGCACCCACCATCATGAACACCCATTGGGAAACCGAACGCATGGGGCTGCTTGGCCTGCCGCTGCCCGGCGTCCAGATAAAACTGGTGCCTGCCGGCCTCAAGATGGAGGTGCGCGTCAAGGGCGACTGCATCACACCCGGCTACTACAAGAACCCGGAAAAAACCGCAGACGCCTTCGATGAGGAAGGCTTTTACAAGCTCGGCGACGCCGCCAAGTTCGTCGATGAGAACGATCCCAAGCAGGGTCTCGTCTTTGATGGCCGCGTGGTTGAGGACTTCAAGCTTTCCTCCGGAACCTGGGTCAATGCGGGCCGCATGCGCGTGCAGGCGGTGGAAGCGGGCAACGGCCTCATAAATGATTGCCTCGTGGCAGGCCTTGATGAACCTTATGTTGGCATTCTTGGCTTCCCCAATCTGCCTGCGTGCCGCAAGGTCGCCGGACTGGATGAAAACACTTCTGCCGACGACGTCGTGCGCGCACCCGGTGTGCTGGAGCGCATTGCCGAAGGGCTGCGTGCGCACAATGCTCGCAATCCCGGCTCCTCCACGCAAATCCACCGGGCCTTGCTGCTGGCGGAACCCCCTTCACTGGACGCGGGCGAACTGACTGACAAAGGCTATATCAATCAATCGGTCTCTCTTGCTCGCCGCAAGGACATGGTGGACAAGCTCTTCACAGACCCGCCCGGCAATGATGTGGTGGTTGTCTAGCGCGTCTGGCTGAGGCACATGGTGTCTACCCGGCGTGCGGCGTCCCGCCACCGGTTTTGTACTTCTGACCAAGGCGACGAATGCCCGACTGGTATCTGATATTGAATGGCGTGCTGATCGGCATCGTCGTGGCAGCGCCCATCGGCCCGGTCAATCTTATCTGCATAAGGCGGACGCTTGCCTATGGCCGAACCAATGGGTTTGTGTCGGGGCTTGGCGCTGCAATCGGTGATGCGATTTTTGCAGCCGTCGCAGCATTTGGCCTCACGGCCGCGGCGTCATTGCTGATGATGTTTGGTGACTGGCTACAGGCAGTCGGCGGCATCTTTTTGATTGCCCTTGGCATCCATACCTATCTAAACAAACCCGCTGACAACGAAGCGGTGAATGCAAAAACTTCCGGCAAGCTTGCGGCCGCAGTGTTGGCCACCTTTGTGCTTACCATTACCAACCCCGCCACCATGCTGGGCTTTGTCGCCATCTTCGGTGGCGTCGGTGGTCTGGTGACGACGGAGCCAAGCATGCTCACGGCAGGCTTGCTGGTGATTGCAGTATTTCTGGGGTCGTCGCTTTGGTGGCTTGGCGTCACAATGACAGTCGGCCTCTTGCGCGACCGTATGACCGATCAGACATTGGTGCTCATCAATCGCGTTTCCGGCGGTCTCATCATATCCTTCGGGATATTTATTCTGATACGCCTTATCGTCAATTCCATAAGCTGACCGCGGAACTACGCGGCAACCAAAACGTCATCAGGGAGTAAGTTTCATGAACGGTGCAGAAAGCCTTGTGCAGACTTTCGTGAATTGCGGCGTTGAGGTTTGTTTCAGCAATCCCGGCACGTCCGAAATGCATTTTGTGGCGGCACTGGATCGTATTGACGGCATCCGTCCGGTGCTCGGCCTGTTTGAAGGCGTTGTCACCGGTGCGGCGGATGGCTATGGCCGCATGGCCGGCAAGCCTGCTGCCACCCTGCTGCATTTGGGGGCGGGCCTCGGCAACGGCTTTGCCAATCTCCACAATGCGCGCCGTGCCGCCACGCCCATCATCAACGTGGTCGGCGAACACGCCACCTATCACCGCCAGTATGACGCGCCGCTTGCATCCGACATCGCCAGTGTCGCGCGGCCCAATTCCGTGTGGATGGAAACACCTGAATACGCAAAAGACGTGGCCGGTGCCGGTGCGCGCGCTTATGCGGCCTCCATGTCCGCCCCCGGCGGTATTGCGACCCTCATTCTTCCCGCCGACACGGCCTGGCTGGAAGCCGAAGGTGCTGCGGACCCGGTCGCGATTGATCCCTTCAGCCCGGTTGATGATGCCACAATTGAGAAAGTTGCCGAGGCCCTCAAGAACGGCAGGAAATCGGCCATCCTTCTGCGCGGTCGTACGCTCCTTGAAGACGGGCTCGACCTTGCCGGCCGCATTCAAGCCGCAACAGGCGCACGTGTCATGTGCGATACCTTCACCCCGCGCATGCAGCGTGGTGCGGGGCGCGTCAAAATCGAGCGCATCCCTTACTTTGCCGAGCAGGCCACAGATCATCTCGCCGGCATCGAGCAGCTCATCCTGTGCGGATCAAAAAACCCGGTTGCCTTCTTTGCCTATCCCGGCAAGGAAAGCTGGCTGACACCGGCAGATGCCAAGACCCTGGTCCTCGCTCGTCCGGAGCAGGATGGCCTGGCTGCTCTTGAAGCGCTTGCGGATGCCGTCGGCGCCCCGGCAAAGGCCAAGGAATATGTGAGCCTCGCGAAGCCTGATCTTGCCGCTGGCAAGCTGGATGCGGATGGCGTCGGCCGCGCCATTGCGCATTTCCTGCCTGAAGGGGCCATCATGTCGGACGAAGGGGCAACCGGCGGTCTCTTCACCAATATCTATACCGAAACCGCAGCGCCGCATGACCACATGACCCTCACTGGCGGTGCCATTGGTCAGGGCCTGCCGCTGGCGACCGGTGCTGCCATAGCCTGCCCGGACCGCAAGGTCGTGTGTTTCCATGGCGACGGTGGTGCCATGTACACGGTTCAGGCCCTGTGGACGCAGGCACGCGAGAAAACCGACGTGGTGACAGTCATTCTCGCCAACCGCTCCTATGCCATCCTCAACATCGAGCTGATGCGTGTCGGTGCCGAAAATCCCGGCCCCAAGGCCTTGTCGCAGCTTGATCTGCACAATCCGGACATCAACTGGGTGCAGCTTGCCAACGGCATGGGCGTTGAGGCACGGCGTTGCGAAACTGCCGAGGATTTCAACGACACCTTCAAGGCGGCAATGTCCCGAAAAGGGCCATTCCTCATCGAAGCGGTCATCTAAGGCCATAATCGGCCACCCGGCAGCAGGCCCGGCGTTTACCAGCTAAGCCGCTGGCAAAAAGAGACTTTCCTGCTAGGCTTCAGCGGTCAGGTCGGGGAACCTGACTGCTGCCGGTCACCAAATGTTCCGGCCCGCCATTTGCATCTTTCAGGGTTCAATTGCCGGGTTTGGTTCAGGCTCGTACATGTTCACGTCCATGAAATCATGGGCTTTGGGCATACGGGCCACTAGCTCCGGCACAGTTTTTTGCGCTTTCCGGGCCGTTGTAAGGCTGCGGGCGGCGTTGATGCGGAGTGGGGAACCCCAATGGGTATGACCTTCGACAAGAAAGACATGAACAAGCGCGCCGCCAATGGTGATGCGTCATCCCTCAACATTGAGGATTTGGGCATTGATACCGAAGTCAGCGATGAAGAGTTTGTGGAGCCCGAAGCCACCGACGAGGTTGAGCGCGGCATTCAGCGGCTGATCCGCTCCGCCGGCGGTGCATTCAAGCGCACGATCTCGCCGGCTCCGGTAACGCCTGTTGCGCCCGCCGCCGATATCCCGGCAACAGTCTCTGTATCCCCGAAACCCGCAACATCTGAACCCGCCCCCCAGCAAGCCGCCACGCCGGAACCGGCAACGCTCCAGCCCGCGACAGCGGCACCGGTCATTGTGCCGCCCTTTAAGGCGGGCGATATGTCCGTCGTCGATACTGTCGAATTTGCCGATGCCGCGCCGCGTCCGCGCAGCATGGCCGGTCTTGGTGATCTCCAGCGCCCCATCGGTGAGCGGCTGGTCGAACTTCGCCACGTAACGCGCACAGCCCTTGATGCTGCAATCGCCGAACAGGAACGCGCACCCCACAAATTGTTGGGCAAAATCCTCGCCGACATGGATGCGTTTGCCGCGTCCAGCGGTGCGGATGCAGCCTCGCATGATCCGCTCCACACGCTGATTGATCCCGCAGCCATCAAGCTTGCTCCTGCTGATCTCATTCGCTCGGCGCAGGTCCTGCCTGTGTCGCGCGGCGGTGGCGCTATCATGGTTGCTCTCAGCCACCCCAATCTCATCGACAAGATCGAAGAGCTACGCCCCTATCTGCCTGCGGGGACCCGCATCGAACCCTGCTTCTGGCCAAAGTCCGCCCTCGAAGAAACAATCGATGCGGTGCTGGAAAATGAAATGTCTGCCGAGCGCATCCTCAAGGGGCTTGCACGCGGCAGCGAAGAACGTGGCGCCGAAGCCACCGTGTGGGCGGACCCTGCAGTGCGCCTGGTCAATGCAGCCTTGCTGGATGCGGTCGAAGCCGGGGCCAGCCATGCCCATTTCGAGCCGGTCGATGGTTATGTCCGCCTGCGCTATCGCGTCGATGGCGCCATGCGGCAGTCCTCTTCAATCGACAAACGCTTCTGGCAACCGGTCGCAGCCCATCTGCGCAACATTGCCGGGCTGGACGACACCGAACGTCATGAAGAGTCCGGGCAGGGCAGTGCGCCAGGTGAATTCACCATGCGCCTTGGCGACCGTGTGTTCGCCTGCGCGCTCAAGACATTCGACACGCTCAACGGCGAACGCATGACAATCCGCATCGGCGAGATTGCCTGCGAGCCCATGTCGCTCGGTGAGCTTGGCCTGTCGGATCATTCCGCAGCTCTCGTCTTGCGGTCGCTTGTGCGTCCCTCGGGCATGATCGTCGTGGCCGGTGGTCGCGCATCAGGGCGCACTACAACGCTCTATGGAATGCTGGGCGAAATGAAAGCCGCCGAGCGCTCCATTTTCACCGTCGAGCGCCGCATTGGGTACCGGTTGCCACTGGTTAGCCAGCTTGAGGTAACAACGGCACAGGCTAACGCACCGCAGAAGCTCATCGAAGACGTGGTGGCGCAGGACCCGGATGTGTTGCTGTTCGACAAGATCGAAGACAACACCGCCGCACGCGCTCTTGCCAATGCCGCCTCGGCAGGTCGATTGGTTCTCACCTCAATAGATGCACCGGATTCGCTGTCTGCCCTGATCGAGCTCATCGGCATGGTCGATGACCCGCGCCGTCTTGCCGGTCGCCTGTCGACCGTCATGGCGCAGCGTCTGGTGCGCCGCCTTTGTTCCGTGTGCAAACAATCACGTACGGCCAGCTCGGATGAATGCTTTATCTTCGGGCTGGATCCGACCGACCGGCCGACCGTCTATCATCCCAATGGCTGTCCTTCCTGCCGCAATACCGGGTATCGCGGCCGCACCGTCATCTCTGAGGTGCTGGTCATTGATGATGAGCTGAACGATCTGGTTGCAGAAGGTGCTGGCATCGCGGATCTGCGGGCGGTCGCCACGGACAAGGGATTCCAGACGCTTGCCGATGATGGTGTGCGCAAGGTGCTGCTGGGTGAAGTCAGCCCGGGTGAGCTTGCCCGGGCGGTCGATCTCGCCGCGCGCCTCTAAGAAGCCTTGGGTCAGCGTCCCAGCCGCCGGGCAATTGCCCGGGCGTCGGCTGCGCCCTGTTGCGCATAGGTGTTGCCAAGAGTGGCCGCGGCCTGTGTGCAAGCACTGTGGGCTGTCTGCTGACGGCTATAGCCGGTATTAAATGCGCTGATGAGTTTGTCCTTGCGCTTCTGGTTCAGATCACCCGTTGACAGCATTTCCAGCATTTTGTCGCGCCACTGCTGCCCGGTGCCCGGCTGACATAAGGTTCGCAGGTAATGGACTGCCCCCAAAGTGCCGGCAAGCCGCGTCAGCCCGTCGGCCACAATCGGATCAGCGCGCACAGGCACGGACGGTAGCGCGATCACCATCGCCAGCGCCAAGCCCACCAACCCGCATTTTGTTTCCTGCAGCACGCGCATCGCGTCTCCCCTGTCCATCCATGATGCCTTATGCTGCCGACTTGCCAAAGCCCTCAGGCTCTGGGCCTTACCCGGGGAGTTTCACCATGCCCGACATGCTGGATTTTGTTGCCGTGGACCATGTGGTGCTGCGCGTCACGGATATCGACCGCGCGCTTGGTTTCTATCAGGATATTCTCGGCCTCACCATTGAACGCGAGCTTGATATCGGCCTCGTCCAATTGCGTGCCGGCTCAAGCCTTATTGACCTGGTCCCCGTCGACAGCGAACTCGGCCGCAAGGGTGGCGGCACACCCGACCCGCAGGGCCGCAACATGGATCACTTCTGCCTGTCGCTCGCTGAATTTGTCGAAGACGACATCCGCAACTGGCTCGCCGCCCATGGTGTCGAAGCCGGGCAGGTTGAGCGTCGTTACGGTGCCGGTGGTTTTGGCCCGTCTCTCTATTTGAACGATCCCGACGGCAACACAGTCGAACTCAAAGGCCCACCGGATCCGTAATACATAGCCTCCAGAGGGCTACGCATTTTCGGATTGCCTTTGCGGGTGATATAGTTAGGATGCCTTACTAAGTGGGGTCTAAAACCTCATATGCACGCAAAGTGCCGGTGTACAGGTTGGAGGAAGTATGCGTATCCGTTTTCATGTGCTCACCGTTCATGCGGTTGTTGGATTGTGTGCCTTGGCAGCGTTGGCGTCCTTTGGGGCATTGCCGGCTCATGCGCAGGACTATCCCTATCCGGTAGACGAGATTGCGTCCGAAATGGCCATGCCCGTCGAGCGCTTCGAGCGCTGGTGGTCTCAGGCGCCTGGCTCCATGCGCACTGAACTTTTGGGACTGCCTCTGGGTAAATGGGGCCCGGCGGTGATGTGTGACTTTCTGGGCTTTCGTATCGGCACGACCGAAGGCGTTTCGTGCCGTGAGCAGAATTATGCAAACCGCATGGCGACGGCCGACCAGTGGAATGCCGATGGATCCTACAAGGGCCCGTCAGAACAATGTCAGGCCCGCAACAAGACAGACAAATGGGGCCGCCTGATCTGCGATTGATCACGTCAGGCAGGCGGCGCAGCCAGGGAGGAAAACCCGATGCGTAAGCGTTTTGGATTTTTAGCGACCATGGTGATGGGGTTGGTTCTCGTATCGCCCCACCAGGCTGCCGCCAGCGACTACACGCCCGAGCTTCGTGCATTCATGACCACCTTGAGCGAGCCGGAGCGTGATCGCTTTGATTCATGGTGGTCACGCATGCCCAGCTACTTCAAAGACTCGCTGCATGAATCCCGTTTTGAAGATTGGCGCGCCGTCATTTATTGCGATTTTCTCGGCTTTCGTGCGGGCACGCCGCAGAGCGAAAAATGTGTCGCCATGCGAAATCAAAGCTGGCAGCAAAATGCCAGCCAGTGGAACGCCGATGGCAGCTTTCGCGGACCGTCACCTGCATGTGTAGCCCGCAACGAAACTGATGAATTCGGTCGCCTGATTTGCGTCAGCCCGGAACTGCAAAAACAGGTGCAGGAGTATTGGGATAGTCTGGCGAAGGATCAAAAGCTTAAGGAATTCTCCCGCCCCGGCCATTTCTGGGAGGCCATGCAGCACTGCTATGAAGACAATGGCTATGCGGTTGGCAGTGAGGACTACACTCAGTGCGAGATGGCTTACTCCAACCGTGGCATCCCAATGAACTGAGGGGTGGTCAGTTGAATATGCATGCGTGCGGCGAAGCGAGGAATTTCGCTCCGCCGCCCCCGCCGCCCCCGCCGCCCATGCAATCAGAAGATCGCGTAGCCACCATCAATCACAAACGTGTCGCCTGAGTGATAACTTGATGCGTTGGATGCGAGATAGACCGCAACCCCGCCAAAGTCCTCAGGTTCACCCCAACGCCGTGCTGGCACGCGCGGAATAACCTTTTCGGCAAAAGCCGGTGCATCCTGTGCAGCCGACGTCATGTCGGTGGCAATCCAGCCCGGCAGAATGGCATTGGCCCGCACGCCGTATTTGGCGAATTCAACAGCGACAGACTTCATCATGGAAATGACACCACCCTTGCTCGCCGCGTAATGCTCATTGCGGCCTGCGCCTTCAATGGCAGCAAGGCTTGCCACGCCGACGATCGACCCACCGGGGTCACCGTTCTTTGCGCGCTCCTGCATGTGGCGGCAGGCTTCCCGGAAGGTCCAGAAGACCCCATCCAGATTGACGGCCAGAACTTTGCGATACATCTCGGTCGTGATGTTGAGGAATGAGTTGGCCCCAAAGCCGATGCCCGCATTCGCGTAAACCGCATCAATCCGGCCCATTTCCGTCACCGTATCGACCATTCCGCGCACGACTTGATCTTCGTCGGATACGTCCACTTTCATGGCCGAAATCTTGCCGAGCTTGTGCGCCTGCATCTGTGCAACGGCATTCTTGTTCTTGTCTGTGTTGGTGCCCCAGATCATCACATCTGCGCCTGCCCGCGCCATCGCGTCAGCCATGCCAAGGCCGATGCCGCCATTGCCGCCTGTGACCAGCACAACCTTGCCGGTCAGATCAAATGGGTTGTACGCCATGAGAGTTCCCTCGTTCTGTATTGCATTTTATGGGCGGGGCAGAGCCACCGCATTTCAGGCCGACTATAACCGTTGAAGCGCGTCTGCCATATGTTCGGCGAGCGGCAATGTCAGGGCATCTTGCGGCGTGGTCCACACAACATCCCGCGCATCATCACCAGCGCGTGCTGTGCCTGATACATAAACCGCCTGAAATACCGTCAGGGATATGGCTGGGGTGGTGGTGGTTGCCGCAAACGCAAACCGCCCCATCTCGCGCTCTATTTGGGCTACAATGCCGGTCTCTTCCGCCAATTCACGCAGGGCGGCTGCAGCGGTTGTTTCTCCGGGGTCAACGCCGCCGCCGGGAAATGCCCATGTGCCCTGCGCAGCACCACGGCCGCGCAGCACGAGCAACACCGCACCGTCATCACGGACCACAGCAATGCTGGCTGCTGCAATAGGGTGGGAAGAACAGCTGGATGTCATTCCGCGATTATGGCGTCAATCTCTGACTGGTCTATACGCAGTCCCTTGCCATTGATAATGCCGCTGGCCATGTCAATCAGCCGCCGAAGCGTGGCGCTGTAGCGGGCGGCAATTTCAGACACGGCGTCGGGCTGAGATTTTTCCCCCGCCTCAATCAGTGCCAGTGCTGCCTCACCGGCAATGCGGTTGGCCTGGTCAACGACAGTATCAAAGGGCTCGCGATGTTTCGCAGGTGCATTCTCATAGGCGAGAATGGCCAGCTCCTTGTCCGCGAAGGCTGAATTTCTGAAATGCGCCGCGTAATCCAACGGTTCCCATTCGGCAATATCTTCGACGCATTCCGGCATGTCGCCAGCCATCTCGATCAACATCGCAATTTCGTTGAAATGGTTGAGGTAATCCGTGGCCAGCAGGGTTTCGGGATTGATGTTGCGGCCCTCGGCAAGGCGACCAAGCGTGCGTGTCCAGCCCATTTCTGGGGGCTGGCCGTCCTTTCGCTTCAAATTCGCCGCAGCTGCGCCGCTCATTTATCCCCCGTCTGCAACAAATCCACATTCCTGCAGCGGGTAATCTTAGCCCGGCTTCGTTACCGGTAGCTTACTTCAAAGTTAATTGGGCACACGGTTGGGTTGAGTGGGGTGCCCGGCGGGGGGGATTTCATCCAGTATTGAGCAGGCAAAATAGGGCTGATAGCTCAGCGTTTCGCGGTCAGGTGTTAGCCCGCAGCTATACAGCTCCACCCCGCTGACCAGGATCATGGCACCACCCAGCATGCCTTTGATCTCAAACCCGTCCTCCAGAAGCGCCCCAAGGGTCTTGTCCGTCATGACGAATGGTCCCTCACGCTCGGCGCGCGCGCTGTCGTCAGACGGTGCTTGCGCAAGGGCAGGGGGAGCCATCCCGGCAGTCCAGCCAGAAGCGCATAGAGCAAGGGCAACAATTGGAAGAAAACGCATCAATGTCTCCGGTCTTGGAAAAATAAATTGGGGATCAATACACCGGAAGCATACCCGCTTTTTCGCGCTGGAGCGCCAACCGATGCGCGCATAAGATCGCGGCCATGTGTGGACGTTACGCAATCACCCTGCCGCCGGACGCAATGCGCAATCTGTTCGGCTATGTAGAACAACCCAATTTCCCGCCCCGCTGGAACATTGCGCCGACGCAGCCCGTGCCGGTCATCCGCGGTGACGTGGATGGACAGCGACATTTCGTGCTTGTGCGGTGGGGGCTGGTGCCCGACTGGGCAAAGGAAGTCAGCACGGTGCCGCTCTTCAATGCGCGCGGTGAAACCGTTGCTGAAAAACCTGCTTTCCGGTCTGCATTCAAGCGCCGCCGCTGCCTTGTTCCTGCAGACGGATTTTATGAATGGCACACGATTGCCACCGCAACCGGCAAAGGCCGCAAACAGCCCTACCTGATCCGCCGCCGCGACCGGGCACCCATGGCCTTTGCCGGCATATGGGAGCATTGGCAGTCGCCCGAAGGCTCGGAGCTTGAAAGCTGCGCCATCATAACCACCAGCGCCAATGCCACACTGGCACCATTGCATCACCGCATGCCGGTAATTCTTGCGCAACGCGATTGGGATATCTGGATGGATACTTCCGAACGCCATACCAAAGAAGCGCAAGCGCTGATCGTTCCGTCAGCGGATGATCTGCTTGATGCCGTTCCCGTATCCACCCGCGTCAATGCCGTTGCCAATGATGACGCGGGCGTACAGGCACCGCCGGAAGAAGAGGACGCAGGCAAGGCCGAATCCAAAAAGCCCAATCCGCAGATGTCACTCTTCTAGCCGCTTCCCAAGCTGAACATTGGGTTCGACGCTGTACCCGATCGCCTCATAAAAACCGATGGTCTGCTTGTTGTCACCGCGAACGATCAGGTTCATCTTGGGCACGTCGCGTGCCTTCAGCCGCGCCTCAGCCTCACCCATCAAGGCTCTGCCAAGTCCGGCTTTCTGGATATCGGGACTGATGCTCACATAATAGACGGCGCCCCGGTGCCCATCGTGACCGACCATGACGCTGGCCACGATTTTTTTGGACATTTCACCCACAAGAATCGCCGAAGCAGGGCCGTCGAGCGCCATGCCGAAATCCGCATTCGCATCATTCCATGGCCGCGTCAGCCCGCAGACTTCCCACAATGCGGTCACATCGCTGCGATCTGCCGGGGTTGCCGACCTGAACCGGATAGTAAAATTGGTTTGGATTTCAGCCATTTGGCATGCCCCCAACGTGCGGTATAGCGGGCATGCCCGCAAAAACGAGCAATTGACGCTACAACGCCCTATATTGTCTGAACAGGGTCGGCTTGGGTTCTAGATGGCACTCGACATAATCATTCTTCTAGCGCTGGTAGGATTGAACGGTTTCTTCGCTTTGTCGGAGATGGCGGTCGTATCCTCACGCTCCGCACGCCTCCAGGCGGTGGCTGAAGGCGACCGCCGTGCGGCTGGCGCCAAGGTGGCAGCGCGCCTGCGCGAAAAGCCCGAACGGTTCCTCTCCACCGTGCAAATCGGCATCACCATGATCGGTGTGCTGTCCGGTGCGTTTGGTGCCGCTACCGTCTCCCAGCCGCTTGGCGAGATTCTGGGCCGCATTGAGTGGATTGGCAGCTACGGCCCACCGCTGGCGCTGGGCATTGTCGTAGTGCTCGTCACCATCCTTACCCTGGTGATCGGCGAGCTGGTGCCCAAACGCATCGCGCTGGCCAATCCCGAATATATCGCCAGCGGCATCGCTCGCCCGATGATGGGCCTGTCGCGCGTCTTCAGCCCGCTGGTGGATCTGTTGTCCATCCTCAGCGACTGGACACTCAAATTCCTTGGCATATCTGCGGAGCCCGTCAGTCAGGTCACAGAAGAAGAAATCCGGCAGCTCGTGATCGAGGGCGCCGAAGCCGGTGCCATTGAAGATGTCGAGCGCGACATCGTGCATCGCGTGTTCCGCCTTGGCGACAAGCTGGCCTATGACATCATGACCCCGCGCCGTCAGGTGCCATGGCTTGATTTCGAAGCACCGCTTACCCAGAACGTCGAGACGATCCGCGAAGCACAATCAATGCGCTATGTGGTCGGACGCGGCCCGTCGCGCGAACCCATCGGCGTCATCCGTGCCGAAGATTTGCTGGCCGCCCTGCCGTCGGAGACCGACATAGATCTTTTCTCCGCCATGAGCGCCCCGCTTTATGTGCCTGAAAGCGCCAAAGCACTTCAGGTGCTTGGCACCATGCAGGCCGAGAGCAAGTTCATGGCGCTGGTGGTGGATGAATTCGGCGAAGTACAGGGCGCCATCACCATGGCGGAGATTTTCCGCGCAATGGTCGGCGATGTCAGCAGCGATGGCAGCGCCGGACGCCTGTCCTTCACAACGCGTGCTGATGGCAGCTTTCTGGTCGAGGGCGGGGCCACGGTCGAAGAACTCAAGGAAATGCTTGGCCTGCGATCTCTCCCCGGTGAGGACAAGGAAGACTTCAACACGCTGGCCGGGGCCATGCTGCACTTCTTCGGCAGGCTGCCGACAGAAGGCGATGAGTTCATCTGGGATGGCTACCGGTTTGAAATCATGGATGTGGACGGTACCCGCATCGACAAGGTGCTGATCGCACCCCTGCGCAATATTCCGATTGCCGGCCTGCGGGGCCGGAGCGCCTAAGAAAGCCTGCGCGGCGGCGATCTCAATCCCCTAAATCAGCTTCCCCGGATTCATGATCCCGAGCGGATCCAGCGATGCCTTGATCGCCCGCATCGCATCCAGTGCCACCTCGGATTTGTAGTGCGTGAGTTCCTCGCGCTTCAAAACGCCGATCCCGTGCTCGGCTGAAATTGATCCACCAAGTGACGCAACTACCCCGTGCACCACGTCATTCATCGCCTGCCACTGATCCAGAAATGACTGTGGGTTCACGTCATACGGGCAGCTGAGATTGAAGTGAATATTCCCATCGCCCATATGCCCGAATGGCATCGGACGCACCCCCGGCATGGCGCGGATCACAGCCTCGGTGGCTTGCGCCAGAAACACAGGCACCTTGGAGACCGGCACCGATACATCATGCTTGATGCTGGCACCCTCAAGCTTCTGCGCCTCGGACATGTTTTCCCGCAGCGCCCAAAGGGCCTGCCGCCGGGCTTCGCTGTCGGCCATCACCGCATCAAGCACAAGTCCTGCTCCAGCAGCATCGGCGAGCGCTGATTCAAAAACACCGCGAAGCCAGCCATCCGTCCCGGCGGTAATTTCCGCCAGCACATACCATTGGCACGGCGCCGCCAGCGGATCGCTCGCCCCGTCAAAATGCCGGAGCACCAACTCAAACCCCTGCCGCGCAATCAGTTCAAACGTGCTCACAAGCCCACCGCTTGTATCCTGCAGTCGCGCCAGCAGTTCCAATGCTGCTTGCGGGTCGCGGACACCAATAAACGCGGTTTCAGTGGCTTTGGGCGCCGGAAACAGTTTCAGGACAGCACCGGTGATGATGCCAAGTGTGCCCTCGGCCCCTGCCAGAAGACGTGTCAGGTCATAGCCCGTATTGTCCTTGCGAAGGCCCGACATCCCATCCCAGACGCGTCCGTCTGGCAGAACGGCTTCAAGCCCCAGCACAAGATCGCGCATGGAGCCGTAACGCAAAACCGCCGTGCCGCCGGCATTTGTCGAGATGGTGCCACCAATCTGGCATGAGCCTTCGGACGCAAGACTGAGCGGAAACAGTCGGTTGTTTTCCGCAGCCGCCGCTTGAACCGATGCCAGTGTTGCACCCGCATCCACACTCATTGTGTTGTTGAGCACGTCCATGCCGCGCACAGCCGACATGCGTTCCATTGAAATAATGACCTGCGCGCCCGAAGCATCGGGTGTCTGTGCGCCGACAAGACCCGTATTGCCGCCCTGCGGCACCAGCGCTGTTCGCGTGTCATGGGCAATGCCGACAATATCCGCCACCGCCTGCGTTGAAGCAGGGCGCAGCACCAGCGGTGCTGCGCCGCAAAACAGGCCGCGCCACTCGACCAGATAGCGTTCCACATCGTCGCGTTCTGCAAACAACGCACCACCCGGTCCGGCGGCATCGGCCAGACGCGACAGTGTTTCAGGTGAAGGTACACGCGTGCTCATGCCATTGACCTAGAACTGATTGGATAAACCGTCAAAGCCCGGGCTCCCCACGCGGTGCCGCCGCCCGCTGCAACCGGTCATTGATTGCTTCGCCGATACCTGTTTGCGGGATAGGCATGGCGGCGATTGTCCCAACGCCGGATGCGTCGAGCCGCCGCAGCATGGCAAACAGATTTGCCGCCGCTTCCAGCAGGTTCCCGGATGGGCTGAGGTTTTCCGTGGGCCCGTCATGCGGTGGCAGGTCCGGCCCGAAAGCAAGCAACGCCTCACCGGCGGCGACATCTGCCGCATTTAGCCGCAGCATTGCATCCGGCGCATAGTGGCTCTTGAGCATGCCGGGCGCCTGAACGGCATTATCAGCTGCATCGGCCAATGGCCCGCAAATGCGTTCGAGGTCCGCCCGGGTCAGCGTGCCGGGGCGCAATAGCCGCGGGACACCACCCACCAGCGCCACCACGGTTGATTCGAGGCCCAGGGCGCATGGTCCGCCATCAAGGATCATATCCACCCGCTCGCCCAGCCCCTCAGCCACATGCGCCGCCGTCGTCGGGCTGATGCCGCCGGATGGATTGGCGCTTGGAGCCGCCAGCGGACGGCCCGCACGCCCGATAAGCGCGTGGGCAATAGGATGGTCCGGCATGCGAATGGCAATCGTATCAAGCCCGGCAGATGCCAGAAGCGACACCGGGCACCGGGCGGCTCGCGGCACCACGATCGTCAGCGGTCCCGGCCAGAAAGCCTCGGTCAGTCGCTCGGCCACTGGGCCAAAATCACCAAGCCTGCGCGCCATATCAAGGCTCGCCACATGGCTGATAAGCGGATTGAACCGGGGACGCCCCTTGGCAGCGAAAATCCGCGCCACGGCATCGTCATTGGTGGCGTCACCCCCCAGCCCGTAAACCGTCTCGGTTGGGAAGGCCACAAGCCCACCGCCGCGCAACACACCGGCTGCGCGCCCTATGGCATCCTGATCTGGCAAAACGGGCGTTCTTGTCATGGGCGGCAACCTGCCATGGGCATGTCTCGTGGGAAACCCGCAGAAATAGCCGCATACTGGATATGCTGCCCATTTCTGCTATCTCTTCCGTCAAAGATCACACTAATCCGCAATCCGTTGAGAGATCACCAATGACCTACCGCCCGCCCGTCCGCGATATGTCCTTTGCCCTGAACGAAATTGCCGGGCTCAAAGAGCTTTGCGGGTCAAAGGCCTTCCCTGACCTGGAGCCGGATCTGATCCAGCAGGTGCTGGAAGAGGCCGGACGCATGGCCGGTGATCTGTTGGCCCCCCTCAACTGGACAGGCGACCAACAGGGCTCCCGGCTTGAAGCAGACGGCGTAAAGGCCCCTGACGGCTTTGCCGATGCCTATAAGCAATGGTTCGAGGCCGGCTGGTGCTCGATCCCCGGCGACGTCAACTATGGCGGGCAGGGGCTTCCTTTGTCGCTGGCGGTTGCCGTGCAGGAATATCTCAATCAGGCCAATATGGCATTCGGCCTGTGCCCGATGCTGAGCCAGGGTGCCGTCGAAAGCCTCACGCAACACGGCTCGGACGCGCTGCGCGAAAAATATCTGCCCAAGCTGCTGTCAGGCGAATGGACCGGCTCCATGAACCTCACCGAGCCACAGGCAGGCTCGGATGTGGGCGCGCTCAAGGCCAAAGCCGAGCCTGTGGGCGACGGCACCTACAAGATCAAGGGCACCAAGATTTTCATCACCTGGGGCGACCATGACATGGCGGAGAACATCATCCACCTTGTCCTCGCCCGCCTGCCGGATGCGCCCGAAGGGACCAAGGGCGTCTCTTTGTTTCTCGTCCCGAAATACTTCGTCAATGATGACGGCTCGCTGGGTGATCTGAACGACGTCAAATGCATCGGCCTTGAAAAGAAACTCGGCATCCATGCCAGCCCCACCTGCGTCATGGCCTATGGCGAAAATGACGGTGCCATTGGTTGGCTCATCGGTGAAGAGAACAAAGGCATGCGCTGCATGTTCACGATGATGAACAATGCCCGCCTCAATGTGGGCATGCAGGGTGTCGGCATCGCAGAGCGCGCCTATCAGCAGGCGCTGGATTACGCGATGGAGCGTAAACAGGGTAAAGCTATCACGCCGTATACGGATAGTTCAGATGGATCATCCGCCATCATTGATCATCCCGATGTGCGCCGCATGCTGCTCACCATGAAGGCGATGACGGAAGCTACCCGTGGCATCTGCTATGCCAATGCCGTCGCACTTGATCTTGAGCACAATGGCGATGATGAGGCAGTCCGCAAATGGGGACAGGGGCGAGCTGCCTTGCTGACACCCATCTCCAAAGGTTTTTCAACGGACGTTGGCGTCGATGTTGCCTCCATTGGCGTCCAGATCCACGGCGGCATGGGCTTCATTGAAGAAACCGGCGCGGCCCAGCATCTGCGCGACAGCCGCATTGCCCCCATCTATGAGGGCACCAACGGCATTCAGGCCATCGACCTTGTCAGCCGCAAGCTGACAATGGATGGTGGCGCGGTCATTGCTGATTTTCTTGACGAGATCGACGAAACAGCCAAAGCCTGCGCGGCGTCCAATGACGAAAAACTCGTCACCATTGGCCGCGAACTGGCCGACGCCAACGCCACCTTGCGGGAAACAACGGACTGGCTGCTTGAAGCCCTGAAGTCTGATGCAACGGATGCGCTCGGCGGTGCCACGCCGTACCTGAAGATGATCGGTACGGTCGCAGGCGGGGCCTATCTGGCCAAGGGCGCCTTGAAGGCGCATCCGGCGTCGGCAGACGATGCCTATCTCGCCAGTCGTGTTGAAATGGCGGCCTTCTATGCGACGAATGTCCTGCCGCAGGCCGCTGGACTGAAGCGCCCGGTGACGTCGGGGGCAGCTGGACTTTATGCTGTGAGCGCGGATCTGCTGGCATCCTGACGGCAGGGGGTGCGTTGACGCTAACGCTAGCGTCACGTACCCCTGACCCGTAACAGGAGTAACCATGCCGTTCCCCATCGCCCCCAAGTCACCAGCCGAAATTACCTATCCGTTTGGTCTCAAACAGGCTCCCGAGCCGGGCAAAACCATTGAAATCGCCTCCGGCATTCACTGGCTGCGCATGCCGCTGCCTTACACCCTCGACCATATCAATCTTTATCTGATCGAAGATGGTGATGGCTGGGTCATCGTGGATACCGGCGTCAACACGTCCATGGTGCGGGATATCTGGGAGCAGCATTTTGCCGGCACCATGGCAGGCCGTCCGGTCACCAAAGTGATCGTTACTCATCTGCATCCGGATCATGTGGGGCTTGCAGGCTGGCTGTGCCGCCGCTTCGGTGTTGAGTTGTGGATGTCGCGCACCGACTATCTCATGTGCCGCAATCTGGTGCTGGACACCGGAACCGAGGCACCGGAAGAGGGCGTTCGCTTCTATCGGGAAGCCGGTTTCAACGACAAACAGATAGAAAAATACAAACGCCGCTTTGGTGGGTTCGGCAGCCACGTATCTCCGCTGCCCCCTAGTTTTCGCCGCCTTGTTGCTGATCAGGAAATTGAAATCGGCGGCCGCACATGGCGCACTGTGGAGGGCCGCGGTCACGCGCCGGAACATATGTGCCTGTGGTGCCCTGAAGCAGGTGTCCTCCTGTCCGGCGATCAGGTGCTGCCGCGCATTTCATCAAATATCAGCGTTCATCCGACCGAGCCACAAGCCGATCCACTCACGGACTGGCTTGAGAGCTGCGCGCGCATCCGCGACCAGTTACCGGCAGACACATTTGTCGGCCCGGCGCACAATGAGCCGTTTTTCGGACTGCGGGTACGCCTTCAGGATCTGATAGACGAGCACGAGGAAGACTTGGGAAAACTGGAAACCATGCTGGCCGAGCCCAGGCGGGCAAACGATGTGTTTTCCGCGCTGTTTCGCCGCCCGATCACAGATGACCTCGTGCATATGGCAACCGGGGAAAGCGTCGCTCATCTCAACTGCCTGATGGAACGTGGCATTGCCAGGCGTTTCATTGCTGAGGATGGTATCGCGCGCTACGTGCAGGCAACAGACCCCGAGGCAACTCAAGCGGAATAGCGGGTGTGTTTTGGACGCCGGATAACCGCGCTTGCAGCCGCGCGCCAGTGAGGCACAATGCAGGCCATGACAACAGCCTTGATTACCCATGGCGATTGCGCCCTGCATAGTCCGCCGGTCCGTCACCCCGAACGGCCTGAACGGCTGCATGCTGTGCTTGGCGCTCTGCAATCAGGTGAGTTCGACAACCTCCTGAGATTGGATGCCGTGCCGGCTAAGCCGCAGCAGCTTCTCCTCATCCACCCCCATTCGCATATTGACGCCATTCTGGATGCGGTGCCGGAAGAGGGGTACACATTCGTAGATGAGGATACGGTCCTGTCGCCCGGCAGCGGTAGGGCGGCGCTCCTGGCGGCAGGTGCTGCTATTCAGGCGGTAGACGTGCTGATGGCGCACGAGGCCGCAAACGTATTTTGCGCCATACGCCCGCCCGGCCATCATGCCGAGCCTGAGCGTGCCA
>Ga0307929_1001140_pt1 | contig 21773 bp, 12 predicted proteins | sample AceLakmetage1330_FD_203160 | JGI IMG/M metagenome (GOLD analysis project Ga0307929, IMG submission 203160) | Saline water microbial communities from Ace Lake, Antarctica - #1330 | ecosystem: Environmental > Aquatic > Non-marine Saline and Alkaline > Saline | place: Antarctica: Ace Lake...
GGTTGTATCTTGCTGTCGTTATAGACCTTTATTCTCGCCGTGTTGTCGGCTGGTCAATCAATAAAAGAATGACCAAACGGTTAGTGATGGATGCCATCCTTATGGCGATCTGGAGACGCAAGCCAGCTTCAGGGAACGTCTGATTTCATATTTATCAGTAATATCTCTTATTTTACGTGGAACAGCAATACGAAAATAGTATTTGCCAAAGCCATTCTTGTAAACATAGGTAGGCGGGGAAGTGATGGGCATGATAGAATACCGTAGTTGAGGTTGATGGTTCAAAATCCTTTAGGAATTATAAACCGTTATCTCTAAATATTACAGTAATTCTAGTCTCTTATTGCTGGTAAGTGCGGTGCGGATGTACCAAAATGATATTTTTGATGTACCAATCGATAAAGTAGTCGAAACCCTGAAAATGAAAAATCCGGCAAAGTGTTGATCTTATTAAGAAAAACACCGTGCCGGATAGTCAAATGGTGGAGGCGGCGTCCACCATGGCTTCTTGCTAAGACCATGATATTATTACTGTTTGAGGCAGGTGGCGTTGCTTGGTACTGTAATATGTACTGTAAAAAACCAATATCATCTGGGGTGAGCAGTAGGAACGGATCTGGTTGAAGTGCTGGAGAGTTAGCAAAAAACCAAAAGGTTCTGGTTGTTGGATTGAATCTTCGCTAATCACTATTTTTTTCCTGCATTATTGTGTATGCCTGCTGCGGGTGAGTCGGTGCCGTTGGGAATGCTAATCCTAGCCTCCCTTGCTCCACCAGATGTTTGAGGTAATGTTGCCGTAAAGCATCAGGAGTTCTGTTCACTAACTGTGCTAACACCTGTAATGTCAAATAATATCCTTCACATAACGAAAGAATGATTCCCTCCATTTCTTTTTTAGGAATTTTCTTCCTTGATTGTGCCTCGCTTGCCTTGCCTATCAGTTCTTGTTTAATCTTTGAGGCGAGAAGTTGCAAATCATCAATTAACGGATTAAGAATTCCACTTACTACCAACCATCCTTCATCGGCTCGATTAGAATGTTCGGAGCTACCCTTCAAATGTTCGGAGCTACCCTTCAAATGTTCGGAGCTACCCTGCAAATGTTCGGAGCTTTCAGCAATAATTGGCAATGCTTCACCAAAGACTTGCTCTGGTGTTGGGAGCGCTTGTTCAGGACGGTGATAAACAGTGCCACGCCCATGCCCGCTTGATTTTAGCCAGCCCGCCTTGACAAGACGCTGGAAGGCCTGTGTTAAGTCATGGGCGTGGTCATCGGAGATTTCCATTATCCGGTGGTGTGTTGCAACCTGTTCAGTCGCTACAGTAGCAAGGATTAATCGATCCAGTTCTGGCAAGTTATCATATGCACTTCCAAGATGCGCTCTGAGCCTGGTCACGACTTCTACCGGGAAAAAGTCTATCATCCGCAATTCCAAAAGTGTTTGCTCGGGGTCGTCTTTTTCATAAAGAGCTGGTGGACGCCAGTCGCAACTCTTCCAGCCGCTGAATATTTTCGGGACTCCAGAGCCCGCTCGTTCACCTAGGCCAATCATAAGAAACATTTGATGAATTATGCGGTTACGACAATCGCTTTCTCCACCCAGAATGGCCTGTTCGACAGATATTCGCATATTGCCTGGATTACGAAAACCAAACAAATCCGGTCGCTTCACAACCAGTACCGAGACCCGGCCGCTATAGTCCGCATGTACAAGTGTATTTACCAAAGCCTCACGGATCGCTTCATGAACCGGTGTGTCATCCTGCCGCTGGCCGTCTTTTAATGAAAAAGGGACTTTTATATCAGTGGTAAGTCTTCTGTATACCCGCCTGTAAAAATCAAAAAGGTTGCCCGACCAGGTACCGTCAGGAACAAGTCGATCAACCCAACGTAATTCAGTTTTTGCCTCGGGACGTTCCTGATAATCTATGAAATAATGTGGGACTGCATCCTGGATTGCTTCCCAGTTACCAAACATCAATAAACCTGCCAGAGTAAGCCCTTCTTCCCCAGATTGTCTGTCACGACGCCACCCTTTAAGGTGTCGCAGTAAGCTGGTATCGTCATCGTCCAACCAGACATGGCCAGGTTTGGCAACTCGCAATATCTGGCGGTAGGCCAACAGGCTATCAAGATCAATGTCATCTATTCCAAACCCAGGCAGAATACGATTATCACGTTCATCTTCCACCTGTTCGGCCAGCATCCTTTTGACGGTTTCATCATCACAGGGTCTATCGCCTTCGTGGAGACGCCGGTAGGTGTTCCCGTTAAAGGGGTTACCTCTTAGGTACACAGGTTTCTGCTTCCGATTGGCAGCAGGAATGTGGATATGGATAAGTTTTTTATCTCCAATGGGGATGATGGTTACATTTTCATCGCTCAACAGATTATTGCTTACTTTCTGTCGGTTATTCAAGTGGTTAAACAGTACGGTGACTACTCGTTCTGGGTCAAGGAGGCCATGTAAAGAGAACCGTCCTTTCTTTTCTTTAACACCAAGCAGGACACTGCCGCCATGGGTATTGGCAAAGGCGCTGTAGGTGGGCCAGAAATCGATGGGTAACTGTCCCCTTCCGTTTTTTCCCGCTGCCAGCTTACATTCCAGATCAACAGATTCAGAAAGTGCTTCAATATCAGATAGGGTGCGGATGTTAATCATACAGGCTCCCCCGTTTTTGTTGAACTTCTAGAAACAATTGTACCCCTGAGCTGTTTTTTATTTTCTTAGTTAAAGAGCAACCAGTTGGAATGACGTTGTGTTACTGATGTTACATGAGATCCTAACTTAATGTTTGTCAAACAATAAAAACATGCATGAAGGGATGTTGCAATAAGTTGCATGGTTATTTCTCTTTGCTCGTGGTTTTCTATCAACGCGCAAGGTCGATATCCAGTTTTTTCGTTGATGGAATAATTAAACCTGAATCCAGTAACGCCACCAGCGCTTTTCGCCTTCAGGTCTGACCTTACCTTCTGTAGCTAGATGATCAAGCGCGGTTTTTAGCCGCCTTCTTTTGATTTCCAGAGTGATCCGGTCATAAATCTCGATTATGGATGAGTTTGGATAGCTGTGCAGGTTTTCGATAATCAAAGCCCTTATTATAAATGGAGTAAGGCATTCATAGCCAAAATATACGAGGTCAGTTGGCTTTGTGTCCCACGAGCCCCTCCTTTTCTCCCTGAGGTTTAACAATGTTACTATATGTTGTTTAAAGTTATTGTAATGGTGGTAGAATGTGATTTATTTATATTGAACTTACATTGTTAAACATATATACTCCTTCATTATGGAGTCAAAAAAATCACATACTATTGGCTTTAGATTAAGAAAATCCTTGAAAGAAACCATTGGGTTAATTGCCGAGAGAGAAACCCGTACAGTCTCTTTGCAAGTTGAGCATTTTGTCAGACAGGGAATCCGAGACTATTTAGACGAAAATCCTGATTTTACTGCAGAGCATAATAAAAAAATTAGTTCCAAATCCTCTAAGAGTGAGCGATAATCACTCATGCTTAAATCAACATTCCAACACCTAAAGGGGATAGGGCCAAAAACAGAGAGAGGTCTCTGGGCCAAGGGAATTACAACCTGGGAGAGTTATGTTAATTCTCAACCAAGGCAACAATCCCTTTTCAGTGAAATCCCTCCAGACTCTCCCCTGCGTGAATCAATTGCTGCCTATGAAAGTGGCGATATGTCCTTTTTTTATGATTCCCTAAAAACATCAGAGTACTACCGAGTTGCCTTAGAGTTTCCCGAAGATGTGCTTTTTCTTGATATTGAGACCACAGGTCTTAGTCATTATTATGACATTATAACGATTGTCGGTTGGTCTCTTGGCAAAGACTATGGTGTTTATATCAATGGCCAAGATGACAGCCAATTTAGAGAGGTGATGGCAAAAGCAAAGGTTCTTGTAACCTTTAACGGTATAATGTTTGACATGAAGTTCATCAAAAAACACTTCGAAAATATTACCATTCCCTACATACATCTGGATCTTCGTTTCTTTGCCAAGCGTGTTGGTTTTTCAGGTGGTCAGAAGGCTATTGAGAAAGAAATTGGCTTTGGCAGGCAATCTGACATTGATGGTATGCTTGGTGAGGCGGCTCCGATTCTTTGGCATAAGTATAGAAGGGGCGATCTGGACGCCATGCGAAGGTTGATAGAATACAACCATGCCGATATTGAAGGCATGAAGTGGATTCTTGATATCAGCACCAAGTTATATTTGCAGAAAGAAAAAATACCAAAAAAAATACAGAAAAAGCCGAAATTTACAAAACTAAAAAGTAAGCTGAAATGGCTGAAAAATAAACCGGCAAAACCATCTAAAAGTATCTTTGTTCCTAAATTTACAGGCAGCAATAAGCCGCTCATTACCTATGCTGAATTGAATGAGATTCATCCATTGGATAATTTCTGTTCCATAGGTATCGATCTTGTCTCTTCTGAAGACCGTGAGACAGGGTTTTGTGTGTTGAAAGGGAACAAAGCCTGTACCTCCAGGGTGAAAACGGATGATGATCTCATTCGCTTATCCATTGAAGCCGGGGCTGACATTATCTCAATAGACTCACCCCTCAGTATCCCCAAAGGGCGGACAAGCTTTTTTGATGATGATCCTTTTCGAAAAGAATTTGGCATTACGCGTCTATGTGAACGACTTCTCAAGAGAAGGGGGATCTCCAGTTACCCCTGTCTCATTCCAAGTATGCAGAAATTGACCAGAAGAGGGATGCAGTTAGCAGAGAAATTTAGGGTCTTAGGAATACCAGTTATTGAAAGTTACCCAGGAGCAGCCCAGGATATTATGGCAATTCCCAGGAAACAGGCCGGGCTTGATTACTTAACAGAGGGCTTACAGGAATTCGGTCTTGCTGGTGCTTTTGTTGATACGCCGGTAAGCCATGATGAGCTGGACGCAATCACCTCAGCCATTGTGGGCCATTTCTTTTGGGTTGGCATGTATGAAGGACTAGGGGATGCTGGTGAAGAATATTTGATTATTCCAGATCTTAATGCCAATTACAAAAACTGGCTTTCCAAAAAAGTCATTGGGTTAAGTGGAGCCATGGCAACGGGGAAAACCACGTTAACAAAACATCTTGGTAAAAAGTATAGTTCTGCAAGATTTAGTCAGGTACTGGCTGAAATATTAGAAAAAGAAGGGACGGAAATATCTCGCTCAGCATTACAGGAACTTGGTTGGCAGATACACCAGGAAAAAAAGCAGCGATGGCTTGGAAAACAGGTTTTGGACACCGTTGAAGACAAAAGGCGTATTGTGATTGATGGCTTACGTTTCCTTGAAGATCACGCCCTAATGGTAGAGACATATGGCCCGGCATTCACCCATTTTCATATTAAATCTTCACTGCAAAAATGCAAAGACAGGGCTGAAAAGAACCGCTCAGAAGATATCGATTTTACAGAAGCAATAAACAAAAAGGTGGAAAAGAAAGTACGCCAGCTTGAAAAAGTCGCCCATCATGTTATTAACAACAACGGAACAATGGAAAATTTGTTCAATCAGTTCGATAAACTTGGAAGCAAAGGATAAGAGATGCCTGTAAGCATAGTTGTGGGAGGACAATTTGGTTCTGAAGGGAAAGGAAAGGTCGCCCACTATTTTGCTAAAGAATTAAAAGCAACTTTTGCCGTACGCTGTGGCGGGCCAAACTCAGGCCATACTGTTATTGATGAGCAAGGCAAGGCCCGTATTTTTCAGCAATTACCGACTGCTGCTATCCTGCCAGATGTTAACTTGGCGATCTGTTCCGGCAGCTATATTGATCTCGATATCTTATACAAAGAGATTAATGAGACCAATATTGGTGCAGACCGTCTCTGTATTGACCCTGATGCGGTAATCATTACCGAAGAATTAAAGAATAGAGAACAGCAGGGCAGGCTGATGGCAAGCATTGGTTCAACAGGAAGTGGTACAGGGGCAGCAGTGGCTGCACGGGTTAACAGAGAAAAGACTCTTCTTTTTGCCAGAGATATCCCTGAACTCAAACCATTCCTGACAGAAGTCCCGCAAATTCTTCGAAACTCCCTCAACAATCAAGAGAGGATTATCATAGAGGGAACCCAAGGGTTTGGCCTCTCCCCCCTTCACGCCCGATATTATCCATATGTAACCAGCCGTGACACTACCGCTGCAGCTTTTTTAGCGGAGACAGGGTTAAGCCCCTTAGATGTTAATGATGTAATTTTAACGATACGGGCCTTTCCTATTCGAGTGGCAGGAAATTCTGGGCCGTTAGCCAAGGAGATTGACTGGCAAACTCTTACTGTTGAGGGGGAACATGTTGCTCCTATTGAAGAGAAAACAAGTGTTACTAAATGCGTCCGTAGAATAGCTAGATTCGACCATATTATTGTAAAGAAGGCGATTACAGTAAATCAGCCAACAATAATAGTCTTAAATCATGTGGATTATATCCATAGAGACACTCGAGAAACAGCTGTTACTAATATTGAAAAATCGATTGGTAAATCTATAGACTATAGGGGTTATGGTCCAGATTCTCTTCAACCACAAATACCATTGTTATTAATTAAATCATGTTAATCCTAAATAATATAAGTACATTAGAGGAGATGTCGCATGTTAGATAATCCCTCAATAGATGCAGATGAACAATTAATAATTGACAAATATAATAAGTATAAGGCTATCGATCCTTTTTTGAATGATATTCCCCCTGCGTTGCTTAATTCTGCTGACATTCACAGTTATGTTAAAGCAACAGGGATGATTCATCCATTTGAGGAAAAAGCTCTTAAATCCGCTTCCTATGCGGCAAAAATTGCTGGAGAATGCAGATATTGGGATGAAAAGAATCAAAAATTTAAAACAGTTTTACTAGAAAAAGATGGGGACAAATTAGTCTTAAAGCCAAATTCAATTGCATTTGTTGGAATAGATCCAACATTTAGGTTACCTGACTATATCGCTCTCAGATTTAACCTAAAGATATCGAATGTTTACAGGGGGCTACTATTGGGGACAGGTCCTCTTATAGATCCTGGCTTTGAAGGAAAAATTTCAATCCCTCTACATAATCTTACCAGTAATGAGTATGTATTCTCATATGCTGAATCACTTATCTGGATTGAATTTACCAAAACAAGCCCATTACCCAATGGGCGAGAATTAACGAGTAACCAAAAGAAAGAAATAGAAGAAGCAAAGGAGTTGAAATGCACAGAATATATTTCATTTCCAGATGACAAAAAAAATAAGGAACTACCTTACTACCTGAATAAGGCTCTAAAAGGAACTAGATTTAACGAAATAGTCAGTTCGATACCGTCTGCTATGCTAGAGGCCAGTAAATCTGCAAAAGAAGCAAATTTATCAGCACAGAAGGCAAAAGAAAAAGTGCAAACAATCCGAAACTGGAGCATAGCAGCAGCAGTTGGTATCATCCTAGGGATAGCTGGTATTGTCTATAATTCTTGGTCTTTGCAAATAGATTACTATGGACAGTCTGTGTCTAAAATTGACCAATTAGACACGAAACTCGATGATAACATTGTAGAAATCAATAAAAAGTTAATGATTATTATTGAAGGGAATAATAAAAGAATTTCAGCATTAGAAAGTAAAATCGAAATATTAACCTTGAAGGGTGAAACGTCAACAAACGACCCACATCGAATCAAAGGCAAAAAACAACCATTACATGAAGAACAGAATTGAAATCTCTGGAAACATAGCCTCCGGCAAAACCACCCTTTGCCAATCCTTATCCACAAAAGGCTACCTTCCCCTTTTCGAAGATTTTCAAAGCAACCCTTTCTTTGATGATTTCTACAAAGATCCTGCCACCTATTCTTTTGAAACAGAGGTTACCTTCCTCCTCCAGCATTATAACCTTATAAAAAAACAGAAGGCAGAATCAGCAATTGCCTGTGACTATTCGTTGCTCCTCGATATGGCGTATGCCGATGTAAATCTCACTGGGAATAGGCTTACAATCTTCTTTGAGATTGTTGCAGAGCTGCAACAGGAGATAGGGCTACCAAGTCAGATAGTACATCTTATTTGCCCAGAAGAAATTTTACTTCAAAGAATAATTAAACGCAGCCGGGAGGCAGAATCAACAATCTCCCTGGATTATCTGACCTCCATTAGCAAGGCCATCTTTTTGCGGGTTCAAGAGGTTTCCAGCAAGGTACCTGTTCTTACTATTGATAGTAATGCCATTGATTTCACAACAGGAATAGATGATATTGCAGAACTAAAGCCTCTGATTTTCCTTGGTTCTTAAACTGCCGCAAAACCAATCACAAATCCAAGCCAGCCCCGTACCGTTTCAGCCACACTTTGCGCTCTTTATAATCGGGTAAAACCTTATCAACCTCATTCCAATAGATAGCAGAATGATTTCTCTGGTGGATATGACAAAGCTCATGGACCACCATATAATCAATGACCTTGGCTGGAGCCATCATGCATTTCCAGTGAAAGGAAAGTTTGTTTTTCTTGGTACAACTTGCCCAGCGAAAGCCCATATCCTTCACTGCAACCCCTGACGGTGTAACTCCTACCTTGGGGGCAAAAAAGGTAACCCGTTCTCTGATACGTTTTATCCCTTTTGCTGTATAGAATTCTTCAAAGGCTGTTCTGGCAGCTTGTTCACCACCATTTTCAACCAATGATCGTTGCAGACAGAACCGTCCCTCTTTTAACTTCAAAGCATCATCCTGTTCGGCAACCAGTGACAAACGGTAGGAACGACCCAGGTACAAAAACGTTTCACCATTCACCCATTCCCGCACCACGGCAGTGGCGTTTAAATCACGCCATTCCGCCAGATTCCGGTAGATCCACATGCGCTTGCTTTCGACTACTGCATCAATCTGTTCCGGGCTGTAGCCTTTGGGCGGGTGTACGGTAATAATACCGTTACGCTCAATAACTATATCAGTGGTCTTTCGATCAGTGCCGGGTAACAGTTGGTAATCAATGTCTCGTACACGTCGCGGGGTCATTGGCTATTCCTCTTGAGCAATGCATCATGGCGGTTCTTTGCCAGCTTCATTATTTCTACCGCCACCCGTTCCCGGTTCTGTTTCAGCTCTTTAATGCCGGTCAGGGTCAGGGCTGTTTTTATCTCGCTGCGCGTTTTCTTCTGTTTGTCAGAGTTGGTCCAGAAATCAATGCTGCCGATACTATCCTGCAGGGTATCAACAATGGCTTCCATCAATTTCTTCATTTTGGCTTTGGCTTCTTTTGGTACTTTCCCATCAGCAAAGGCCTCATTGGCAATATGTGAGAAAAAGGTGGTGGCCTCTTTGCTCATCCCGTCTTCGCCGTTTTGCCGTCCTTCTATGGCCTCGGCCCGCAATTTTTCCAGCTCATCGGCCAGTCGTTCCCATTGATCCTGGTACTTGTCGATCAGATTCTCCACCTTCTCAGACAGGCTTTTGTAAAAAGCCGGGTCTTCATCGTTGTGAACCGTGCAATGCTTGCGGATGGCATGTTCCATTTCACTGGCTTTAGCCTCAGGATTACCGCCCGCATGTTTGTGCAGGTTCTCGATAAAATCATCGGCCAGCAGCTCCACCGGCGGCACCATGGGGTTGATGCCCAGGCTGATCAGATGGTCGTTGATCAATTCCTTTACTTTCTGTCCCGCATCACCCAGGCTCAGGCTGGTATCTTTATAACGCTCTTTGGCAATGCGCAGGATATAGCCGAATCGTTTGGCTGGCACCCGGTAAGGATGAGCCGCCTGATGGGGTAGGATGATATCCATACTCATCAGAAATTTTTTCAGATACACATCAAAATCAGCCCGGATCTTTTCATCTTTCAATAAACGCACCGCCGCGTGCACCACTGCCGCATCCGCTTCCACATCCGGTAGTTTTCCCTGCACAAATTCAGCAACCAGTTTCACCCTGTTTTCGGTAAACAACTGCAATAAGCGCTGGTACCGCTCGTCCAGAACCGGCACTTCGGAAGTAATGCTTTTGAGGCCTGCCGCCAGTTCTTCCTGTTCATCGGTGGCGGCATAGAGGGTCAGAGCCTCGGTGAGATGGTTGGCAAGACCGATATAGTCCACCACATAGCCGCGCTTCTTGCCCTTTTTGACCCGATTGGTCCGGGCAATGGCCTGCAGCAGGGTATGCTCCCGGATCTTTTTATCGATATACATAACCTGCTCAATGGGCGCATCAAAACCGGTGAGCAACATATCGCAGACGATTAAAAAGGCGATACCGGTGTATTCTTTATCCGGATCATCGAGATCAAAGGGTCTACAAAAATTATCAACGGCATTCCACTCTTTCGCCTGTCGCCGTGCCGTGGTGATATAGGCGGCCTCATTGGTGCCATCACCGGAAATAACCACTGCCGCCTTTAAGAAGGCAATTCTCCTTATCAATTCCAGATCAGGCTGCGCTTCGGCCCTGGCCTTTTCCAGTCGTGCAAGCAGGGCTTCCTCAATCGCTATTTGATACCTCTGGGCCGCAAGTTTGGAATGGCACACCACCTGGGCCTTAAAACCGTTGGGCAGGATATGGTTGATGTAGTGGTCAACCAGATCAACGGCAATGGCTTTGATCCGCTGTTCCGCCTCCAGAATATCGCCGGTGGCGCCGTATTTCTTCTTGATAGCCAGCAACTCTTCTTCACTGCGATCCTTAAACAGATCCTCAAAGGCGGTTTCAAAACCATGTTTGTCGTACAGGGCGGCATCGGCGGTTTTCCCTTCATAGAGGATCTGCAAAGTCGCGCCGTCGTTCACCGCATCCATCAAGCGGTAGGTATCAATATACTGGCCGAATCGTTTATGAGTTTTCTTTTCACCGTGGCGTTCGCTGATCAGCGGGGTACCGGTGAAGGCGATTCGTACTGCATTGGGAAAGGCCTCAAAGATATTATCCCCAAGATCAGAGCCCTGGGTGCGGTGCGCTTCATCAATCATCAAAATGATCCGCTCAGAATCATTGACCACGCCAAAGGTCTTGCCGGACGGCATGGCCTGATAGGTGCCCAGTGCTTCGGCCACCTTTAGACTTAAACTCTCCTCCCGCTGCTGAAACTTATGGGTCATTACCATATTAATATCAGAGCTGTCGGTTGAGAGCTGCTTGCGCAGGTCGCTGGTATTTTCGATGATATGGATCCGGCCACCGATCAGGGTCGCGGTTTTACTGAGTTGATCTTCCAGGTCAATGCGGTCGTTGACCAGCACGATCTTAAAGTCGTTCAGATCCTTTGAGGCCCGCATCATTCTTGCCACAAAGACCATGGTCAGCGACTTGCCGGACCCCTGGGTATGCCAGACCACGCCGCTTTTTTCCGCCTGATTTCTGCCGCTACGCAAGCGGGCACATATTTTACCCGCTGCCCTGAACTGCTGATAACGACACACCACTTTGATGCGTGGGCCGCTGTCGGTATCCATAAATACAGAAGAGGTTCGCAGAATCTGCAGCAGGTTTTCTTTACCAAGCATACCGCTGATGAGCTGCTCTTGCTGGCTCATTCCCTCGGTGTTTTTATCATCATCCGGCCACTGGGTTTTCCAGGGAAAGAAGTGTTCAATACCCGAGGTGATGGAGCCAAAATCCGCTTCCAGCTCACAAGTGCGAATCAGGAGCAGGGCTGAATGAAACAAACGGGGTTCACCTTCTTTAAGACCCTGTTGACGGGTAGCAGGGCGCTCATTCATATAGCGCTGCAACTGCTCAAAGGCTTCCATCATGGGGTTGGCGCAGGTGGGCCCGCCCTTTTTGCACTCCACCACTGCCAGCGGTATGCCGTTTACAAAGAGGACAATATCCGGAATGATAAACTGCTTAACGCAGCCCGGTGTATTGATGCGGAACTGGTTAATGGCGTGGAACTGATTGTTTTCCGGGTTGGTAAAGTCGATGAGTTTAACCACCGGGTCCTGCTCGCCGGTGATCTCGTTGATATCCACCTGGGTCTTAAAGAGCAGCTTTTGAATGGTCTCATTGGCCTCCAGCAGGGTACGGTTGGGCTGACGCAGGATTTGATCGTGCAGGTCGTGGAGTTGTTTTTCTGTGAGCCATTCTTCTCCAGATGCTGTGGTATTGATGGCAGACACGGCTTCGGCAAAGACTTCGGGTAACAGCCACTGGCGAAATTTTTGGCGCAGACTTTTGCTTGGGCCCTCAGGGATACCTTGCCCCTGGTCAATGATTGACCAGCCCAGGGTTGCTAGCTGGTCAAGAAATGGCTGTTCGACTTCGGTGTACTCAGACATGGGCGGTTTCCGCTTGGGCGAGTTTGACTGGAACCTTGCCGGTGAGAAGATCGTGCATAAGGCCGGATTTTTGGGTTATCAATTTTTTCTTATATCGTTCTTCATCCAACAATTTTGTTTGTACTGTCCGGATTGATTTACCAATAAAGATTTGTTCTTTTTCTGGTGGGCGATAAGTTAGTATATTTTTAATATCACCAACATTTACATGTGGTGATGTTGTCGCCCCCAAACCTCGTACAACCCTCCTATAAAAATCTGGTAAATTCATACTCCAGAGCAGGAAATGTGGGTCTACTTTATCGGCAGGTCTCAGCAACATCACCCTTTGCCCCAAACAAACTTTTTCTCTCCCAACTGGAGAGGCGATACCCAACCTCTCACCTTCCCGAGAATATATAATATCCCCTTTTTTCGGATTTAGTCGCTGGATTCTATTTAAATAATCGTGTTGATTGACCCTATAGGCTTGTTCCAAAAGAAGCTGACCGGGTTTCATGTCGGCTGTGCGAATACAAGGAATACCGCTATCTTGGTAGGAAGGAGTAGAATGTGGGCAATCAACCACTTGTGAGCATAAATCACTTATTTGCACATAATCCCACTCCTTCGGAATCCAGCCGATGGGGGTTTCCCGATACAGCTCCGGGGCCTGTTCTCTGGGGGGGCGGAGTTTGCCGTCAGCAGTGAGACCACGAGTAAACAAGTCGTGCATTAAGCCCGCTTTGATTTGCTGGTATTTATGGATCAGTGCTTCGGTTTTTTCGATAGCCTCATCAAAAATTTCTAGTTTTTTGACGATTTTCTTTTGAATCTTTTCGCATGATGGGTAACGGATTGGAATCCGCTTAATCGCTGTCATGTCAAGCATCAATACTGTGGTGCCACGTGCAAACTTGTGCATCCACCTTCGATACTCATCTATATTCAGCAAATAATACAGGTAATGAGAATTTACCTCATTGCTATTAAGTTTAATTCGTGTGACATGATGTGAAAATAAAACCGGATTCTTGCGAATGTGCACTGGTAGGTATGCTGGAATGCCTATAATGTCACCAGAAAGGGTCACATCTGTATTTGCTATAAGTAAATCAGTAGCAGCAGTTAAATCATCATTTAGGAAGGGACCATTAAAAAATTTTAGGCCATCTTTATTAAATCCGCCTCCTTTCTTAAAGGATTTCATATTGACGTATGGAACTCCAGCGTCCTTCTCGACTAACATATCTGCCAAATAGGTTATACCTCGTCGTAATGTTGCTAAATCCCCAAGAGTTTTTTCCGTCCATCCTTCAGATGAATTACTCATACCCCAACTCCACCCAAAACGCTTTCAACTGCTTTGAAGCTGCATCCCGTTCGGCCTCTATCGTCCTGGCCGTTATCGCATACTTGTCCCACAAGTTTTCAATCCCCTTGATACATGCCCGTTGATCAGCCTGGAGATAAGCCTGATAGGTATTCATCAACACCTGGCGCAGACGTTCAATAATCACGGTGCGGGCCTCATCGTTGGAGATCTTCTCCCGTGCGCTTGCCACTAGTTCATCACGCTTTTTTTCATTTCCCTTGATAATGGCCTTTTGCGCCTTAGCTTCGTCTTCCAAGGCTTTGTGACGGGACAGACTTTCCTCAATATCCTGGGCCAGCTCTCTGGCTAACCGGCCCTTTTCTATGGCCTCGGTAAGGGCTTCGGTAAATTCCGACTGGTGTCCCACCTGATTCGCCAGATCGATAATCCGTTTGCCACTAGCAAACTGCGGATCTTTCTGGGTTAATCCTTCTGTGCAGTAATAGCCTTTTGGGGCGCCCTTGGGCAGCAACCCGGCTACCTTGATTTCGGTAAAGATATCAGCAGCCAGTGCCTTTAATGTTTTAAGGTGGCCCTTCCATTCTACGTTCAAACGCTTCAGTTCCGCCTTTTTATCCTTTACCACACCACCGGCCATGACCCCGGTTTCTTCACTATCTTCAAAATCTTCTTCACCGGCTGCGGCAAACAGGGCCTGCAATTCAGCCAGGCGACCTTGAGCATTTTCCATTTCTTCCAGCACTCCCGGGAACTGGCTTTGCAGAATCTCCTGATCTGGGATCAGTTCCGGCCCCCAACCGCTGGCAGCAATGGATTTAAAATCAGCCTTGAGCTGGTTCACGTAGTTGGCAAAAGCGCCGCGCACCTGATTCGGAGTCAATAGCTTCTGCCCACTCAGCGCCTCAGCAATACTCACCAGCAGACTACGGCGCATAAGATAGACATTGCCGGAGTTTTCATGCTGGTTTTCAGGGTCAGGGGCCAGGGCTTCGACAATGGGCAGGTTCTCTTGCCACCATGCTTCCAACTGATCCATAAAGGTTTGATGACGCGCCGTCACGCCGGGGTGAGTGGTCACAAAGTCGGCAATAGAGCGCTTATCAGCAGTGGCTTCGGCGAAATCCAGATAGGTTGCATCCCTCTCAATAAAACAATCTTTCCGTAATCCGGGATAATTTCTCCAGAAATGTTCCAGTCCATCCACTTCGACAATGGGGACACCGCCATGGAGATGAGCCCGTACATCATGGGGTTCGGGTGGCGGTGCATTATCGACATAACGACGGATATTGCAGTTGTAATCCTCGGCAGCAATCTCAGCCACCGGTACTCTGCGGGCATAGGCAGGGATATCTTTTCCAGCCCGATAGGCGTGGACGATCTTATCAATATCTTCCGGACGCAGATGATTCTGGGCCTTGCCATCGCGATATTCACGATCTCCATTAATAAACAGCACATGCTCACGATCTGCTGCGCCCTGTTTATTCATCACCAGCAGACAGGCGGGAATGCCGGTACCGTAAAAGAGATTACTGGGCAGACCGATTATGGCCTCAAGATAGCCTCTTTCAATAAAGTGCTTGCGGGCGGTCTGTTCTTCGCCGCCACGAAACAAAACACCGTGGGGCATAACAGTGGCCAGGCGACCATCGTGCTTGAGGACCGAGAGCATATGCTGCACGAACATCAGATCGGCTTTTTTGCCTTTTTCCGGCATCATCACCGGGAAGCGGCCGGGAAATTTGAGATTGGTTTTACTGTAGTTCTGGCTGAAGGGCGGATTGGCCAGCACCCGGTCAAAACGCATGAGTTCGTTGGTTTCAGCGTCAAGGTGCTGCGGTTCTCGGATGGTGTCTTCCTGGCGGATATCGGCATGGGAAATGCCGTGCAGCAGCATGTTCATTTTACAGATCGACCAGGTGGTGCCGATCTTCTCCTGGCCAAACAGGGATATTTCACCGGCATCGCCGCCGCACTCGCGCAGATAGTCGCGGGTCTGGATCAGCATACCACCGGATCCTGCCGTGGGATCGTAGACTCGCATACCTTTTTGGGGATCACAGATTTCCACACAGATCCGTACTACCTCGGCGGGGGTGTAAAATTCCCCGGCCTTTTTCCCGGCAGAATCGGCAAAGAATTTAATCAGCCACTCGTAGGCTGCGCCCAATAGATCGGGAAATTCAAAGTCTTCATCTCTCAAAGGGATTTTCTCAAAGTTCTGGACAAAGTCGGCCAGGGTGTCATCATCCAGGGTACGTTGGCCAATCTTGCGGTTAAAGTTGATCCCTTTCAGCACGTCCTGGAGTGCTTCTATATTAGCATCTTCAATGGCTTCCAGTGCTTTATTCAAGGTAGTGCCGACATTCTCTTTCACATGCTTCAAGGCAGGATGACGGATGATTTTCTTCGCCCCTTCTCTGGTTACTTCCTCATCCCATCCCTGATTCCAGCGGGCCCGCTCCGGCACATAGAAATACTTGCCGGAATAGTTATCGGAATCCTCCAACTCAATAGAAATATCTTCAGAGTCCATGCCCTTAGCGACAAGTTCGGCCTCCAACTCAGCCCGGCGTTGATCAAAGAGATCACTGGCCCGCTTTAAAAATAACATGCCGAAGATGTATTCCTTGTACTCACTGGCATCCATGCTGCCACGAAGATCATCGCAGGCAGTGAGCAGAAGGTTCTCAAGGCGGGAAAGGGTGAGTTTTGATTGAGTCATAGTTTTCTATAGCGTTTTATTATTGGTTGTTCTTTCAAGAAAGTGGTTCTACTGGCCAAAAATAATTTACAGCTTCTGGTAGTAGTCTCGAATTTTGAGAGCCATAAGTTTACGTCGTTCCAGCAGGAAATCTTCATAATGGTCTATGGTTTTACTTTCCATACCACTTGGGATGCAATGTATACTGTAGTTTTCCTGCATATCATTAAGAGATGTTATTGCACCGTACATCGCTTGTCCTGTCTGGCACTGTTCTTGTAACTCAGAAAAATAGACGTCCGGAGCTTTATCTTTGATGGTGATATTAATCTCACTTTGCATCATCACGTAGTTTGCTATCTGGTTATATTTCCCACGGGTAAGACCGAATCCTTTTAAATAGTTTCTGGGGAACAGATGATGCACATCCCCTCTGTGAGTTATCAGGTCACGAACGGTAATGTCTTTGGACAAGAAACCTTGATCATTGCCATGGACTTGGGAGGCAAGGAAGACTTTGAAATAGGGACTACTGGCGACTGATGTATTCATCTGCTGTGGTAAACCAGCTTCCCAGAAAGCATCAGACAATTCTGCTGTTTCGATATCTTGGAGGTATTGCTCAAGGCCATTGTCACGAATCTGCCTTATGTCAAAATCAAAGGTCGATTCTGGAGAGGATGAATAGCGCCCGGTAAGCATCGACATGACAAACCATCGTCGAACATACGATTCGATTTTGCCTTGATCAACATTGTTTTCTCTTAGCACCAGATAAACAATGTAGGCAAAATTGATCACGTTTTGGGAACGTATCATGGATGCTTCAATAAACCCGGCTGATCGGAGGATCATGACGAATCGTTTGAAGTTTGTTTCGTTCATGAAGTTGAAGATACCTTTTTCAAGAAGCTGAAAAGACTCTTCTGCTATACTTTCTTCGTACTCTCTGGTCTTAAAATTTCGTCCAGATAATAGGGCAACCAGGTCTTCCAGACGGCCTCGCTTGAACTCGGAAGTAAACGCCACTCGTAACATGTCGGTATAGGAGGGATCGTACAGGTCATCATTTTCATTTTTTAACCAACCCATTTTTTGAAAATAGGATGTTGCGGCAAAGTCTTTGTCCAGATCGGCAAGCTGTTGATAAAATTCTGGGGCGACAGCAAGATGGCAAAAATAGTCGATACATTTACGAAGTTTATCGCCACCATAAATTTCATCAGCCGCTATTTTGGACATAGCAAAATCAGCTTGACTGAGCACCGCACCTTGTGAGTTGATTCGGATAAAAATCTCGGTGACTGTTTTAATATCCAATTCGGCGTTTAATTCGATAAGGCCGATATGGTTATTTACAATTCCCCGTAATAGCTCAATGGAGTTGTAGATATCATCTTGATCAGCGTCTTCATTCTTTGCACAGTAATCTCCAACTAGTCGAAGCATCTTAACATCGGCTGACAGAACATCAGCAATGTTTGCGATCCATGCCTTATCTTTACGAATTGCCGGGTTTGAAACCTCAAACCGTCGTTCTTGGGGGTGAAAGGCAATGGTTATTGTAACCCTTTTGTAATGTTTGTTTATGACCCTTTGATTGAGTAATGCAGCCATGAGCGCAGTTACCCGCTGCTGCCCATCAATAAGAATACGTTTACCATCCGATGATGTACCATCTTTTAACTTTACAGATGGGTTACGCCAAGCGATCAAGTATCCAATAGGGTATCCAGAATATAGCGAGTCAATAAGATCACGAACCTTTGCAGCACTCCATACAAATGGCCGTTGAATCTCCGGAATGGCAATTTCACCGGAATTTATCCAGGTGAGTAGCGTTTGAATGGGGTGTTGATTTACTGAATAGCGTTGGATGGTCACTTGAACCTCGTATTTGATTAATTAGACAACAAACAATGTGGAATGTTTATAATGATACAACCATGGCCAAGCTAATAGATTTTCAGAAAATTTTCATCATCTATCACAAGGTCCTAGGGTGTGCTTGCAATGCATTGCCCATTCAGGCACTTATTCAAACATCAATTGTCAGTAGGTGTCAGCTTTAGTCAACTGACTGTGATCTTCTGTATGTGTTTAATGTATAATTTATACAGTGTGGCAAGAGTGCAAAGCGAGCAAAAAAATAAGAAAATAAGTTTTGGTGGATGTATTAAGGTGTTATAGGAAGATCAGGAACAAAAAAAGAATTGACACTCTTTATCGGACAGTTTGTATTAGGACAAACCCTCACCAGAACGGCAATTCTAGTGAGGGTTCATTGTGGATCACAAATAGGGAACCACGACAGCAAGATCATTCTACAAAAAAAATGATCAGATGTGAACCCTGTTTTGTGAGAAAGATTTTTATCTTCATTTTGAGGACAATAAATGAAAATATTGAAGTTACCAGCAGTAATCGAAAAAACAGGATTATCCCGCAGTACAATCTACGCAAAACTTTCTTCCGACGAATTTCCCCAACCGATAAAATTGAGTATTCGCTCCATCGGTTGGGTTGAGGATCATGTTGACGCATGGCTTCTGAAAAAAATAGAGTCTATTTCCTAAACGCTATTCATGCTCATAAAAATGTGTTTGTTGGTTTAGCCCATTTGGGCACTCTCGTTACATACCATGTAGCTGCTCAGTCAGTACATCTATAAAAACATGGTGATGGTGGGGGGGGACCAACAGACGTATAACTGTAGCCTTTTTAGAAACGGGTGTGTGTCTTTTTTTAGACACTCGAAAATATCCTTGTTCTTTCAGGCTGAAACAGCGACGTCTTAAGACAGGTGAAGTCTGTCCGAGGCCGGGTTATTAACACTTACGTTGACTGAGGAGTTATGAATATTTCACAGGAAGAATCGACAACAGAAAATTTGGAGTTTGATATAACTCTATTTACTGCCGACAAAACACCTATGACAAAAACCTTTGGTATTGAAAAAGGTGAACTAGTTAAACAGCGGCCGGGATTAATTGCATTAGGGCAATACCAGGTACGTAAAACCACACTTTACAAACTTGCAAAAGGGTTAGGGAGTTTATCGAAATACCAGGCTCTTGGCCTCGGAACTCCTAAACAGAACAAAGGGCAACTGACCACGGCCCAAAAACATCTTGGTTTATGCTCTCCAAACGATCCGATACCAAGAACATCTGAATATTTTCGGTTCAAAAGAAAACCAACGGCAATACTCTTTGATTTTGATGGGATTAATTTACTGGTGAAAGCAGCTCTAGAAGTATTGATGGGCATTATTCCAGGATTTGATAAGGCAGAAAAGTTAATTGTCCATTCATCTTCCAGCGGACTTTATCTTGAGGGGGAATTGTTAAAGGAGACTACTTCTGCTCACGTTTATGTTGTTGTCTCTGATGGTACACATATACCATCCTTCATGAGAACACTAAGCCAACGATTGTGGTTGGCTGGATATGGTCACATCCAGATCAGTGCTGCAGGAAGTTTGTTAATTCGTTCATTGAATGATGGAAGTGTAGGAAGCCCAGAAAGAATTATCTACGAGGCGGCACCGATTCTAATGGACGGCCTTGTACAGAAGAGACCTAGTCCTGAGTATATTCCTGGAGAGTTACTTGATCTTTCATTAATCCCTGATCTTTGTCGAGATGAGGAGCAGCAATATAAGGATTTGGTAGCCGCTGCCAAAGCTAAGATTAGGCCTGATGCTGACAAGATACGAAAGATTTACGATCGGCTGCAGGTAAAAACTCTTGTTTCCAGCGGCATAGCAGAGACGGAAGCACATAAAGCTATTGCTGGGAGGCATAAGGGAGCCCTGACTCTTAATGATATTTTGTATCTGTCAAAAGATAAGGTTCTTGCCGTACGGGATATTTCGCAAGACCATCATGGCCAGTCTTGTTGCGACCCTTTAGAGCCATCCTATAATGATTGGCATGATACGGTTGCAAAAATTTATGTGAATGAAGATGGCAGTATTGTCATTAACAGTAATGCACATGGTGGGCAGGTGTATCATGTGAGTAACATTACAAAAGAGCATTATTCCACTCCTCAAGTAGCTCTTTTTAACGAAGATGGAAAACCAAAAACAAAAGTAACTGTATTGATAGAAATTGGTAGTCGGTTTGATTTATTCCATGATGAAACTGGTGAGGGGTACGCAAGTATAGAAAAAGACGGTCACAAGGAAACATGGCCTATAAAAAGCAAAGTCTTCAAAGAGTTGCTTGCTGACGAATATTATTTGTTAAGCAATATAGGAGTTAGCGGGCGTGTAATAGACGATGCATTGGACACTCTTCGTGGCAAAGCTAGAGTTGATGGTGAGCAACAAAGAGTTCACAGGCGGACAGCAGAGCATAAAGGAAACCTCTACCTTGATTTAGGTGATAAGGACTGGAGTGTCGTAGAAATTTCCAGAGAAGGCTGGAGGGTTAAGCGGACTTCTCCTGTAAAGTTTCTTAGAAGCCCCAGTAACCAGGACCTTCCCCGGCCAGAAAAAGGAGGTTCTTTGGAAGAGCTATGGGCTTTACTTAACATCAGGCCAGAGGATAGGGCGCTTATTGCCGGTTTTTTGGTGAGAGCTCTTTGTCCGAATGGCCCTTATTTAGGGCTCTGCATCAATGGAGAACAAGGAACGGCAAAAAGTACAGGTACGAAAATAATTAGATCTTTTTGTGATCCGTCAACTGCGATGTTGCGTCCCCCTCCTAAAGATGAGCGAGACTTCCTAGCTGGTGCGATCAATAATTGGTGCATTACCTATGATAATCTTTCAGGGATGCAACCTTGGCTCTCTGATGCACTTTGCAGGGTTTTGACAGGAGGGGCATTTGCAGCCCGTACGCTGTACTCCAATACTGAAGAAACTACAATTCCTCTTGCTCGGCCTGCTATTTTAAATGGAATTGATGATTTGGCTAACAGGCCTGATCTCGCTGATAGAGTTGTCACAATAAACTTTCAACCAATTCAGGAGGGTACCCGTAGAGATGAACGTGAACTGTGGCGACAATTTGATCAGGAGAAGGGTAAGATATTTGGTGTTCTTCTGGATGGCTTAACTGCTGCGCTGAATAATGTTGATAATGTCACTCTGCATTACAAACCACGCATGATTGATGCTGCAAAATGGGCAACGGCTGCGGAGGAAGGGTTGGGGCTTGCAAGTGGTTCTTTTATTGATTCTTACAGGAAGAATCAAAGGGATATGGTTGCGATGAGCCTCGATTCGTCACCATTTATCGCTGCTCTTCTCGATATGATTCAGGAGAAAAGGGAGTGGGAGGGGACTCCAACCGAACTTCTTTTGCTTTTGCCTGCGTATGCGAGGGATGAAGACACTGTAAGATCCAAGGCTTGGCCAAAGTCGGCAAGCTGGGTGACAAAATTCTTAAAACGATATGCTCCCGCTTTGCGAAAGATAGATGTAGGTTTTGAACAACAAAGAATAAGTGCATCAAGCCGTATCAAAATAACTATGC
>Ga0307929_1001143_pt1 | contig 21737 bp, 23 predicted proteins | sample AceLakmetage1330_FD_203160 | JGI IMG/M metagenome (GOLD analysis project Ga0307929, IMG submission 203160) | Saline water microbial communities from Ace Lake, Antarctica - #1330 | ecosystem: Environmental > Aquatic > Non-marine Saline and Alkaline > Saline | place: Antarctica: Ace Lake...
TACCCGGATCGGCAGGCTGACACCGATATTGAGGTGCACTTTGGTGTTGCCGTCATTCACCAGCCGCACCAGCGCGCCGATCCGGGTATCACCGAAGCCTTCGGAGACCGTTGTGAAGCCGCCGATCTGCGTTGTGCCTGCCGGGTTGTAGGTGACGTGATCCATCTCCTTGCGCATATACATGCCCATGACCATCAGCGTGATGTAGTCGTTGGGGGCGTACATGGCACCGAGCATGTGCATGTCCATCTGCATTTCGGTGGGGATGATGCGCAGGCGCGGTGGCTGGCCGGGTGCGCCGAAGAAGCGATTGGGCGTTGCCAGCACGTCGGCGGTGGACAGATCATCCATGCCGTCACGCACGCCGGACATGTCCATGCGTTTGTAGCGGTAGGAGAACATGATCTCGCCGGCCTCGTGCATGTGGTCGCCCATCACGCCGATGGGGGCGTGGCCGTCGGCGCGCACGGGGGCTGGTTTGGAGTGGTCGATGCCGTCATGGGCAAAAGCTGGTGCGGCAACTGGTGCGGCAATAAGGGCGGCGCATGTGGCCGCGAACAGACCTGTACGGCCTGCGGAAAAAAGCAGTGTCATTGAAAATCATCCTGAAAGCTGGAAATAGCGTGTGCCTCGCGCGCGGCCCTATTGGCGGGCGGCGCGCGGTGCGAGGCGGTTCGGCGTCAGGATGTGTGGGGCGGGGCGCGCGGCGGGCTGGCCCGGTTTAACGGTGTTGCATAAGCGGGGCGCGTGTCGGCCATCGGCTGTTGCTTGCTTGTATCCACATAGCGGACGGGCGCGCTCAGCAGCAGGGGTGGTGTATCGATTGCAATGGCAGCAGTCGTCTGCAGATCAAGATCACAGGCCGTTCGCGGCAGGTCGGGTGTGGATGTCTCACCGGAGATTTCGATGCCCAGTTCACGGGCATCGATGGTTATCGGTCCATGGACAGTACAGATGACGATTTCAAATGGTTCGGCCTGGGCAGCGGCAAGGGCTGTGGTCACCGGCATCAGGGCTGCAAGCGAGAACGCCGCCAGATGCACGGCAAGCGCAATCAGCCCCGTCAGGGCTGTCACTTTCTGCCTGCTGCGTCCGGCGTGATGCCGCATCCCCGTCAATCCCCCTTGTGTAGTCGCTGACCCGGTTTAGTGGGTGTCGTGCCCCATATCGCCTGATTTCATCTCACCGTGATCCATGGCACCTTCAGGTGATACGCTGTCGTGCATTCTGCCGCCTGTGGACACAACGGATACGTCAACGGTGATGTCGTCGCTGTTTTCAAAGCTCAGGGTCAGCGGGAAGCTGCCGCCTGCGGTGAGCGGCGCCGTCAGGTCGAACAGCATCAAATGCAGGTCGCCGGGCGCAAGCGTCACGGTTTCATTTGCCGGGATGTAGATGCCGTCGATCCGGCGCATCTGCATGACACCGTCTTCGGTCATTGCGTGGGTATGTATCTCAACATTTCCGGCTGCGGGCGAACTTGCCGCTATCAGCCGGTCTTCGCCGGGGCCGGAATTGCGGATCACCAAAAAGGCGGCGCCCGTCGTGCCAAGGCCGATGGTTTCGCGTGCGAAGGGTTCTTCGACGGTGATATCGCTGTCGCCGCCTGCGGTGCAGGCCGCAATGATGAGCGGTGCAAACAGGGTGATGGCCAGAAGGGTGCGTCGGATCATGATATGCGTCCTGCGTAATGGTCGGACGGGTCTAGCCTTTAATGGCCGCCCGGCGACAGCGCGCGGAATGTCGCATCTCATTTGTGGGCGATTCAGTCGGTAAGCGCCAGATCCGCGGCTTCTTTTTCCGCCAGCTTACGGCGGATTTCCGCCTGTGCCGCATGGTCAATGGGGTAGTTCCAGATCAAAGCGACGGCTAGGCTGAGGAAAAGGACTGGCAGCAGCGCGAAAATAATCCTCAGACCGTCGAGTGCCTCGGGCGTATTAACGGCGTTTGACGGGTCGAAACCAACCCAGGCGAGCAGCGGGTAGGTGATGCCGACCGAGACCGCGCCGCCCACCTTGGCGGTGGTGGTCAGCATGGCATACAGCAGACCGGTCCGGTTGTGGCCGGTGTCCAGCCGGTCCTTGTCACAGACATCCGCCATCATCGAGCGCAGCAGGAATGGGCCTGCCCCGAAAGCGACACCGAGCGCGAAGGTGGCAAACAGCGCCATCATAAAATCGCCGGGGCCGGGGATCAGGAAGGCAAGCTGCGCGAAGATGCTCCAGATCAGCGCCACGGATAGGGCGCGATGTTTGGAGACGCGTTTGGACAGCCACATCCAAAACGGCATGCCGGCAAAGCCGAGTACGAAATAGCAAAGCAGCATGAGGCTGGAATAGTCGGGCAGTTCCCAGACGAATCCGGCGAGGAAAAGATAGCTTGAGCCAAGGATTCCCAAAGCAAGGCTGGTGAACATGTCGGCTGCCACGATGCGCGCCATGCTCCAGTTGGTGAACAGCATTTTCAGCGCTTCACGCCATTCAGCCTTTTGAGCCGCGGTCTCAGGCCGTGGATGGTCCGGCACCAGCAGCACGGCGGCGAGCGCTGTCACCGGCAAGATGATGATCAGGAACCAGCCCATGGCGCCGACCTTGCCGAACGCATCGGCGCCTGCGGTTATTTCCAGCGCCGCGGGCAGGGCCAGCACGCTGACCATGCCCAGAATGATCGCGACTTCGCGCCATCCATAGATGCGGTTGCGTTCCACATAGTCGTTGGAGAGTTCTGCGCCCCAGCTTTGATGCGCGATGGTCAGCATCGTGTAGCCGGTATAGAGCACCAGCATCCACCCGATGAGATAGGCGGCCGAGCTGCCGGGTTGCGGGAAATAGATAAAGAAGGCTGAGACCAGCAGCAGCGGCACGGACAGCACGATCCAGTGCCGCCTGCGGCCCCAGCGCGTTGGATAGTGATCAATCACCAGACCCATGATCGGGTCGGTTACCACGTCGAATATGCGGGCAAACATGAAGATGGTGCCGACCAGCGCCAGCCCGAGACCGACTTCGGTTGCATAGAGCGGCGGCAGGTAGACGGTGATAGGGAGACCAAGCCCGCCCATGGGAAAGGTGAGGGCGGCATAGGCGGCCAGCGGGGTGGCTTTTACGCGCTCAGCAAGGGCTGCCTCAGCGCCGGGGGTACCCGGTGTTGCGGTCTCGTTCAAAATTTCCTCCGGCGACCGTGCCTGCTTTTTTCGACGCAGGTTTGGGCCGTCACAATTGCGGCTTCAAAAACTGGATAGCATGTAGGGACAAATCCTCAAATGTCATCGGGATATGCAAGGTGGTGCCGCAGAAATCCGCCTGTATTGGATGTTGCGCCGTGCGGGCATGGCGCTTACTTCTGTATCAAAGAAACATGACCAATGGTCAGGGGGATGACATGCAGGACTTCAAAGACAAGGTTGTGGTGATTACCGGCGGTGCGAGCGGCATCGGCTTTTCATTTGCAAAGCAGTTCGGCAAAGAGGGCGCCAAGATTGTTATCGGCAGCCGCCGCACCGCGCGCGTTGACGCTGCTGTGGATGAGCTGAAGGCCATGGGCATCGAGGCTGCCGGCATCACCTGCGACGTTGCCAAGCGCGAGGATGTGGAGGCGCTGGCGGACTTTGCGTGGGCAACCTTCGGCAAGGCCGACGTGCTGTTCAACAATGCGGGCGTCAGTCAGAAGCGGTATACGCGGCTGCTCAAGGTGGACCTGCAGGAGTTCCGTGATCTCTTCGAGATCAACATCTACGGCGTGCTGCATGGCATCCAGGTTTTCGGCAGGCGTTTCGTGGAGCAGGGCACACCGGCCGCGATCTATAATCTTGGGTCAGAGAACAGCCTGTTTCCTGCGGTGCCGCGGGCGCATGCCTATGTGGCGTCCAAGCATTCGGTGCTGGCGATATCAGAGCTGCTGGCTGAAGAGCTGCCGGACTTCATTGATGTCTCGGTCATCTGTCCGGGCTTTGTGCAATCGGAAATGACCGAGGGAACGCTTGGCGGCATGGACACGGATGAATTCACCGGGATCATCATGCCGCAGCTCAAGGCGGGTAATTTCTTCGCCGTGTCGCATGGCCATAACATGACCCATATCGACAAGCGCTACGCTGACATCAAGGCTGCGTATGACACCTACGCACCGCGCTATGAAGGTGATGATCAGTATGATGCGCGGACGATGACTGCAAAAATGAGAGCCAAGAGCAGCTAGACGGCAATTTGCAGTCTCAGCGCGCAGGCGTTACATGGGGCTGCAACTCACCTTCTCTCGCGATACAAACCGGAGCCTACCCTCGTGGATCAAAAAGAAATCACGCGCCTTGAGACCTATCTGCGCAAGAAGTTCCGGCTGGATATTCTCGAAGTGCGCCAGCGGCCCATCAAGGATGATTCCGTTGAGGTCTATCTGGGCGATGAGTTCATCGGCGTGCTTTTCCGCGATGATGAGGATGGTGAAGTCTCCTACGACTTCAACATGGCCATTCTGGCATTCGACCTCGAAGGCGAATAGGCCCGGCTCTAGGGCTCAGCCGGGCTCAGGCGCAGCTCTTCGGGCGGCGTGTCGGGCTTGGCATTGGCGCGGAATGTTGCGATCAGCGCCAGCACCTTGTCGTCGATCTGTTTCCAGTCCTCCAGATGCGCGCGCTTGTAGCGATAGCGCAGGACGACTGTTTCCGTCAGCAGGATCTCGCGGCGGCACCATAGAAGCGGTGCGTCGCGGGCGCAGACGAGGATGATGGGCGCGCCCGCGGGGCCCTTGCCCACATACATGTCCTGGCCATTGAATCCGGTCTCGTTGCGGAAGACGTAGTGGCGCAGGCCATGCGGCCCTGCCTCGCCCTCGCGGTTGGTGACTGCCGGCAGATAGACCAATTCCAGCCGTGGCTGTCCTGCAAGTATATTGGGGGCTTCCTCCACGCGCATATGCAGCACCGGCGATAACGGGTCCGACCGGTCAAATTCCTCGCGCATGCGTTCTGCGAACGGTACCAGCTCCGGCAGCAGAACGTGCAGGTCGATGCGCTCCAGCGCGCCGCCGGTGCGGGCGCCGGCAAAGCGGGTGTAGTTCGCAGGGACCCCCATCTGCACATCGCCGATTGAAACCTGCACTGCATCCATGCGGTCGGTGGCTTCAGGGGCAATGCCCAGAATTTCATCGGCGGTGGGGCCGACATAATACCAAAGGAAAATCGCCGCGAAGACGACGACACCGGCTGCCACCAGCACGGGGATCAGCCATGGCGGGCGCTCAACAACTTCGTCCTGGGCTCGGCGGGTGTCGCGGGGGGGGCGGGCCATAGGGTCCTCTGGGGCGATAAAGGGCAGTGGGGATCGGCGTGGGCGCATTTCATAGGATTCGCGCCGCGCGGGATAGCGCAGCAAAGCTCTAGCGCACATTGCGTTGTTTTGTCCGGCGGCGTTTCGCTTTGGCACGGGTGGCGGTGCCTGCCCCTGTCGCGGAATGATCCCGGTGTGGGGAAGATGTGGGAAAACTCGCAGAAAACAGCCATTTCAACATTGGTATGCCTTTTGCGCCTTGGGCAGTGCCGTGTGTGCTTTCGCGCACGGCTTTCCAGGTTCAATCCGAGGCTTCCAATGGGCGAATTCACTGCGTTTTTCATGGCCGTGCTGACGGGGATCGTCGCTGCGGGCGTAACTTCCAGTTTCTATCGGCTGGTGACCAATAAACCGCCGAGTTTCAGCGTGCTGACAGCGCCGCTACCTGAAGTGATGACCGGCATGGCGACTCTTATTTTTGCCGGGCCGATGGTGATCATGCGCAATGCCGTGCGGGCGCGGGTGCTCGAGCAACGGGCCTGGATATGGCTGGCGCTGTCTACCTCAATCGCCACGTTCTGGAGCTTCATGTCAGGCATTTTCGTGCTGAGTCTGATTATTGCGAGCTAAATTGGCCGGTTCAGCCATGCGCTTTTGGCTTGTTGCGGTGCAGTGAGGTCTGCGCCTATGCATGGCTGACATACTCAAATGGGAATGATCCGGGGATTATTCACCATTCATAAACCCATAATTTACCTATATATCAACGTTCCGCGCGAAAAAATGACATGAAAACAGACAGTTACGCTCTTTTTATGTGAAAGTGACAATTGCTCACTTCTGTCCGGTCATATCGGACTGCTATATAAATTCGTAACCACGTCACTTTCGCTGTCTTGACCCTGTCGCATTGGTTGCCTATCTCCAGTCATGAGATGAGTAATTTGATGCGCTGCACACCGTGTTTTAAGTGGCAGCCTGGAGGGCGAGAGAATGCAGAGCCTTACTGGAAATATCCTGGCCGCGACCGCCATCGCCGTAACCGCCGTTCTTTTTCAGATCGGCGTGATGGCTCCGGGCAACGCGTTTTTCGCGGTGGTGCTGGTGTTGCTGCTCTACACAGCCAATCAGCTGAACGCGCGGGAAAATCAGCCGCTGCGTGAGGCGGTCGTCAACATGTTCACCAACCCGGCCTCGTATGCCCGCCGCAGCGCTTTTGCGGCCTATGTGGGCACAACGGCTGTCGGTTCGATCATTATCCTTGAGACGCTGGCCTATCTCTAAGCCGCGCGTTTCCATCTAACTAATCAAGACGTCGCATTCCTCCCTGACGGCTTGTTTCTAGGGCGCTTTTCCACCTCCTCGGAAAAGCGCCCTTTTTTTGTCTGCAGTCCGGGAATTGACGCTGATCAGGCCAGCTTGTTGGGAGTGGCAGCTTCCAGGGCTGCCAATTTGCGGGCGCGGCGGCCACGCATTGCTCGCCTACCACCTGCCATGCCGAGCCAGCCAAGCAGGGCGACACCTGCCGCCCAGATCCATTCCAGCACGAAGCGGATGAGATTGACCGCACCCTTGAAGGCGCGCAGCGAGGTTTTGCCGGTCAGCGCGATGATGCCGCGGGTCTTGGTGCCCAGCGTCTTGGTCATGCCGGCGACGTTTTCCAGATCCTTGGTGGTTTCCACATAGCGCATCAGCCGCACGGTTTCGGCGGGGCCAACGGCGCTGCGCATGTCGTCCATGCGGGACAGTACCGGAAACAGTTCGGCGGCTTTGACGTTGTCCGCATAGGTGCCGATTGCGCGACGGGTGGCGACGGGGTCAGCCAGGGATACATCGTCCAGCGTCTTGCGCAGGGCGGGAAAATTAACCGCGCGGCTGACCAGGGTGCCTAGCTCGGCTGTGAATTTCTTCGTCATGGTGCCGGCCTTCTTGGCCACTTTCAGCAGCGATACGCCGACGCGCGCGGGCAGGCCACCGCCGCCGGAGGCGACCGTGCCCGCTGTCACAGCAAGGCCGACAACCGAGAGGCCAAGCACCACCTGGCTGTAGTCCTCACCGGCAACAAACTTGGAGCCTTCGGTGCCGATGTCGCGGATATCGCCGATGACGGTGAGGTCTGACGTGATGGCGCCTGCAAAGGCTGCACTGTCCGAGCCGTCGCCGGTGATAAAGCCTTCAAAGAAATTGCCGGTATTGCGCAGGACAACGGCGGTTGTGGTTTGCGAGGCGGCCAGGGCGTCGCGCGTTGGCGGGGCCAGGTCGCGGCCCATATAGGTGGCGATCTCCGCATACATTTCAGCGTCGTCCTGGCGATCGTCCGCCAGTGCTTCAAGAATGCGACCGTCCAGCTCGTCAGGGCCGACGGTGGCATCGAGTTCAAGCTGCACCAAGGTTTCGGTGGGGATGTGCTCCAGATACGAGTCGAGCAGCCCCGCCTCAAGCGCGAGGATCACACCGCCGGGAATGACGATGGCCAGAAAAACCAGCAAAAACGCGCGCATTTTACCCCTCTCCAAGACCTGAAAGATGTCCGGGACCCCACGAGCTTCAAGCCTGAGGGATTGCGCGCTGCAATGCAATGAGCAGGCGGGGGAAGGCTTAACGGGTGGAATGGCGATGTGCCGGGCAGACAGGGGCAGCTTTAGCCGGCCTTTTGCATCTTCTCCAGCATTGCACCCATTGCGGCATGCACGGCGTTGACTGCCTGCAGCGGGCGGATCATCACGCGGAACTCGACGATCTTGCCTGCGTCGTTGCAGGTGATGATGTCGACACCGTTCACGTATTTGCCGTCCATCTCGGTCTCGAATTCGAGCACCGCATAATTCCCGGCCAGAACTTCCTTGGTGTATTTGAATTTGCCTGCGTTCTCGGCCGGCTTCTTGTCGCCTGGTGCGCCCTGTCCGCCCAGCGTGCCACCGGCCGCGCGCAGATAGGCCAGCGTCAGCGCCTTGCCCTTTTGCGGCGTGAAGACGATCGGGGAGATGAACACGCAGTCGTCGGCGATCAGGTCTTCAAGTGCGCCGGGTTTCTTGTCGTGGATGAATGAGTGCCAGTCGGCGATGCATTTTTCGATCATGGGAGTTCCTGACGTGCTTGTGGGTTGATCGACATTAGCTGACCGGAGCGCCTTGCGGGTGCTCAAAATTGAACAGTCTCCTGATAGTTTGCGCACATATAAATCGAACATGTTCATTTTTTCTTGAATGCATGAACGTGTTCAATTATTCTATATAGCTAATGTTCAATGCCCGGCGCTAGGGCCTCTGGAGAATCGGTTTCATGAGTGACAGCCCCAAAGTTGATGATGCCTTTGTTGAAAAGTTCATGCGGTCCGTGAAGACCCCGCTGGAATACGGCGTGTATTTCCTGTTTCACGATTACTGGGAGAAGGCACCCCAAAGTGCTATTGACGCCTATGTGGAGGAGATGCGCTCCATACCGGGCGCCAAAGAGGCAATTGCGGAAGGCTTCATCGCGGAACCGTTCAGCCTTGAACGTCTTGAGCAGTGCGCGCCGGGCACATTGGGCGCCGGCTACCTGAAATTCATTATCGACAATAATCTGGAAAAAAATCTCGGCACCAACTACCGAAAGTTCAACGAAGAGCTCCGGAGTTCAGGAAAGCTGGACCGACTGCCGGACGATTTGAGCTACATGATGGTGCGTGGATTTCAGACCCACGACTTCCATCACGTCCTGACCGGGTATGAGGCAACTATCTATGGGGAGCTCGCCCTTGCCGCATATTATCTCGCGCAGCTCAGGTTCCCGTATCACGCCCTGCGGGTTGCCGTGACGACGGCTCATACGGCACTTCTTGCGCCCAACTTTATCGTTGAGGCGATGGACGCTTTCACTGATGGCTGGAGTTACGGGCGAAACTCAAACAACATCAATTTTGAGCGCTGGGAAGATGAAATCGATACCCCGCTTGAGGTGTTGAGAGAGCGCATGAACCTGACGCGACACGCAAAAGCCGCCTGACAAGGATCAAGATGCCAAGACCCCCTGCGACCAAAGCCCAGCGGCAGGAAGAAAGTCGGCGCATACGCAGTGCGGCTTCAAAGATCTTCGCCGAACAGGGGATTGCTGCCATCTCAGCCCGCGCTGTGGCGAAGGAGGCGGGGGTGTCGGTCGGCAAGATATATACCTACTACACGAACCTGACAGAGCTCATGCAATCCCTGTGGCAGGGGCGCGTGCAGCAACTGGCTGAAGAACTGCAGGATATTGCAGCAAAGACTGCTGATCCTGTAAGCCGTATACGGAATACTCTGGAGGCCTACGCCGTCTTTGCGCATGAAAATCCGGATCTCTACAAGGGCGCGCTCATGTATGTGCGGCCGGACAGTCATCCAAAGCCGGAACCACAGGCGGCTGAAGATCTGCCCATCATGGGGCTGCTGATTGACGCGATTTTGGAAGGTCAGACAGCGGGAACCATCCGCGCCGGATCGCCCGTTCGGATGGCCCAATTGCTTTGGGCCGGAGTCCATGGATCGCTGGCACTGCCCGTCAACATTGACCGGTTTGCCTTTCGCGAGAAGGGTCACCTGACCAGCGACATGGTTGACGCGTTGATGGTCCATCTGCAGGCAACCAGCTGAACAGGCCGCCGTGCCGATATCAGGTAGGGGAACCGGTGAGCGGCAATCCGGATTGCAGGTGTGCCGGGTCTATGACGCGGGGAGGGTGGCATGCGACACTCTCCACCGATTCAACATCCAAATCTGACCATGCGACGCGCGAAGAGGACATGACCAATGGCGATCTATGAATTGGACGGAATGCAGCCTGTGTTGCCAGCTGAGGGCCGTTACTGGGTGGCGCCCAATGCGGCCGTCATGGGCAATGTCCTGATGGAAGAGGACTCCAGTGTCTGGTTCGGGGCAACGGTACGCGCCGACAATGAGCAGATGCGGATCGGCAAACGATCCAATATTCAGGACGGCTCGGTGCTGCATTCGGACCCCGGCCAGCCACTCACCATCGGCGCGGATGTCACCATCGGCCATATGGTCATGCTGCATGGCTGCACGATTGGCGACGGCACGCTGATCGGCATCGGTTCGACCATTTTGAACGGGGCCAAAATCGGCAAAGGCTCGCTGATCGGTGCCCATGCGCTGGTGACTGAAGGCAAGGAAATCCCCGACGGGGTTCTGGTCATGGGGTCACCGGCCAAGGTGGTGCGCGAGCTTTCCCCTGAGGACAGTGCGGCGTTGCGCTTTTCAGCGCACCATTATGTGGAGAACTGGCAGCGCTTTGCGCAGGGCATGCGCAAGTTGGCGGACTGATTTATCAGGCGTACACTCGGCGCAACAAAGCAAAACGATATTCAGGAGAGGCTCCGATGAGCGAAGCGCATGATCTTGCAGGCCGCAAGGCTGCAGAGGACGAAGTTCTTTATGACGTGACCGATGGCGTTGCCACCATCACGCTCAATGCACCGGAGCGGATGAACACCATCTCACGGCTGATGCTTGGCCAACTGACCGATTTGCTGGTGGCGGCTGATGAAGACAAGGACGTGCGCTGCGTCATTCTTACCGGTGCCGGCCGGGCCTTTTGTGCCGGTCTTAACCTCGAAGAGGCGCGTGCCGGCAAGGGCATCGGCGGCGGCGGTGAAGCCAGCGCCACGCTGGACCTGCGTAATACGCCGCCGACCGTTATGCATGCCATGGACACGCCCACCATCTGCGCCATTAATGGTGGTGCGGCTGGCTATGGCATGGATACGGCACTTGGCTGCGATATCCGGCTGATGGCGGATACCTCGAAGATGGCTGCGGCCTTTACCAAGCGCGGGATTGTGCCTGAATCGGGTGGAACCTGGCTGTTGCCACGGATGCTGGGCTGGGAGAAAGCGTCGGAACTTATTTTTACGGGCCGCACGCTGTCAGCCCAGGAATGTGTGGAGTGGGGCCTTGCGGCTCGCGTGGTGCCCGCCGCTGACCTGATGACCGAAGCCCGGGCGATGGCACGCGAAATTGCCGACAACGCACCTTTGGCCGTGCAGGCCTCCAAGCGGATGATGCGCATGGGCCTTAATGAGACATTTTCCGATCACGTCCATCATGTATATCTGCAGCTGCTGCCGCTGCTGCGGTCGAAGGATATGAAGGAAGGCATGATGGCGTTTCTTGAGAAGCGCAAGCCGGACTTCAAGGGAGAGTAAAGGCTGACCCGAGGGAACCACGTGAGTATTGTGTATGCCGTAAATGGTGGAGCGCGGGTATTGCAGCTCCTGGTTCCCCTCCTTATCGGGGTGTGCCTGGCTTTTTCGGCGGTCGCTCAAACAACGCAATCGCTTACCGGACGATACGCGGGCTTTGCTCTGAGCGAAGGCGTCGTAGCCAGTCTTGTGGACGAAAACGGCCGGGTTATTGGTCAGTATACGGATTTGTCCGGCAAGGTCTTTACGCTCAACGGCCAGCGTGTCGGGGCGGGGGCGCAAGGGCAGCTGGAGCGCGATGGCGTTAAGGCGTTCTTCCAGCTGGAAACCCGCCCGTTGGGCATTCAGTTTCTTTTTATTCCTGCAGGTGCCAACGGCCAGCCTGATCTGGGCGGCGCCAAGCAATCCGCGCTGGCGCGTGAAGATGTGGATGTCGAAACCCTGCTGGGGCAGGACGAGCGTGAAAGTACGCAGGGACGCGTTGTCCTGAGTGACGACGTCTCGGGCTTCGACCTTGCTGAAGATTACGCCGCCATGCGGCCGCGCGAGCGTGAGCTGATCCGCCTGTTTGACCATGTGCAGGCGCATCTCACCGGCCGGTTGTGCAGTGCTGTTGAGGCGCGCGAGATTGATGAGGACCACCCGGCGGTGTCATTGGCGCTGGAGCGGCAGCAGGCGGGGTGCAGTGCTATTGCCACCTTGCGTGACCGGGCCATCGCGTCTGACAATTACGATGATTTTGAAACCCGGCTGGCGGTGCAGCAGGAGCTTCTGGCAACCACTATGGCGTGCGATGCCGGCGATAAAGACCCGGAAATGTGCCAGACGGCAGGCGCCATGAATGCCGCCATGTTTGAACAATGGCGGCGGGCTGCTGTGATTTACGCGGAAGTGGCGGATCGGGGCGGCACCGGATCCGGCGCGCGGGAGGCAGCCTCGCGTGGGCCGGTCGTGCTGCGTGGTGGCCTTGGCGAGACGCCTATAGGCGATATACCGCTGCCCGTTGCCAAACCGCAGCGCTAGGCGCACTGCATAAATCTAGTTTTGCTGTTTCCATACCTGACGGATCTTGGCGTCGGTTTCCGGCCCCATGTTGAACCATGCGGTGCGGTTACGCGTTGCATCCACCACAAACAGCCGGTCGCTGCCGCCCAGATGCTGGGTCAGGGAATTCACCACTTCCGGTGCACCGGAGGGGGTGTGCACGACCCAAGCATTGGCGGAAATCTTGTAGGCGGGGCCCAGCGACATGATGGCGGTCTCAAGCGGGCCTGAGGAGCGCGACTTCACATCGGTGACAATCATGATGTTGAACGAAGTGGGTTTTGCCCGTCGGTCGATCTGTGATTTGCGTGGGCCGTATTGCGCCGGAGCTTCGCGTGCCGGAGCGGTTGCGGCCGGGGTTGCTGGCGCTGCGGCTGGCTGGCCTTGCGGCTGAGCTGCGGCGGCCGGGACCAGATCTTTCATGGCAAAAAGCGGTGCCAGGGCCGGGTCCGCGGCGGCTTGCATCCAGTCTTCTTCGCCGGCGGGCTGGCCTGTACGTGCGACAATCGAAAACGCTGCGATACGGCCTTCGCTGACATATTGGCGGAGGGCGTGTCCCGTATAGGGCCCATAGATGCGGTTGTTGACTTCCAGCACCCAACGGCCGTCCAGCGGATCGGCTGTCTGGTCGGCCTGCGTGGCCGCGTCGGATGGATAAAGCGTGTTGCTCATTGGGCCTGTCATATCCTGACACCCGCACCGGTGCGCCGGAAAAAAGTTAGTGCCCATGCGCAACTCGAATCACCGCACATGGACGCATTAAAAACATAGGCAACCCTTGACGCAGGGTCCATCGGGGCTTTGCCGTGGCCTGACACCAAGGGTGCATTGCAGGCTTGAAGCAGCGCGCGCGCCGTCGCACTGTGCCGCCTGAAACAGCCGTCAATAAATGTATTTCACGGGAGCATACGCCATGAGCGACGCCTTCAAGAATCTGGAATTTTCCGCAGCCGAAGTAGAGGGCAAGGTGCTTAAAGTCACCATCAACCGCCCCGACCGCATGAACTCGCTGCATCCGCCGGCCAATTTCGAACTTGAGAAAATATTTGATGCGTTTGCCGCGGATGATGATCTGTGGGTGGCGGTGATTACCGGTGCGGGTGATCGCGCGTTCTCCGCGGGCAATGATCTCAAATGGCAGGCTGAGGGCAATGCCATCGAGGTGCCGAAGTCAGGGTTTGCCGGTCTTACGGCGCGCTATGATCTCAACAAGCCGGTCATTGCCGCCGTCAACGGCGTTGCAATGGGCGGCGGCTTTGAAATCGCGCTGGCCTGCGACCTGATCATTGCGTCGGACAATGCCACCTTTGCGCTGCCGGAACCCAAAGTGGGTCTTGCGGCTCTGGCTGGTGGTCTGCACCGGTTGCCGCGGCAGATCCCGGTCAAGCAGGCGATGGGGATGATCCTCACCGCACGTAGCGTGCCGGCGGCGGAAGGCCAGACGCTTGGCTTCGTCAATCAAGTTGTTCCGCAGGCGGAGCTTATGGACGCGGCGCTTAACTGGGCCAAGCAGATTGAAGCCTGCAGCCCGATGTCGATCCGCGCATCCAAGCAGAGCGTTTACGCGGGGCTGGATGAGGCCAATCTCGAAAAGGCTGTGACCGGCAAATACGATGCGGTGCATGCGCTCTTCAAGAGTGAGGACCTGATCGAGGGGCCGATGGCCTTTGCGCAGAAGCGCAAGCCTGTGTGGAAGGGCCGCTAGGTCACCCACGTGTCTTCTGAAAACCGGGAAGGCCGGAACCGCTTTCGGGCGGCTCCGGCCTTCTTTAGTCATGGTCCCGCTGTCCGGCGGGACCGGGGTCTTCGTGGCGCCGCTGTCCGGCGGTGCCAGATCGTCTTGGCTCTGCTGTCCAGCAGAGCCGGGTCGTGAGGGCCTTGCTGTCCGGCAAGACCCGGGTCTTATTGGCTCCGCTGTCCGGCGGGGCCGGGTATTGGTGCCGCTGTCCGGCGGCACCAAGTAGGTTTCGTGGCGTAAGAACCCTTCGTGGGGTCGGCGCTATATCTGAGGCCCGAAGGACTCTCAGCCACGAAGCTGTTGCGCTAGGACTTGGCTGCCAGTGAGGCGGTGCGGGCGGACGTGCCTTCACCATTCAGCTTGACCCAGTGCATGGGGTGCTGGCGGGACTGGCGCATCAGCCAGCTGTAGGGGGCCTTGTCGAAGGACACGATACCCATCGCCATGTTGTCGAGAACCAGATCGCCCTTGTCGGTGACCACGGTGAGCACGGCATGACCTTCACCGTTCCACTGGCGGACGACCGTGATGAGCAGGGCGTCGGCGGGCCAGCCACGGGCAATCAGGGCGCGGCGCTTTTCGAGCACATAGTCCTCGCAGTCGCCGGCCGAGTTGATGGCGTAGCTCCACCATTCGATCTTCTGCACCAGGTCGATGTCGTTGACCGGGCGCACGGTCTTGTTGAAGTAGCTGTTCACCTCATTCAGCTCGGCCCATTTGTCGGCTGTCAGCGCAACGGCGGGCAGGTTCTGCGTGCTTACGGTGCTTGCCGAGGCGGTGGTGATGTCCGCTGCCGGCTCGCAATCCTGACGATTGCGGAGGCAGAAGCCGATGTAACCGATCGGCGGGCGGGCTGCCTGGCCTTCAACCATCGCAAGATGGGTGGCGGCGGGCGCTGCGGACTTAATTGATTTGGAAGCTGTGACCGGCGATGTGCCGCCGGTGGTCTGGCAAGCTGCGAGTGCGACGACAACTGCCAACATCAGAAGACTGCGAAGAATAATCATAACCAACCCCTTGGTTTCTCAGAATGTGATGTTGAGAATGGGGCTAATCTTTTTCTATACTTCTGATATTGGCATCTATATTTAAATCAGATCAAATGTAAAACCAATCTATATTTTGATAAAATCCAGGTAAACTCCAATTAGATTGTACTTCGATTTTTATGTGTTTTTGCCTCTAAACCCGGGTTCAGGTGAGAATCCGCTGTTTTCTGCGGCTGAAAGGTGCATGGGGCGGGGCTGCGGGACCAAGTACAGTCGTGATCTGCGGGCGCCCTGTGGTGCCCGGCCAGCAAAAAGGCGCGCTTCCTGTGTGGAAACGCGCCTCAAAAAAAATGCAAATCAATCAAAAAAAGTTTTCAAAGGCCGGGTTCTGGGGGTCCGTCAGGTCCCAACGGCCATCAAACCTTTGCAAATGGGCTTCAAAAGCCCTCAGGACGTGATCTGCCAGGAGCCGTCGGGCTGTTTGCAGGCGGTGCCGGTGTCCTGAACGGGCTGACCGTTGACATAAACCTCCTGCTCGAAGGTCCGGCATTCATGGCCCTGATTGTTTGTGTAGACCTCGCCGGGCTGAACTTTGCCGTGATTGCCGCTGTCTGAATTGCTCCAGGTGCCGGTTTCACCGGTTTCCAGTGCGTTATATGTGGTGTCCTGCACATATTCCTCGTCTTCGCAGGTCAGGGTCTTGCCCAGCTGGTTGCCGGCAATGCCGCCGAGCACGACGCCGCCAATGGTGGCCGCCGTCTTGCCGCCGCCGGAACCAAAGCGCGATCCGACATATCCACCAAGTGCTGCCCCAGCCAGACCGCCCAGAATGCCGCCTGTACTGGTATTGGAGCACTCCGCGTAGGCCGGTGTCGGCGCTGACACCAGTATAAAGAGGGCGGTCAGTGCCGCCGCGCAGGCCATAAGGGCCGGTTTAAGGGAAAAGGTCATTGGGATGCCATCCTAAGAGTGGGTCACGCGCGCGCCAATATTAGGCGCATGCGCCGCCTAACGCCTAGACGCCAGGGGCGGTTCTGGCGATCAGAAGTGGAATGCCGCTGAAATCGAGCCGAATTCGTCCCAGGCGTCCTGTTTCACGAATTCCTTGCTGCGCCAGATATTGGTGAAGCTGATGCGGGCCCGGCCGACGGTGACGGCAATACCTGCTTGAAAGTCGACGACCAGAGGTTCTTTTTCCACCCGGTGGCTATTGCGGAAGGTATTGCCGTCCAGAAAGATGTTGCGGGCGACGGCGCGCAGTTCGGTGCCGGCAAACAATTGCCAATCAACATCCGGGCTCGGCTCAAAATAGCCGGAGCCGGGCAGGCTGGGGCGGATGCGCGGCACGCCGTCGGACGAATTAAGTCCGGTGCCGATGCGCAGGGTGCCGCCGACAGCGGCGTGGGTGAACACATTGCCGAGCGAAAACCCCATATGCGGTGTTGCATCGGCCTCGATGTTGAAGGGCAGCAAGTCCTCAAACCACTGCACATCAATGTTGCGCGGCAGGCGGCGCTCATAGGTGAGGACGATGCCCGGCTCATTGTGCAGCTGGTTGGACCAGCCGCGCGGTTCGTCGGCGCCGATCCAGTCATGCCAGGTGATTTGTACGTCATCGGCCTGCGACATCGAGCCGACGACGCCGATCAGCAGCTCGAACGCATCAATGCGCGTGACGTGGCGACTGGCGCGGCGCTCGCAGTCGTGGCGGAAGGAGACAACGCCGAAGCCGATATTTGTCCAGCCTGCGTATGGCCGGTCGTCGCGCTGCAATGTTGGAACGGTGATGTCGTCCGGTGTGAAGATGGACTGGCCCAGCGACACTGAAAACTGCATCCGGTCGCCTTTGCCAAAGCCCGGGGTGCCTTGCGCCAGGCCCTGCAATATCTGTGGTACGCCGCCTGCGGACAGGAAGGAGAGCTGGGTGCCATGCGTGTAGTTGCGGTCGGCACCGTTGCCGAACATGTCGTTCTCGATCTGACCTGTGGCGATCCGGTGGCGCTCTGTACCGCAGCTCGATGCCGCGTCTGCTGCGGATTGCGCGGCCGCGGGATGTGCAAATGCCGCGAGCGCGGCCAGCGCGAAGCCTGCGCAGGTGGCGGAAAATATGAGGCGATTGTGGGTCATGCGGGCAACGCTTACGGCGCTTTACTGTTGGCGTCCAGCGTCTTGTGCAACGTGGATATTATATCCGTAAGGCGCGCCCAAAACCGGCCGTTGCGCTACTGCGTATGGGCAGGTTCAAAATGCTGGACAAGGGCGTTGGGCGTGGGGGCCACGTCGGCAAACTCCACCGCAAAGCCGTTGTCGTGGTGGCGCACCACCCGGCCACGCATGCGGCCAAGATCCACAAATACACCAATGGTCGGTCGCAAATGGCTTTCCACCGACGCACCGCTCAGGGACATATCAATGACGCGGCAACTGCCGATCGACCCGTTTGCCATGCGCAAGGTCGTGGGGTTGTCATCACCATCAAGACGCGGATGGCGGCGGACATCGTCCAACGCATCCTGATCGCCGTCGGCAATGCGCTTTAGGGTTTCGGCAAACCGCTCCCGCTTTGCGATGGTCATGTCGATGGCGATGGCAAAGCCGTCGTCGCCGAGGCGTTTCACTTCGCCTTCAAAGCGGCCAAGCCGGTCCACATACGATACCACGCGTTCGCCCAGGGCGGGCAGTTCGGTGGCGTTGTCAACGGAGATGTAACAGCCGGACGCAGAGATATCGCGCAGGCGTGCCGCGCATTCGGTTCCATCAGGCAGCAGGCAGCGGGCTGGAAATTCCAGCGGCACGCGCGGATACACCCGGCGCTCGGCGCCAGTTTTTTCCGCGTCGTCCACCGCGGGCGCGGCGAATTCCTGCTGCCCGTCCGTCATTTGTCTACTCCGGTAAATCGAGCTTTCATGGTCCCATGCCGCCGGTTAATGGGGCGTTGATGCGCGAATGCAGGGTTTCGGGCTGGAATTGAGACTTCGGCAGGCCCATATCCGCGTTCTAAAACAGAACTAAAGGGAGGGGTGCCGGATGGAAATCGAAAAGGGTGCGGTGGCGCTGGTTATAGGCGTTGGGGCGACGCAGGGGATTGGTGCTGCGTGCGCGCGCAAAGCGGCGGCTGAAGGCCTGCATGTGTTTGTGGCAGGCCGCACCCAGGCAAAGCTTGATGCTGTGGTGGCAGAGATCAAGGCTGCTGGCGGCAAGGCCACAGCCATTGCCGCGGACACGACAAAGCCAGAAGACGTAAAGCGCATGTTTGATGCTGCCGAGGCCGAAGCGGGTGTGCCTGACCTGGTAATCTACAATGCGGGCAATAACCGGTTCAGCCCGCTTGTGGATATGAGCGACGATTTTTTCGAGGATTTGTGGCGTTTATGCGCATTCGGCGGCTTTTTGGTGGGCCGCGAAACCGCGAAGCGGGTGCTGCCTGACGAGGGCGCGCGGGCGACCCAGGCAACGCTCATCTTTACAGGCGCCACGGCATCCATGCGCGCGAAGCCGCCATTTACAGCCTTTGCCTCCGCCAAGGCCGCGGAACGGGCGCTGGCACATGGCATGGCGCGCGAATTCGGCCCGCGTGGCCTGCATGTGGGGCACACCATCGTTGATGGCGTGGTTGACGGGGCCCAGATCAAGAGCCGGGTGCCGGACTATCTGGAAAGCAAAGGCGAAGATGGCGGGCTCAACGTGGATGCGGTCGCCGACGCGTATTGGATGCTCCATATGCAGCACCAAACAACTTGGACGCTGGAATTGGACCTGCGCCCGTACAAGGAACTGTTTTAAGCCGGTTGCCGCCCTTGATAGCGCTTTGACGGCAAAACATGTGTATTTCTGCCATTGGCGGGGTGGGGCGGCGCTGATACTGTCCGTGTCCAAACAAGGTTAACAAAGCGTTGGGGTTCAGCGGGCACATGCGGCATTTCTTCAAATCAGTTCTTGGACTGGAACTTCGTCACGCGGCCATTGTGGCGGCGGCAGTTATTCTTTCGTCCTGCGCCAGCTATCAGCTGGATGAAGCGCGCGAGATGACGCCTTCGGGCAACGCGTTCACCAGTGCGCTTTATAACGCGTATCTGGATCACTCGGCGCGGGCCTATGAGGAAGACAATGAAGAGCTTTCCAATGCCTTTGCAGCGCGCGCCATTGCGGCTGCCAAGGGCACGGTCATTGCTCCTGTGGTGCCGGTTGCTACGGCCTTGCAGCCGGGTGCTGCATCCGTTGTCAATTTTGATACTGCCCGCGGGCGGTTGATGCAGGCACTTGCCACCGGCCGCGATCAGGCCCCGTTGCTTGCTGCGCGGGCACAGGCCGATTTCGATTGCTGGTATCTGCGCTCAATTGATCCTGATTCATCCAGTGAAGCTGTAAGCCGCTGCCGCGCTGGGTTTGATAACAGTCTGCCGGCGCTGGAATCGGCTATTGCGCCGCCTCCCTCGGCCCTGCCGGAAGCCGCGCGCTTCACTGCTTATTTCGGCTTTGACGAATGGTTCCTGCGGGCCGATGCGCTGGATGTGATCGGTGCCGCGATGGAAACCGCACGGGTTGGTGGACATGGCGAGATCGTGCTTGGTGGCCATACGGATACGTCGGGCCGGGCCTCCTACAATGACGGGCTGTCGCTGCGGCGTGCGGAAGCCGTCAAGGCGACGATGATCGAGCTTGGCGCGTTGCCGGAAGCGATTCAGGTCATTGCCTATGGCGAGACCCAGCCTGCGGTACCTACCGGTGACGGGGTCCGCGAAGCGCTCAACAGGCGGGTTGAAATCCAGCTTGTTCCCTAGGTTGCCGTAGGGGCAGGGGCGTCGCTGCCGGATGGCGGGCGGTTAAAACTTGACGCAGGCGTCATTTTTTACAGTATTGTCAGGATTGCATTACAGCGCGGCGGCTCCCAGGGGCTGCCGCGCTGCTGCATCGCCTGTAAATTAAGGGTGTGTATTGCCATTATGTTGTTCTCGGATGCTGTCCGGTAGCGGCACGTAAAAAGACAGAGCAGGGACGGAAATGGACGAGTTTGATTATGTGATTGTCGGTGCAGGTAGCGCTGGCTGCGTATTGGCCAACCGCCTCAGCGAAGATGGCAATTCCCGTGTGCTGGTGCTTGAAGCAGGTCCGCGTGACAAGAACACATTCATTCATATGCCTGCCGGGTACGCCCAGCTTGTCGGCAACAAGAACCCGCATAACTGGGCTTATGAGACCGAAGGCCAGACGCATCTCAACAACCGCAAGCTCTATTGGCCGCGCGGACGCGGCTGGGGCGGTTCATCCTCGATCAACGCCATGGTCTATACGCGCGGTCATGCGCGCGACTATGACCTGTGGCGTCAGCTCGGCAATCCCGGCTGGTCCTATTCGGATTGCCTGCCGTATTTCAAGAAGGCCGAGCATTCCAACCGCGACGACAGTGTGTTCCACGGCCATGAGGGGCCGCTGAATGTACAAAAATCCAACCGCGAAAATGATCCGCTGCTCGACGTGTTCGTCACAGCCGGTCATGAGGCCGGTCATCCGCTGACGGATGATTTCAACGGCGCGCAGCAGGAAGGCTTTGCCCGCTACGAGCATACGATCAAAGGCTCCAAGCGTAATTCCGCAGCGCAGGCCTATCTGCATCCGGCCCTTGAGCGCGATAATCTGGTGGCCGAGACCGAGGCGCATACAACCCGTATTTTGTTCGATGGCAACAAAGTCACCGGCGTTGAGTATGTGCAGAAGGGTGAGACCAAGCAGGTCAAGGTTGGCCGCGAACTCATTCTCTCCGGCGGCTCGATCAATTCACCGCAATTGCTGCTGCTGTCTGGCATTGGTGATGCCGACTATCTCAAGAAGTGGGGCATTCCCGTGGTTGCCGACGTCAAGGGCGTTGGCCAGAACCTGCAGGATCACTTGGGCATTGTCAGCCAGTTCCGCTGCACGCAACCGGTTACGCTGCATCGTGCTGCCTCACCGTGGAATCGCATCAAGGCGGGTCTTTCCTATCTGTTGTTCGGCAAGGGTGATGCGTCATTCCCGCCGACGGCTGGTGGCGCCTTCATCAAGACGCGCCCTGAACTCGACCTGCCGGATATGCAGCTTCACTATGTCAGTGTTGCCATGTCCGACCCGCATGGCCGTGACGGCATCACGGCCGACCACGGTTTTTCCACCATCGTTTATCCCACGCGGCCTGAAAGCCGCGGCTATCTGGCGCTCAAGTCGCTGGATCCGATGGATGCGCCGTTGTTGCAGCCCAACTATCTGGAATCTGAAAATGACCGCCGTGCCATGCGTGACGGTCTGCGGCGCACTGAAGAAGTTTTCCGCCAGAAGTCGTTCGACGCTTATCGCGGGGAGCGTCTGAAACCGCCGCTGGACGTCAATACCGACGATGAGCTGGACGCCTGGATCCGTGAGACGGCGGAAACCCTCTATCACCCAGTCGGTACCTGCAAGATGGGGACTGACGACATGGCGGTGGTTGATCCCAGCATGAAGGTGCGCGGCGTTGAAGGCCTGCGGGTGGTGGACGCGTCCATTATGCCGAC
>Ga0307929_1001145_pt1 | contig 21712 bp, 16 predicted proteins | sample AceLakmetage1330_FD_203160 | JGI IMG/M metagenome (GOLD analysis project Ga0307929, IMG submission 203160) | Saline water microbial communities from Ace Lake, Antarctica - #1330 | ecosystem: Environmental > Aquatic > Non-marine Saline and Alkaline > Saline | place: Antarctica: Ace Lake...
TCGGCACTTAATCTCTTACAAATGAGCCATGATAGCGTGGATTTTTTCAGTAAGATGCAGAAAACACTTATTTATGCTCTGCGAAATGAAGCACAAATTAGCAAAAGAGTTGAATTGTTGATGAGCATCCGTGGTGTAGGGGAAGTAACAGCCCTGACCTGGGTGTTAGAGATGGGAGATATCAATCGATTCGGAAGTATCGGACAAATGGTCAGTTATTGTGGACTTTGCAGCGCACAAAAAGAGTCAGCAGGAAAAGAGATCCGAGGGCCTATCTCCAAAAAACGCAACAAACATTTACAAACAGTGTTGGTAGAGGCAGCTAAATTAGCACCACAGTGGAACCCCCAACTAGCTGAAATTCATGAGCGAGAGCTTAAAAAAGGAAACCGTAACAGGGCAACACTTGCAATAGCGCGTAAGTTGGTTGCATATATGCAAGTAGTTGATAAAACGAAAAAGAGTTTTATTCCAAAGGAGATACTTAAAGAAGCTGCTTAAACAACTAACTGCTACTTGCGGCTTGGTTTTCCTACCGATCCTTTCGTCTGGGGACTGTGCAAACCTGAGGGTGATGCACCTATATACTGTTTAAAGGTCGGTGGGTTTTGATCCAAACTCAATCTTCTGTGATGGCAAACAGCCTGATACTGCAAATAGATGTCTGGTCACAAGTTCGTTGTTGACCCAAAGGATAGTAAAAAAAAACAAAGCGGCAAAGAGTAACGAAGAAAACAGTTCTACAGCAACACCCGTCCGGCGGAATAGGCCCTATGGCTACGAATATTCACAGGCTCTCCGCCCCAGGGCCTATTCCGCCGAACTCCGTGCTAAAAATGATCGCACCGGGTAGGCAGGAACACAGGAAACCTCCGTTTTCCTCTTGACTTTACTTATCATAGATGTCTCCTTAACTGTTTTACCATGGCCTTTGCCACAGAGCAGATTAGACAAAGGAAAAAAGGGAGAAAAGGTGGATAAATCACTGCTTATTGAAGAGATGATTGTGGAGTGGTTGAAGAAAAATAAATTCTAAGCACGACAAAATGAACATTGACACTGTTCGATTGAACAGTGTATGTATTCAACATGAGCCTTCTTGCCGAAATACTCTCCTCCCGGGTGCGAGCCGATATCCTGAGGCTGCTCTTCACAGAGCAACATCAGGAGTTACATGTCCGGGCCATGGAAAGAAAATCCTGTGTCACTCTAAACGCAATCCGTCAGGAGCTGAAAAAGCTCTCCGCCCTCGATCTGATTATAAGCAGACGTGATGGAAATCGTCTCTATTATAAAGCAAATCGTGCTCATCCGCTCCACCCTGTTCTCTCTGAACTTGTGGCCAAAACAGTCGGGTTCACGGCAATCTTACAGCAAACACTTAGCCATCCACAAATACAGCTGGCCTTTATTTTTGGATCCATGGCAGCAAACAAGGAAGGTGCGGCAAGTGATATCGACCTAATGATCATTGGTGATATCAGCTTACGAGAACTGTCAACCCTTCTCTCCGGACAGGAAGAACAGACTGGGCGTGAAATCAATCCTCACATATACAGCAAAAAGGAATTCCAGAAACGACTGGCTGCGCAGGATCACCTGATCTCAAAAATAGTGACAGGCGAGAAGGTTTTTATTATTGGTACAGAACATGAGCTTACAGGAATTTGAAAACAAGGGCTGGATCCGGCCTCATACAACCTCCCGCCAGGAGATACAGGACCTGCTCTCCATAGTAAACAGAGACCTGCAGGATGCCGAAGTGAACCAACTCTCTGCAGACTGGCGATTCGGCATAGCATATAATGGTGCGCTCAAACTCTGCACTATTCTTCTCTACACCCAGGGATTTCGCTCTGGTTCCGGTCGCCACCACATGCGGACCATTGCCACCCTGCCCCACATAGGTAACCTGCGCACCAAGGCCGATGCCGATTACCTCAACACCTGCCGCCGCAAACGAAATACCGTCGAATATGATTACAGTGGCGGAGCCACCGATAAAGATGCGGATGAATTAATTGCTTTTACCAAAGAGTTCAGGGATGATCTGATTCATTGGCTCTATTCAGCCTACCCTGAATTTACGTAAACATATTTTAACGTTTATACGTATAAACAAAGTGTGGTGAGGTCGGGGGGGGGTACTACCAGATTTTTATTGGCATGCGTTTTTTGTAGTCAGTAGTTATGCTATATAGGGGAGATATGTTGACTTTGGTTGCTGGTAATTTTATTACGTATATCGTGCTAAAACCTTCACAGACATCTCAAGTTTGATTTCTGTAATTTTTTTTAGAGATGTTCTTTGGTAAGGTACAGTCTGCAGTTACTCCATTTCTGTACTATTCCAATGGAATGCGACATTCCACCCTCTCAGGAATAAGGTCAAATAGAGCCACTGGTAAGATTTTCAGACCTTCTATATGGCAACACTAACGTGGCGGATCAGGCGCGTTAGCAAGTCCGGCAACATTGACTTGTTAGCTATAACCAGCTGGGCAAACCTGATTCCAATTTTTCAATTTTTATTCAAAATCAAGATGAACAGCTATAGTGCGACACGCCACCAACGTTAAAAAACGCCCTAGGTTTTAGACGATAGTATTTATCCTCTACTTCTTGTGATTGCTCATCATATGGATAGCTAAGTACTTCTTGCAACTCTCTAACTAAGGTGTAGTCACCCTGCATGGCATGTTGGTAGGCGGGGACAATCAACCACTCACGCCATGCGTATTTGGGGTTAGTCTGTTTCATACTTGCTGATATCTCAGTCAAATTGCCGTCTTTAATGACGAGATCGCGCCAGCTTTTTAGCCAAGCTTGCCATTGCTCATCGAGTTGTTGTGAAGTTTTAACGTAGAAGCTCTTTTTCAATGCTGAAACATCCTCTGGTATATGGGATAACTCACGGAAGAAAATGGTGTAATCCACCTCTGAGTTGGTCATTAACTGCATTAATCTCTTTAATAACTTCGGGTTATATTCAGTCAAGCCAAGTTTGGCCGCCCACATTTTTTGGATTTGTTTTTGCATTTCTTCTGCAAAGCCATGGCGCACTTGGTCGAAATGTTCTAAAGCTTCAGTATCTTCTGCGAGTAACGGTCTCACCGCTGTCCAAAACATATGGTAATTCGCTTCCGCTGCGATTGGCTGATTGAAGAATGAAAAGTGTTCGCCGCCGCCAGTCCAAGGTTGAAACTCAGGGTCAAAAATTTCACAGAATCCAAAAGGTCCATAGTCGAGGGTGAATCCACCTGCAGCGCAGTTGTCACTGTTGTAATTACCCTGGCAGTAACCAATACGTTGCCAATTGGCCACTAGTGAAGTAAGACGCTGGCGAAATTGCTTAGCCAACTCAACCAACTGATCTGCAAAAACAAAGTTTTGATTAATGTTGCTTTTGTATTCTCGCTCAATTAAATGCGACACAATCATGCGCAAGTCTTCTAACGCTCTTGGGTGAGTATTGCTGCGAGCGCGGCGGGCAAACAACTCTAGCTGACCAACGCGCAAAAAGGATGGTGCAACGCGAGTTGAAATCGCCACAGGATTGTCCACCATAATATCAGGATCGGTGGAGTGGGAGTCTTGAGAATACCAAGGCCGGGTAACGGTCTCAGATTTAGAAACATACAGTGTTAAAGAGCGCGATGTTGGAACACCTAAAGCATGCATATATTCTTGCGCTAGAAACTCACGCACACTTGAACGTAGTACTGCGCGCCCGTCGGCACCACGGCAATAAGGCGTTGAACCGCCACCTTTCAATTGCATTTCCCAGCGCTGCCCATTGAGTATTCCTTCAAATACAGATATCGCCCGACCATCGCCATAACCATTACCAGTACCAAATGGACATTGTTGGGTATATTCGGTGCCATAAATCGACAATGCATAGCCAGTCGCCCAGCCAACCTGACGCATAGGCTCATGCGCAGCAGAGAGATCACCAGAGAATACCTGGCGAAATTTTGCATTAAGCGCCAGCTCGTCGCTCAGCCCAAGTTCATTAAAAAAAGTGCTGCTATGGGTTACATATTCTGGTTCTGCAAGCGGCGTGGGTTTCACAGGTACAAAATGACCAGAAAAAACCTGACGGCCACGGTGATCATCACCATCTCTGGTGGCATCAGGGTCGGCATTCAAGGTATCCATCAGAGAATAATCAACTAATCGCACAAACTCATCAAAGGTCGTTACGTAGGGCTCAGCAGATGGTTTAGATATATATGACATTGTTGCAAACACCTTTCGCTAAGGGGAGCGCGGATTTTGCGCTTTCTCAGAAGGATACAGGAAACACCTTTCCTCTAAGTGTTCAGCAATATTAAGTTCAGCGATAAAACGATAATATTACGTATAGACAGTAGGAAGTTAAAGTGTGATCTTATTAGAAATTTTCATACCTTCGATATGGCAATATTAACGCCTTGGTCAGTGTCGCCACCCGGTACTTGCCCGCCTAGGTCACCTGACCTCTTCACGACCATTGCACTAAATTGTTCGGCTATTTTTGCCGCATTATCCATTTAAGGCCAGTAATTTAACATGTCCTTTTTGCATCTCGGTTATGTGAAATTTCCTTCGTCGTCAAACATGTCAGGATATAATTTTTTAGCGCAATTGGGACAAATACCATGACTGAATTCAGCCTCTGAATGGTCTTGTATATATGACTCAATTTTATTCCAATATCCTTCGTCGTCGCGAATTTTTTTACACGATGCACAAATTGGCAAAAATCCTTTGAGTGTTTTTATTTCTTTCTTCAATAATTTTAGTTTGGTAGTATCTCTATTGCTGCCACGAATCCCGAGATACTCCCCTTTTTCACCGAAAACAGCCCTGCAGACGTGATCAATCCAGCGAACGTCTCCTGCCTTAGTCAGAATACGAAACTCAAAGGATTCAGCCTCATGATTTTCTGTCAACCTGTGTTTATGCTTTTGCCATTTTTCTAAGTCTTCAATATAGATAATATTTCTCAATATATCTTTATTTCTTTGAAATTCCTCTGAGGAATATCCAGTAATTGACTCACAGGAAGGAGAAACATATATAAATTCCTCATCTGCACCTTGCCAATATTCCCAATCGTGGGAAAAATCTGCGACTGTTCGAAACAGGTGCTCTCTTTCGGTCAGGTTGTCTTTTAAAGTGTTAATTTGATGGTTAGCCACTTCTAACTTCTGTATGTTTTCTTGACGCTTCTTAATTTCTTGCTCTAATGATTTATTTAATTTGTAAAAACGTTTGGCTACAAGGAAAAAAAGGCACGCTATTACGATAGCAATGACTAAGGTGAGGTAGAGCCAACCTAGGTTTTTTTTCGGATTTCGATCATAGATAAAACCTTTTAAAGAAAATCCGAGTGGAATTTTATTTAGTTTTTTTAAGGTGTTCGAAATATGCAGCCAGCGACCAGGGTTCATATAGCCAACTTCAACAACATCACTCATTATCAACTTTTTTGACATCTTTGCTTCGTATAGCAGATGTTCCCGAGAATGCCGTGTTGAATATTTGGACAAAATCAAATCAATTATTTCCTCCGTATTATCCAAAGCATATTCCCATCCTTTTATAGATGCGCCCATAAAAGCAGACACACGTTCGGGATGGTCACTTATTTGGCGTTCAGTCGTAAACAGAGTGTCTCCATAGAAATCAATACCTCCGGCACGGGGTGAAAATGTGTTATATTCGATTCCTTTTTGTAAAAGCAGGAACGGCTCATCGGTCGAATATGCAGAAATCGCATCCACGTCACCTGAAACAAGTTTATCTATACCGTAATCATGAGGGTGGATGATTAATCTATGGGCTGGAAGGCCTTCAGATTCCAAATAGGCTAACAGTTGTTCAGAATGAGGTTCGAACGCAATTTTTTTCCCTATGAAATTATGTATATTTTCTATCCCACTCTTTTTTGGTGCAAGCAGTATAGATGGTGAATGCTGGAAAATAGTTGCTAATGCTACAACAGGATGCCCTTGTGCTCTTAATTGAATCAAATCGGACATGGCTATGCCAAAATCAGCTTTACCACTTATGACCTTATCTGTGGAGGACACTCCATTTTCTGCTTCGATTATTTTTACGTCTAATCCAGCCTCTCGGTAGTAGCCTTTTGCCAATGCGGCATAATAACCCGCAAACTGAAATTGATGTTTCCACTTCAACTGCAGAGTAACATTTTCAAGAGGTTTGTTAGTGCCTATTTCTTCTTCAGAGGAAAGGCATGGGGCTGCAGAAAAAACAATCTGTATGGAGATGAAAAAAAATATTAAGAAACACAGTTTATTATTTTTTATTTCATATTTATCGTCCAGTTTTTGTATCTGCATAATTTTCGCTTTTATAGAATAAATTTGTACGATTAAAACTGCCCCATTATTAATAAATACTGAACCATGTTAATACGTGGACAATGTCTGTAATTTTGCCTTATCGCTAGTCATCTTTCCACTTATCCCGATCAGAACATACCAATAAATCTTTGCAAGATGTACCACACAGTGTGGAATGCATCCAGTGGCAAGATCAACAAGAGGATATACATTTGCGGTTGAAATTCTTCCTGATCGCCCTCAGCTACCTAACAAAAAACAAGCACAGACTTAAAACCATAATCACCTGGCAATCTTCCTAAATTTAATTTTTGTAATAATGGATGACTGAGTCCATCATTGATGATAATAAGCCTCAACAATATCAGTACCTAATTTTTTCAAAGTTGCGACCGCTTCAGGATCGTTTTCCACGCTGTTAATTGCAACGTTATTCGGTGTCGCATCCTTGCCATACAACATCTTAAGAGCAGATACCCCGCATTGGTCTTTTGCGTCGCAGGCCAGACAGGGAACATTACCCAAAATGCTTACTCCACCAATAAAAAGCATTGATTCAGCAATCATATAGTTTTGGATGGCGGAAATACCGTTTTCACTGGCAGATAGCATTCCTTCATGGCCTTGCTGTATAGCGCTGGTGACAATGGCTGCTCCGGGTTTGCCACTCATCAAGGCATGGCTGTGGTGTAACGGATACAATCTTTCCAGAAAAATTTTGGTACGGCTGTCAATGGAAGAGTAGGGGGTAAAACCGGCTACAATAAGAGCATCGGCCTTGTATGCCTTGTTCATTAGCAGGTTTCCGTCATCCTTAAGTATGCAACTGTTGGTTTTTCTGCATTCAAGACAAGCAGTGCATGGTTGGAGATTATAGTCACTTAATTTAATAAACTCAGTTTTAACCCCGCTTGCCCCCAGGGCAATTTTGAGGGCGTGGTCGGTATTGCTGTCTTTAATGGGTGATCCTGATACACCAAGAATCTTCATTTCTATCCCCGAATTTTTTTTGTTAGAATTACGGTAGCTTTCACTTGTCGTTTTGCGCACACACAATAAAAGAACTATTCAGCAGGGGTCCCATATCCGGGTGACATAATATTGAATTCTTTCCCGTCCAAATCAAAGTAAACATATTTCCACTATATATTGTTCTCGATCACGCACTTATCTGCTCCGAAATTTATCTTTCCTATGCCTCACCAAATTGCCCATATTCGGCCAATATTGACTCTTCTTCGGCCTAAATATCCCTCGCCCAGACAATGTTTCCATATGACCCGGAAAGTTATTGTCTTGCCGCACAGCTTTTGAAACCAGTACCTCATATTCATCACCTACACCCATAAGTCCCTCGTCAAAAGACCAATGACAAAGTCGACACATGGCGATACCATTCTGAGGTCTATCGTCATGACTCTTACTCCATGGAATAATATGGGCTGCTTCTACAATTGTATGGCCTTCAGGTGTTAGCATCCGTATTCCACATAACGAACAACGGTGGTTATAAAGGGTTACAATTGCTTTCCGGAACCCTTGGCTGCGAACTCTTGTTTTGAGAGTTTCATTTTCCTCACTGTTTGCAGTATAAACAGGACTCAAATCTGCTGTTGTCAACAACTCAGAACTGTATTTCGATGCGTTCGTATTCACATAGGCCTGCTCTCTCAGGCTGGGTTGAAGTTCTTCTGCAAAGTACTTTGTGATTAATACTGTTCGCAGCTTCTCCCTGGAGCTTGTCATGACCAACAGCGGATAAAGACCATCATCAAATCGTGCCCCAAGGTACAGTTCCCGCAATCGCTTTGCTGAGCTGACAGTTCGCCCCGTTTCATGGGGGATACCCGGCTGTGGAACGAGGTTCCAGAAACCGACACTGTCCATGTGGTAAAACGGATAAGACATTGATGCAGACGCACCGAGCGGCATAATTTTTGAGACATAACCAGCAAATGTTTCTGCCAGTTCAAAAGAAGGCTCAATGAAGTTTTTATTGATGGAACCAGCCGAAATGAGGTCAAGGATAGACAACAGAAGAAATGGTTTGTATGGAGCTTGGTGACAGGTAGCAGCAGACCACCGCGCCCTGCTTCTATCCGTCCGCAGGGTGGAGAACGATTTGAGATAACATTCGAGCTTTCTACACATCTAATGTATGTCCTTCTCTGGCACAAATACATATTCAGGAACTATCATGTTTAACTCTTTGTTTTTAACTGAACCAAACTCCATAAAAAAGCCACAACAGCACCAATCTTTCACAATCACCACACAACAATACCCATTAATTACTCAACAACATTAGCATAACTCGCAAACAGCCTCATAACAAGCTGTTTATAAAGTAAAAATACGAGATAGAACTTTGGTGGCAATGCAGGAAATTGAACCCCGGACATTACGAGGTATTTTGTGGATCTCAAACTCCAATATATTTCATAGGAAAAATATTGAAAATTTTCGATTTAGCTTGGATATTGAGAAAAGAAAATCTTAATGGTAATCCGCTTCTCGTTGATGGCGGATCGCTAGAATTGTGACGGTTATTGGGTCTTCTATTTCAAAAAGTACAACATAGCCACTGTGCCCAAAAGAGATGAGCATCTCTCGCAGAAAGGGATTTTCAGAAGTGGCCTTTCGGCAGGAAGACATTAGGGAGATCAACGAAATACCGGGGAGTTAAAAACAAAAAAAAGCCCGCTGAATATTATAAAATATTCAGCGGGCTTTTTCAAAACTGGTGGCGATGCAGGGAATTGAACCCCGGACACTACGGATATGAGCCGTATGCTCTAACCATCTGAGCTACATCGCCAATATGTGAAGAGGAAGATATTTACCTTATTCCTCCTTCACTGTCAACTTTTTTCAATATGAAAAAAGTTGACGAACAAAAAAAGAAGGGTCTCGCAAAGGAGACCCTTCCTGGTACTTCTTAAGTGTTCAGAAAAGACTAAACAGAGGGAATTACATCATTCCGCCCATTCCGCCCATTCCGCCCATGCCGCCCATTCCGCCTGGAGGCATACCTGGCATTCCGCCACCGCCGTCGCCATCATCCGGAGAATCAGCAATCACACACTCGGTGGTGAGGAGCATTCCTGAAACAGAAGCAGCGTTCTGCAGTGCAGTACGGGTAACTTTTGCAGGATCAATAACACCAGCAGCAATCAGGTCTTCGTACTCTTCGGTTGCAGCGTTGAAGCCGTTAGCGCCCTTAAGGCCTTTCACGTGCTCAACAACAACGGAACCTTCGCAGCCTGCATTGCTTGCAATCTGACGAACGGGTTCTTCGAGTGCGCGAAGAAGGATCTTCTTACCAAGTTCCTGCTCGCCTTCAAGCTCTACAGCGGCAAGAGCACCAAGACAACGAATATAAGCAACACCGCCTCCTGGTACAACGCCTTCTTCAACAGCTGCGCGGGTTGAATTCAATGCATCTTCAACGCGAGCTTTTTTCTCTTTCATTTCAATTTCAGTAGCAGCACCAACATTGATCACGGCAACACCGCCGATCAGTTTAGCAAGACGCTCCTGAAGTTTCTCACTGTCATAGTCAGAAGTGGAAGCATCGATCTGAGTACGAATCTGCTTAACGCGAGCTTCGAGCTGATCGGTGGATCCAGCGCCATCAATAATGGTGGTGTTATCTTTATCAACAACAACACGCTTGGCAGTACCAAGATCGTTGATGGTTACGTTCTCAAGCTTGATTCCGAGATCTTCGGTGATAACCTGTCCACCAGTAAGAATCGCGATATCTTCAAGCATTGCTTTTCTGCGATCACCAAAACCGGGAGCTTTAACAGCTGCGATATTGAGAGTGCCACGAAGTTTGTTCACAACGAGAGTCGCAAGAGCCTCACCATCAACATCTTCAGCAATAATAAACAGTCCTTTACCCATCTTGGCTACAGCTTCAAGCACGGGGAGAAGGTCTTTCATGTTAGATACTTTTTTCTCAACAAGGAGGAAATAAGGATCTTCCATATTTACTTCCATACGATCAGCATCGGTCACAAAGTAAGGAGAGAGGTAACCGCGATCAAACTGCATACCCTCAACTACATCGAGAGTGGTATCCATGGATTTGGCTTCTTCAACGGTGATAACACCCTCTTTACCAACTTTGTCCATGGCTTCTGCAATGATCGCACCAATGGTAGCGTCACTGTTTGCAGAAATGGTTCCTACCTGAGCGATTTCAGACTGCTCTTTGGTGGGTTTCGCGATGGTTTTAAGCTCTGCTACGATAGCAACAACTGACTTGTCGATTCCACGCTTAATTTCCATTGGATTTCCACCAGCGGCAACAAGTTTTACGCCTTCACGGTAGATAGCCTGAGCCAGTACTGTAGCGGTGGTAGTACCATCACCAGCAACATCAGAGGTCTTGGAAGCAACTTCGCGTACCATCTGTGCGCCCATGTTCTCAACTTTATCGATAATCTCAACTTCTTTAGCAACGGTCACACCATCTTTAGTAATGGTGGGCGCGCCAAAAGATTTCTCGATCAGAACGTTACGGCCTTTAGGTCCGAGGGTTACTTTTACTGCATCAGCAAGAGTGTTGACACCAGCGAGAATGGACTCGCGTGCCTTCACTCCGTATTTAATATCTTTTCCAGCCATGATTTAAATCTCCTCTATAGGGGTATTGACAGGGAATATTCGTTATTTTTCTACGATTCCAAGAATATCTTCTTCACGCATGATAAGGAAATCCTCACCATCAAGCTTCACATCGGTTCCGCCGTACTTAGAAAAGAGAACCATGTCTCCCTCTTGTACCTGCAGAGCAACACGCTCACCGTTATCAGCTACTTTACCAGGTCCTACTGCTACTACTTCACCTTCAGCTGGCTTTTCTTTGGCACTATCTGGAATGATGATACCGCCGGCTGTCATTGATTCTTCTGCAAGTCTCTTAACGAGAAGACGATCATTTAATGGACGAATTTTCATTTACTTCCTCCTGTGGAACGTATTTTTGCGTATAAATTTTCGGGATCTACATCCCATTCTTATAAGCTATGATTAATAATCTGGTTAAACACCAGTTGTTTTCGAACTGCGCAAAACTATAGGTTTGCTTTTATGAAAATCAAGGGGCGAATACTAAAAAAACAGTATTCGCCCCAAGTTTTTGAATTTATGTTATTATTTCGTACGATCTGCGCGGCAGGCAGAAAAGGATTTATCCAACCCGAACAATCCATTTGAAAGGATCATCCTGTTTTCCGTTTTGAATAGCCTGAAGACCATCAAAAAGACGCTGGGACAACTCACCGGTGTTGCCATCTGCAACTACATATTTTTTATCCTGATAACAGAGTTCCCCGATGGGTGCAATCACTGCTGCAGTACCAGAGCCAAAGGCCTCCTTTAAAGTACCATCTCCAATTGCTGCAATTACTTCGTCTATGGTGATCTGTTTTTCTACAACATTCACGTCCCAGCTTCTGGCGAGTTGAATAACAGAATCACGGGTAATACCTCCAAGAATGGAACCGCTAAGAGGCGGAGTGATCAAATCATCGCCAATTTGAAAGAAGATATTAGATGTTCCAACTTCTTCAATATATTTGCGTTCACAGGCATCGAGCCAGAGAACTTGGGTGTACCCAGCCTTAGATGCTTCTTCGGCAGCCATAAGGGATGCAGCATAGTTACCTGCTGTTTTTACATGACCAACCCCACCTTTGATGGCACGAACATATTTATCCGTTACCCAGATTTTTGTTGGGTTAAACCCTTCGGCGTAATAAGCCCCAACCGGCGACATAATAACAAAGAAATAATACTCGTTAGATGGCCGCACACCGAGTGCCGGTTCAACCGCGATCATAGTTGGACGCAGATAGAGTGTTGCACCATTGCCGCTTGGGATCCAGTCCCTGTCAAGATAGACAAGAGCCTTAATCGCTTTCAGCACATTTTCCACCGGAATACGCGGCATGCACATACGAAGTGCCGAGGTATTCATACGCTCCAGATTATCTTCGGGGCGAAACATAAAAATTTGGTCTTCTTCGCCTTTATATGCCTTAAGACCTTCAAATATCGCCTGGCCATAGTGATACACCATGGCGGCGGGATCCATACTGAAGTTCTGGTATGGGCGGATTTCAGCATCATGCCAGCCATTTTCACGATCCCATTTCATCAAAAACATGTGATCGGTAAACAAGTTGCCAAAGCCAAGATCTTTCTGATCCGGTTTATCCTTCAGTTTTTCGGGATCGCAGCGAAGTACGGATATATCTAAATCTTTCCACATGATGTTCCTCTTTTACGGTTTCTCTTTAAAACAACCGCAGTCCATTATATAGTGATTAATAATTTCAAGATGATTGGGAAATACTGGGTAAACAGTATTGTCCGAAAAGGGAACAAAAGTACTCAACTCCGTGAAAATTGCAACATTTTCCTGCATTAGCAGCAGAGGCGTAACAAAGAGAAGAATAACATGAGTGATAACTCCACGCCACCGATACAACTGGACACCAAACCAAATTCCATGAGAATCTGGTACTTTCTGCTGATTTTTCTAATTTCCATCCTTTTTCTTGGGTACATCCTCTGGCCGTTTTGGTCCATCCTGGTACTTTCCTTTCTGCTCACTAATATTTTTCGTCCCATTTACCAAATCCTCGAAAAAAAGATACCCGATACAGGTGCCTCAATTCTCACCTGTCTCCTTATCATTGTCCTTGTTTTTATCCCGCTCCTCTTCTTTGTCGGGGCCCTTTCCAGTGAAGCATTAGGGCTATACCACTGGGGACGCAGTACCCAGATAGGCATGAAGCTACAGATTTTCATGCAGGACAGTCCGCTGATTCTCCAGTTTCAGGAATACCTGACGGGTTTTGGCTTTAATTTTGAACCATCCCAGCTGACTTCGATGTTTTCCTACCTTGCCAAAATGGCCGGACTCTTTATTTACAATCAGGCAAGCTCCTGGGCAGGAAATATCCTGCAGTTTATCTTCCTGTTCTTTATGATGATCCTGATTATCTTCTTTCTCCTTATCGACCAGGCAAAACTGATCAACTTTATAATTGCCGTATCACCACTCCCGAACGATGAAGACAGATTGCTCCTTGAAAAATTTGAAGAAATTGCCAATGCCATTCTCAAAGGAAATGGTATTTGCGGCCTTATACAGGGGGTTTTAGGTGGTGCAGTCTTTTCCATTTTAGGTCTCAGTTCCCCGCTCCTCTGGGGTGGGATCATGGCTATTTTGGCCTTTCTCCCCATTTTTGGCATTGGCCTTGTAATGGTACCGGCTGCTCTGATCCTGATGTTAAACGGTAGTCCCGGACAGGGTATTTTTCTCTTTTTCTTCTACCTCACCCTCTCTTTTTCCATCGAATACCTGGTAAAGCCCAAGATGGTTGGCAATGAAGTCCAAATGCATACACTGCTGGTCTTCCTCTCCATCCTTGGAGGACTTAGTGTTTACGGTGTCCTAGGCATTATTTACGGCCCACTGATTGTCACCGGTTTTCTTACCCTGACTGAGATTTATTTTGCCAAATATGACATTTATGTCCAGCGAATGTAGGTGCTGCAAATGAAACAGATCAAGCTCACCGTGGATCACGACTCACTCCCCAGATTCACCACGTTACTTCAGAATGGCATACATCTGGAAGTGAAGCAGGGAACAAACATCGGAGATCTTCTCTTTGCACTCCCCGGTTTTTCAACGGAATATGTAAAAAACAGGGTCCAGACTATTTTCTTAAATGGACTTCCCGCAGATAGCCTGGAGCAACAGCTTTTTGGTGAACAGGTTGTCCTTGCTATTTCTGCGGCCATGCCCGGTCTTGCAGGGGCGATATTTCGTAAAGACGGAGTCCACGCATCCCTTCGAACCGAAACTGCAGCCCAACTTTCAGGATCAGCAAACAGTGCTCAACCCGTTCAGGTTCGCCTTAAATTATTCAATATGATTGCAGCGGAAAGAGGCGTTGACATCCTTGAAGACGGCTGTATCGTAACGGCCTCGGCTTTGACAAAATTTCTTGCTTACAGGCCTCCGTTACTGGCAAATATTGGCACAGCCACAATTAATGACAAAGAGATCGATGCCAGTATATTAGCCAGCAACCTTGAACCAAAATCAATGATTGCACTTACAATCAGGAGCACCCATGGCAACTGATGGCTTAAAAGACATGCTTGGACGCGTAAGCCTCACCCCCGTTGATAAAGCAAAAGCTATCCTTCTGGAGGCTCTGGGCAACACTTCCATTGAGACAGAACGCTGCTCATTACCCGATAGCCTGGATCGCATACTCAGTACAGACCTTCTCTCTCCCGAAGACCTGCCAACCCACCCACGCTCCACCATGGATGGATTTGCGGTTCGTGCGGCAGACACCTTTGGTGCAAGCAGCTCCATGCCCTGCTATCTGGAAATTGATGGAGACGTTGACATGGGTCAAATGCCCACGGGTGAGGTCTTTCAGGGAAAATGTTTTCGCATCGCAACCGGCGGTCTGCTCCCAAAGGGAAGTGATGCAGTTGTTATGTTTGAACACACCATTCCCGTAGATGGCAAGATGATAGAGGTCGTTAAAAGTGTTGGTGTGGGAATCAACCTGATCAACCGGGGTGAGGATATTGAACAGGGCAAACCTGCATTACCACAGGGGCATCTGCTCCGCCCTCAGGATCTTGGTTTGCTGGCAGGCTTAGGAATTGCTGAAGTTGACGTGTATAGGCGTCCGAAAGTTGGCATTCTCTCCACCGGTGATGAAATAGTCCACTGGTCAGAGTCTCCTCCACCTGGAAAAATTCGCGACATTAACTCCATTACCCTCTCCGCCTCCTGTACCCGACTCGGCGCAGAAGTCACTGATTATGGAATAGCCTCCGACAGTGAGGAGACCTTCTTTGCAACACTTGAACGTGCCACCCTGGAAAACAATGTGGTGCTCTTTTCCGGTGGCAGTTCCGTTGGTATGCGAGACCTGGGAGAGCGGGTTATTGAAAAACTTGGCAACCCCGGCATACTTGTTCATGGGGTGGCTTTAAAACCAGGAAAACCTGTTATTATCGGACTGAGTAACGGAACGGCAATTTTTGGCCTTCCCGGTCATCCCGTCTCTGCCATGGTCTGTTTCGATCTCTTTGTACAGCCGGCCCTGCAACTATTTGCAGGATTTGCACAACCAACCACGAACCTCACTCCATCGATTACTGCTGTCATTGACAGAAACATTAATTCAGCTGCGGGTAGACTTGATTTTGTTCGCGTTCAGCTGCAGGAGCAGGAAAACAGTCAGCCCCTTGCTATTCCAGTTCTTGGAAAATCAGGATCAATATCCACTCTCTCCCGGGCCCATGGTTACTTTCTTATCGATGAACCAGCTCAGGGACTGAACAAAGGCACTCAAGTAGAGGTACATCTTTTATCATGATGCAAAAAGATATTTACGTAAAAAACATGCCCCTTCAAGAGGCAAAAGAGAAATGGCACAGTGCTCTGCAGAAAATCAATTTTGCCAGTGGTGCACAGATAAAAGAGATGGAAGTCGAACAGGCGCTTGGACAAATCACCGGATCACCCGTCTTTGCCTCCCACTCTTCTCCGGCGTATAATGCAGCAGCCATGGATGGCATTGCAGTCCATTTTGCTGATCTTGCCTCGGCCAGTGATGCCTCACCTATCCGCCTGACAGGCACACAATTTCAAGCGGTAAATACCGGGAATAATTTGCCGCAGGAATTTGACGCCGTGGTGATGATAGAAGATGTTCATTACGTCAATGAAGATGAAGTGGAACTGGCCATTCCCGCAACGCCCTGGCAGCACGTCCGCACTATCGGGGAAGACATTGTGGCAACGGAGCTGATTCTGCCGGAAGGCCACACCATTCGTCCCATTGATCAGGGCGCCATGCTGGCCACCGGTGTTACCAAAATACTTGTCAAAACAGCCCCCCAGGTGCTGGTTATTCCCACGGGATCTGAGCTTATCCAGCCGGGTACAACTCCGGCTCCGGGGCAAATTATCGAGTTTAACTCCCGTATTCTTGCAGGCACTCTAAATGAATGGGGAGCAAGAGCCAGCGGTGCCAAACCCGTTTCCGATGATCAAGAAAAGCTTCGAGCAGCCATTCGCGAAGCAGTTCAAGAGAACGATATTGTTATTATGAACGCCGGAGCATCAGCCGGAACCCGTGACTACACCTCCACAGTCCTTGCAGAGCTTGGGGAAGTCATTGTTCATGGTGTGGCCACCAAACCTGGTAAACCCGTGATCCTGGCAATTGTGGATAATACCCCGGTTATTGGCCTGCCCGGCTATCCGGTTTCTGCAATACTCACTATGCGACTCTTTGTCCATGAGATGATCTATAGCTTTATGGATATGAAGATGCCTGCTGCGCAATGGGCTACAGCCCGTATGTCGCGCCCCATGCACTCTGCCATGGGCGTGGACGAATTTGTCCGTATTACTCTTGGTCAGGTGGGCAATGAACTTATGGCCACACCCGCTGGCAAAGGTGCGGGAGCCGTAATGTCACTTGTTCGTGCCGATGGAATCCTTACCCTCAAAGCAGGATCTGAAGGCGTGGGAGCAGGAGAAGAAGTAGAAATTGAACTATTACGCCCCCTCAACGATGTTCAGTCAACTCTGGTGGCAATTGGCTCCCATGACAATATCATCGATGTCCTTGCCAACCTGCTCCATAAGGGAAGAAAAACCATCCGGGTCTCATCGGCCCATGTTGGTTCCATGGGCGGAATTATGGCCATCCGTCGTGGTGAAGCGCATCTGGCCGGAAGCCATCTCTTAGATGAAATAAGCAGAGAATATAACGTCTCTTTTATTAAGCGTTTTCTGGCAGACACACCTTTGCTACTCATCAACCTCTGCTACCGTCAGCAGGGATTAATTGTAGCCAAAGGCAACCCACTGGAGATTACCGGATTTGAGGACGTGGTTACCAATACGTTCAGCTTTATTAATCGCCAGAATGGTGCAGGCACCAGATTACTCACGGATAAAACCCTTAAAGACCTTGGCATCAATCCAACCGATATCAATGGTTACGACCATGAGGAATATACCCATATGAGTGTGGCTGCAGCCATTGCCAATGGCAGTGTGGACTGCGGTATGGGCATTCTGGCAGCAGCAAATGCCCTGAAGCTAGATTTTGTGCCGGTTGCTGAAGAACGCTACGACCTTATTATTCCAAAACAATTTATAACAGATAAGAAGATCGAAACCCTTCTTGAAGTTGTTCGCAATAACAATGAATTTAAAGAACTGGTGCTGGCGCTTGGTGGATATGACCTGCGTGATTCTGGCAATATCATGTATGAACAGTAAAACCCTGCCACTGGTATACGCACTTTAAGGGTCCAGATTAAAAATCAAGGAGAATATCATGAATTTTTTTTGGAAACTAATCAAAAGATTTCCCTGTGTTGCTGTAATAGTTTTTATTGCATTTATGACTATGACAGCCCGGGTTCAAGGTGATATTGCCACACTGACGGAACGGACTCTGGTGAACTTTGTTTCGGGAGCAATCGTTGTCACATGCATTCTTTACACATTCCTCTGGGTAACCGGTTCCCTGAACCCCGGAGACAAGCCCGTTATCGACTTTAAACGGCTTGGAGAACAACTGCTCAGAGGAACATCTGGAGAAAAAAACCACTCAGATGGATCAAAATCTGACCAATAACACCTTTTTCCTTCATGGTCTGGACTCTTCCAGCAGAGGAACAAAAGGACAGTGGTTTGCAAAACATTTTCCGGAAGTGTCCGTTCCGGACTTTAAAGGGGAACTGAGCGCACGGCTTGCTTCTCTGGAAAAGCTTTGCTGCAACTCTAAAGATATCACACTGGTGGGATCAAGTTTTGGCGGTCTTATGGCCACCTGTTTTGCCATAAAGCACCCGCAGAAATGCAGATCACTTATTTTGCTGGCCCCGGCACTGAATTTCCCGGAATATACCCCACCACCAGAAAAGATCACAACACCCACAATAGTCATTATTGGTGAGCAGGATACGGTAACACCGCCTCAAAAGGTCCTGCCTCTTGCAAGGAACAGCTTTTCCCGGTTACAAATAGTCACCTATGAGGATGACCATATGCTTCATAACAGTTTTGAAAAACTTGACTGGCAAGCTCTGTTACAGCACACTTAAACAACAGTAGCAATAACATCCCCCAGTTCCTTAAGGTCGAAGGGCTTTGCAATAGCAGCACAAAATCCATACTTTTCATAATCTGCCATTACCGGATCATTTGAATAGCCACTGGCGACGATAATCTTTGCATCGGGATCGATCTCGAGGAGTTTCTCTGCCGCCTCCTGCCCACCCATTCCACCTGGAATCGTTAAATCCATTATGACAAGGTCAACGGGAGTACCAAGAGCCAGCATTTCCGTGTACCTGCTGATTGCCTTTACACCATCATTCACAACAACAGGCTCATGGCCAAGAACAACAAGCTGTGCTTTTGCAACATCCAGAAGCATTTCTTCATCATCCATAACCATAACCCTGGCTGATTTTCCTGTCTGGGGATTGCTCCGTACGCGTCCTCCTACACTATCTTCCTCTGTAGAGCGAATGGCTGGCAGATATAAGGTAAAGGTACTCCCCTTGTCTGCAATGGAGTTCACCCGGAGATATCCATTATGCTTGTTAACGATGGAATGACAGATGGCAAGCCCCAATCCACTGCCCTCCTGTTTGGTTGTAAAATAGGGATCAAAAACTTTATCGATAATGGCCTTTGAAATACCAAACCCTGTATCCTGTATCAAAATACGAACAAAATCTCCCGCAATCGCATTCAGAAGCGCCTCTTCAGTAATGTCATAAATATTGGCGCATTCAATTAAAATGGTGCCGCCTTCCGGCATGGCCTGTTTAGCGTTTATAATTATATTTTGAATAACCTGGCCAATCTGGCCACTATCCACATCCACCTTCCACAAATCATGCGGAAAGTTATAGCTGCAAACAACCTTGCTGCCATGAAGCACAAAATCTGCCGATTCCGCAATAAGCAATGCCAGGGAAGTTTCCTCTTTAACAGGATCTCCACCCTTGGAAAAAGTAAGTAACTGGCCGGTGAGTTTTGTAGCCCGCTTAGTTGCTTTCTTGGCAGCGGAAAGGAGAGTAATTGTGCCGATATCTTCCTTGTCAATGCGAAAACCTACCAGTTCTATATTGCCAAGAATAGCGGATAAAATATTATTAAAATCATGGGCAATCCCACCGGCAAGTACACCAACGGATTCAAGCTTTCTGATTTTCAACAACTCATCTTCTGTTTTTCTTTCATTGGTGACATCCTGAAAGACCAGCACAACCCCTATAACATTGCTTTCTTTGTCCCGAATTGGTGCCGCGCTATCAGCAATGGATCGTTGGGTACCATCTTTTGCAATAAGGGCTGTGGGATTGGTAAACTCTACAGTTCTTCCGACATCCAGCACCTGAAACACCGGGCTTAAACATTTCTGACCTGTTTTTTCATTGATAATGCGAAATACCTCAGTGGAAGGTTTTCCCGCTGCTTCCTGATTACTCCAGCCAGTAAGTTTTTCGGCCACCTTGTTTAACAGAACGACCCTGCCCTCGATATCCGTGGTCATCACACCGTCCCCAATACTCTTCAGGGTGACAGTAAGCCGCTCCTGCTCCGCACTTAAGTTATCCCAGGCCTGTTGCCTGTCTTTAGCCATTTGATTAGCCGTCAGTGCCAAATCCTGAAATTCACGAAAATAGATCTTATCAATTGGAATAATGAGTTCTTCCAAGGAAGATTTCCTGAAAAATTCGATAAACAGACCCAGATTCTTTTTAATTTTTGTTGTAAGCAGCCAGGACCACGACAGAGAAAGGAATAAAAAGAAACAAAGCACCAGAACAACCTGAATGATAATTTTTTGAACAATCTTTTGGGAAGCGTCCTGCTCTTTTGCAATCTGATTTTCAATATAATCGATATAGACTCCGGTTCCGATATACCACTGCCAGCCTGGAATCAACGTGGCATAACTCAGTTTGGGAGCTGGTTTTTCCCCTTCCAGCTTAGGCATCACATACTCAACAAACCCACCACCTTCCATGGCCGTCCCAATAAGTCCCTGTACTACCTTAAAACCTTTGGAATCAGAAACCTCCCACATATTCTTTCCTTTGCCAGGCCCGGAAAGAATATCTCCATCCACGGTTCCGGCAAAAACATAACTTGAAAAAATAGTGCTGCTTTGCTCAAACCAGTCCAAAGCCTCTTTTTTTATCTGTTCTTCTTCATCATCCAGATATGCGCCATTACCAATCACCCAGTCCAATGGCTCAAAGTATTTTACATAGGATATTTTAGGAACAAGAACTTCCGGATTTCCAGGCCGATTCCAGGAATAAGAACAAAAACCTTCTTTTTGTTCTGAGCGAGCCACGGAAATAATATCCTTTACAATATACTTGCCGACACTGTCCTGAACATTAATGATATTAGTTCCTTCAAGCTCGGGATTATTCCGATTAATAAGCTCGGTCCCCTGCATATCCTCAGCAAAATAATAGCCTCTCCCTTCATCCCAGGAAGCGGCATAGAGAGCGTCATGAATGAGTTGTCCGATCTCTACAAGACTCTTTTTTCCTTTATTCTGCGTATAGATATATACAGCTGTCTTATGGGCCTCCTCAGTTCGCGCACGAACCTCGGTTCGCACTCTTTGCTCAAGCTGACTTCTCATATAAGTAATATGGGCAGCTGCATGTTCTACTTCACCCTTAAGGGCCTCTTTCTCCTTACCCAGAAGCGTTTCATGGATTTTCACTTCATGGAGTGCAGCCTTGTCAATTTCCCCGCCCACCCATAAATAGCCGAGCACAATAACTACCAGAGATGATAGCAGCCACAGGTAGAGCTGAATGGTGCCAGTTAGGTTTCTTTGTCTATTCATGAGAATATTGGCTCAGAGTCATGCGCACAGGGTGTACTAGTTCAAAGCCCAGAAATGCTAAACATTCTATTAATGATAAAAAGGGTGATATCAGAAGGGAAAAAACAATTTTGCAGCACATGGCCTCACTCTCCGTTAGGAAGGATACATTTCTATTCCATACCTTCAGTTTACTGATTACAACTAAATTGTCAAATTACACACCCAAGTGAATTCTTCTTGCTCTTTTCACAGAAAAATCTATATACTATTTAGATTATAATTTTCGGTTCATCCGACTAAAGCGTACTTCGTTTCATGAAGGGCCATTATTTTCAGCTTGAAAAATTCATAATCTCTGAATCCATATGCTTGGCGTTTCATAGTTTTGATCTTGTTATTTGTCCC
>Ga0307929_1001146_pt1 | contig 21708 bp, 10 predicted proteins | sample AceLakmetage1330_FD_203160 | JGI IMG/M metagenome (GOLD analysis project Ga0307929, IMG submission 203160) | Saline water microbial communities from Ace Lake, Antarctica - #1330 | ecosystem: Environmental > Aquatic > Non-marine Saline and Alkaline > Saline | place: Antarctica: Ace Lake...
GTATGGGGGTATGGGGGTGTGGGAGTATGGGGGTATGGGAGAGCTTGGGCGACTATTCCCCCACTCACACACTCACGCACCCACACACTCTCTTCGCCGCCCACCGCCGCGACGGCGTCATCGCCAGCCTTGGCACACACCTTGAGTCCGACGGCGGAAAGCTCGATCCGCGTCGGGTCCTGATCGAAGATAAAGGTATGGAAGAGGCGCAGATCGGCCTTGCCGGCGTAGAGGTGAAGGCGCAGCCGGTAGGGGCAGAAGCGAACGCCCTGGGCCGAAGCCAGGTGGCCGGTGATCAACACGCAGACCCGCAGCGGCCCTTGCTCCTCGATGACCACCTTTGGCGCCGGACAAGCCGCAAGCGAGGTGTAGAGGGTGCCGTTCTGGTCTTTCATGTAGAGCAGAAGGCCCGGCCCGTGCAGCGCCTCGCGCCAGTCTCCGTCCGCCGTGCGGACTTCGCAACCAACGAACGGCGAGTCCCAGTCGCGCTTCTTCCAGCGCGGGAAATCGGTGCGCAGCGTAAGCCGCAGCGCGCCGGTGTCGAGCATGAGGATGCCGTCGGCGCGGGAGATGGCGATGGGGGTGGGATCGGGCTGATCCGTCCGATCAGCCCGATCGCCGCCCTCCTCCAGCCACACCGTTTCGCCGTCCCGCACCGGGTCGGCCTGCACATCCGCCAGCAACCATTTGATGTGCTTGAGGTCGGGCTTCCAAGTGGTCATGACCGCGGTCTGCAGCGGCAGTTCCCGCCCGTCGGCCGTGACGCAGCGCAGTTTCGAGCCGGCCGGGAAGGTGCCGGCAACAAACGGCACGCCGAAGGTCAACGGTTCGTTGGAGTAGCGCACACCGGGCTGGCCGGAAAGCTTCACCGGAATGCGTGTCGTCGGATGTTTCATAGGCTTCTCGGTTGCGTCACTTGTTTGCGACGTGTCATTGTTCTCACTCCAGAACCCATGTGCCCCACGCATTGGGACGAATGCGGATTTCCGATGGGATGTCGTTGTTGATCGAAACCTGGGGGCTCTTATCGGCCCACATGTAATGGATCGCGTTGCGGGTGCCGCCTTCGTTGCCGTAGATGACGCCGAGGTCGCCGCGGATAGTCAGGCCGCTCCGAGGTTCGATCCCGAGTTCCTTCCAGGGCACCGCCACCTCGACCGTGTAGCCGTCCTTATCCACCGTGACATGCATCGGCAGCTCGTTCCAGGGCACGACGTCGTCGAGCGTGTCCTTGCCGGAACTCTGCGTCTCGACACTGAAGGCGTTGGGCTTTTCCTTCCCCAAGGTCACATAGCGGTAGCGGGTGGCCAGGAGCTTGCCCTCGGCAGACCGGGCGATGATCAGGCGCATGTCGCCCAGACGCATTTCCTCCTTGAATTCGCCTCGGGCGGGACGCTTCTCAAGATCGGTGGCGAGGTTGATCTCGACGCTGTCGCCGGTCTTGAAGAGCAGCCGCTGGTCGGTAGGGGTGTTCACGAAGGGCGATTCGTCGCCAATCTGGAAGCGGACGTAGAGGTTGGCATCATCGTAGCCCACTTGCGCCTGGGCGGTGCGCTTCCCCACCATGGCGATGATCCGCGGCTGAACCTTGCCCCATTTGGCGTCGTTGCCGTCTGCCGCCGCTTTCCGCAGGCGTACCAGTGTCAGCGTCTTCCGGCCATTGGCCGACTGCTGGGCAAGGAGGTTCCGCCGGGCGTTCTCAGCGGCACGGACGACCATCGCGGGGGTCACCTTCACGCCTGCGGTTTGTCGTTGGATCGTCTCCAGGCCGGTCAGTTCCCACAGGCGGCAATCGGCGTCGCCGCCAAGGAAATAGGTCTTGCCGTCGGGGAGTTTGAACAATGTGCCGTTGAAGTTCTCGGTCAGCACCATGGTGTGGTCGAGGGTATAGGCGGTGCGCTGGTCCTGGCCGAGGGCGTCGACGAACAGGCCGGTCTGCGGATCAAGCAGGAAATACTGCCCGTAGTAACCGGTGACGCCGACCAGCTCTTCGGTGGTGCCGCGAACGAATCCGATCGCGCTGACCACGTCGCCCGGGGCATAGGTTTCGCTCGTCCAGGCAAAGGCGCAGTGGACGTTGCGGTACTCCCACAACTTTTCGCCCCGGGGAGAGAATTTGACCACGCGATGGCCAGAGCCTTGGGCGCGCGCGCCACGTTCGAGCGAGCCGCCGGAGACCAGGGCATACAGGCTGCCATCGCCGGAAACGGCTGGTGCCGCCACGGCGCCGCCAGCGGCATCGGTGGCCATGACCGTTGGCTCAGCCGGGTCGCCATAGGTCAGGCCCCCGCGCGGGTTGAAGCCGAGGAAATCCCAGCGCGTGATGCTGTAGGGCTTGTCGGTCTTGGTGCCGCCCTGACTGGCCCAGCTCACTCCCGTAAAACCATAGAGGTTCAGGTTGCCGTCCACCACCGGACTCCAGTAATACCTCCATACTTTTCCGACCGCGCGGATTTCCGCGGGTTGGACATGTCCGTCGTTGTCGTCATCCACCCAGAGTGACGGGGTTCGCGTCTTCCGGGGTTTGCCCGGTTTTCCATTTTTATCAACTGGTGTCACTTCAGACTCGGCCGTATAGGTGGCCAGGCGCGGCACGAGTTGGCCGTTCACCTCCTCGTAGATGTTCAGACCGTTGCCGACCACAAGGAATTTCCGGTTCTTGAGGTTCACGAACACCGCGCCCGCATGGCTCGCGGGATCGTTGAGGGGGACGCCCTCCTCCACGCGGGGGCGCAGGATAGTCGTGTCCGGAACCCAGGCTCCCGTGGCGTAGTCGACGCGGTAACGCACGCTCTGGGCGTAGACAAACTCGGGGTGTGCCGGATCGACATAGGCCGTGGTGGAGTAGTCCATGGAACCGAAAAAGTCCTTCCAGAGCGTGCCGTCGGGATTCCAGACCGAATAGCGCTTGGGCTGCGCATCGGCCTCGGCCACCCAGAGCCGCCCGTTGCGATCCACGGCGATGCCGTAGGGGTTGAGCATGCCGTCGCGGTCGAACGCGCCAAGTTCAGGCCGCCCGCCGGGCGTGCCGTACTTGTGCAGCACCTTTCCCTGCGGCGAGAGTCTCCAGACCTGCATGGTTTTGCCCTGAAGCGAGACGTACAGGTTTCCCGCAGCGTCGCAGGCTAGATGGCGCGGCTTGTCCAACCCGCCGAGAATGGCGGTGAACGTCCCGGCCGCGAGGTCGTAGCGGCCGACGGCGTTGCCGCTGACGGCGTAGAGCGTGCCGTCCGGCGCCGCCGCCAGCCCAGCAGGCTTCTCGATCGGCGCTTCACCGCGCGCTTCGCCAGAGGCCAGATCGAGGAGGAAGAGCTTGTCGTCCAGGAGACTGCTGACGACGATCCGGCCGTCCGCGACCGTTAGCGCCAGCACCTGCCAGGAGCGGGCGTTCCACTGGCTGTTGTCCTCGCCCTCGCGCCGGGTGGTGGCGTAGGTCTCCGGGCTTCCCGTTGCGAAGGGCGCAAAGAAACCGGTGTCGAGGTTGAACTTGGTGATTTTGGCGCCGCCGGCGCTGAGCATGTAGCCGAAACCGTCGTGCAGCGCCACGGCATGGCCGATCACCGCGGTGCCGTAGCGCTTGCGTCCCTCGAGGTCAGCGCGAATGGTGGCTGGCGCGGCCTCCGCGCTGGCGGTGCCGAGGATGACGGTGTCGCCCAGGATGCCGACCGTCTGCGGATGCCGGTAGTCACCCGCCCAACCGCCGGTGCCGTCCTCGGTCTGGTAGGGCGGCGTGCCGTTGACCCCGATGTTGGCCACAAACCTCTGGCCGATGCCGTCGTGGGTGAGTAGCTTGGCCGTGTAGGTGCCGGGCGGCACGGGCTGGTCATGGTCGTCGAGCCCGTCCCACAACCATGTGTGCTCGCCGGCCGGATAGGGCTGCGCCCCGCAGCCGGTGCGGACGAGTCTGTCCTGGGCGTCACAGAGCGCCAGGCTCACCTTGCCGGGCTTTGCCAACTTGAATGGGATCGGGATGTGCCCTTCGGCGCGGCCGAGCGCCGAAGGCCTTTCCAGCTTGAGGTCGCCGGTCTTCTCGAAGACCGCTTTGCCCCAGCCGGCCGGCCCCATGTACAGCAGGTCGCCGCTCGTCGGATTGCGGATGTCGGCCACACCGCAACGGACCGATGTCCCTTGGTCGTTCCCCCAGTTCATCAACCAGGCCATCTGGATCCGGTCGCCGCCGGTCAGCGGCCGCGGGACGCGCAGAACCGCCCAGGGGATGCGGTACTCCATCGTGTAGCCCTTGCCGTCGGGGTCTCTGACATAGACCCCCTCGACACCGGGTGGATTGAGCGTCCCGTCCGCGTACCGCAGGGTGTAGGTGGTGTAGTAGCCCGCCTTGCCGTCCTGGGTCGAGTACCAGAGTGTGGCCATGTTCACGAAGGCCTGCTGCTCCGGCGGCATTCGGCTACCGGTCATGGTTGAGGCCTGGGAGTCGATCGCGGGATCGGCGACCAGGAAGATCTGGATCGCGTCGGCGTTCCAAGCCATGTTGGCCTGGCCGCCGAAGCTGTAGCTGTTGACCATCGGCGTCGGATCCTTCACCTGCGCGCCGACGTAGAGATACTCCGGGTCATACATCATCGCGCCGCGCACCGAGTAGGACTCCTTGCTCGCCGCGTCGAGGAACATCAGGTTGGCCCCGGAGAGATCCCAGTCGTCCAGTTTCCCGTCAATTGCCACCTTGCCAGGTGCGGGCACGACATGAATCTGCACATGGTCCGCCTTGTTCACGATGGCCACATACGCCTGTGCCACGCCAGTTGCCAGGAGCATGATCCCCATCGTTGTCAGGATTTTTTTCATTGGTTTTCCTCTCTACTAATTCTCTTGCTTGGTGCTGTACTCGTCGCCTGTAAACGTTCGCCAATCTTCGGACATCTTTACTTCCCGCCCGCCGCTGCGCCCAGCGGTGCCCCGATCTGCAGGGAGCGATCGCGCTTGCCGGTCGCCGGATTCAACAGGGCCAGGGAGCAGCCGGGCTGAGGCGGCGTCCTTCCTTTCCGTTCTACTACGCGCAACGGGTTCTTCCCCGTCAGATCCAGCGCGAGCCCCACGGTGTTTCGTCCCTTGCGCAGCGCTACCGGCACCGCCTCCGCACCCGTTGCCGCAAGCGCGCCGTTGACCCAGAGGAGACCGGGCGTCGTCGGTCCGAAGAACGTGATGCGCACTCCAGTGTCTTCGGGCGCGATCACCTGCGTCACCGCATAAATCCTGCCGAAGCCGAACTCCGGTGGTGTCACATCCGCCCACCAGACGACTCCCTGGGTCATCACCCGCCGCCAACCGGCCTTCTCGCGTGCGGGCGGCGTGTCGGGCAGCTCGGGCGCGGGTTCGCCCTTCGATTCGTCCAGCGCCATCGTTTCGCCCGCCGGTGCGAGCGTATCCTTGATCTCACCCAGCTTGACCCCATCGAGCGGATTGACCGTCTTGATCCACCACTCCTGCTCGGCAACCGCCTCGATGGGCAGAGCCGCCGCCGCCTGTGCGGCCTCCCCCACGCGCCACTCCAGGGCGACGTCATAGAGGCCAGGATCAGGCAGCGCTGGCAGGCCGGTCACCACGCGCTCCAACACCTCGGAGGATTGCGGGGCCACGGTCTTGCCCGTCTGCCATGCCTTGCCGTTTTCTCCCGGCAACGTCGCCAGGGTGATGGCGACGCGCTGCTCGGCCTTGGTGAAGTTGTTGACCTTCACCGCGGCCTTGCCGCCGGTCAGCCACCCGAGGCGCTGGGGCGCGCGCGCCAGGGGCAGGATGTTCGGAACATAGCGGAAGCGCTCGACCGGCAGTCCCGGCGCCTCCACCGTCAGTTCGATGCCTTCATAGCGCGGCCCGCACACCGCCTGGGCCTGGGCACGCGTCATCCACAGCGGAATCGCGAACGGCACCTCGGCATGCGCTTTGGGACTGGTCACCGTGACCTCCCGGGCCGCACCTGCCGGGCCGGCCGGCAGGCGGATGGTGACCGGGGTGGCCCCGGCCGCCGCGCACTTCAGCGTGCCGCGGATTTCCGTCAGAATCAGGTCGCCGTCGAGATACGGGGTGGATTCAAGCGTGACCGCGTAAGGAGCACGCGCTGGCGGGCTGCTTGGCACAAAGGCCTGGCGCGGCCCGGCAGGCTTGGCCTGGCGCGGCAGCTTTTCTTCCGTGCTCGTGCCGTCGGTCATGTCGTCGGCCACGACGGTCCACTCACCGTTGGGATCGTTCAGGGCGAACGGAATCGTAAAGAGATGCGGCCCGCCGCCCGTCGCCCAGCGGGTCAGCGGTTCGACCTCCTGGCCTTGCGGATCCAGAAAGCGCACCCAGAGCGAGTGTCCAGGCAATTCCATCACGTTGCCTGCGGCATCCAAGCGTTGCAGTTCGACCTGGATCTGCTCCGTGCCGGCCACCTCGCCTTGCGAGAGGTGGAGCGCCAGCGTTCCCGCGGGTTCTGCCGGCAACAGGGACAGGATGGTGCCTTGCCCGGCTTCAAGGGTGAGATCCACCCAAGCGCCCTGGGCGTCGGTCTGAACCGGCAGCCTCTTCTTCGCCCGCAGATCGTGAACGGCCTTGACGGCGGGGTCGAAGATGCGCAGGCGGCCGGACACCTGCGGTTCGCTGGCCAGCGCCACCACCTGCTTCTTGGGGTCATCGGGATCGGGGACGAGCTTGCCGGCCGCCTCGGACACGATATAGAGGTACTCTTGCCGGGTGTCATAGGTTTCGGCGCGGAAGGCCCGCAGATAGGGATGGATGCGACCCTTGGCATCGGTGCAGCGAAGTCGCTCGGGCACCCCGGCCCGGGCGAGCAGCGCCCGCACGAACGCGGCGTTCCGATCCGGGATGGTGGGATCCACCACGAGGGAGAGCTGGCTGGCGGCTCTCGCGCCGCCCATTCCGTTTTCACGGAACATCTCCTGCAGTTCGAAGTTGAGGAACAGCACCCACCCCTTCCCCAGCGTCCCGGTGAGTGCCAGCAGCGTATCGCCCGAGCGTATCTCCTGGAGTTCGGGGCAAGATCCAACTGGCGGTTGAAATCCGTAAGATGACACGTAACCGGAGGCGGGCGCAGCTTTCGCCCCCGGCCCCCAGGTGCCGAGAACCTTCACGCCGGCCAGTCCGGGGATGAATGTGGCCAGCGGGGAGAGATCGATCTCCTCGGCGGCCTTCGCCCCGGCATCGCCTGTGGCCGAGGCTGCCGCAACCGGCACCTCAATACCCAAACGGGCCAGTTCCTTGGGATAGTTTCCCTGCAGCACTAGGCCGGCCCCGCGCTGCACTGCGGCAACCAACGGGTCCAGTCCGCCGGGCGCGCGCATGGGCATCGCCGTATCCAGCGGGGCCTTGATGGCGAAGATCAGCCGGGTGGCGTCATCGGGGCGCAAGCCCCCGCGCGGCATGACCCCGCAATTGATCAGCCCCTCGACGAAGTTCCGCTCGCCGCCATTGTAATGGTTCATGAGCATCAGCACGGCAGGATCCACCCGTGTGCGCGTCTCGAGGATGACGGGGCGCAGGCCGTGGATCGTCCGCCGCAGCTCCTGGAAGTACCTGCCATCCGCCGTGACCTGCCCGTCGCGCGATACCGGCGCCGCCCCGTAGCCGTCACCCGGCCCATAGATGATGAACATCCGGTTGTTGCAGGCCAGTGAGGCCCAGAACGCATGCTCCAACTGGCCGATCACGCCAAGCAATTCGTCGCCACGGTACAGGCCGACCCGCAGTTGGATCAGCTTGTTACCGGGACGCAGGCCATAATGCGTTTGGGAATTGACGAACACATTGGCGATGTCGAGCGTCGTCTCCTGGTTGTACGCCCGCGAGTTGAAGGAGTCATAGATGCCATCGTAGAGGCAATGGGTCGCCCCGGGGGAGAAAGCGACTTGTGGCTGGGTCTCGCGCAGCACGGCCATCCGCTGCGAGGGCACCTCGACATCCGAGAACTCGCGCATACGGATCGTCTTTGCAGGGCCCCCGAACCCGTCGCGCAACGCCTCGTCCCAGCTCAGGAAGTCCGTCTTGTAAACCTGGTTAAAGCGGCTGACCGTCGGCACGTTCAAGAAGCGATCGGCCCGCATCAGACGCAGGTTGGCCGCCCGCATGGCGGGGTCCTTCGTGTTGACCGTCATCTCGTCGGTCATCAGGGCCAGGACCAAGTCAGGATCGGCGGGTCCGACCCAATCGCGGTACCAGTCAAGTCCGGTTCCTTCACGATGCCGGACGACATCTTCGGGATAGCGTTCGAGCGGTTTATGAGCGGCATGATCCCGGAAGTAGCGGTAGGGAAACCGATAATCCCGGTCGCCCCCGTTGATGCCAAGTTGCAGGAGCTTCTTGGCCACCTCATCCGAGTATTCCCAGCCCCCCCAGTAGAACCACACCAAGTCGCGGCGGAAGTCGAACTTCTCGAACCGCCCCGTCGGCACCCAGACGGTCTGCACCTCGGCGCCGGCCGCGTCGCGGACAAGACCCCGGAACAGGTAACCGCCCACGGGCAGCGGCGGGTAGGGAATCGTGAATTCCACGGTCGCCGGGTTCGCCGCATCGCCCGGAGTGATGGGGATCGCCTCGCCCGTCCAGAACACCCGCCCCCAACCATCGGCAAAACTGGGCGACAGGACGTACTTGCCCGTGTCGGTCACTTTCGGGTTCTTCGTGAGCGCCAGTTCGAGTTTGAGCGTGCCGCCCTCGGACTTGAGGCCGCGGTCAATTTGCACCACCTTCCAGACCAGTGGGGCGACGGGCCGCGCGGCAGTGGCCGACACGGCAACCAGACACAGACAGCAGACCATTCCTATCAACAGTAACCGATTCATCATGAGATTCCTTATACGTTCAGATTCTGTTGCCGCACGCGGTGCCGGTAACGTTCGACATCGATGTCCAGTGCGGTGGCGTGATTGAGCGTCACGGTGGTCCCCTCCTCAGCCGCCGAGTTCCACGCAGCGGCGGCGGTAGTGCAGGTAGTTCTCGTAGCTGACATCGACCGGCACGCCATGATCGCAGGTGGGAATGTAGCCGCCACGTTCACGCATGACGGGGATGATGCGCTCCAGCATCCGGTCGATCTCTTGCTTTCCCTGCGCCAGCACGCGCTTGTCGATACCGCCGCTGATCACCAGATCGGGGTACTGTTTGCGGGTTGCAACGACATCGCAGTGGCTGGCCACCTCGAAGGGGCTCATCACGTCCATGCCGATGCTCTCCCGGTAGATCGGGATCACCGGATCGGCGTAGCCGTCCGTGTCGATCTGCACAAAGAGATGCCGCGCACGGTCGATCTGCCGCGCCTTCACGTTGGCAATCAACTGCTGGTAATACGGCAGCAGAAACTCCTTCATCATGTCCGGGGAAATTAGCGCACCGTGGTTGTAGCAGATGTCCTCGGCCAGGAAGATCTCGTCCAGCGTAACATGCCGCTGGTGGTGGGCAATCACCGCATCGGCAAGCTCCAGCCAGGTGCGCATGCAGTCGTGGACCACGTCGGGCATGTCGTAGAAGGCATACAGGAGCGTCTCGGGTCCGATCAGGCTGCGCAGATACATGTACCCGCCGATCAGATGCTGGGTGATCAGCACTCCGTCGCCGGCGGCCGAAGCCGCCGCGGCCCCGTCGCGCGCGCAGGTCGCCACCCGCTCCGGCGTCGCCGGAGTCATGCGCCATTTGACGTCTTCGACCCAGGTCTTCTCGTCCTTGACGGGATGAGCGATATACTCCGGCATGAAACCATGCCGGCGGCCCTTGAAGTAGAGGACGTGCCGCCCCGCGGCGTCCTGAACGACCTCCGTTTCGCCCCGATCCTCGATCAGCCGGCTTTCGAACGGCGGTATAAAGGCAGCCTCGCACCAGCCCAGACCAAAGAGCGCATGCTTGCCCGGAGGGTCGAACTGGAACAGCTCGGCGTGGTCGGCATCCGCGGGCATGCCTTCGGTCTTCCAGCGCGCGATCGCTTCCTCCCAGATGTAGAACTCGCGCCGGTAGAGTGGGGCTCCCGGCCTGAGGTCATAGATGTCGCGCAATTTGCGCGCCGCTGCCGTCATGTGCTCACGTGGCACCACTGCATGGATGCCGTCCGGTTTCTTATTTTGCATATCCGATTTTCCTATGCGCCTCTATCCATTCAGATTCTGTTGTCGGACCCGGTGCCGGTAGCGTTCGACATCGAGTGTGGTGGCATGGTTGAGCGTCACGGTCGGCCCGTCGCTCTCCCCGCTGCCATCCGAGCCGCAGGCCGTCACCTTGTAGGTCGCGATCTCGCAGGCGGCGAAATCCAGTTCGGTGTCGTGGAAATCGCACGACGTCAGGCGCGTGGCCAGCGTCTCGTATCCCGGCGCGCCGTTTACCGCGCGGTAAACGTTGTAGCGGCAACCGTCGGCGCCTTCCCAAGCGAGGCGCAGGTCCGGGCGCGAAACAGTGAGGTTGCGCGGGGCGACCACCGACCGGCCCGGGCGCAGCCCCACGATGGTGTATTGCCCGCCGGCTTCGGTGAGAAAGCTGATCCGGTTCTCGCCCTCGGCTTCACACGGCACCGGGCGGCCCTGGCTGTCGGTGACGCGCGCGCCAGAGAGACCGCGACAGGCGAGCCAGATGCGGCCGCCCTTGCGGGCCTGCACCCCGATCCGCGTCACGGCGCTGTCGCGCCACTCCGCGTCGAGCACGAAGCCGCCCCGCGCCACCAAGCCGCGAAAGCGGCCGCACGGCCAGGCCGCCGGTAAGGCCGGCAGCACGCGGATGCAGGCTTCGTGGCTCTGGAGGAGCATCTCGGCGATGCCGGCCGTGCCGCCGAGGTTGCCGTCGATCTGGAAGAGATACGGCTCGTTCCGGGCGAAGGTCTTGACGTCCCAAGGGCCGCGCAGGGTGTCCCAGAGGTTCGGAAAAGTTCGGCTGCCGATCAGGTTCCGCAGGAGTCGGTGCGCCCGGTTGCCCTCGCCGGTGCGGGCCCGGCAATCGAGACGCATGGCCAGCGCCCAGCCGCCCGAGCCAACATCGTCGCCGCGTTCATCCAGCGTGATCTTGGCGGCGTCCAGCCAGGCGGGGGTGTCGTGGCTGATCGAGGTGCCGGGATGCAGGCCGCAGAGCTGGGCAAGGTGACGGTGACGGTACTCGCCGATCTCGCCGTAGAACCGCTCCTCGGAGAACTCCTTGACCTGTCCGGACCAGCCCACCTCCACGGGCTGGTAGTGCCCATATTGCTCCCGCTGCTCGCGCACCGTCTCGTCTTCGATTCCGAGGATCGCCGCCGCCTTGAGCAAATCCCCGCCGTTCTCGTGGATCATCTGCTGGTCGAAGGCGCAGCCGACGGTGTGATAAGGAAACACCCGTGGCCACTTGCCGCCGGTCATCTGCTCGGGCGACGCTGACCAGGAGGTGAGGACCTTCCCGTCGTAGTCGCGGACGGTCTTGGTCAGGAACCGGCTCATGCCAGCCAGGGCGGGATAGACCTGATGGCGCAGCACGGCCTCGTCGCGGGTGAAGTCGTACCAGTCCCACAGCAGCTTGGTGGTGAAGCCGCCGGTGCCGGGCCCCGAATGGCAGGACGGCGCGCTGATCTCGAACGGCGAGCAGGCTGTGCCCAGCGTCCAACCGCAGCCGCCGGGGCGGTCGTCGATCCGCTCCGGGTTGTGCTCGCGAACATAGGCGGGCGCCAGTGCCTCGGCAGCCGGACGGATGGCCGCCAAATAGTCGCCGAACGGCTGAAAGGTCTCCGCCAGATTGGCGCTGAACGCCGGGTAGTAGTTCATCTGGATGTTGACATTGAAGTGGTAGTCGGCACCCCACGGCGGCTGGTCGTGGCAGTTCCAGATCCCTTGCAGGCCAGCCGGCAGCCCGCCCGGCCGCGAGGAGGCGATGAGCAGGTAGCGGCCGAACTGGAAGTAGAGGGCCTCGAGTTCCGGGTCGGGCGCTCCCGCCGCGTAGCGCCGCAGCCGTTCGTCGGTGGGCAGGTTCTCGGCGGCCTCGCCTCCCAACTCCAGTTCGACCCGGCCGAAGAGCGACCGGTGGTCGGCCAAATGCCGGGCTTTGAGCGCGTCGTAGCCCTGGGCGACGGCTGCCGCGAGTTGGGCGTCGGCGGACGGGCCGGGGTCGCTGTCCGGCAGCTTTTGGGTCGAATCCGGCTCCAAGAAGACGCGGCTCGCCAGCCGGTAGTTCGTGGCAAACGCGACCAGGATGACCACCGCGTCCGCATCCGCGACCGCAACCGTCCCGCCGGCGACCGACAGGCGGCCCGCCTCGGCGAGCACCCGGATGCGTCCCTCGAAGCGCACGTTGCAGGCGTGCAGGCGGCCCGAGAGATTAATGGTGTCGCCGGCAGCGGTCACGGTTCCGCTCTTGCCACCGCCGTCCCCCGGCTTGACCGCGTAGTCCTTCACGAACGGGATCTCCGGGCAGACGCTGAACGAGAGCGCGCCGGGCCGCGATGCGGTCAGCCGGATCGCCAGCACCCGGTCGGGATAGGACGTGAAGCATTCGCGGGTGTAGGTGACGCCGTTGCAATTGTAGCGGCAGGAGGCGACAGCGTCGTCCAGCGACAGGCTGCGCTCATAGTCGTCCGCTTTGTCGCCATGGTCGAAATGCAGGTACAGTTCGATGGCGTTGTTCAAGCCGCCGAGGGCAAGTGGATTCCAGAGCGTGCTTTCGGTAATCTGGATGCGCTCGCAGGCGATGCCGCCGAAGACGTTGGCGCCGAGGAAGCCATTGCCCAGCGGCAACGACTCGCGCTCCCAGCCGGAAACGGAGTCCTCTGCCGGTTGGCGGTAGGTCAGTGATAGCTGTTCCATCATTCGTAGTGGCCTCGTATGCGCCGGTCCCGTGGCGTGGCGGGGGTCAGTTGTACGCCGTGTTCCTCGTACCAGTCGTAGCGGCGATCCTCCCCGTTGAAGCACCAGCACTGGGGACAGCGGTCATTGATCCAGTCGCTCGGCTCCGCACGGGAGGCCGGTTCGGCAGCACGGGCGAAGGCTTCGCGCAGGGCGCTCCGTTGAGCCACGCCGAGCGCCTCGTCCTCGAACGAGACGAAGAGAGGCGTGCCGCTGCGGGCCACCAGGTCCAGCCACTGCGCGTTGTAACGCCACGGCACCGCGCGGGTGAGGCCGACGCAATCCGCGTCGCAGGCAAAGAATCGGTTGTGCTGCGGCAGGCGGAAGGCCAGGGCGTTGACGCCCATCGCGCGGGTACGCTCCCACTCGCGGCCGCTGGTGTCGCAGCCGGTGCGCTGAATCTCGTGCGTACCCGCGGCCAAATGACCGACCGCGTTGCAGCCCAGCAACAGCGACTCGCCGGCGGCCTCGCAAAGGACGGCGTAGAGGCCGGAGATCACCTCCGCGGTGGTGCGGGTGCGGTCGGCGAAACTCCATCCCGCTGCGGCGGTGGCGTAGCCGGTCTGAAAACCCCAGTAGCCGAGCAGATCGTACGTGCTGAAGTCGTGCTTGATCATCTCGAACCCCCAGGTGCGCAGACGGCGGATGGTGGCCCGGATGCCCTCGATATTCTCCGGAATGGTCGGATCCCAGGCGGGGACGGTGCCCCACATCGGGGCCGGCTCGCAACGGGATGCCGGCAGCAACCGATTCACCGGCGCGTCCGCCGGTGCCTGAAGAACGCGGATCCAGAGGCCGGGGCGGCAGCCCGCCGCACGGATGCGTCGGGCCAGGGCTTCCGGATCCCCGACGCGTTCGTTCCCGCGTTCCCAGCGGCCATCGTTTTCCTGCCAGCCGTCATCCACCACCATCCACGGGCGCACCGGGCCGGTGGGTGAAAGCTCTGCGACGAGCGCGGCCTGGCGGACGGCTTCGTCGGCGGTGAATCGGCCGTAGGCTGCGTACCAGTTGTTGCTGCCAAAGACCGGTTCGGCGGGCAGCCGCGGCCGCTGGCACATCCGGGCGCAAAGCTTGGACACCACGGCGAACGGCGTCTCATCGGTCGTGCCATGGTAGCTGACGATGCGGGCGGCGTGAATCTCGCGGCCGCTTGGCAACACCCCGGCACCGCCCGAGCGCAGGTCCAGCAGCAGCGTGACGCCCTCAGGGTCGACCTGCCAGCAGCCCATGGCCCCGGCACCGGTAGCGACTCCAAACGCAGCGCAGGTCTTCCCGTCGAAACCGGCCCAGTACCACGGCAGGGCGCGCTGCGCCGCGTGCCCACGCCACTCGAGATCGCCGTAGCTTCGTTCCCAGGCATCGCTGAGGATGCGCAGATCACCCGGCAACGGGTGCGACCAGCGCAACTGCACCCAGCACAGGGGGCGCAGCGGCCGGACGCCAAGTTCCAAGCCGTCATCCGTCACAGTGAACCGCAATTCGGCATCGCCGTTGCCGGTAGGGGCAACTGCGTTTGCGTTCCCGGTTTCCGAAACGATCCGAATCCGGTCCGGAAGACGGGCCACGTCGGGGAGTGATGGGCGATGCCGGGTCATGTTTTTCCCCGCGGTATCATTTTCTTGTCACCCTTGAATTCAGCGATCTCTCTGTTGGAGACCGAGAGCGGCTCGTCGAAATCCAGCCGGACGACCAGGGTTTCGGGACTGCCGAAACGATCCCGCGGCAGCCCCTTGATGTGCAGGAAACGATCGGCGTTCTTCCAGTACATCGGGAGTATCTCGTTCGAGCAGCGCAGTTCCTTGCCGGTGTTGAGCAGCACGGCCTTGCCCGGCAGTTGGCTGATGGGCGGCAGAATGATCGAACCGTTGCCCGCCAGAGTTCCGCCGTCGATGGCCACGGTCGCCGCCACGACGCTGCCGCCGTCCTTGACGTCCAGTGTTCCGGCCGTCTGGGTCAGCGTTTGGCCAGCCATCTGGATGGAGGACTGGGGCCCAACGACCGTTAGCGTTCCGGCGTTGGTGAAGCCGACCAATGGCGCCTGGAACTGGGCGGAGCCGGTGGCGACGGAGTCCGCCAGCGAACTGACCGTGATGGTCCCCTCGTTGATGAAGCCCGCGGCATTCATCGTAAGATAGACCGGATAGGTCGCGCTTTGCGGGTAGAGGGTTTTGTGCTGCTGGATGTTGATCGAGCCCTTACTGGTGTTGAACAGTATGGCGGTGTCGGCCACGGTCAAACGTACGCCCTTCGTTCCTGTTCCGTTTGAGCCTGGATCTGTGTCCAGATCCTGCGTGATGTTGAAGATGCCGTCGTTGGTGAATTCGGTGCTGCCGGTCAGGTTCCAACCCACAGTCCGGTTGCCGGATGCCCAGGCTGACATTCGGACGGACGTCGTCCCGTCATTGGCCACCACGATGTCCTCTAGCGTGGCTTCATAGCCAGTCGCCTCGCGAATCATTGTCGCGCCGCTCTCAATCGATATCTGTCCGCCAAGCGTTGTTCCAGAGAACTTGAGCATTCCGCCATCGATCGCACGGATTTCCCCGGAGGTGTTCGTTAGCGACTTAGAGGTCATTCCGAGTTCCATCGTCCCCGCCCGCGCCTGGATCACGCCTTCATTGACAAGCGGATCCGGATTAGTATAAATAAGGCAGTTTTCCAACGTTCCGTAGTTGATCACACCTCCACTCCAACCGATGCGCGACGTCCCTTGGTTGCCCAGCGTGTTGCCCGCATAGATCGTTATCAGTGTAATGCCGCTGATGTTTCCCTGATCGGCGACCACACTTGTGCCCGCCGCGCCATTGATGACGACCGTGTCGCTAGCCACCGGGAGTCCTGATGGATCCCAGTTTTCGGCGACCTTCCAGTTGCCGCTAAGCCCCCCGACCCATTGACGTTCCACCGCCTGCACCGTCCCCGTCGCCAGCAGCAAACCAACCGCCGCCGCTATCCCTTTGCCCAATCTCGTTCGTGTTTTCATCGCGTTCCTCACTTTTAGTAGTCGTTTTGTTTCGTTTGCCATGCCATCTCAGCGCAGTAAGATTATCGTGCCGCTATTGGACTTGACCAAAACGACGCTGGTGCCGTCAATTTTGGCCACATAGCCGTTCACACCGGTGACGGTCCAGCCCGAGAGGCTGGTCTCCCCGGCGAGCGATGTGGCCGTGAAGAGCGTGGCCGGTTCGGGGAATGTACCGCTGCCGCTGACCGTCACCGTCGCTGATGCGGGGAGCGTGAGCGTGCCGCTGACGGCCATGACACCGCCGACGCCGTCCGCGTACGCCCAGCCGCGAGTCACGGCACTCGCGAGAGTCACGTTGCCGAAGATCGAACCGTTGCCCGCCAGAGTTCCGCCGTCGATGGCCACGGTCGCCGCCACGACGCTGCCGCCGTTCTTGACATCGAGCGTCCCGGCGGTCTGGGTCAGGGCCTTGCCGGACATCTGGATGGAGGAAAACGCGCCATCGACCGTGATGATTCCGGGATTGGAGAAGTCGATGGCGGAACGAAGCTGGACCGTACCATATGTATCCACCTGCGATTTGACCTCGATCGTTCCGCTGTTGATCAGGGTGGAGCCGGCCTTCAGGTCCAGATAGGACTCACTCGTTGCCGTCGTGCTGGTCCTGATGTTCTCGATGGTGAAGGTGCCGCTGTTGTTCAGGGTGGTGCCGCTGTTGAAGGTCATGCCTTGTTTGACCCCGGTTGCGCTGATCGAGACCTTGGCCGTCCCCGAGCTCGTCAGGCCCCCGGACGTCGAGAAGGTCAGGTACCGGCTATAGGAAGTCCCCAGCGACTGGAATGTGCCGGCGTTGTTGACAGCCACATCTATCAAATCAATGTTCGAAACGTTTCCCGACTGGTTATCGATGGTCGATGCGGTGTCGGTAGTGAGGCTGCCGCCCTCGATGTCGCCTCTAGGACTTGGGAACTTGATCGTGCCGCCGTTTATCGCTTCGATCACGCCGCCGGCGTTGTTCAGCTCCCAGTCATTGACATCTCCGCCCAGGCGGATTTCGCGGCCATCGGCGCGGATGGTTCCGGTGTTCGCGTTCCCGGTGCTGGTCGAGAGATTCAGGCCGAGGAACCCGCTGCCCTGGCTGTGGCGGATGGTTCCGTTGTTAATCCACGCACCGGTGACCTTCAGGTACCGGCTGGAGCTCGTGTCATCCTTCTGCAGCACACTCCCACTTCCAATGGTCTGCGATGCGACCTCATACGTGCCAATGTGCGGATAGTTGCCTCCCAAATCCAAGCTGGCCGTGCCGTTGTTGTTGATCACGGCGTCATCGGTTGTCGTCGGCACGGCAGTCGAGGGGTTCCAGTTGGCGGCCGTGTTCCACGTGCCGCTGGCAACGTTCCAGGAGATCGTGTCGGCGCCGGCGGTGCCGCTCAGCGCGAGCAGGAGGACGAGAACCAGGAGTGTGCTTCGTTGCAGGTTCATGCTACGGATTCCTTTCTGTTTTCGGTTGGCGTCTTCGTTCGAGGGTGGGAAATTATCGGGCAGGATTTTCAGGTTCATGCTACGGATTCCTTTCGGTTTTCGGTTGGGGTCTTCGTTCGACCCGGTTGGCGTTTACGTGCGACGTTTGCGTCGGATGCCTGAACGATGCTCATCGGTCACTCCTTCCATACCAGCGTTTCATGACCTCGGCGGCGGGTTTGCCGTCGAGGGTGAAGCCCTTGTCGCCGCGGGGGTCGTCGCGGAAATTCGGGCGGTCGTTCTGTTCGTCCCACTTCCACCAGTAGAGTCCCATCCACCAGGGTTCGGGCCAGAAGGCGTCGAAGATCGCCTCGAGGAAGCGGGCCTGTTCCTCGCCATCGTAGCCGCCGGGGTTGTCCCAGCCGTGCGGCTTGACCGTGGCGCCAGCGGTCGAGCAGCAGCCGCATTCGGCGAAATAGAACGGTTTGGCATACAGCGCGGCGACCTGGCGGTAGTGTTCGAGCCAGGGCTTGAGCGTTTCGCGCATGGCGTCGAGGCTGGCGCCGGGGGCGTCGGCGACCGGGTGGTAGAAGCTTACGCCCAGGGAGTCCAAGTCGTAGAACCAGTGATCCTTGTTCGACAGTTCCTTGAGGAAATCCACGACCGGCGTGTGGCCGGTGGTCAGGTGGCCGCTGAATTGACTGCGTGCGGCGGCCACGACCTTTTTCCAGTGGGCGATCTGGCCGACGGTGCGGCACAGCTCGCTGTCCAGGCCGAAGGCTTCGCAGCCAGCCCGGTGGGCGACGCGGGCATAGTGCAGGGTGCGCTCGGTCAGGCTCTCGAACCAGCGCGTCCAGTGGTTCATGGGCTTGCCGGGAATGATGGTCTGTTCGGCCGGGAAGTTGATCTGCAGCCGCTGTCCGCCGTCCCAGCATTCGAGCATGGGGCGCAGTTGCACCTTCATCCCGCGGGCGTGGATGTAGTCGATGATGTCGCGCAGCTCGTCGTCGGCCGGCGTCATCCGGAAGTCGCGGTATTGCCGGGTGCTGGCGAAGGTGTCCTGCAGGACGGTGGCCACGACGCAGACCCATTCGATGTTCAGTTCCCGCATGCGGTCCACCTGCCGGCGCGCCTCGTCGCCGGCGTAGTAGCCGTTGCGGGCGTAGTAGCCGAAGGTCATGCCGCGATGAAATAAATTGTTCATGGCGTTTCTCCGGCGCCGGCCAAGGGGCAGGCGAGCACGCAGGGCTCGGCGACGACCGGCCGGTACTTCTTGATCGGGTCGTGCTGCCGGAGCGCCGCCGCCAGATCGGCGGCGGTCGGCACTGCCGGAGCCGGCACGTCGAGGACGGAGCCGAGATACTTGAAGCCGCTCTCTCCCATGAGGGCATAGCGCTTGACCCAGTCGCAACGCCGACCGTCGCGCGGATGGAAGACTGCGCTGCGGTCCTCGCAACGCAGACTCACGGGCACCCCCTCGAAGGCATGGGAGGGGCAGGCGGCCAGACATGGGCGAGCGCAGTCGTGGCAGGTGGCGGCGGCCATGTCCGGCGGCAGCGGCGACGGGTCGAGCGGCGCATCGGTGACAACCGCGATCAGCCGCTGGCGCAGGCCGAACGTGGGCGTGGCCAAGGCGCCGCTGATGGTGAGTTGGCCCAGACCGGCAGCCAGGCCCGCAAAGCGATTGGCAAACAAGTCCGGCTGCGGGCCGCGTGGGTTGGCGGACCAGGAGTCGGTGCCGGTTAGATCCGTTGCGATCACGGCGCGGTATCCAAATGCCTCGAGACGTTTGACCAGGCGCATGGCGAGCACCGCGCCAAGCCAGTTGGTGACATAGGTCTGGTAGGCGTAGGGGCCGACGGCCTCCGCGGGCGGCCGGGTCGCCCAGCGGGGCACGGCGGCATGGTAGCGCAGGCCGCATACCAGCACGGCGCGCGCTCCGGGCAGCCAGTCCGAGCAGGTGAGCACCTTCCGGGCACGGCTTGTGACCTCGGGTTCCCAGGGCGTGAACCGGCTCGAGCTGTCGGCGGCATCGAGCACAACCTCGCCGTCGAAAACCGGCCGCAGGTGTGCGGCCAACTCGTCCATGCGTTCGGCCGAGGCCACCCCGACGAGATCCGCCCCCAGCGCCGTGGCAAACGCGGTCAGGTCGCCCGTCAGGTGGTCATGGGCGGGCGCCGGAGGAGGCGCTGGGGTGGGCGCCTGACGCGACTGTGGCGGGATCACGGCGCGGGTCAGCACGGTGTTGGCGATGACGGATCGGCCGCGGAAAGGGGCGAAGTGCGTGACGATGACGCCGGTGGCGCTTTCGTCCTTCACCGAGTCAGGATGCGATCCGCTGCGTTGCACGGTCAACAGGGCGCGGTGGCCGAGCTGCTCACAGGCGCGCGTCAGGTCATAGCACAGCGAATCGGTCTGGTAGCCAGCGGCAAAGAGAAAAGCCTCCGACGCCGCGGCGTCGGTCGGCAGGGCGATGGCTACGGTGATGGCCGTCCGGGCGCCCGGCAGCAGGCGGTCGGGATCGAGCCCCGTCTGGCGCAGCTCATCCGCCGAGATCACATGCACCAGATCGGCACCGCCGGCCATGAGCGGATTGAGCAGGCGGTCGGCAGTCGCCCCGTCCACCGGTTCATCCGTGCCAGTGACGGCATAGCGCCGCATGGGGGTCTTCGAGTAGGCGCGGTCAAACGTGCGCAGAGGCTTCGGGACGCAGAATTTCAGGCATTGGCCCATCTCGCCCCCGCGAATGCCGTGGCGCCGGGAGTGTTCGAGGATGACCTGCTCGGTGACTTGCTCAGGAATTTTGAGGTCCAGATCGAGGTCGAAGTGCTCGCCCCAGGCGCAGCGCCAGAGGTTCTTGTCCGGGAAGCGGTACTCGTAGGGATCGATGCGCACGACCTTCTCGCCGGCGATTTCCTTGGCCAGCGCCTGGGTCGGGCAGTGCTGGCGGCAGAGCATGCACCGGTCGCAGACGGTGCCGGGCGGGATGAGCGGATCGGGTTCGAGTTCGGCGTCGGTCAGAACGGTAATGAAGCGGTTGCGGGCACCATACTGCGGCGAGAGAGCCAGGCCGTTGAACCCAAGTTCGGCCAGGCCCGCGACGACGGCCATATAGATGTGGCTGACGTCCGGGGCGAAGACAGCCTTGAGGTCCTTGTACTGATTGTAGCGCCAGATGTTACTCGATGCGATGGGCATGGCCTGATGGCCCTGCTTCTCGATCCACGTGGCGAGACGATAGGCCATCTCGTCCAGGCGCGAGTTCATCAGGTACTGCACCGAATAGGGGCCGATCTCCTGGGGGTGCTTCTCGCCACCGAGCTCGATGCAGGCGTCGGGATGGTGGAGGGCCATGACAATGATGCTGCGAGTGGGTGGGAAAAGCCCCTGTGGGCTCATCATCAAAGGGGCATGGCGGCAGCGGTCGATCCCGCCAACGCCGACGAGGTCGGCCCCGAGCTCGTGCGCGTAGTTCTTAAGCTGTTGCTTCATACTCATTTCGCAGACGGTTCCCGATTGTCGGCCAAGGTCCCGGATAGGTCTTTGGCGCATTTTCGCATCTTTCCGGCAAAGGCTTTGATCGTTTTCGGAGAGCAGCGGAAGGCGGGGGCGTAAAGCCCAAACACCCCCCAGGCCTTGCCGTCCGCTCCGGCGACCGGGCAGGCCAGGCCAATCAATCCATACTCGGGCGTATTAACCGTGCAGATGCCTTCCTCGCGCACCTTGGCCAGCGCCGACTGCAAGGCGGCCCTATCCGCGATGTTGTCCCACTGGGCACCCGGCATCCCGTGCCGGGCGACGATCTGGTCCAGTTCCTCGTCCGTCGCATAGGCCGCCAGGGCACGGCCGGTGGCGCGGGAGTATAAGGGCAGGTTCTCGATGGTGGCGTGCGACACTTGGATGGCGTGGGTGCTGTCCACGCGGGCCACCACCACGCGTGCGCCGTTCATCAGCACGGCCAGCAGGCAGCCCTCTCCGGTCTCGTCGGTGAGTTGCTGCAACCGGTGCTGGACGGCATCGTGAACGGCGGGGGCCTCCAAGCGATTCAGGCGACCCAGTTGCCGGCACTTCACACCCTGCACATAACGGCCATGGCCGTTCTTCCGCACATAGCCGCAGGTCACCATGGTATTGAGCAGGTTATGCACCGTAGTCGACGGGATCCCCATTCGCCGCGCCAGCCCGGCTAGCGTTGCATCCACCTCGTGAAGGTCTGCTTCGATGATCAGGTCCAGAATATCGAGCGCCTTCTTGAGCGAACGCACCGGCACGGCATTGACCACGGAAGTTGCTTCTGTCCTGCTCTTCAAGATGCTGCTCCTCTCCTACATTCTGAAATGGATTTCAAGATGTGGAAGATAGTATCTGGAGTGACATTGGATTGTCAACCCCTGAATGTTCTGTCCCCAGGGCAAAACGCATCGAACGATCAAGACGTATAGCGGTCGGAACACGAGAGCGGGCGACGATTGGGAGTGTGGGGGTGTGGGG
>Ga0307929_1001147_pt1 | contig 21681 bp, 11 predicted proteins | sample AceLakmetage1330_FD_203160 | JGI IMG/M metagenome (GOLD analysis project Ga0307929, IMG submission 203160) | Saline water microbial communities from Ace Lake, Antarctica - #1330 | ecosystem: Environmental > Aquatic > Non-marine Saline and Alkaline > Saline | place: Antarctica: Ace Lake...
GAAGGCTGGCTGGTTTTCTATCATGGTGTGATCGGCACCTGTAACGGGTTCATCTACAGCATGGGGGTCGCTCTGCTCGACCGTGACAATCCGTCTAAGGTGTTGGCGCGCCTGCAGGAGCCGTTGCTCTGCCCTGAAATGGATTATGAAGTGACCGGAAAAGTCTCCAACGTAATTTTCCCCTGCGCGGCGCTGTGCGATGCCAAAAGCGGCCGTCTGGCCATCTACTACGGCGCGGCCGACACCGTGACCGCGCTGTGCTTTACCACCGTTGATGAAATGATCAGTCTGCTCAAATAAGGGAGAAACCCATGTGCTTCATCAAACAGATTTTTATTGCCGGCCTGCTCCTGTCAGGGTTTGCACAGGCGGCGATTACAGTGGATGTTCAAAAAGAGAAACAGGAGTTTCTCGGCTTCGGTACCCAGATGTGGCTGGGGCATGAAGAGCTCGAGAGTGCTTTTCCAGAGCTTGGAATTCGCTGGGTGCGGCTGGGCATGACGGGCATGAAAGAGTGCACGGTCGAAGAGCCGAGCCTGCCTGCGTTCTATCGCTATTTCCGCAAAGCGGTTGCAAAAGAAGACCTCGCTGCGGCGGGTGCAATGCTCAACCGCAACGGCGCGCAAGCCATCCTGACCGGCTTCGGCGTTCCCGATGTCTGGCTCGATGCGGAGAAAAAACTGCCATCTGACAAGCTTGAAGCCTTCGCCCAAATGTGGGCTGGCGCGGTTCGTTATGCTGTGAAAAGCGGCCTAAAACCGCGTTATCTGGAACTGTTTAATGAGCCGGATGGCGATTGGAACGGCGGCTGCCGCCCGAGTGATTACAACGTCGTTGTCAAACTGGTGCGCAAAGAGTTGGATGCGCTTGGCTACACGGATATTGAAATCTGCGGCCCGGGGTTGGCGCACGTCGACCTTCACGGTCCGGACAAGTGGGCAGAAAGCCTCGACGCCGATGGCGCGGCCGCGCTCGGCGCGTGGTCGCTGCACGGCTTTGAGTGGCATCGCACCGAATCCGCTGCCGCCGTGCGCGATGAATTTAAAAACGGATTTATGGCCTCGGTTAAAAAGCAGGACGCGCTGAACGAAAAGCCGATTCTCATCACCGAATTCGCCACGTTCTGCAAAACATTTCATGACACAGAGTATGTATCTCCGCGTGATGCCTATCGCGGAAAAACTGCAGCGCAGCATCCGGCGTGGTGTACTCGCGTGATCGAAAACGCGCTGTCGTTTTTGAATGAAGGCGCACATGTGCTGGTCTACTGGCAGCTGGCAGATATTCCATGGGAGGAAACCAATTTTGGTGCGTACACCCGCCTCGAAGACGGCGCTCGGGAGCAGATGATTTATAAAGCGCTCAAAGGCTTTTTCCCGGAAGTTGCCGCAGGGTTCCGAACATTGGAAACCGTGCAGGAAGCGGGCAGTCCGTTGTATGCCGCGGCACTGAAAAACGGCAGCCGGACGGTGGTCTGCGTGGCGAATCATTCGGATGAGACCTCTGCCACGAAGCTGGTTTTGAATAACAGTGCCGCTGTGCGCCTGGTTCGCCGCCATGAATTCTCAGACGGGGAGCTCTGCACAACGACCCCGAAAACAACCATTGGAACAACCATGGAGCTGACGATTCCGGGCGACGGGTTTGTGACGCTTGTTTTTGATCCAGTTGTACTGGAGCCGACCGGCGAGTCGACGGTGCATCTCGACCAGCCGCTGTACGCCGTGGAAGGGTTTGGTGTGAATGCCTGGACGGGCGACCCCGGTGCGCTGTCGGTGATGGACGAACTCGGAATGAAATGGGTGCGCCTGAATCTGGAAGGCGTTCGCACGTTCGACCAGCCCGACCTGTCAGCCGAACAGATTGTCGATTATTTTACCGAAGTCACGCAGTGGGATCGCATTAAATACGTGTGGGCGATCAAGAAGGCGCAGGGCCTGAAGTTCATGATGGTCAGCTACGGCGCGCCGGAGATCTGGATGGGAGACGGTAAAAAGTTCAAGGAAAAGCATGCCGGGGATGTCGCCCGTCTGTGGGCCGCCGGAATGAAGGCGTATGCCGACCAGGGTTTTGTGCCGGACGGCATTGAGCTGTTCAACGAACCCGATGGCAATTGGGATTCTTATATCTCTCCGAAAACCTATAACCAGATCGTTAAGGTGGTGCGGGAAGAACTGGATCGTTACGGGCTGGACGGCGTACAGATTGTCGGGCCGGGCCGCGCACATATTGACGTCGGGGGATCCGACGAGTGGGTCGATGCGCTCGACGAAGAGGCCGTCGATGCGCTGGGCGCGTTTTCTATTCATAGCTGGACCTGGAACGGACCCGATTCGCACAGTTCGGACTATGTGCGGGAGTCGAGCGGCGGCTTCATGAAGTCAGCCAATGCCAAAGATCCGAAACGCAAAAAGCTGCGGATACTGACGGAGTTTCTGGCGAAGGATTTTGTGATCGATGGAGTGGAATACGGCGACCACGCGAAGAATTTTTATAATACGGCGGTGGATACGGTTCCGTATGCCGTGCATGTGATCGAAGATCTGCTGTCGCACCTGAACGCCGGGTTCAACACCGTGCTGGTCTGGCAGATGGCCGACCAGTGGTGGGAGTCCGCTGGCTGGGGGCTGATGGGTAAAATGGAAGACGGTTATCCGCGCAAGCCGATCTTTAACGCGCTCAAAATTCTGCTGCCGGAACTGACATCCGGCTTTTGGACGCTACAGACGGAAAACAGGTCGGGCGCGTATGTGGCGGCGTTTGTGAACCGTAAAAAGGTGGTGGTCGCCGTAGTCAACGCATCGCAGGAGCGACAGGTTCAGCGCATTCAGCTGGCCGGTGCAGATCAGGCCGTGCTCTTCAGAACGCAGTGTTTTGATGCGATCGGTATTTCTGAAGAGCTGCCGCGCGAAACGGTTCGGGGCGAATGGATGGCTGAGCTTCCAGCATCCAGTGTGACGGTTGCTGTATTTGATTTGATGAAGTAGGTAAAAGGGGCTGAGAGAATGAAAAAAGAGATGATTGGATGCGTAGCACTTTGCCTGGTGATTCTGGTTTTGGCCGGTCGGGCAGATGAAAAAACCGATCAAGCCATTGAGGCGCTGGTATTAGATCAGGTGATTCTGTGCGACCACGGTCATATTAATTCGATGGCCTGGGAAAGCGTGAGCTCCTGGGAAGGTGAGAAATACGAGTGGCAGAAGGAGCGTCTTCTGCAGGACCGTGAAATCACCATGGTGGTGGTCTACGACGATGAAAACACCTGTACCGATGAGTTGTTTAAGAATATTCCGTCCTACCTGAAGCTGGAGTCCGAGCTGGAGCTGGATGGAAAACCCGTGCGGTTTTATCGTGTCGATGCATCCATCAGTGAGCTCGGACAAGAGTCGGGCGGCGTGACGGTTACGCCGGGCGCATGGGTCTGGGTGAAGGGCGAGCGCGACAACTATTGGATCGGTGACAAGCGCCTGAAGGCGGGACTTTATCCGTCGCTGAATTTCCAACTGTCGGAAAACGTGCGAATCTTTGTTCAGGGTGAATTTGTTTATGTGACGAATAATGACCGAGAGGATCGCTACGCCGGTCTCAACCGCGCGTATCTCGAAATCAACAATCTCGCCGACCGGCCGCTGTCGCTCAAGGTCGGACGCCAGACCATCACGTCCGGACGCGCCTTTCTGATGGGGGAGTGGGAAAAAGCTTATGATGCGGTGCGCCTGCGCTACGGGGATAAAGAGGGGCTCTATGTTGACGTGTTCGCCGGAACCCGTGACGACAGCGTGTTCGGCTATCATCCGGATCTGTCGCTCAATAAAGATGACGTTGTTATTGCGAAAGGTGAGGATGACTATTTCAGCTCTGTGGCCGGCGTGATTGTCGGCTGGCGCTCCAATCCGTGGTTTCTGGAGGGGTACACGTTTTTAAGAGATGAGGCCTATCCGTTTCTGCAGACGACCTCAGTCGGGATGCGCGGCGGGTTGAGTTACGACAACGGGTTCAGCCTGCAGGGGGAAATTGTTACTCAGTTCAGCGACGAAGAGGTTCAGGATATGGAAGGGTACGGGCCGGGCGATCCCGAACGTCATGACCGCAATGAGCTGGGCGGGTATCTTGCCGCAAAACAGAAGTTTAACGACGCGCCGCTGAAGCCGGAGTTCCGGCTGGAGTATGGATATCTTTCCGAAAACTTCGACACCATGGACGGCGATCTTCTTTACAGTGACATCAAATGGGGCCGTGTTCGCGGCCCGCGCAGAAACCTGCATGTCCTTCACGGCGGTGTCACCATTCGTCCGCTCAAAAAACTCCAACTGGGCGCTTTCTATTCGTATTTTCGCCGAATCGAAAAAGAATTCGGCTGGCAACCCAACCCATATTTTGCCGCTCACCCGGAATGGGGCGATGCCTGGTGGGAGTTGCAACGTTCCGACGAGCTGGGCGAAGGATCTGAGCTTGACCTGGAGGCGGTTTATTTTATTTCTGACAACAAATATCTCTCAATCAATTTGGGGCAGTTCTGGCCGGGCAAGGCCTACGACACTTATACCGACAACGGGCAGAAAAAACGCTACCTGCTGGAGATTGGCCTGAATATGACGTTCTAGAGAAAAAGGAAAGCAACAACCAAAGGAGGAGAAATCATGAAGACGAATCGGATTCTTATGTTGGCGGCGGGGTGCGCATTACTGGGCGGTGCGGTTATGGCGGAAGATGTTATTCAGGACTTTGAGGGATTTGGTAGTACCCCGGCGCTGATGCAGGCGGTTTCCCACATTAAAGCCGGCTCCGAAGTGGAGCTTGAGTTCGACACCGGCATGGATGAGGGCAACTCAATGAACCTGGCTCTCAGCACGGCAAAAGATACGTGGTACACACAGGTGGAGTTTGATGTGACTCCGGTGAGTCTCTTTGATGTGGACTCGGTCGTTATCTACCTAAAGCTGCTTCCAGACTCTTCCAACGAAAATCTAGACATTCAGCTGAAAGACAAACATGGCTCCACGATCGCCAAAGGTAAAAAGATCGGAACCCAGTCGATTAGCCGCGACTCGTTCATGGCCTATACCATCGACACTTCAAATGTCAAAAATGAGCTGGCTCGCATTTCATTCAATGTCGCGTGCGCGGATGGCGGCACTGCCAATCTGGCGGTTGATAACATTTCCATCATTCGGAAATAACGGGGTTACATAGCAATTTTGAAGAGAGATAATAAGGAGGGTGTGATGAAAGAAAGAAAGAACATATGGTCAATAGTATGTGTCGGCCTGCTGGGTGCAGGCCTTGTGCAGGCCGCTGATTCCGAGTGGCAAGGCAACGATGGCAACTGGTTCGCAGGCACGAACTGGAGCGCCGGAGTTCCCAATGAAGTCAATGGACTGACTCCGGCCATCAAAGGATCGGGAACGATTACACTGGATAGCGACCTCACCGGCACCAATGCCGTGGTCGGTTGGTATCAGGAAACCGGCGGAAGTACGTTCCAGGCAACCGACCGTTACATTGAAGTTCAGGGCGATCTCAATCTGGTCGCCACGTGGGGCAGTTCCGCTGCGTTCAACCTTTACGGGCCCTCTTGGAGTGAGTTGTTCGTGAACGGCCACCTGAATTTTTCTACGCCCACCTGGGCACAGCGCGGTTACGCCACGATGGAGGTCAACGGGGGCGGCGCCCGGGCGTACTTCATGGGCAACATTAATTTTACAAGCGATAACCTCGCCAACCAGGGAGCCAACAGCGAACAAAAACTGTCCCTCTATCAGTCGCCGGAGGTGTACACGCTGACGGGTCTCTACATGAATATGGTCAGCGGAATCGGTCAGGGTGATGTCTCCGTGACCAACAAAGGAATCCTCGCGTTCAGCGGGTGGGACAACCAGCATTATGGTTCTATTATTGTTGGAACCGCAAAAAATGCGGAAAACGTCTGGTCCACCAATCAGAACACCTATGTGACGCTGACCTCCGGAGCCTACCTTCAGGTCGATCAATGCGCCAATGAACCGGTTGCAAATTTTTCTAAAACCCTGATTCACGATATGGGAACCAACTACTGGAGCGGCGCGTTCGAGGAAATTTTGCTGACCGGCGACAGTGTGGAGCTGGGTGAATGGGTGGTGGAGGACACCTATGACCAGAACGACACCGATGCCGTCTGGTACTACCGGCTCGAACGCACCGCATTTGATGCGGACGGCATTCCGAATGACCTCGTATTGAACGTAAACAGCAATCCGCCGCCGGAGGCGTATAGCCTCTCGATTTTAGGCGGATCGGATGCCGTAACAGTTATGGCTGACGGGATTCCGGCCTACGGCACCAATTACCTGCAGTCGTGCATCAATTTGGTAAGTCCTGTCTGGACCAACATTGCAGAGGTGGGCGGTGTCACCTCAAACAGCTGGGTGGTAACCCCGCTGGTGAACACGCAGTCCTACTATCGCGTGCAGACCGTTTATTAATCAGAAACGAGGTTGTTCCGTGTTGAGCTTGAGGCATAGAAAAACAGAAGCCTGCCTGATGGCGCTTTGCGTCAGCGCGGCGGTTGCGGGAGCTTCGGAGTGGAATGGCGGAACCGCCATCTGGTCGGATGCTGCCAGTTGGAGCTCCGGAGCTCCTGGTGCGACCGATATTGCCGAGCTCAAAAAAGACGGACACATTACGCTTGATGCCGACGTGTCGATTGATCGTTGGTATCAGGCCATCTCATACGGCCAGCCCGACGGATGGTGGTGGAACAAGCTGTTTAGTGACGGCTTTGGAATGACCGTTGCCACCAGTTTTGATGTTAACCTCGGCTGGGGCGGTTCTGCATTTGTTTTTATCAAGCACGCAACCCTGACGGTCGGCACCGACATGAGGCTTTCCGCGTCGGGCGGCGGTGGGCAGGGCACCGTGGAGATCGCGTTCAGCGACGCGGCCACGGCAGATATTGCCGGCGGTATCACCCTCAACAATGCGGACAATATCCAGCCGGGCGACAACAGCCACACGCTTCAGCTGGACAGCGGCGCAGCTGTTTATGCGGTCGGCGGCATGTCGGTCAACATGACCGACGGCACTACAGGCGCAAACCGGGGCATTCTCCGATTCAGTGCCACGAACTCGAATGTGTACGGCTCAGTTTTTCTCGGCCGGAGCGCCGATGGGGCAACAACCAATACAATGGCAGCTCTCACGCTGACCAGCGGCGCCCGCCTGGAAGTAGAGGCGGCCACCCGCCTGCCGGTGGCCAAAACCTATCCGCTGATTCATGTGGTTTCTCCGACGGCGTGGAGTGGAGCTTTCGAAGAGGTCACGCTGTTCGGCAGCCTGGTCGTTTTCGGGGATACAGTTGTCACCAATGATCAGATGTACACGTTGCAACGAACCGCACTGGATGGCGATAGCGTGACCAACGACCTCGTGTTGGCGGTCAGCCTGCCCGATGTGCCGGACGGCGAGTGGAGCTACAAAATCATGCAGGCGTCTGAAAACGAAACAGGAACCGCATTCGGGTTCTGGGCCAACTATTCACTAATGTGGAAAGTCGTGGAAGTTTTCGGCCGTAGCCCGATCGACCGGGTAGGCTTCCATAAGTGGGAGCAGTTTGAGATATCCGCAGGCGGTTACGTATTTGATTCCGAAGATTTTTTCAAAAACGACAAGCTGTCGCATCGGTGCGGAAGCACCACCATCGCCAGCATCAATTTCGGTTCCGCGCCGGACATCAGCCCCTCTGGAAACGACTCACTTTGGATTCCCGGTTTTTACACGCCGCGAATCGATGATCCCGCCACGCGAACGGCGGCAACCAACGCGCTGTACGTTTATGTGACCAACCGCCTGACAACGGTCGGCGACACCATTCTCATCATCGACTACGAGCCGATGTGGAACTACGATACCACCACAACGACCGGCCGCACCCTGTTCAGCGACTGGTTTATCGATGCCGCAGCGGTCGCTCGCCGGGCTGCGGACGACATTGGGATGAGCGACTTGCTTCAAATAGCAATTAACGTCAACGGCAACCCGATCTGGGCACCGGAAATCGTCGGCGGAACCAACGCAACTTGGCTGCTCGACGCCGCTGCCGCTGCCGACATCTTCACCATCGATACCTACTCCTTTGACTCAAACGATCCGACTAATGCCGCGGTTACATTTTCCGTGCTCGAATACTGGATTGAGCACTACTCACTCGGTAAGCCGGTGATTGTGACGGAAGTCGGATTTCAGACCGTTCTGACCGAAGACCCGGATTACGCTGGCGGCTACCACGCCTACGGAACCGAAGAGCAGCAGGCGCAATTCTACGAAAACTTTTTCCAAACATTGGAAACCGAAAATGTGCCTGGCGGCCAGCTGAAGGGGCAGGTGCGTGGCGTGGCGCTGTGGAGCTTCATGGATCAGGACTTCGGCAGTTATCTGGACTATTTCGGACTGGTGCGCACGAACAGTACGCTCAAGCCGGCTGCTGCGGTTGTTCAGAGCAATTTGACTCTGAACGCGGACGGTGCCGTCCGTCCCTCTTTTGAGGGCCCGGTTGTGCTCTATACCGGAATGACCATCACGAACGAAATGCCGCTGGTGTTCGATTCGGGAACGGAGCACGGCTTTCTCCGCCTATCCGGCATGCTGCCCGCCGGTGCGCACACCGTCAGCCTGCACGTTGAAACCGCCGGCCCGGGCCATATGATGCTGTGCGCAAACGGGGACTGGACGCCGCCTGCCCACACGCCTAAATCTTCTTTTGATTTCAACCTGTCCGGCGCGGCGCTGCCGGGCGAAACCAACACGCTTGATTTGTTCTTCACCGGCGACTTTTTCCCCTGCACCCAGACGGTCAGCCGGGTCAGCCTGAGCTATTCCGGGCCGATCCAACTGGCACTCGATTACGCCGTTGAAATGATGACCGTTGAGGCAACGGGTCTTCCTGCCATTGGAACAAATTATTTACAGGCAACTACGAATTTAGTGGATGGAGAGTGGAGTCCCATTGATTTCAGCACGGGTGCGGAAGTGGAGGAGTGGACTGTTTCGCCGAATGTAGCACCCGTGCGCTTTTTCCGCGTGCTGTCGGTTCAGTAGGAGGCAAAAAGGAGTGAAAATGAAAAACCTTGTGTTCATGATGATGATTGTCGTAGTTGGCTTAGCCTGCGGTTCGGTGGCGGAGATGGTTCAGGATTTTGAAGGCTATGCGGATACGGCGGCACTGACCAACGATTTGGTTGCCGCCGCCCAGACCGCCAACGCATCGGTGACACTGGGTGTTGCCGATGGGGTGGATGGAAGTCAGGCAATGATTTTCACCGGCAACAACGGGCAGAGCCCCTGGTATTCAACGGTTCGTCTGGATGTGGAGGATTTCAGCCTGGACGGGTTTGGATCGGTTGATTTTCAGATTAAAGGGGTTGCCGGAAACTCCGGCGAGAACTTTAAAGTTGTGCTGCATGACCAATGGGGCGGGACGATTATAATGGGTTCGCAGGTCAATGCCGCAACCCTCAGCACGAACGCGTTTGAGACCTATAGTATTCCTGTTTCGACCAATGCCTCGGTGGCCGCAATTTCGTTTGTTTTTGAAGTGGGCTATTATGGGATGGCTTCCATTGTGGTAGACAAGATCGAAACCAGTCTGGAGCCGATCATCCCGCCCGCCATTCCGGTTACGTTCGAGGACTTCGAAGATAGCGCGGACTTAAACACATACATTGTTGATTCAACCGCCAACGCAGCCGTGACGCTGGGAACGAGCAACGGCATGAGCCGTACTCAGGCCATGATTTTTTCTGGAACAAACAATGTGTCGCCGCACTATGCGATCGCCCGGCTTGATGTTGTCGATTTCAGTGTCGATGATGTCGTGTCCGTGAACTGCAAAGTAAAATCTCTCGGCGGTTCTCGCGAAAAATTCAAGGTGCAGCTGATCGATTCCTACGGCAGCACGCTGGCCGCGGGGCCGTCCGTGTCGACCGCAGATATCACGCAGGGCGGGTTTGATACCTACAGCGTGGATGTCAGCGCCGTCAGCGGCACGGTCAGCGCAATCAATTTTGTTTTTGATGCCGATAACTACGGCCCGGGAACTCCGCTGGTGATTGACAATATTCAGGCCGACGCAGGGCCGGTTGATTTCAACCTGTCCGGGCTGACCAAAAGCAAGCTGGCGGCTGCCAATATTTTCAGTGATCACATGGTGCTTCAGCGCGAGCAGGAAATTGCGGTCTGGGGCTTCGGCGAAGTCGGCGAGACGGTTACGGCCTTCCTTGGCGTTAATGAAATTTCAACCACAGTGGATACCAACGGGCAGTGGCGCGTTTCATTGCCGGCGATGGACGCCGGCGGATCGTACGACCTCATCATTCAGTCCGGCGACGAGGAAGTGGTGGTCTCCGATGTGATGATCGGCGATGTCTGGATCGCCTCCGGCCAGTCCAATATGGAATGGAAGCTCGGCTGGGAAGTTGACAACTGGGAAGCCGAAGTCGCCGACAGTGACTATCCTGAAATCCGTTTCTTCAAAGTGAACACAAGGGTTCTGCTTGAGCCGACCAACAATATTACCGGCGCGGGCTGGAAACTCGCGAGCACGAATACCTCGCCCGACTTTTCCGCTGTCGCCTGGTTCTTCGCAAAGACCAGCCACCTCGAACAGGGGGTGCCGGTCGGCATCATCGAAAGCTGCGTGGGGGGAACTCCGGCCGAAGCCTGGACGCCGGCCGAAGAGCTGCTCGAAATCGATTTTTACAGCGACACCGTTTCCGACATGATGACCAATCGCAGCGAATGGGCGGACCGGCTGATTGCTGCCGCGACCAACGATGTGCTGAAGTGGGAAATCATTGGCGGAACCGCCGGGGAGGATGCCGGGGCCCATCTGGCAGCTTACGACGATTCCGGATGGTCCACCATACAGGTTCCGTTTGAACAGACCCTTCCCGATATCGTCTGGCTGCGCAAAGAGGTTGTCCTTTCCTCCGCGCCCGCGTCCGCGCAACTCTCGTTTGGCGACATCACGCAATCGGGCCGTATTTATGTGAACGGCCAGCTGGTTGCCGAGAAATCATCTGAAGAGAGCACGGCGGTCATTTCTTTGGCGAGCGGTGTGTTGCAGTCTGGAACCAACATGATCGCGCTTCGCGCCGCCAACGGCTGGGACGACCAGGTAAACGTCGGTAGTGCCGGGCAGGTCTGGCTTGCAACCGATGGAACCACCAACGACCTTTCCGGACTTTGGAAATACTCGAATATGCTCGAGCCGGATGTTCCCGAAGTCGAACGCACCAGCTGGTGGTGCTCGGGGCTCTATAACGCCATGATTCATCCGTTGACCGGGGTGTCGATGAAAGGCGTTATCTGGTATCAGGGCGAAAGCAACCTCGATCGCCCGTACGCATACGGAGAACTCTTCGCCGGCACGATTAACGGGTGGCGCAGCAACTGGGGCATCGGGAATTTCGCGTTCCTGTTTGCTCAGCTCAGCAGTTACGGCCCGCAGGTCGCTGAACCCGCTGAAAGCAGTTGGGCGGTTCTGCGCGAACAGCAGACAAAAACACTCAAGCTGCCGGAAACCGGAATGGCTGTTACCATTGATATCGGCGATGCAGAGAGTATCCATCCGAAAAACAAGCAGGAGGTCGGTCGCCGCCTTTGGTTGGCGGCGAAAACCGTCGTCTACGGCAGTACCACCAACTTCAGCGGCCCCGTGTTTAAATCCTTTGCGGCGGCTGGTTCCTCGTTGAACCTGAATTTCACCTGCAACTCCGCCCTGCAGATTAGCGGGGGCTCGCTGCTCGGCTTTGCGGTGGCGGGCGGCGATGGGGTCTACTATAACGCGGCCGCATCGATCACAGGAAGCAACACGGTCGCGGTTTCTTCGGTCAGTGTTTCTGAACCGGTTTCGGTTCGCTACGGCTGGGCTGATAACTCACCGGCGAACCTGTACGACGGATATGCCGTTGCCGCCGTGCCGTTTCGCGCCGGCGAAGACATCGTGATGGAGCTTTCTGCAACAGGTCTCTCGCTGACCATTGATGCCGCGCAGCTTTCCCTGACCGGCACCAACTATCTGCAGGCCGCCACCAACCTGATCACGGGCGACTGGACCACCATCGACTTCAGCACCGGTGTAAAAACCGACAGTTGGATCGTTCAGCCTCTGTCTGATGAGATACAGTTTTATCGGGTACTGTCCGTTCCATAAATGCGGAAATAAAAGGTTGCGACTGAGGCGGATTGTTTGGTAAAAGTGGTTTTACAGGTCTGTTTGTTTTACAAGAAGGGGAGTGTAGTAAGATGAAAACATGGAAAATAGTAGGTGTGGTAACTGTTCTGATGGGCATGGCGATTGCATTGCAGGCGGAGCTGATAGAAGATTTTGAAAGCTATGCTGATAGCACAGCCTTGAACACGGACTTCAGCGAGCTTCAAGCTAATACAACAGTAACGCTGGGAGCATCGGATGGTGTGGGTGGCGGTCAGTCAATGCACTTCAACGCAAACACATGGGCCTCCCCTTGGTGGGGAGGTGCTTTGTACGACTGGAGCGGCAGTTTGGACGGCGTTACTGCGGTTGATATGCAGATAGAGGCTTTAACCGGTACTCATGGAGGCAATTATTTCAAAGCGATGCTTTACGATGGCTTCGGGACAGAAATCGTTTCCGGTTCGTCAATCGCCGTGTCAAGCATCAGCTCCAGTGGTTACCAGACCTACAGCATTGATACTTCCGGGGTTGGCGCTGGAACGACCGTTAGTACAGTCGGCTTTTTCTTTGAGGCTACTGGCGGAAACGGACCATCTGAGATTCGTATCGACAATATCCAGACCATTCCGGAACCGGCAACGCTGGGGCTGCTTGGATTATCTGTCGCAGTGCTGATGTTCCTCCGCCGCTTGCGAGTTTAAACGGGCATAATGTTCCTTGCATAGACCAGACGCAGCAGATTCTCTGCTGCGTTTGGCGGTTTAATACTTCACTCAAAAACGGAGAACGTTTTGCCAATAACAATTCAAAAGAAGAATGCCCCCATTCTTGTGCCGAAACAGGGTTGTAGCTGGGCGGATACCATGGTGCTCAATCCGGCAATGATTCCAGATCCTGAAAACCCGGACTGCTATCATATGTTGTTCCGTGCCACCGGTCCCTATCCCGAAAAACGTGTTGAAGGTCAGCCGCTTCCGTACCCGATTTTTCTCGGTTATGCCGTCAGTCATGACCGCGGCGAAACCTGGGATGCCGATTTTGAAAACCCGGCGCTCGCGCCGACTCTCAATATGCAAAAAGATGCGATTAAGCGGATCAATCGCGCTGGCGAACAAGTGGTCAACCACGCCAACGGTTGCATCGAAGACCCGCGCCTGTTCCCCTTCGAGGGCGGGCTCTATCTGACCACCGCCTGTCGCATGTTTCCGCCCGGACCCTACTGGGAAAACGACAAGCTGTCGCATCGGTGCGGAAGCACCACCATCGCCAGCATCAATTTCGGTTCCGCGCCGGACATCAGCCCCTCTGGAAACGACTCACTTTGGATTCCCGGTTTTTACACGCCGCGAATCGATGATCCCGCCACGCGAACGGCGGCAACCAACGCGCTGTACGTTTATGTGACCAACCGCCTGACAACGGTCGGCGACACCATTCTCATCATCGACTACGAGCCGATGTGGAACTACGATACCACCACAACGACCGGCCGCACCCTGTTCAGCGACTGGTTTATCGATGCCGCAGCGGTCGCTCGCCGGGCTGCGGACGACATTGGGATGAGCGACTTGCTTCAAATAGCAATTAACGTCAACGGCAACCCGATCTGGGCACCGGAAATCGTCGGCGGAACCAACGCAACTTGGCTGCTCGACGCCGCTGCCGCTGCCGACATCTTCACCATCGATACCTACTCCTTTGACTCAAACGATCCGACTAATGCCGCGGTTACATTTTCCGTGCTCGAATACTGGATTGAGCACTACTCACTCGGTAAGCCGGTGATTGTGACGGAAGTCGGATTTCAGACCGTTCTGACCGAAGACCCGGATTACGCTGGCGGCTACCACGCCTACGGAACCGAAGAGCAGCAGGCGCAATTCTACGAAAACTTTTTCCAAACATTGGAAACCGAAAATGTGCCTGGCGGCCAGCTGAAGGGGCAGGTGCGTGGCGTGGCGCTGTGGAGCTTCATGGATCAGGACTTCGGCAGTTATCTGGACTATTTCGGACTGGTGCGCACGAACAGTACGCTCAAGCCGGCTGCTGCGGTTGTTCAGAGCAATTTGACTCTGAACGCGGACGGTGCCGTCCGTCCCTCTTTTGAGGGCCCGGTTGTGCTCTATACCGGAATGACCATCACGAACGAAATGCCGCTGGTGTTCGATTCGGGAACGGAGCACGGCTTTCTCCGCCTATCCGGCATGCTGCCCGCCGGTGCGCACACCGTCAGCCTGCACGTTGAAACCGCCGGCCCGGGCCATATGATGCTGTGCGCAAACGGGGACTGGACGCCGCCTGCCCACACGCCTAAATCTTCTTTTGATTTCAACCTGTCCGGCGCGGCGCTGCCGGGCGAAACCAACACGCTTGATTTGTTCTTCACCGGCGACTTTTTCCCCTGCACCCAGACGGTCAGCCGGGTCAGCCTGAGCTATTCCGGGCCGATCCAACTGGCACTCGATTACGCCGTTGAAATGATGACCGTTGAGGCAACGGGTCTTCCTGCCATTGGAACAAATTATTTACAGGCAACTACGAATTTAGTGGATGGAGAGTGGAGTCCCATTGATTTCAGCACGGGTGCGGAAGTGGAGGAGTGGACTGTTTCGCCGAATGTAGCACCCGTGCGCTTTTTCCGCGTGCTGTCGGTTCAGTAGGAGGCAAAAAGGAGTGAAAATGAAAAACCTTGTGTTCATGATGATGATTGTCGTAGTTGGCTTAGCCTGCGGTTCGGTGGCGGAGATGGTTCAGGATTTTGAAGGCTATGCGGATACGGCGGCACTGACCAACGATTTGGTTGCCGCCGCCCAGACCGCCAACGCATCGGTGACACTGGGTGTTGCCGATGGGGTGGATGGAAGTCAGGCAATGATTTTCACCGGCAACAACGGGCAGAGCCCCTGGTATTCAACGGTTCGTCTGGATGTGGAGGATTTCAGCCTGGACGGGTTTGGATCGGTTGATTTTCAGATTAAAGGGGTTGCCGGAAACTCCGGCGAGAACTTTAAAGTTGTGCTGCATGACCAATGGGGCGGGACGATTATAATGGGTTCGCAGGTCAATGCCGCAACCCTCAGCACGAACGCGTTTGAGACCTATAGTATTCCTGTTTCGACCAATGCCTCGGTGGCCGCAATTTCGTTTGTTTTTGAAGTGGGCTATTATGGGATGGCTTCCATTGTGGTAGACAAGATCGAAACCAGTCTGGAGCCGATCATCCCGCCCGCCATTCCGGTTACGTTCGAGGACTTCGAAGATAGCGCGGACTTAAACACATACATTGTTGATTCAACCGCCAACGCAGCCGTGACGCTGGGAACGAGCAACGGCATGAGCCGTACTCAGGCCATGATTTTTTCTGGAACAAACAATGTGTCGCCGCACTATGCGATCGCCCGGCTTGATGTTGTCGATTTCAGTGTCGATGATGTCGTGTCCGTGAACTGCAAAGTAAAATCTCTCGGCGGTTCTCGCGAAAAATTCAAGGTGCAGCTGATCGATTCCTACGGCAGCACGCTGGCCGCGGGGCCGTCCGTGTCGACCGCAGATATCACGCAGGGCGGGTTTGATACCTACAGCGTGGATGTCAGCGCCGTCAGCGGCACGGTCAGCGCAATCAATTTTGTTTTTGATGCCGATAACTACGGCCCGGGAACTCCGCTGGTGATTGACAATATTCAGGCCGACGCAGGGCCGGTTGATTTCAACCTGTCCGGGCTGACCAAAAGCAAGCTGGCGGCTGCCAATATTTTCAGTGATCACATGGTGCTTCAGCGCGAGCAGGAAATTGCGGTCTGGGGCTTCGGCGAAGTCGGCGAGACGGTTACGGCCTTCCTTGGCGTTAATGAAATTTCAACCACAGTGGATACCAACGGGCAGTGGCGCGTTTCATTGCCGGCGATGGACGCCGGCGGATCGTACGACCTCATCATTCAGTCCGGCGACGAGGAAGTGGTGGTCTCCGATGTGATGATCGGCGATGTCTGGATCGCCTCCGGCCAGTCCAATATGGAATGGAAGCTCGGCTGGGAAGTTGACAACTGGGAAGCCGAAGTCGCCGACAGTGACTATCCTGAAATCCGTTTCTTCAAAGTGAACACAAGGGTTCTGCTTGAGCCGACCAACAATATTACCGGCGCGGGCTGGAAACTCGCGAGCACGAATACCTCGCCCGACTTTTCCGCTGTCGCCTGGTTCTTCGCAAAGACCAGCCACCTCGAACAGGGGGTGCCGGTCGGCATCATCGAAAGCTGCGTGGGGGGAACTCCGGCCGAAGCCTGGACGCCGGCCGAAGAGCTGCTCGAAATCGATTTTTACAGCGACACCGTTTCCGACATGATGACCAATCGCAGCGAATGGGCGGACCGGCTGATTGCTGCCGCGACCAACGATGTGCTGAAGTGGGAAATCATTGGCGGAACCGCCGGGGAGGATGCCGGGGCCCATCTGGCAGCTTACGACGATTCCGGATGGTCCACCATACAGGTTCCGTTTGAACAGACCCTTCCCGATATCGTCTGGCTGCGCAAAGAGGTTGTCCTTTCCTCCGCGCCCGCGTCCGCGCAACTCTCGTTTGGCGACATCACGCAATCGGGCCGTATTTATGTGAACGGCCAGCTGGTTGCCGAGAAATCATCTGAAGAGAGCACGGCGGTCATTTCTTTGGCGAGCGGTGTGTTGCAGTCTGGAACCAACATGATCGCGCTTCGCGCCGCCAACGGCTGGGACGACCAGGTAAACGTCGGTAGTGCCGGGCAGGTCTGGCTTGCAACCGATGGAACCACCAACGACCTTTCCGGACTTTGGAAATACTCGAATATGCTCGAGCCGGATGTTCCCGAAGTCGAACGCACCAGCTGGTGGTGCTCGGGGCTCTATAACGCCATGATTCATCCGTTGACCGGGGTGTCGATGAAAGGCGTTATCTGGTATCAGGGCGAAAGCAACCTCGATCGCCCGTACGCATACGGAGAACTCTTCGCCGGCACGATTAACGGGTGGCGCAGCAACTGGGGCATCGGGAATTTCGCGTTCCTGTTTGCTCAGCTCAGCAGTTACGGCCCGCAGGTCGCTGAACCCGCTGAAAGCAGTTGGGCGGTTCTGCGCGAACAGCAGACAAAAACACTCAAGCTGCCGGAAACCGGAATGGCTGTTACCATTGATATCGGCGATGCAGAGAGTATCCATCCGAAAAACAAGCAGGAGGTCGGTCGCCGCCTTTGGTTGGCGGCGAAAACCGTCGTCTACGGCAGTACCACCAACTTCAGCGGCCCCGTGTTTAAATCCTTTGCGGCGGCTGGTTCCTCGTTGAACCTGAATTTCACCTGCAACTCCGCCCTGCAGATTAGCGGGGGCTCGCTGCTCGGCTTTGCGGTGGCGGGCGGCGATGGGGTCTACTATAACGCGGCCGCATCGATCACAGGAAGCAACACGGTCGCGGTTTCTTCGGTCAGTGTTTCTGAACCGGTTTCGGTTCGCTACGGCTGGGCTGATAACTCACCGGCGAACCTGTACGACGGATATGCCGTTGCCGCCGTGCCGTTTCGCGCCGGCGAAGACATCGTGATGGAGCTTTCTGCAACAGGTCTCTCGCTGACCATTGATGCCGCGCAGCTTTCCCTGACCGGCACCAACTATCTGCAGGCCGCCACCAACCTGATCACGGGCGACTGGACCACCATCGACTTCAGCACCGGTGTAAAAACCGACAGTTGGATCGTTCAGCCTCTGTCTGATGAGATACAGTTTTATCGGGTACTGTCCGTTCCATAAATGCGGAAATAAAAGGTTGCGACTGAGGCGGATTGTTTGGTAAAAGTGGTTTTACAGGTCTGTTTGTTTTACAAGAAGGGGAGTGTAGTAAGATGAAAACATGGAAAATAGTAGGTGTGGTAACTGTTCTGATGGGCATGGCGATTGCATTGCAGGCGGAGCTGATAGAAGATTTTGAAAGCTATGCTGATAGCACAGCCTTGAACACGGACTTCAGCGAGCTTCAAGCTAATACAACAGTAACGCTGGGAGCATCGGATGGTGTGGGTGGCGGTCAGTCAATGCACTTCAACGCAAACACATGGGCCTCCCCTTGGTGGGGAGGTGCTTTGTACGACTGGAGCGGCAGTTTGGACGGCGTTACTGCGGTTGATATGCAGATAGAGGCTTTAACCGGTACTCATGGAGGCAATTATTTCAAAGCGATGCTTTACGATGGCTTCGGGACAGAAATCGTTTCCGGTTCGTCAATCGCCGTGTCAAGCATCAGCTCCAGTGGTTACCAGACCTACAGCATTGATACTTCCGGGGTTGGCGCTGGAACGACCGTTAGTACAGTCGGCTTTTTCTTTGAGGCTACTGGCGGAAACGGACCATCTGAGATTCGTATCGACAATATCCAGACCATTCCGGAACCGGCAACGCTGGGGCTGCTTGGATTATCTGTCGCAGTGCTGATGTTCCTCCGCCGCTTGCGAGTTTAAACGGGCATAATGTTCCTTGCATAGACCAGACGCAGCAGATTCTCTGCTGCGTTTGGCGGTTTAATACTTCACTCAAAAACGGAGAACGTTTTGCCAATAACAATTCAAAAGAAGAATGCCCCCATTCTTGTGCCGAAACAGGGTTGTAGCTGGGCGGATACCATGGTGCTCAATCCGGCAATGATTCCAGATCCTGAAAACCCGGACTGCTATCATATGTTGTTCCGTGCCACCGGTCCCTATCCCGAAAAACGTGTTGAAGGTCAGCCGCTTCCGTACCCGATTTTTCTCGGTTATGCCGTCAGTCATGACCGCGGCGAAACCTGGGATGCCGATTTTGAAAACCCGGCGCTCGCGCCGACTCTCAATATGCAAAAAGATGCGATTAAGCGGATCAATCGCGCTGGCGAACAAGTGGTCAACCACGCCAACGGTTGCATCGAAGACCCGCGCCTGTTCCCCTTCGAGGGCGGGCTCTATCTGACCACCGCCTGTCGCATGTTTCCGCCCGGACCCTACTGGGAAAACGACGAGCCGATGCAGTGTGCGCCGGAGTGGGCGAAATCCGGCGATCATGATCTCGGCAAAGCGGCATCTGAAAACTATACCGTCAATGTCTTATGGGAAGTGAACCTCGACGAGCTCAAGGCGCGCCACTACGCGGAAGCCTTCGTGTATGTGGAACAGATAACCAATGCCGAATTCGGTGAAAACCGCGATGTCTTTCCATTTCCTGAACGCTTTATGATCGACGGTGAAAAGCAGGTGGTGATGATCCACCGTCCGGTTACGCCCGCCGCGCTCCCGGGAGGCGTGGAACCCAATCTGCCGTGCATCTACTTTTCGCATGCAACCGATTTAAAAACCTTCGCCAAACCGAGATGCAGTCAACACTTGATGGCCGCGCCGTTGTTTGATTGGGAAGATGAACGCGTCGGGGCCAGCACCGCCCCGATCCGTATTTCGGAGTCCGAGTGGCTCCTGCCGGTGCACGGCAAAAAAGACAAAGTGATGGGCTACTCGCAGTCGTTTGTGATTCTGGAGGATGTCGAAGGTTCATTTCCAAAAATCAAGCACCGCTGTCCGGAGCGTTTGTTTGTGGCCGATACGGATTGGGAACAGCCAAAAAAGTTTACGATTCCGTGTGTGTTCACAACGGGCGCATTTATCGACGGCGATAATTTAGTGATGAGCTACGGCGCGGCCGATGAGCTGTGCGGTCTCTGCCGCACAAACCTGAACGACCTGCTGGTTGTTGTGCGCCAATACGATGAACGTGGAGAAGCGATATGAGCATCAAGATGAAAAAATATGAAGGCAACCCGATCCTTAAGCCGCTCGAAGGCAGCACATGGGAATCGATGGTGGTCACCAACCCGGCGGCGTGGATTGATGAAGAAACCGGCAAGGTGATGATGCTCTATCGCGCCGCAGGTCACGACGAAAAGCACCAGGTCTGGTTCGGCCTGGCCGAAAGCGATGACGGTCTGAACTTTACCCGCCTTTCCGACAAACCGGTTTTCTCGCCGGGCGAAGACTGGTTCGACGGGGGTTGCGTGGAAGACCCGCGCGTCACCAAAATCGGGGGCTGGTACTACCTCACTTACGCCAGCCGTCCGTTTCCGCCCGGGCAGTACTGGCTCATGGCCGACAACGCCTGTCCGCCGCCCAAATGCCCAGAAGATTTCCCTGTCAAATATCGCGAAAACAAAACCACCACCTCGCTGGCCATGACCCAAGACTGGAAGTCTTTCTATCGCGCCGGCCCGCTCACCCATCCGCAGCTCGATGACCGCGACGTTTACCTCTTCCCCGGAAAAATCAACGGCAGGTATTATATGATTCACCGCCCGATGGAATGGTACGGCGAAGAGTACGGAACCGAACATCCCGCCATGTGGATTGTTTCCTCCGACGACCTGCTGACCTGGGATTACTCCCAGTCCAGGCTGCTCGCCAAAGCCGAATACGATTGGGAAGTAAAAATTGGTGGTAACACCCCGCCGATGGAAACGGAACACGGCTGGCTGACCATCTATCATGGCAAAGGTTCAGACGGTTACTACCGCCTCGGCGCACTGTTGCTCGACAAAGACGACCCGACCCTCGTAACGCATCGCACCCGCGACTGGTTTCTTGAACCGTCCGAAGACTACGAAACAGAGGGTTGCTACGATGAAGGCGGGGTGGTCTTTCCCTGTGGAAAAATCGTCAAGGATGGCCAGTTGATGGTCTACTACGGCGCGGCCGACAAATATGTCGGCGTCGCCACCTGCAACTTCGCTGACTTCATGGAATCCCTGCTCTCTTGCCCGGGTCAGTAGCGTCTGTTTTAAAAATATGGCACACCTGCGCAGGTGTACCATATTGTGGTTTTCCGAACCTTGGAACACTATTTGGCCGTCGGAACTTCCGACTTCCAATGGTTGGAAACATGTTTTCCAACCATTGGAAATTTTTAATTCAGTGTTGCGCAGATGCTCTGTTCACCGGTTGCAAAGGGAATTTTGATAAAGGCGATCTTGCGGTCGATGGAAAAATCACACTGAGAATACGATTGGAAGAAAAGAGACACAAATGATGCAAAAGTAATTTTGCTCTGTTTTTATGGCTAAATCAGTGGGTCTTCTGATTAAGGCACTTGTTCGGTGCCCGGATCGTCTGAGGGGCGTTTTTCGATTACCTATTGTCCCGGCCCAGACATGAGTTTGGAAGAAATCCGCTCCGTTGGGTTTGAGGCCGCTCCGTACGATGAGATGGTCGCGCGCTATAACCCGGCGGAACTCAAAGACGGATTCAATACGCTACCCGATGGAGAGGAGATTTTCTACATTTCCAATCCCGCCCTTGGCCTTTGGGCGTATAAGGAAAAATTTGAGGAATAGTGCGCTTACCCCCGATTTTAGGGCCACCGGCTAAGGTGGAGTTTGCATCCAAAAACCAGTAGAACTGGAGGATGCAAATGAGTAAAAAAAGACGGACGTTTACAGATAAGTTCAAGGCCAAGGTCGC